>Ga0070731_10002409_pt1 | contig 17884 bp, 16 predicted proteins | sample Coa_R1_2_FD_66448 | JGI IMG/M metagenome (GOLD analysis project Ga0070731, IMG submission 66448) | Surface soil microbial communities from Centralia Pennsylvania, which are recovering from an underground coalmine fire - Coalmine... | ecosystem: Environmental > Terrestrial > Soil > Unclassified ...
GGCGGCGGGACGGCGAGGTAGTAGACGCGGTTGCCGTCGAGGCTCATCTCGCCGTCGAGCTTGTCGACGAGGCCGTGCAGCTGGTCCTCGCCGCTCTCGTCAGCGAAGTCGGTGGAGATGTAGCGCATCCCGGCGGCGAGCTCGTCCCAGATGTCCTGCCGGAACTCGTCGCGCGCGTACTGCTGCACGGCTTGCTTCATGCCCTCGCGGAAGCTTTCGTCGTTCTCCTCCGAGCGTGCGACGCCCACGATCGCGAAACGCGACGGCAGCAGCCGTCGGAACATGAGCGAGTAGAGCGCCGGCATGAGCTTCTTGTGCGTGAGGTCGCCGGAGGCGCCGAAGATCACGAGCGCACACGGGTCGGGCGAACGCTTGAGCGTCAGGCCCTCCGTGAGCGGGTTCTGCTGCTGTTGCTCGGCGGTCTCGGTCACTGCTCCGGGCTCTTCTCCAGGTGACCGCCGAAGCCCCTCCTCATCGCGGACAGCACGCGGTTGCCCCAGTCGGCCTCGCCTCGCGACGCGAAGCGGTCGAACAGGGAAGCGGCGAGGACCGGCGCTGGCACGCCCTCCTCGACCGCGGCCTGCACCGTCCACCGACCCTCGCCGGAATCGCTCACCCGGCCCGCGTACTCGTCGAGGTCCGGCGACGCGTTGAGCGCCTGCGCGGTGAGGTCGAGCAGCCACGACGAGATGACGGAGCCGCGGCGCCAGACCTCGGCGATCGCGGCGACGTCGAGCTCGTACTTGAAGTGGTCCGGGTCCCGGAGCGGGGTCGTCTCGGCGTCCGTCTCCTGCGCGTGCAGGCCGATGTTCGCGTGCTTGAGCACGTTGAGACCCTCGGCGTACGCCTGCATCAGGCCGTACTCGATCCCGTTGTGCACCATCTTCACGAAGTGACCGGCGCCAGACGGGCCGCAGTGAAGCCACCCCTGCTCCTCGGGCGCCGGGTCGCCCTTGCGGCCGGGCGTGCGGACGGCCGCGGCGGCTCCGGGCGCCAGTGCCTCGAGCACCGGCACGAGGCGATCGACCGCCTCGTCGTCGCCTCCGACCATCATGCAGTAGCCGCGGTCGCGGCCCCACACCCCGCCGCTGACACCGATGTCGACATAGTGGATCCTCCGCTCGCGCAGCGAGTGCGAGCGGCGGAGATCGTCGACGTAGTACGAGTTCCCGCCGTCGATGATGGTGTCGTCCTGGGCGAGGTGGGGCGCGAGCTCGCCCACGATCGAGTCGACGAGGCCCGCCGGCACCATCAACCAGACCGACCGCGGCGCGCCGAGCTGCTGCACCAGCTCCTCGAGCGACGAGGCGGTCGAGTCGACGTTGGGGTCGAAGGTCTTGACGTCGTGGCCGGCCGCACGCAGGCGCTCCGTCATGTTCGACCCCATGCGGCCGAGGCCGACCATCCCCAGTTGCATCAGGCGTCCTCCAAATGGATGCGCGCGACGCGACGGCCGCGCTCCTTGAGCGATTCGAAGTCACCGGCTGCCTGCGCGCGTATCAGCCGCCGGAAGCCGAACGGCTTGTCCGGGATCGCGAGCTCCTCACCTCCGTCGTCGACCACCTGCAGGAAGAGGCCGGTATTCGGGCCGCCCTTGTGCAGCTGGCCGGTCGAGTGGAGATAGCGGGGGCCGTACCCGTGGGTGACGACGCAACCCGTGCGTGACCGCAGCTCCCCCGCGATGCGGGCGATGCGGCGGTCGTTCTCCTCCGAGGGCGGGACGAACGCCTGCACGCACGCGTAGTCGCCCTCGCCTGCCTGCGCGACGAGCTCCTCCATCGAGCCTTCCCGATCGAGCGAAGGATCCCGGCCGGTCGCGAGCACCTCGTTCGTCTTGTCCTTCGCAGCTTGGACATCGGGCTGGTCGAACGGATTGATCTCGAGCCATGTGGCGGCGACGGCAACGGCGAACTCCCAGCGGAAGAACTCGCCGCCGAGCGATGCCGGCTCGGCGAGGTCGGGAACGACCCACTGCCGGTCGGGGCCGTCCGCCGACTCGCCCGGCGCCGGAACGAGGCCCTTACCCTGCTTCCCGGTCGACTCGGCGATGAGCTGCTCCGCCCAGAGGCCGAAGCCGCCGTCCGTGTCGGCAATGCAGATCTTGTCCCGGCCCTCGCTCCAGCCGGAGCCGAACGCCGCACCGAGCTCGTAGCCGGGATTCCCGTCGTCGCGGCGGCAGCGGTCGGCCATCTCCTCGCCGCTCGCGAGGAGGGCGTCGACGTCGATGCCTGCGAGCGCGGCCGGGACCATCCCGAACGGCGAGAGCGCCGAGTAACGGCCGCCGATCGTCGGCTCGCCCTGGAAGACGGAACGGAAGCCGCGCTCCTTCGCGAGCGCCTCCAGCTGGGATCCTGGATCGGTGACCGCGGCGAACTGCGCGCCGTTGCCGCGGGTCTTCTTCCAGAAGTAGTCGGTATGCGACCGTGTCTCGAGCGTCGACCCGGACTTCGACGCCGAGACGAAGAGGGTGCGGTCGAGATCGATCTGCTCTTCGAGAGCACGGATCGCAGTGGGATGGGTCGTGTCGAGCACGTGCAGGGCACGCGCGGAGAAGGTGCGGCGCAGCACCTCGGGCGCGAGGCTCGAGCCGCCCATGCCGAGGAGGACGATGGTGTCGAGCCCGTCCGCCGCCGAGCCCTCGGCGAAGGCCTTCAGCTCTCCGACGCGCTCGCGCATGCGGCGCGGCTCCTCGAGCCAGCCGAGCCATCTCGCCTCGTCGGCGCCGGTCCAGACGGTGGGATCGCGCTCCCAGATCCGATCGACGGTCTCCGCGCGGCTCGGCATCACTAGCCGGTCGCGACGAGGTCGCGCTTCCGCGTGACGCCGTCGAGCAGCTCCGCGAACGAGTCGGCGAACTTCTGTACACCCTCGACCTCGAGCGTCTCGGTGACGTCGTCGTAGTCGACGCCGACCTCCGCCAGCTCGTCGAGCAGGGCGTGCGCCTTCTTCACGGCCTTCTCGACGGTGTCGCCGCGGATCTCGCCGTGATCCTGGAAGGCGCGAATCGTCTCCTCCGGCATCGTGTTCACCGTCTCGGGCCCGATCAGCTCCTCGACGTACAGCACGTCGCGGTACTCCGGGTTCTTCGTCGAGGTCGACGCCCAGAGGCAGCGCTGCGGATTTGCGCCCTTGCCTTTCAGGAAGTCCCACCGCGGGCCGGAGAACGCCTCCTTGTAGTGCTCGTACGCGAGCTTCGCGTTCGCGACCGCGAGCTTTCCGCGAAGCGCAAGCGCGTCCTTCGTCCCGATCGCCTCGAGCCGCTTGTCGGCCTCCGTGTCGACGCGCGAGACGAAGAAGCTCGCGACCGAGTAGACGCCTTTCGGACTGCCTCCGCTCGCGACGAGGCGCTCGAGCCCGCGGATGTAGGCCTCGACCACCTCGCGGTAGCGCTGCAGCGAGAAGATGAGCGTCACGTTGATGTTCTTGCCGTGGGCGACGCAGTCCTCGATCGCACCGAGGCCCGGCTTCGTCGCAGGGATCTTCACGTACAGATTCGGCTTGTCGATCCACGCGTGCAGCCGCATCGCCTCGTCGAAGGTCGCCTCGCGGTCGTAGGCGAGGGTCGGGTCGACCTCCCAGGAGACGAAGCCGTCGCGGCCGTTACGCTCGTGAACGGGCGCGAGCAGCGCGAGCGCAGCCTCGACGTCGCTCGCCGAGAGCTGAAGGAAGATCTCCTTGGGATCGGTCTCCTTCTCGAGCAGCTCCTTCAGCTGCTCGTCGTAGCGGTCGCCGTGCGCGATCGCCTTCTGAAAGATCGTCGGATTGGAGGTGACGCCGACGACGGCGTCCTCGCGCATCATGCGCGCGAGCTCCCCCTCCTCGAGCATGTCGCGCGAGAGGTAGTCGATCCACACCGATTGCCCGCGCTCGGAGAGCTCGTGCAGCCTCGATTCAGCCATGTTGCATCGCCCTTTCCATCGCTTCCACCTTCTTCAGCCTCTCCAGGTATCTGCCCTCGTCGATGAAGGCAGCACCAAGGAACGTACGAACGAGATCCGCCGAGAGGCTGGGCCCGACCACCTCCGAACCGAGGCAGAGCACGTTCATGTCGTCGTGCTCGACGCCCTGGTGGGCGGAGTACGCGTCGTGGCAGATCGCCGCACGGATGCCGGCGATCTTGCACGCAGCGACGGCCGCGCCGACGCCGGACCCGCAGACGAGCACGCCCCGCTCGGCGTCGCCACGCAGGATCGCCTCCCCGATCTCGCGCGCCTTGTCCGGGTAGTCGATGCGGACGGCGTCGGTGTCGGTGCCGAGGTCGACGATCTCGTGCCCGCCGCCGCGCAGCGTCTCGATTACCGCGTCGCGCAAATGCACTCCACGGTGGTCGAACGCGACGGCCACTCTCACGCCGGACGCCGCCCCAGAGCCGTGAGGAACCGCATCAGGTCACTCGTTCGCGGAGGGCGAGGGCGCGCGCGACGACGTTGTCCGGCGTGTAGCCGAAACGCTCGAGCACCGTCGTCCCGGGCGCGGACGCGCCGTAGTGCTCGATCGAGACCGAGTCGCCCTCGTCGCCGACCCACTTGTGCCAGCCGAGCGCGACGCCGGCCTCCACCGAGAGCCGAGCCTTCACGTCGGGCGGGAGGATCTCGTCCCGGTACTCCGCGGGCTGCGCTTCGAACAGCTCCCAGCACGGCATCGAAACGACCCGGGTGGGGACGTCGAGCTGCTTCGCGGCCTCGACCGCGACGGCGACCTCGGAGCCGGTCGCGATGAGGATGAGCTCGGCATCGTCGTCCGGCTCGTGGACGACGTACGCGCCGCGTGCGACGCCCTCCACCGTCGTCCCCTCGAGTGTCGGCACCTTCTGACGCGTCAGTGCGAAAGCGACAGGGCCGTCCTCGCGCTCGAGCGCGATCTTCCACGCTCCGACCGTCTCGGTCGCATCGGCCGGACGGACGAACCACAGGAACGGGATCGCGCGAAGCGCCGCGTAGTGCTCCACCGGCTGGTGCGTCGGGCCGTCCTCGCCCAGCCCGACGGAGTCGTGCGTCCAGATCCACAGAGACTGCAGACGCGACAGCGCGGAGAGGCGAACGGCATTGCGCATGTAGTCGCTGAACACGAGGAACGTCGAGCCGTAGGGCTTCAGCATCCCGTCGTGCAGCGAGATGCCGTTGACGATTGCGCCCATCGCGAACTCGCGGATGCCGAAGGCGATGTTGCGGCCCGCGTGCGTCGCAGAGAACAGGCCGCCGCCCTTGAACTCCGTCTTCGTCGACTCCACGAGGTCGCCTGCACCGCCGATCATCGTCGGCGTGTAGGGCCTGATCGCGTCCATCACCTTCGAGCCCGCGTCCCGCGTCGCGACGGACTCACCGACCTCGAACGACGGCAGCGCCTCGGCCCAGCCTGGGACCGGCTTGCCGGTCTGCGCCTGGTCCCATTGCTCGCGCAACTTCGGATACTTCGCCGACCAGGTGCTGAGCTTCTGCTGCCACGCGTCCTCGAGCGCGAGCCCGCGCTCGATCTGGTTGAAGTGTGCGGCGACCTCCTGGGGAACGACGAACGTCTTGTCCGGGTCCCAGCCCATCACTTCCTTCGTCGCTCGCACCTCGTCTGCGCCGAGCGGGCTGCCGTGCGCCTTCGCGGTGTCGGTGGCGTGCGGGGCCGGATAGGCGATGTGCGAGCGCACGACGACCATCGACGGCCGCGCAGTCTCCGCCTGCGCCTTCGCGATTGCGTCGCGGAGGAGATCGAGGTCGTTCGCGTCTCCGACGAAAAGCACGTGCCACCCCTGGGCAGCGAGCCGCGCGCCGCGATCCTCGGTGAACGAGATCGAGGTCGTTCCGTCGATGGAGATGTGGTTGTCGTCGTAGAAGTAGATGAGCTTCCCCAGGCCGAGCGTCCCGGCAATCGATGCCGCCTCGTTCGAGACGCCCTCCATGAGGTCTCCGTCGCTGCAGATGACGTACGTGTGGTGGTCGACGATCTCGTCGTACGGCCGGTTGAACGTCTCGGCGAGGAAACGTTCGGCGATGCCGAAGCCGACGCCGTTCGCGAAACCTTGCCCGAGCGGCCCCGTGGTCGCCTCGACACCGGGCGTGTGATGCACCTCGGGATGCCCCGGCGTGAGCGACTCCCACTGGCGGAAGCGCTTGAGCTCCTCGAGCGAGAGGTTGTAGCCCGAAAGGTGGAGCGCCGCGTACTGGAGGATGCACGCGTGGCCGGCGGAGAGGACGAACCGGTCGCGGTCGGGCCAGTGCGGATTCGCCGGGCTGTGGTCCATCACCTCCGTGTAGAGGAGGTACGCGAGCGGCGCGAGCGCCATCGCAGTGCCGGGATGGCCGGCGTTTGCCTGCTGGACGGCGTCCATGGCGAGCGTCCGGATGGTGTCGATCGACTGCTGCTCGAGATCCTTGTCGGCCACGGGGGGAACGATAAGGGCCGCACTACCCTTGGTGCGGCATGGCCGTCGTCATCGGGTCCCACCTCAGGAAGGAGCTCGCCGGATCGTTACTTTTCGACGGCGTCTCCTTCAGCGTCGAGCGGCGCGACCGCGTCGCGCTCTCCGGGCCGAACGGAGCCGGGAAGACCACGCTGCTCCGGATCCTCGCCGGCGAGACGGAGAGGCACGGCGGGGAGCTCGCGTTCGAGAAGGGGACCCGGGTGGCCCTTCACGACCAGCGTCCACCGCTCGACCAGGAGCTCACGCTCCGGGAGTACGTCCTCTCAGGGGCGCGCGACCTCGTCGCGCTCGAGGCCGAGCTCACCGAGCTCGAACGGGCGATGGCAGGTGGAGCGCACGACCACGCGACGCTCAACCGCTACGCCGCCGCGCAGGCACGGCTCGACCACGCGGGCGGCTACGGCTGGCGCGACCGCGCCACCTCGGTCCTGCGGGGGCTCGGCTTCGCCGAGGCGGACCTCGGTCGGCGGCTGCAGACGTTCTCCGGCGGTGAGCTGACGCGCGCCTCGCTCGCGCGCGCACTCGGCGGTGACCCGGACCTCCTGCTGCTCGACGAGCCCACGAACCATCTCGACGTCGCGAGCCTAGAGTGGCTCGAGCGCGAGCTGCAGTCGCTGGACGCAGCGGTGATCCTCGTCGCGCACGACCGCTGGTTTCTCGAGGCGGTGACGACGGCGACGCTCGAGCTCTCCGCCGGGCGGGCGACGTTCTTCCCCGGCCCGTGGCACGCATGGCGGCGCGAGAAGGCGGCGCGGGCGCTCCACGCACAGAGGGAGGTGGCACGCGCCGAGGCCGACATCGCACGGCTCGAGCGATTCGTCGAACGGTTCCGGTACAAGAAGTCGAAGGCGAGGCAGGCGCAGGCGAAGCTGACGCACATCGGCCGGCTGCAGGACGAGCGCTCCGCGGCGGCAGACGAGGCCGCCTTGCTCTCTCGTCGCACGCGGTCGCTCGGCTTCGAGTTCCTGAAGCCTGCACGCAGCGGCCGCACCGTCGTCGAGGCGGAAAGCCTCGATCTCTTCGTTCCCGGCGACCGCCAGCTGCTCCGCGGAGCCTCGTTCGCGATCGAGCGCGGCGAGCACGTCGCGCTCGTCGGACCGAACGGATCGGGCAAGACGACGCTGCTCGAGGCCCTCGTGAACGAGAGTGGCGTGCGACTGGGCCACGGCGTGCAGGTCGGCTACTTCTCACAGCAGGAGATGGAGCTCGACACGCGCGGCTCGGTCCTGCAGTGCGTGCAGACGATGACGGGGTTGTCGCGTCCCGACGCTCAGAATCTCCTCGGCCGCTTCCTCTTCTCCGGCTGGGAGACTCACGAGAAGCCGGTGACGGTCCTGTCGGGCGGCGAGCGGCGCCGTCTGGCGCTTGCGGTCACCGTCGCATCCGGCGCGAACTTTCTCGTGCTCGACGAGCCGACGAACCATCTCGACCTCGAGAGCCGCGAATCGCTCGAGGCGGCGCTCGACGCGTTCCCCGGCACGGTGGTGCTCGTGTCGCACGACCGCGCGCTCCTCGACGCCATCGCCGAGCGCACGCTGGCGATCGAGGACGGCGAGCTGCACGCCTACGACGGCGGCTGGGCGGAGATGCTCCGCCGGCGGGAGGAGCGAGCGGCGCGCGAGGCGCCGCCTCCTCAGCCGAAGCCTCCGAAGGCAAAGCCGGCCCCGAAGCAGAGGCCGAGGCCCAGCGAGCTCGAACGCATCGAATCGGAGATCGCCGCGCGCGAGGCGGAGGTGGCGGAGCTCGAGAGGAAGCTCGCCGAGGACTGGTCCGACGTCGACGTCCTCGCCGCGCACAAGCTCGCGCGCGACGCGCTCACGTCACTCCTCGAGCGGTGGGAGGCGCTTTTCGAAGCACAAACTGAGCGTGCGTGAGTCGTACGGCGGATAGCAGGGGATGCGCTCGTACCCTGTGGACGCGTACAGCCCGAGCGCTTCCGGCTGGCGGTCGCCGGTCTCGAGCACGAGCGACCGGTAGCCGAGCCGGCGCGCCTCCGCCTCGAGCTCGACCAGGATCCGACGGCCGAGACCACGACCGCGGAGCTCGGGGATGACGTACATGCGCTTGAGCTCGCCGCGCGCCTCGTCGAAGCGCGCGACGCCGCCGCATGCAACCGCGACTCCCGAGTCGTCGCGGATGACGAGGAAGACGCCGTCCGGCTCGACGAACATCGACGCCTCACGCGTCGGACCGATGTCGGCCTCGCCTTCGTACAGTCCGCGCATCTCGGCCTGCTGTGCATCCGTCAGAGCGCGAACGTCCTCGGAACCGAAGGGCTCACGCCCAGAACGCATCGAAGACGGAGTCGAGGGGGACGGCGGTCACGTCCTTGATCTCTCCGCCCGCGACGCGCATGACGAGCGCCTGGTCGACGTCGAGATCGATGCCGTTGCGCGTGCCCATGGCGCGGTAGATCGCGACGGCCCAGTCGTCGTTCGCGAGGACGGTGTGCAGCTTGCTGTGGTACGTCCCGTCCGTCTCGAGGCCGGTCCGGCGGAGGAACTCGACGACCTCGCGCGGGCCGTGGTACTCCCCGCTCATGACCGTGTTGCCCGGCACGCGCCAGGTGACGTCGCGGGCGAGGGCGGCGGCGATCACCTTCGGGTCGCGCCCGAAGGCGTCGAACAGTCTCCGTATCAGGCGGGCGTTCGGATGCTCGGCGCTCACTCCGACGTCCCGAGCGTGGCGACGACCGCTTCGGCGATCACCTTGAGCGGGCGCCCCGACGCCTGGCTCGCCCGCCGCAGCCGCGCGAAAGCGTCCTGCTCGGAGAGCTTCTCCTTCTCCATCAGCAGGCCCTTCGCCCGCTCGATCACCTTGCGGGCCGCGAGCGCCTCGGCCAGCGACTCAGCCTCCTCGCGCACCGCCTGCAGCTCGTCGTGGCGCGCACGCGCGGCCGCGATCGCCGGGAGGAGGTCCTGCTCCCGGAACGGCTTGACGAGGTAGCCGAAGACTCCGGCCTCGACTGCGCGGGAGACGAGCTCGTCCTGGCCGTAGGCGGTGAGCATCACGATCGGGATCGGACGCTCGTCGAGGATGCGTCGCGCGGCCTCGATCCCGTCCAGCTTCGGCATCTTCACGTCCATGATCACGAGATCGGCCTGTGCCGACTGCGCAAGCGCGACTGCCTCCTCGCCGTCGCGCGCCTCGCCGCACACCTCGAACCCGGCGCGCTCGAGCATCTCCTTCAGGTCGAGGCGGATGATCGTCTCGTCCTCTGCCACGAGGATCTTCATGAAGAGATCATCGCGATATCGCCGCCGCGAAACCGAACAACGTCACACGACCTGCACGAGCGCGCGCGGCTCGGGGTAGTGGAGGAGCTCGGCAGCCTCGTCGCGCGTGCACCAGCGGTAGTCGTCGTGCTCCCAGTCGAGGGTCGGCTCCCACCCTGCGGGGGCGTCGGCGACGAAGACCTCGACGTGCATGCCGTCGTAGTCGAACGGGCGGTGCAGCGGCTCGACGCTCGTCTCGAGGCCGGTCTCCTCGCGCAGCTCGCGCACCGCCGCTTCCTCGTCCGTCTCCCCGTCCTCGACCCCGCCGGAGACGCTGTGCCAGTAGGCGCCGTTCGCGGGCGAGCGGTGCACGACGAGGACCTCCCCGCCGCGACGGACGAAGACGATCACCTCGCGCGTCCTCACGCGGGAAACACGACCTCGGCGCGCGTGCCCCCGTCGCTGCGCAGGTCGAACGTCCCCTGTAGCTCGTCGCGCACGAGCGCGCGGACGATCGAGAGCCCGGTGCCCGCCGTCATCTCACGCGCGCCCGAGCCCTCGTCGGCGATCGCGAGCACGACCGCACCGTCGCGGCGCTCGAGCTCGATGCGCACGTCGCCGGCGCCGTGCTCGAGCGCGTTCTGCAGGAGCTCGCTGAAGACGAGCGCGAGCGCGGTCGCGCGCTGCCCCGCGAGCGAGACGGGCTCGAGACTCGCCTCGACGTCGCGCTCGCCGCCGAGGCCTTGCACGATCGTCGCGCGGAGGCGGTCGATGAGATCGGCGAGCTCGACGTCCTCGTCCCGCTGCTCAGTGAGCACCTCGTGGACCGCGGCGATGGCGAGGATGCGGTTGACGGAGTGCTCGAGCGCCTCGCGCGGGTCGACGACCTCCGCGCGCGCCTGGAGCCGGAGAAGCGATGCGACCGTCTGAAGGTTGTTCTTCACGCGATGGTGGATCTCTTGTGCGAGCACGCCGCGCATGACGGCTCGGCCGTGCTCGAGAGCGACCGCGGCGTGGTGCGCAATCGCCTCGAGCAGCGCGCGGTCGTCGTCGGAGAACGGCGAGTCGCGGTCGGCGACGAGCTCGCCGATCTGGCGGCCGCGCCAGCGCAGCGGCGTCCGCACGGCGTGCGACCCGGCGCGTCCCTCGGGCCACGCGATCCGTCCGTCTTCGAGCACGAGCGCGGCGCCGGTCGCGGACACGGCGTCCATCGTCGTCTTCACGATCGCCTCGAGCGACTCTTCGAGGTAGAGCGACTCGGAGACCGCTACGGAGATGCGCGCGAGCGCCTCCAGCTCGGCAACGCGCCGCTGCGCCTGCGCATACAGCTGCGCGTGCACGATCGTCTGCGCGACCTGGTCGGCGATCGACTCGACGAGCTCGATCTCGGCCGCGTCGTACTCGCGCGCCGCGCGCGTGCGGACGTTGAGCGCGCCGGCGAGCTTCTCGCCGTGCACGAGGATCGGGACGGCGAGAATCGACTCGTACTGCGACTCGGGCAGGTTCGGGAAGTGCTTGAAGCGCGGATCGAGATGCGCCTGCGCCGGGATCATCACCGGCGAGCGCTCGAGGGCCGCGCTGCCGGTGATGCCCTCGCCCGGGCGAAGCCGTGGCCGCCGGGTCATCTCGTCGACGCTCGTCCCGTACGTCGCTCGGAGGACGAGCTCGTCCGACCGCTCGTCGTGGAGATAGACGAAGCAGGCATCCGCGTGCAGGGCCTCCGCGACGCGGGTCGCGATCAGATGGAGCACCTCCTCCAGGTCGAGGGTCGAGTTGACCGCCGCCGTCGTCTCGGTCAGGAGCCGCAGGTGCCGCTCGGTCGCTTCCACGCCCGAAATCGTAGGGCGAGGATCCGCCGCCGGTTAACAAACTCCTTACGCGGCACGTGCAAAAAACCTTGCAGGGTGGGAATAGCGTCACGGACGTGAGCGCCGCCCTCGCCATCGACCTTCGCCGGACCGCGGGCTACATCGTCGCCGACCGGCAGGGGCGGGTCGTCGGCAAGGTCGAGTGCCCGATGTACGGCACCGCCCCGGACGTCCCGGATGCGCTCTCGGTGAAGTCGGGGCTCTTCTCCCGGCGCCGCCGCCTCGTGCCGGCCGACACGATCGGGCAGATAGACGGCTCGAGCGGCGTGATCGAGCTCCGCGTCGACCGCGACGCGATCCGCTCGTTCCTGTAGATCTCGGCGCCGTAGGCGTTCCACCCGGAGGGTGGACCACCATGGGTGCGTGCGCTTGCGCCGAAGGCGGCTTTCGCCCCTTGAACGACCACGAGGTGCCTAGAGAAGCACCTCGCGGTCGGCCGTCAGTTGGACTCGCCTCCGCAGGGAGCGAGCCCGTTCGATTGTCTCAGATCAGAGAACGGAGAGGTACTTCTTCATCTCCCAGTCGGTGAGCTGGACGCGGTACTCGTCCCACTCCTTCCGCTTCAGCTCGACGTAGCGGTCGAAGATGTGCGGCCCCAGGGCCTTTCGGGCCAGGTCCGAACGGGAGAGCTCGTCGATCGCCTCCCCCAGGGTCTCGGGCAGTGAGACGATGCCGCGCTCCCGCCGCTGCTCGGGGGTCAGGTGGTAGAGGTTCGTCTCCATCGGGTCGGGCAGCTCGTAGCCCTTCTCGATCCCCTCGAGGCCTGCGTGCAGGAGGCAGGCGAACGTGAGGTACGGGTTGCACGCCGGGTCGGGGCAGCGCAGCTCGGCGCGGGTCGCCTGCTCGGAACCGGGCTTGTACAGCGGGATCCGGATCAGGGCCGAGCGGTTCCGCTGGGACCAGGCGACGTAGACCGGCGCCTCGTAGCCGGGCACGAGCCGCTTGTACGAGTTCACCCACTGTGCGAACACAGCGGCGATCTCGCGGGCGTGCCGCAGCTGGCCGGCGATGAACTGCTTGCCGACCTCGGACAAATGCCATTTGTCGTCGGCGTCGAAGAACTGGTTGCGGCCGTCGGTGAAGAGCGACTGGTGGGTGTGCATGCCCGAGCCGTTCTCGCCGAAGAGCGGCTTCGGCATGAACGTCGCGTGGTAGCCGTGCTGCTTCGCGACCTCTTTCACGACGAGGCGGTACGTGAGCATGTAGTCGCCCATGTCGAGCGCGTTCGCGAAGCGGATGTCGATCTCGTGCTGCGACGGGCCGACCTCGTGGTGGTGGTACTCGACCGGGATCCCCATCGTCTCGAGCGCGCGGATCGTGTCGCGGCGGACGCTCGTCGCAGCGTCCATCGTCGTCTGCGCGAAGTACCCGCCCTCGTCGAGCGTCTCCGTCCCGTACTCGTCCTTGAAGAGGAAGTACTCCGCCTCCGGGCCGACGTTGAACGTGTCGAACCCCATCGACTGCATCCGCTCGAGCGCCCGCCGGAGGGCATGGCGCGGATCGCCGTCATACGGCTCCCCGTCGGGCGTGACGACGTCGCAGATCATCCGCGCCCCGCGGCCGTCCGGCAGGACGCGGAACGTCTCGGGATCGGGGATCGCGACCATGTCCGACTCCTCGATCGCGTTGAAGCCTGTGATCGACGAGCCGTCGAACCCCATGCCGTCGTCGAGCGCGCCTTCCACCTCTCCGACCGTGATCGAGAAGCTCTTCAAGTGCCCCTCGAGGTCGGTGAACCAGAGGAGCATGTCCTCGACACCGCGCTTCTTGATCTCCTCGAGCACCCGCTTGCGGGCCTCGGGATCGGACGTCGCCCGGTTCTTGCTCTCGACCTGCGCCATCGCTCCTCCTCGTCGCTCGACCTGGGAGGAGTCTATGCCGGAGGAGTTACCGCCAGGCGGTCTCTTGCACGAGAGCGCGGTCCTTCAGCGGCTCCCACCAGCCGCGCTGAGCCGCGTACCAGTCCACCGTCTCGCGCATTCCGTCGGCGAAGTCGATGTCCGGTTTCCAGCCGAGCTCGCGCCGCAGCTTGGTGGAGTCGAGCAGGTAGCGCCGGTCGTGCCCAGGGCGGTCCGGGACGATCGTCTTCAGCGATTGCGGCTTCCCCGTCAGCTCGAGCACCGCGTCGGCGATCTCCTCGATCGTCTTCTCGATGCCGCTGCCGACGTTGTACGTCTCGCCGATGCGCCCGCGGTCGAGGACGAGCTCGATCGCGCGGCAGTGGTCGCGGACGTGCAGCCACTCGCGTTTGTTCCTGGTCGATGCGTACAACGGCAGCTCGACGTCGTCGAGCGCGTTCGTGACGAAGAGCGGGATCACCTTCTCCGGGAACTGAAACGGCCCGTAGTTGTTGGAGCAGTTCGTGATCGTCACTGGCACGCCGTACGTCTCGTGGTACGCGCGAACTGCGTGGTCGGCGCCGGCCTTCGATGCGTTGTACGGCGTGCGCGGCCGGTACGGCGACTCCTCGGTGAAGACCTCGTCGCTGTCGAGCGGAAGATCGCCGTAGACCTCGCACGTCGACACGTGGTGGAAGCGCTGCACACCGACGCGGCGCGCCGCCTCGAGGAGCGTCTGCGTGCCGAGGATGTTCGTCCGGAAGAAGCGGCCCGGTTCGACGACGGCGAGGCTGTTGTGCGACTCGGCGGCGAAGTTCACGACGACGTCGACCGACTCGGCCTCGAGCAGGCGCTCGCAGAGCTCGAGGTCCGCAATGTCGCCTTCGACGAACGTCGTCTTCGCGTCGACGTCGGCGAGAGAGCGCCTGTCACCCGCGTACGTGAGCAGGTCGAGGACGACGAGATGGTCGTCGGAATGCCGCTCGAGCCAGTAGTGGACGAAGTTCGAGCCGATGAAACCGGCGCCGCCGGTGACGAGGAGCCGCATGGCGGGATGACTTTAGCCCGAGGCGACGAAAGCCGATTCGAAGGTCAGTTTGCGTCGCCCAGCCCAGATGTCAGTTCGCACGCTCATCCTCGTCCTCGTCGTCCCGTTCATCGCCGCCGGGACCGCTGCTGCAGCACGGCGCGACCTCCCGCCCGTGTGCGCGGCGAAGTGCGTCGCGGCGAAGCCCGGGACGGGGGCGGTCTTCCTCTTCAGCGGCCACGGTTGGGGCCACGGGATCGGCATGAGCCAGTACGGCGCATGGGGCTATGCGCTGCACGGCTACGACTACCAGCAGATCCTCGCCCACTACTACCCGGGAACGAGCCTCGGCACGACGCAGACGACGCTCATCCGCGTCCTCCTCGCCGACGGGAAGCGCTCGCTCAAGCTCTCGTGCACCGTCCCCTTCAGCGTCACGGACGCGAACGGCACCACGGTCCAGCTCCCGGCGGGGCCGGTGACGCTCACGGCGAAGCTGGTCGTGAACGGGCAGACGCTCGCGCCGCCGCTCACGTTCGACCCCGGGGCAGGCGGATGGATGACGCTCGCACGCCCCTACCGCGGGCAGATCACCGTCGACGTCGTCGACGATCGGCTGCGCGCGATCAACGTCGTCGGGCTCGAGGACTACCTGTACGGCGTCGTGCCCGCGGAGATGCCGTCGACGTGGTCGCCTCCCGCACTGCAGGCGCAGGCGGTCGCCTCCCGCTCGTATGCGCTCGCGACGAGAAAGGTCGCCGCGCCGTTCGACCTGTACGCAGACACGCGCAGCCAGGTGTATCTCGGGGTCTCGCACGAGACGCAGGCGGGCACCGCCGCCGTCGACGCGACGAAGGGGCAGGTCGTGATGTACGGCGGCAAGGTTGCCTCGACCTTCTACTTCTCGAGCTCGGGCGGGCAGACCGAGTCGATCGCCGACGGCTGGGGCGTCACGCCGGTGCCGTACCTCGTCTCCGTCTCCGATCCGTTCGACGCCCTCTCGCCGTACCACAACTGGGGCCCGGTGCCGATCAGCGCCAGGACCTTCGCGAATGCACTCAATGTGAAGGGATCGATCCTCGACCTCCAGACGGCCACCGACCCCGAGGGCCGCGTGAAGAAGGTGACGGCGGACGTCTCGCTGCGGTCTCTCGCGGTCGGGGCCACCCAGCCCTCGTTCGGCGGCGGCGCCGTCGCGGACGCGCTCGGGCTACGCTCGACGTGGTTCAGCGTGTCGATGATGTCCCTCCAGCAGCCTGCCCCGGTCGAGCCTGTCCCCTACGGGTCGTCCGTGACCCTCACGGGGCTCATCCGCGGGATCGCCGGCGTCTCGCTCGAGCAGCGGGTCTACGGGGGCGCGTGGACGCTCGTCGGTCCGGTCACGCCCGCGGCCGACGGCTCGGTGCTGCTTCCGGAGTCGCCCCAGGTGACGACCGACTACCGGCTCGCCGTCCCCTCCACCGCCGTCGGCTACGTGCGCGTCCAGGTGGCGCCCGTCGTGACGGAGGCGGACCCCGGACCGGGTGAGGTCGGCGGCAGCGTGCAGCCCGTCCTGTCGGGCGCGCCGGTGGAGGTCGACGTGCAGAACCCCGACCTCAGCTGGACCGCGATCGCGACGGGTACGGTCGATGCCGACGGCACGTTCACGCTTCCCGCCGCCGTCCCCGCTGGAGCGACGTACCGCATCGTCGTGACGCCCGGACAGGGCTACGCGCCCGGCATGACCGCACCGCAGGTCGCAGCCGGGTAATGCGCCGGGCGCTGCTGCTGGTCGTGACCGCGGCGCTCGCGGCCGCTGCCCCTGCGTCCGCGTTCACGCCGACGAACCCCCTCGCGCTGCGCCAGTGGTACCTCCAGGACGATCACGCCTTCGACGCATGGCCGACGCCGCCGACCAATCTCCAACCGGTCAAGGTCGCGATCGTCGACTCCGGCCTCGACTGCTCGCTGCCAGACTTCGCCGGGCGCCTCCTGGCCGAGCGCAGCTTCGTCGGCGGCAGCCCCTGCACCGACTCGGAAGGGCACGGCACGTTCGTCGCGGGCGAGATCGCCGCCGATCTCGGCACGAGCGGCGTCGTCGGCATCGCGTACACGGCGCAGCTCCTCATCGCGAAGGTCGTCACCCCCGACGGGACGATCCCCCTCGCGGCCGAGTCGGACGCGATCCGGTGGGCGGTCGACAACGGTGCGCGCGTGATCAACCTCAGCCTCGGCGGCGTGCGCGATCCGGGGAACCCGTCGGAGGACACCTACTCGCCGCTGGAGGAGCAGGCGGTCGAGTACGCCTACGCCCACGGCGCGGTGCTCGTTGCTGCGGTGGGCAACGGCGACGAGGCGCCGTCGCAACCGTGGCCGTACGCGAGCTACCCGGCGGCGCTTCCGCACGTCATCGGCGTCAGCGCTCTCACGCGCACGGGCAACGTCCCGGACTACTCCAACCGTGATCCCGTCTTCAACGATCTCTCCGCGCCGGGGTCGTCGATCTTCTCGACGTTCCCGGCGGCCCTGACGGCGCTCCGAACGGGTTGTCCAGACCAGGGCTACTCCGACTGCGGCACCGAGGACTACCGCAACGCCGAGGGGACGTCGTTCGCCGCGCCGCAAGTATCGGCGGCGGCGGCCGTCCTCCTCGCGGTCGACCCGCTCCTCACCAACAGCCAGGTCGGCTACCTGCTCGAGCGCAGCGCGGACGACGTCAACGCGACGAACGGGTGCCCGCGGTGTGGGCTCCTGCGCGATCCGTTCAGCGGCTGGGGCCGCCTCGACGTCGCGAAGGCGGTGGAGGCGCTCGCCGGGCCGATCCCGCCGCCCGACAGCCACGAGACCAACGACGATGCAGGCACGTCGGCGTCGACGGTGTGGGGGCGCCACGACAAGTTCCAGGCAACGATCGACTACTGGGACGACCCGGTGGACGTCTATCGGATCCAGCTCCAGCGCAAGCAGCTCCTCCAGGCAGAGGTCACCGAGGAAGGCCCGAGCATCGCGCTCGAGCTGTGGAAGCCGCGAACCGTTCACGTCGACCGCGCGTCGTCGCAGAGCGACCTGGCCGCCCAGTCGTCGACGAAGCACCTGCGCTTCCGCGCGCTGACGGCCGGCTGGTACTACCTCGAGGTGAGGGCGGATTCGCCCGGCTTCGCGCCGTACACGCTGCAGCTCACGAAGACCGCTACTCGAGCCTGACGTGCAATTGGGCCGGGCTGCGGCCGTCCCAGACGCAGCGGCGACCGAACTTCACATCAGCCTCTGGTTCTCCAGCAACTCGTCGGTGCTGACGCCCCGCAAGACGCGCGCCGGGTTCCCGACCACGAGCATCCGCGGCTCGACGTCCTTCGTCACGACCGCGCCAGCGCCGACGAACGCCTCCTCGCCGACCTCGACGCCCGGGCAGAGGATCGCGCCCCCGCCGACGCGCGCGCCGCGCCTTACGGTCGGCCCCTTCATCAGCTCGTGCCGCCGCTCCGTCCTCCCCATGAAGTCGTCGTTCGTCGTGACGACGCACGGCGCGATGAAGACGTTGTCCT
>Ga0070731_10002410_pt1 | contig 17879 bp, 15 predicted proteins | sample Coa_R1_2_FD_66448 | JGI IMG/M metagenome (GOLD analysis project Ga0070731, IMG submission 66448) | Surface soil microbial communities from Centralia Pennsylvania, which are recovering from an underground coalmine fire - Coalmine... | ecosystem: Environmental > Terrestrial > Soil > Unclassified ...
CGCCATTGCAGATAACCGGCGCGGGTCATCGGATAGGTGCTGCGGGGGATTTCCCAGCGGCACAGATGCTGGCTCCGTGCCGCCAGCCGTAATACCTCGGAGGCTTGCGGACAAAGCCGCAACACCCATTCGCTCAACCGCTGCGCGTAAAGCAACTCGCGCGGTTGGGCCACGCCGCCGGCGGTTTCCATGTTCGGGTCACGCGCGTTTTCCTCGTCGAAACGACGGAGCGCGGCTTCAAATCGCCGGGCGTCGGCCGGTTGAAATGGCTGTGACATCGCGGCGTCTTATGCGAGACCGGCCGGTGGCGCAAGGCCGTTTTGCAGGCTTTCCCTTTGGTCAGCGTACTTCATTGTCGTCGGAAAGCCGGGCGAAGTAAAAGCAGCCGGCGGCAACCAGGAGGGAAGCCCCGGCCATGAGGATGGCCTGCGTCCCGGGCTGTTTCAAATCGTCGGACCATTGTGAAATCATAATACCCATCCGGCCGTAAAGCAGCCCCATCTGATGCGATTCGGCCCGGGCATTTCCCGGCAACAACTCATCCTCGTTGGGTTCCCCGGAATGGGTTCCGATCCAATAAACCGCGCCCGCGCCGGCGAGCCCCAACAACAGCACGATGATGCCAATCATCCTCAGTCGTCCCGATGGCGGGCGCGGCGGGGTGGGACCGGCGGTCTGGTCGTTCACGGACATGGCGCAAAACGTTCCCTGCTCCCTTCAAAGAACACAAGCCGATAAAGACACACGGGGGCTCGATCGCGGGCGGGCGTTCCTCTCATAGGCAGACTGCCTAGGTCACAATCAGGGGGCTGGTCGCTTGACAAAGGGTCCCATCGGGCCTTGGTTCTTTTATGAACGCGGCCACGCAGCCATTGAACAGCACAACGGGCGCGGACGGGCGCGGGCAACTGGAAATAGTGGAGGCTGACATTGCGTTGGTGACAAAAGAATCGGAAAAGATGCGGGAACAGATTCGGATGCAGGCGAATGAAGTCGGCCCGGTTCTGGAAGCTTTGCTCCGTGACGTACACGGGCAGATCCGGTGGGGATTGAACGAATAAAGGGTGATCGGATCGGTTTTGTGCTTAAGGACAGTCCTACACGCTTAAATCAGGCGCAGGAATTTGGATGGGATAGAGTGGAAGTGTAAATTAGTCGCATTAAAACTTGACTGGCGACAAGGACTCACCCCTAATTTTATCCGAGCTTGTCGGGTCGTGTTGCGTGCTTAAAGCCAAACCAAACATACAAACATCATTCCATGAAAAAACCGTTCATTCCCCTGCTGGCCGGTCTGCTGGCCATGACACTTCTGACTGGATGCCTGGAATTGCATCTCGGTGGCGGCGCTACCAGTAATGTCCAGTCCCCCACGCTCGGCCAGCAATTGATTGACTTGCAGAAGGCCAAAGATGCCGGAGCCATCTCCGACCAGGATTATCAGGCCCAAAAGGCCAAACTGCTCAATACCAAATAAATTTCACGGGCGGAAATTTGACCTGCCGGAACGAAGAGTTTTATTCCGGCATCTTCGACATTTGATTGCCGCTCATCGGCAGTGGATGCGCGCCCAGGGCGCTCCGGGCAGCCTTGACCTCGTCGGCCGTCACCGGCCCGTCCTTGTTGCCCCAGGAACTGCGGATGTAAGTCAGCACGGCGGCCAGATCTTCATCGGACATGGCTGCGCCCATCGCCGGCATGGCCAGGCCCCACGTCTGGCCCTTCACCGAAAGCTGGCCGGAGACACCCGCCAGCGGAATGTGCGTGAGGCGCTCGAAACCCTTGGTGTTGACCCATTCGGAACCGGCCAGCGGCGGGGCCTGACCGGGTTTGCCAAGACCGTCGATACCGTGGCACAGGCCGCACACCTGATCGTAATGTGCCTTGCCGCGCGCCAGGAGGGCGGCCGCACCGGATTTCGGCTGGTACAATTCCAATTCCTCGGAGGAAGCGTAAGGGCCGTAAACCTGGGAATCGAACCAGCCGCTATGATGATCGAAATAGACCATGCCCAGAAACAACAAGACCAGCGTCAGCACGATGATCCAAACCGGCACCGTCGAACGTGAAACGGACGGTTCGGTGTCGGACGTTGGCGGAATGCTGGATTTCGTTTCGTCGCTCATGGTTTGGAAACAGCCAGCGGCTGGGTAAACGGCGCGTCGTGCAACGGGACATCCGCCTGCAGGCTCAACAAATACGCCGCCAGCTCCTCCGCCTGGGCCGTCGGGACCACTTCATAACCGGCCGGAGGCGTGAATGCCTTCGGCAGGTTCAAAGCATCCGGCGAGGGTTCGCCGCCGATTTTTTGAACCCGGAACAGGTAGCGGAACGGCGGCATCGCCGAACCGTTCACCACACTTTGCGGCGCGTAAAGGTGAAGCAACTGCCAGTTGGCGTCCGGCCGGCGCGTGCCCACGTCCGCCAGATCCGGTCCGATGCGCACACTACCCAACTGTACCGGATCGTCGTAAAGAAAATCCTCGGCGACACTGTGCCGCAGTCCCCAGCCGCGGCTGATATCCGGACCGGTGGCCGTAATGTGGATCTCGGCCTTGCCGCCGGCGGCATTGATTTTATCCACGGCCGCATCGGCCGTGCCTTTGTCGAGGCCGGTTAATTTCAGGGACGATATCGCATTGGTCACCGCCAGCGGGGTTTTCCCGGCGCTGGTCAGCACCACGTCGCAGGCGACGCCGTCTTGCTGGACCTGTTCGGTGTGGCAGGCGGCGCAGCCATTGGCGCGATAAACCTGCAACCCCTGATTCGCCATGCCGGGCCGGCCCACCGGATACAGATCGGACGAATTGAGGATGGTGGTCTGCTTTTGGCCGCCGAGCTGCAACACCGGCGCGAGCACGAAACCGCACCATGAACCACCGAGCACGACCAACGAGACGAGGAAGACCAGGAAACCGTTTTTCATGCCCGCACCTCCTTGTCGCGCCGTAGCGAAGCGGAAGCGGACGTGGTCTCCAACGGCGATTTTACAAAGGCGATGAATTGTTTGAGCAGGGCAATTTTCCAGCGGAGCGTCAGGCCCATGACATTCGCGAAAAACAGTAGATTGCCCAGCAACATGAGCAGCAAACCAGTCGTGCTGACTCGCAGGAACGGCAACATGGCCTTGGTCGTGTCCGCAAACGCGACGGTGTCCGGGTGCTGCAACTTCCAGCCCTGCACAATGCCGCCGATGGCCAGCGGCACGACCAGCAGCGCGATGCCGGCCAGTGAAAGCCAGAAATGAACGCGGGCGAGTTTCGGAAACGGAAATTCAAGGCCGACCGCCCGTGGCAGTATGTAATAAACCGCGCCGAACATCGTCATGGCAAAGAAACCGTAGAGGCGCAGTTGCGTTTCCGCGGAACCGAACCAGGTAAAATTCGTAAAACGGCTGATTTGCGGGCACGCCATCGCCATCAGCATCAGTCCCGACAACAGGAAGGCGTCAATGCCCGAACCGACAAAGCAGAACGTAGTGTTATTCCAGCTGGATCTTACCGAACCGTGCACCGTCTGCCAGACAACGAGGAAAACGGCGAGCCATGGCACCAGCAACCACGCTGCGGCCACGGCGCTCAACGTGGGCATCCAGGCCGGCACGGGCGCGCCCGGCGGGATGCCGCACCAGGTGGCAAAGAGGATGAAGGTCCAAAACGCGAACAGCGCCAGATAATGGCTTTGCAGTGGGCGACCGGTGATTTTTGGGAGGAAATAAAACGCCGCGCCCAGCCCAACAAGGCCCGTCCAAACCACCAGCAAATTGTTGGCGAACCACCAGCCGATGACGGCCTGCGCCACGCCGCGCACCGGACTGGTAAGCAGGAACAAATTGGCTGACGAATAAATCCACGGGAACCAGAAGAGCGCGGCGACCAGAAACCACTGCGACGGATACAGCGTGCGTCCACGACGGCCGGCAAAAATCATGATGCTCCACAGCGCCAGCAGCAGGTAGGCAAAGAAAATCGGCACCGACCCGCCGCGCGGGAATTCCAGCCAGGCAAAACCGCTGCTGTCGCCGATCAAAATGCCGGCCAAGCCGACGAACACACCCAGGTGCCAGAGATTGGCGGCCACGATGGGAACAATGGCTCCCCGCAGCGGCGTTCCGCTCAGGCGCGCCAGCAGCCATAACGCGACCCCGAGCCCCGCCGGCAGGCAGAATCCGTATAGCAACGCGTCGTCCGCCACCGGTTGCAGGCGGCCGTAGGTCAGGCAGGCACAGTTTGCGAGAAAATCCGGCGCATGAAATTTGATCGAAGCAATGAGGGCGAGCACCGAACCGACGACGAGCCAGAGCGCCGCGCCGCCAAACAGCGCGAGCAACGGGATGCAGCAGGAACGGTCAATGTCCGTCGAAGAGATTTCGCCCGGTGGGGCGAGGCTACTGACGAGCCGGCTCGCGGGAACGCTCGCCCCGCCAAATTTTGCGTTAGTGCTCATTCAAATGCATTCGGCTTGGCCGGCGCCACAGGTGCCGGCGCAGTCGCCTTCGCTTCACGCGCCATCAGGTCCGCACGCGCCTGGGCCGGATTCTGCCATGCCTGGGCGGCCATTTGCAGGGCGACGGCCACCGGCAATCGCACGATGCCGCGGGACTGGTCAACCCAGCCGGGTTGATTCAGCGCCCGGGTTTCGGCGGCCCGAATATCAGCCAGGTCCTTGGCGCGCTCGACGGCACGGTCGGCGTCAATCGCCGGAACCGGATTGGCGCATTTCAGCCACAGTACCAAGGCGGCAAAGAGCAGGCTCGCGACGAGAAAGCCGAGGCCGACGTGCCAGACGGGACGTTCGCCGGTGGTTTCCGGGTTGGTTGAATTCATGGATGGCCTCCCGGGATCGGGGTCGTGGCGGCAATATCCTCCGGCGTTTCGTATTTGATGCCCATGGCTTCCAGCAGGCGCGGGTCTCTCTTCGGGAACGGCGCGTGCGCGCTGAAATTCTTTAAGAAAACACGGGCCAGCAGACCGCCCATGAAGGCCAGACAACCGAATTGCAGCCAGAGCCACTGGAACGGATAACCGCGCGGGTGCAGCACCGGCAGGATGTTGAAGGCCAGATCCGCGAAATTCATTGCCCACGCCCACAGGCAGACGCCGAACATGATTTTGAAATTCGATTTGACGCAGATGGGCAGCAGCACCAGGAACGGCAGCAGGAAATGGCCGAAGATGAGGAGCATGTCCAGCGCCCACCACGAACGGTTTTCACGGATGAGATACCAGAAGGTTTCATCGGGGATGTTGCCGTTCCAGATGACGAAGTATTGTGCGAACCCGACGTAGGAATAAAACAGCGTGAAGGCGAACAACAGCGTGCCCAGGTAATAAAACTGGTTGTCGCGCAGCACGCTGGTCAATACGCCCTGCCGCTGCAAAATCATCGTAATCAGATAGACCGTAGCCACGCCGACGAAGGCGCAACTGCCGAAAAAGTACATGCCATAAATCGTCGAGGCCCATTGATATTGCAGCGATTTCATCCAGAGGACGGACGCGAACGTCAACGTCGCCGCGAAGGCCAGTATCCCCCACCCGGAATGAAACCGCATGCGGTGGGTGCAGGCGGGATCGCCGGTTTCATCCTGTTGGAGCGACCAATAACGCAGTCGCGAGGAAAGCAGCCACCAGATGCCGAACAGGATCAACGACGCGACGCAAAAGCCCGGCCAGGTGAACAGCGGCCATTTGGCGCTCAACGCGCGGTCATTTTGCGGGTTCAATGTCATCCAGGTATAAATTTTTGGCGCCAGCAGGAGGACCGGCACGAACAGGATTGCCAGCCAGGGGAACAGCAATGCGCCCAGATGTTCACAGAATCGCCGCGTGGCCACCGACCAGCCGGCATCGGTCAGATGATGAATCATCACCAGAAACAGGCCGCCGAGCGCAATACTCAGGTAAAACATGAACGCCACCAGCCAGGCATAACCGAATTCCGCCGGCCGGACGGCCAGACCGGTGACCGACAACACCGCCCCGGCCACCATCAAAATGCCGGGCAGCTTCCGCCAGCCGGACAAATCCAGCGGCGGCAGCGGGTTGGGTTCGTGGGATGATTTCATGGTCACTATTTCAGCGCCGCCCGCAGGTCCGGCGGCAAATCGTTGGTCGAGCCGAGCCAGCTCAATTGCAGGGCCCGCACATAGGCAATGATGGCCCAACGATCCTGGACCGGCACCGTCGGCCCGTACGCGCCCATCAGGTTTTTCCCGTGCGTGATGGTGTTGAAAATCTCGCCGTCGGCCATGTCCACGATGCGCGGGTCATGCAAATTGGCGACGGAGGGCATGACGCCGAGTTTTTTGGTGATGCCGTTGCCGTCGCCGAGCGCGCCATGACACGGCGTGCAGAAAATTTCAAACTGTTCGCGCCCTTGTTGCAGCAGGGCCGGCGTCACCGGCAACGGATTGGTCGCCACAAAATTTGTCGTGCCGGTGATAAAGCCCGTGTTGACCGGCGCGTCTTCGTACGGGTAAACCGGGCCGCTGAGGGTCTGAATCGGGCGGCTGCGCGGGATGGTGCCCGGCGGCGGCAACTGGGATGTGTGATCGTTGGCGAAGAAATTGTCCGCCGCCTCGGGACGCAATTTAAACTGGCGGTTCATGTCCGGGATGATCTCGACGGGCGGTTTGCGCGAGAGATGTCCGCGCAGGCCGGCGATGCCGAACACCACGGCCACCATCGTCAACAGGATGAGCAGGACGTATCGCATTATTCCACGGCCAGTTCGAGGTGTGTGCTGCCGGCGGATTCCAGCAGCGCGCGGGTTTCGGTTTCGGAAAACTTCGGGTCGGACGTTTCAATCACGAGGAAAAACTTGTCGCGCGACACCATGGCAAAACGGCTGTTCTTGAACAGCGGATGATACAGGCGCGGAAACCGGTTCAACGCCACCATGCCGACAAACGCCCCGACGGCCGACGCCAGCACCAGCAGGATATAGGACGGCACCAGCGCCTGTGGCGCACTGAACATCGGCTTGCCCCCGACCATAATCGGGTAATCGAAATCGTTCATGAACCAGATCATCAGCATGGATCCGATGAACGCGCCGCCGCCGAACACCAGCGCGAACCAGCCGACGAGCGAATTTTTGAAACCCATCACCTTGTCCAGGCCATGGACCGGGAACGGCGAGAAGACGTCCCAGCGGCGGAAGCCGGCGTCCCGAACCTTTTCCGCCGCGCGCAACACCGCCGCCGGCGAATCGAATTCGGCAATCAGACCGTAAGGCATCGGGTTCATGGCTTCGCTCCTTTCGCGCCGCCGAGCGGATGATGCGGGTCGGCGTGCGGCGTGATGGCCTTCACTTCCGAGACGGCAATCATCGGCAGGAAGCGCACGAACAGCAGGTACATGGTGAAAAACACACCCAGCGTGCCAAGGAAGGTGCAGGCATCCACCCAGGTCGGATAATAGGGATGCCAGTTGGACGGCAGGAAATCCTGGTACAACGAGCCGACGATGATGGTAAAGCGTTCGAACCACATGCCGATGTTGATCAGCACGGCGATGACGAAAATGAGCACCAGATTTTGCCGCACTTTTTTGAGCCAGAACAATTGCGGCATCAGGCCATTGACCAGCAGCATGATCCAGCCGCCGAACCAGTAATAACGGCCGAACAACCGGTGACCAAACACCCAGGAGTCGTAAGGGCTGCCGGAATACCACGCGATGAAGTATTCCATCAGGTAGATGTAACCCATGATGCAGCTCATCATCAGCGTCATTTTGCAGACCCGGTCAATGTGCCGCATCGTGATGATGTCCTCCAGATGGCACCACTTGCGCAGGGGAATCAACAGCACCAGCACCATGCCGAAGCCGCAGAAGACCGCGCCCGCCACGAAATAAAATGGGAAGATGGTTTCGTGCCAGCCGGCGAGTTGCGCCGTGGCGAAGTCCATGCCGACGATGGAACTCACCGTGAACACGAGCAGCGTCGCCAGGCCGGACAGAACCAGGTACGCCTTTTCGTAATTGTGCCATTGCCGGGCCGAACCGGTCCAGCCCAGCGCGAACAGGCCGTAGAGAAATTTCCGCACCCGGGTTTGGGCCCGGTCGCGCAGCAGGGCGAGGTCGGGAATCAAGCCCATGTACCAGAACAACGAGGAAACGACCAGGTAGGTGTTGACGGCAAACACGTCCCACATGAGCGGCGAACGGAATTGCGGCCACATGCCGGTGGTGAGCGGAATGGGGAACAAATACCAGGCAAACCAGACGCGCCCGACGTGAATGGCGGGGTAAAGCCCGGCGCACATCACAGCGAAAACGGTCATCGCCTCCGCCGCGCGCCCGATGGCCGTGCGCCAGTGTTGCCGGGTCAGAAACAGCATCGCTGAAATCAGTGTGCCCGCGTGGGCCACGCCGACCCACCACACAAAGTTGATGATGTCCCAGCCCCACGCCACCGGCACATTGTTGCCCCAAACACCGACGCCGGTGGAAATCAGGTAAACCAACATCGTCGGCAACACCACGGCCGCGCAAAAGGCCGCCGGGATGAACAGCACCCACCACCACAAGGGCGTTTTGCCTTCGGGCATGGCGGTGAGATGGTCCGTCAGCCAGCCGAGGCTGCGATGGGCGGGCACCTGCAATCCGCGCCGCAATTCTGCCGGCGGCACGAGCGATTCCAATGGGGTCGCGGAGTCAGCCATTAACTGTTCCCTTTCTCAACGGCATGGAGCTCGCCGCCATTTTTTTCGTATTCCTCGGAACTATAGGGCGCGTGATAGTCCGGCATCGCGGGATTGGGATTCCGGATGCGCGCCAGATAGGTCGTGCGCGGCTTGGTCAGCAAATCGCCGAGCACGGCATAATTGCGGCCGTAGCCTTTCCACTTGGAGACCGTGCTGTCCGGGTCGCTGATGTCGCCGAACGTAATGGCCTGGGCCGGGCACGCCTGCTGACAGGCTGTCCGGGGAATCGTGCCTTCGGCTTCCCTCAACCGGACGTCGCCGGAAGGACCGGCCTTGACCTTTTGCGCAATTTCCGCGTGCTGGATGCGCTGGATGCAATACGTGCATTTCTCCATCACCCCGCGGCTCCGCACCGTCACGTCCGGATTCTTGGCCAGCTTGATCAAATCCCACTCGTCCTCCTCGCGCATGCCGCTGGTGTTCGGGTGTTTCAACCAGCTCAACAAATCCCACTTGCCATCCGTCTTGTGCAGGAGCGGTGTGGGATACAACGGCCCCTTGAGATCGGCCAGCGGACGCTTGTTGTAATCGAAGAAATTGAAGCGGCGGACCTTGTAAGGACAATTGTTCGAGCAATATCGCGTGCCGACGCAACGGTTGTACACCATCACGTTCAAGCCTTCCTGGTCGTGCGTCGTGGCGGCAACCGGGCAGACGTTTTCACACGGGGCGGCCTCGCACATCTGACACAACATCGGCTGGTTCACCGCCTGCACGTCGTCAATCCATTGCTCGAATTGCTGCTCATTGTCCTTGAGGAATGAGTCGGTCGCCGTTTTCTTCGCCGGGTCGGCAGTGTAATAACGGTCAATCCGCATCCAGTGCATCTCGCGGCCGCGCGCCACCTGATCCCGGCCGACAATCGGGATGTTGTTCTCGCTCTGGCAGGCAACCACGCACGTGGAACAACCGACGCACGCCGTCAAATCCACCACCAAACCCCATTGCTGCAAGGCGGTCTTTTTGGCCGCGTCGAGCGGGTTCGGATACAACGGCGCGACCACCGGCGGCTCCTTTTCCTGCATCTCCTTCGCAAAAACCGGGTTTTTGGCAAATTCGTCCAGGTTCGCCTCGCGCACAGCCGGCCGGCCTTCCATGGACCAATGATCCTGCGTGCAAACAATCGAATGCGTTCCGCCCGTCTTGCGCAGGGTCGCGCCGGTCTCGATATATTTTCCACCGAAAATTTTGTACGCGTTGAATCCGACGCCGCTGCCAACCCGGCCGGCGCATTCGCGACCGTAACCGAGCGCCAGACCCAGCGAATAATCCGCCATGCCCGGCTGCGTCCAAATTGGACCCGTCACCGTGCGTCCGTTCAACGTGATTTCCACCAGGTCACCGTTCTGCACCCCGAGTTCGCGCGCCGTTTTGCGGCTGGTCAGCACGGCGTTGTCCCAGGTTATCTTGGTGACGGGATCCGGCAGCTCCTGCATCCAGCCGTTGTTCGCATAACGGCCGTCGTCCATCTTGGCGTCACGGTAGAAAATGACTTCCAGATTGGCCGCCGACAGGACGGAGGCAGCCGGCAAAGCACGACTTCGATTATGAAACGGCGGATTAACAGGGCTCACCTCCGAATAGGCCAGGAATCCATTAAACAAACACTTTTTCCACGATTCTTCAACTTGTGCCGGAGTGATTTCCCAGCCGACATCCGCAAAGGTTGTGCGGACAATATCGTAAGGACTCGTTTCCGACTCACCGGCGAGGCGCGCTAAAAATTCCAGTTCCGTCAGTCCGCCGAACAACGGCTGGATCAACGGTTGAACCGGAACAAACAGGACGTCCCGTTGCGTTGTTTGGCGCAGAAGATTCTTCGCGTCACTTTTCGCATCGCCCCACGATTCGAGATAATGCGCCGCCGGGAAATGCCAGTCGGATTTCTCAAAGGTTTCGTCTTCGTAGTAACCCAGCCGGACAACGGTTTCGGGCTTTTGCGACCAGTTCAAATTATAGGTGGGATTGCCGCCAAGGATCGCCAGTGTCCTGATGTTTCCAGCATTGAGAGCCAGCGCCAATTCCTTGAACGTCCCTCCCGCGGCATTGGCAACGGTATTGTCGGTCGGCCGGCAAACCCGTCCGTCGGCATTGTAACCCGTGAAGTCGCCTGCCGGAATCAACTCAATGGTGTTGCCAATGGCGCCCAAGGCGGAATTGATGGCATGGGCCAGCAAGTGCACTTCGAGCGGCTGGCGCTGGCCGGCCACAACGAGAACGTTGCCACGATTGGCAATCAAATCTTTCGTGCATTCGGAAATCCATTTCGCATCGATACCCGCCGGAATGGAAGTCGTCGCACCGGAGACCTGCGCCGAAATGGCCGCGGCCACCTGCCCCACCAGGCTCGCCGCCACGCGCAGCCGATGGTCGGCATTCAGGCCGGTGAGCGTGAAGAGCGATTCCACGGCGTAAAGCCGGTTCATCCCGCCATTCTCCGGCTTGCGACCCTTGGCAAAGCCGGCGATGTAATCGTGCGCGTTGTCTTCACCGCCGAGGAAATCGCAGTCGAGCGACAGAATGACTTTCGCCTTGTCGAACCGGAAAACCGGCCGCACCGGCTGGCCAAACGCCTGCGTCGCCGCCCGCTGGTGAATGGCGGAATCAATCGCATCGTAAGTAAACCACTGGGAGTTCGGAAATTTCTGCGCGATGATTTTTTGCAGCCGCGCGCGTGACGGCGAGCTGCTGCTTTCAGCCAGAAACGCCAGTCCCTGGCCCTGATTGGCCGCGAATTTTTGGGACAAATCATCAAGGGCTTTTAATGCGTCGTCCCGTGAAATTGTTTTGCCGCCGCGGGTAAACCGTTGCGTACGATCGGGATCGTACAGATTCAGAATCGAAGCCTGGGCGTAACGGTCGGTGCCGCCGTTACCGCCGGGATACAGCGTGTTGCCTTCGATTTTAATGGGCCGGCCGTCGTAGGATTTGACGACCAACGGAACCGCCCCGGTGCGCGTGGGCATGGCCGTCGCAAAAAATTGCGGCATGCCGTAGTCATAAAGGTCGTCCGGCGCCTTTGAAAACGGCACCAGTTCCGCCTCCGGCCGCCGGCAGCCGGCCGCCGCCAGGCCCAAGCCCGCCAGCGCGAACGAGGCGGACATGATTTTAACGAAATGCCGCCGGGAAACCGGATCTTCGAACTCGCTGGCGCCCTGGGGAAATTCGCGATGCAGCCAGTCCTTGAACTCCGGCGTGTCGGCCAAATCATCCAGGCTGCGCCAATAGCGCCTGCCATTGGCGGGAATTGATTTTGGCGAATGGTTGTTCATCGCGTGGCAACAGGCAATTGGGTTACCGTGAATTTATGATTTACGATTGATGATTGATGATTGGAAAAAGCTCCTGCCCAACGCTCGCGGGCGGGCATTAATCGTAAATCGTAAATCATAAATCGTAAATGGCTCATCGGTGGCACGCTGAACAGTTTTGCAGCGATTGCACGCGCCAGTCGTGGACAAATTTCACGCCGTTGGTCGCCTGCATCTCCGCGGCGACATCGGCATTCGTGTTCCACTGCCAGCCCAAATCCGTGACCTTGCTTTCGGGCCGGATGAACGCCGCCGGGTCGCGGTGACAGTTCAAACAAAAGGCCATGGTCAGCGATTGGACGTGATGTACCTCGTCCATCTGGTCAACGCGTCCGTGGCATTCCACGCAACTGATGCCCCGGCGCACGTGCACGGAGTGGTTGAAATAGACGTAGTCGGGCACCCGGTGGATTTGCACCCAGGGAATGGGCACGCCATTGGTGGCGCTCTCGCGGACCAGGGCCAGCCGGGGATCGTCCTTGAGCACCTGATTATGGCAGTTCATGCAAGTGGACGCGGAGGGGATGTTGGAAAACCATGATTTTTCCACGGTCGTGTGGCAGTAGCGGCAGTCCATGCCCAATTGGCCGGCGTGGACCGCGTGCGAAAACGGCACCGGCTGGATCGGTTCGTAACCGACCCGCGAGTATTTGGGGGTGAAATAGTAAGTGACCCCGGCCGTGACGGCGCCTCCCGCCAGCGCAAGGCCGGCGGCAATCAAAAAAGGCAACTGGTTTGTCCACTTCGGAAAAATCACTGGCATCTCAGAAAACGACCCGTCAGTTAATCAATTTTTGTCCTTCTCTCCGCAAACACGGGCAAGATGTTTAGCGATTGGCCGCCGCTTCCGCAAGAAAGTTTGTGAAAAATTTCACGTTTTCCAACCGCGGTAAATCCAATGGGTTGCGCCGGCGTGGATTCGGGTGAAAAATGCTTTTAGTGCAATCCGGAAAAGCGGAATGCTCCATTGACGCTGGCTTCGGGGAGCAGGCATCATCGTCACATGGAAACCAATCCATCACCCCCGGCGCAAATCCTGGTTTTGTATTACACCAAAGATGGCCACACGAAAATGATGGCCGACCTCGTAGGAGAAGGAGCCGCCGGGGTCCCCGCCACCGAAGTCCGCCTTAAGAGCGTCAGCGAAGCGACCGCCGACGACCTGGTGTGGTGCGACGGCGTCGCGGTGGGTTCGCCCACGCACATGGGCACGATCGCCTGGGAGATGAAACAGTGGTGGGACGTTACGGCCGCTCCGCTTTGGCCCAAAACCGAGGGCAAAATCGGCTGTGCGTTCACCTCCTCGGGCGGCTTTGGCGGCGGCGGCGAATTAACCTGCCTGGCACTTCAAATCGTGCTCATGAACTACGGAATTTTGGTCTTCGGCGTTCCGGACTACGTCGCGCCGGGCCAGACCCTGCATTACGGGGCCGTCTGTGCGGGCCAGCCCCGCAATGACGGTGAACGCGAAGCCTGCCGCCGCCTGGGTCGCCGCCTGACGGAATGGGTGCAAACGTTCATCTGCCGGCGTTCCGAACACGATCCCCGGAAAGCCACCTACCTCAGATTTCCGGCGGAATAAACGGAAATGGAACGCAAATTCCGGCAGGGCGGGCGTTGTAGCGGCTTTCGGCATCCCGCATTGCGGGACGCACTCTTCGATTGTCTGAAATTTGCAGTGCTCTGCCGAGCCGCCTCTACGCTCGCCAAGGGTTTCTCCTATTTCAACGAAGTTTTTTGCGTGGGCGTGCGCAGGGGATAAAGTCCCGGGCAACAGCCGAACGTTTCATGAAACGCCTGGCTAAAATGGCTCAGGCTCGCATAACCCACCTCCAGCGCGGCCTCGGTGACGTTGAATTTGCCCGAACGCAACAGCTCCGCCGCGCGCTCCATTCGTAACTGGCGGATATATTGCGGGATGGTCATGCCGGTCGCCGAGGAAAATGTCCGACTCAAATGAAACGGGCTGCAGCCCACGGCCCGGCCGATTTCCTCGAGGTTCGGCGGGTTCTCCAGGTCCTTGCCGAGCAACGCGATCACCTTCTCGACCCGCTCGGCGGAAAGCCGTTGCTGCCGCTGACAAAATAATTCCCGTTCCCCCGGTGCGCAGAAGAATAATTCGGCGGCCAGTTCCAGCGCCTTGGTCTGGTACCAAAGCTTTTGCGCCGCCGCGAGGACGGGCGCTTCGCGCAGGCTGGCGAGCAACTGCTGTTGCCGGCTCGTCAACCGCGTCGGCATCACCACGGCGGACTTCTCGGATTGTCCGGCGATGACTTCGCGCACCAGCGGATGCAAGGACGGCGCGAAATCGCCCAGGTGGCGCCGCAGAAAATCAAACGACATTTCAACGGTCAAAAACTGGTGCCGCTGCTCCGCCTGCCGCGACGCGCGCAACGGCTGTTCGCCGCGCCGGTAAAAACCGATGGTCAGCGGCGTGAATTCGACTTCCTCGCCATTGAAGGCGACGCTCCCCTTGCCGGCGAGATTCAGGCAGACCTCAATGCTGCCGGGATGAAAGCTTTTGCCCCAGTCAAAGGCCGCGTGCGTCTTGAAGTCGTGCCACTCGAAGCTCACGCCCGCCCCGCGCACACTGCCGTGCAAATGCCGCCAGCCTTCACCAATCGCATTCCATGCCGGACGTTCGGTGAACGCCGGGGCCAGGGCAAATTCCGCCGGGTCGGCAGGTTCAGCGCTTTGTTTGACCGGTTTAGGCACGACCCCAATGTGCCATTTTTAACGCCGTGAGCAAATATCTTGTCATTATCAGGGCAAAATGGGGCGTATCACTTGAACCCCGATACAGAACCAAGGTTTCTGTAGAACAATGATGGATTACCCACCCGTTTTTCCCCGTCTCCCTTGCAGCGAGTGCCCGATTTGTCCAGCTGCGATACGATTTCTGTAGACAAAACGGCGGAACGGGTTTTTAATCCGCGTGTCCGGCAAACGGTTTGCCGGAGTGGTTCCTCATCTTTCCTGCGCCACTTGTGTGAGCTGGTGCTGCCAGTCCAGTCGTGGCGTGTCATTGACCGGTCGTTTCCGATTTTCGACGCGCCAGGGCGACCATTAAACAACCTGCCCGCGAAACGCGGGGTGGCACGAACATGAAAGATCGAGTAGTCGGCGTTTTCCATTGTCTTCGCGTCTTCCGCGCGTTCGGCGGGTCAACCTCCCTGACCCATCATGAATACCATCGTTTCCAAACTGCTGAATCGCGCCAGCGACCTCGCCGAGATCGAACCCGTCATCGCCCTGTTCCTGGGCGCCGCCCTGATCGCCATTTTTCTGACGGTCCTGTTTCAAAATAAAAACGCCGCTCCGGCCGGCGGCCCTCCGGGCCTTGTCTGGACGCTCTACCAAAACTGCACGCGCCTGATTTGGGCGTTGCTGCTCGTCGCGCTGCTGGCCGGGACGATTTCCGTCCTGCGTTCGTATGTACGGCAGGCGGTGAACAATTTTCAACGCACGCACGGCCGGATCACCCAGGCCAATTACAACGCCGTCGAGACCATCTGGGGTTCGGAACAGGTGCAGGGCGAATTGAACGTGGACATTTATCATAACGAGGAAATCACCGAACGCATCGAGTCCGAAGATCCGTCGAAACCCGCCCTGCTCCGCAAGAAAACGCAGCACGTCTCCGTTACCGGCAATCCCTTCGTCGCCGCGCGGCACGAAATCACATTGCGACAGAACCCGCGCAAAAAGGGATCGGCCCTGTACGGCGGCTACGAGACCGATTGTAGCTTCCACTGGCAATTGCGGAATCCGTCCGACACCAACCAACTCTGTACGCTGACCTTTCCCCTGCCCGCCGCCGACGCGATGTATGACGGGCTGGTCGCAACGCTTGATGGCAGGGATGTCCTGCCGCAAATGGAAATCAGGGATTTGAGCCTGGTTCTCGAACGCAACGTGCAACCGAATGAAGTGATGGATTTTCACATCGCGTTCAGGAGCCGGGGCCTGTCGTATTGGTATTTTCAGGTGCGCGAAACGCGTGAAATCCGCGATTTCACCCTCGTTTTGAACCTGCCCGATCTGCCGTCTTCAAAGCTGAATTATCCCGACGGCTGCATGACGCCGACGGAGACCACACCGACCCGAGACCGTTTGGGAACGGTTTTAACGTACCGGCTCGACCACGCGCTCAATGACAAAGGCATGGGCATTTCGCTGCCGCAGCTGCCGCAGCCCGGCGAAACCACCCGCGCCGTCCTGAACGAAACCGGCGATGCCTGGCTGCTCGTTTTCGGCGCCTTGGCGCTTTCGCTGACGCTGGTCCACGCGCGCCATGCCGTGCTGCTGACGGTCCTTTTTTCCACGGCCACCGCCTTTGGCTACGGCCTGCTCGCCGATTTTAGTGATTTGCTTTTCGGGTTCTGGGGCACGGCCATTTTGATTCTGCTGCCGTATTTCCTGTTCCTCGCAATTTTACTGCTGCGCACGGCACCCCAAACCGGCAAATGGCTGGCGGCACAGTTCCTGATTCTGGGCGTGATTTATCCGTGCCTGACCGGACTGGATGGCGATCGCCAATCGCTTTACTTGAATCTCAGCGCCGTGGCGTTCCTGGCCTTGGCCACGTGGTTGCTCGTGAAAAATGCGATGAAGGAGAAAATTTCCAAACCGTCAAGCCCGGCCATGGATCCGGCCGTTTGATTTATTGATGGAAAATCGAAGCCGCTCCTCGCACCAGGAGGAGCGGCTTGAATTGTTTTGGCAGGGCTCGCTCTCCGAGCGGGCCGCGGCGCAATAGGGACTTCGCGCCCCACCCGGGGTCTGCGGTCGTCCCGGCGGGCCGGCCTACCTACTTCTTCTTCGCTTTCTTCGCGGATTCTTCTTCAAGCGCGGCCTGGGCGGCAGCCAGGCGGGCCACCGGCACACGGAAAGGCGAGCAACTGACGTAGTTGAGTCCCAGGCGATGACAGAATTTCACGCTGTTGGGGTCCCCGCCGTGTTCGCCACAAATCCCCAGCTTGAGGTCTTTGCGCACGCTGCGGCCTTTTTCGACGGCAATTTGCATCAGTTGGCCCACGCCGGTCTGGTCAATGGTGGCGAAGGGATTCTTTTTGATGATTTCCAGTTCGGTGTACGGCGGCAGGAAGCTGCCGGAATCGTCGCGGCTCATGCCGAGGCAGGTTTGCGTCAGGTCGTTCGTGCCGAAGCTGAAGAACTCGGCCGTCTGCGCGATTTCGTCCGCCGTCAAGGCGCCGCGCGGCACTTCAATCATCGTGCCCACCAGATAATCCAGCTTCACCTTTTTTTCAGCCATGACTTCCTTCGCCACGCGATGAACGACTTCGACCTGGAGGTCGAGTTCCTTCTTGAACCCGACGAGCGGGATCATGACTTCCGGCTTAACCTTGATGCCGGACTTCTGGACTTCCGCCGCTGCTTCAAACACGGCCCGCGATTGCATCTCGGAAATTTCCGAATAAACGATGCCGAGCCGGCAGCCGCGGAAACCGAGCATCGGATTGAACTCGTGCAGCTCCTTGACTCGTTGTTGGATTTTCTCCACCGGCACGCCCATTTTTTCGGCCAGATCGTTCTGGGCCGCGTGGTCATGCGGCAGGAATTCATGCAACGGCGGGTCCAGGAAGCGGATCGTTGCCGGCAGGCCTTTGAGTTCCTTGAAGATGCCCACGAAATCCGCCTTCTGGTAAGGCAGGATCTTGGCCAGCGCTTCCTTCCGGTCGTTCAGGTTGTCCGCCAGGATCATTTCGCGCATGGCGTCAATGCGGTTGCCTTCAAAAAACATGTGTTCGGTGCGGCACAGGCCGATGCCCGTGGCGCCGAACGCGAGGGCGTTGGCCGTCTGCTCCGGCGTGTCGGCATTGGTCCGCACCTGA
>Ga0070731_10002411_pt1 | contig 17872 bp, 15 predicted proteins | sample Coa_R1_2_FD_66448 | JGI IMG/M metagenome (GOLD analysis project Ga0070731, IMG submission 66448) | Surface soil microbial communities from Centralia Pennsylvania, which are recovering from an underground coalmine fire - Coalmine... | ecosystem: Environmental > Terrestrial > Soil > Unclassified ...
GTCCACTTCTTGTTGTATGAAACAGGATGCACCCGCGAGCAAGCCATTTTAATCCCTACAAGCGATGAAATGGCGATGCTGGTTGCAGACAATGCAGAGCTGTTGCGGCAGAGATTTATTTTTCCGGTGAACTCGCCCGCTCTTGTACATGGATTATGCGACAAGGGGGCGATGTACGGGTTGGCGAAGGCATGCGGTATTCCCACCGCGACGACCGAATTTCCGAAATGCCGAAACGATGTTCTTCAGTATCTTCAAACTGCTGCATTCCCCGTTATGGTCAAGGGAATCGATGGCAATCTGCTGGAGGCACGGACAGACAAAAAAATGGTCATTGTTCATACAGAAGAAGAACTCCTTCAGGCGTATGATAACCTCGAAGATCCCCTTCATCCGAACCTTATGCTGCAAGAGTATATTCCCGGCGGAGAGGATACTGTTTGGATGTTCAATGGATACTTCAACGGGCAATCGGAGTGTCTTGCCGGTTACACCGGAAAGAAAATCCGCCAGAATCCTGTGTACACCGGGATGACCTCGTTGGGAGTATGTCTGAAGAACAAAACTGTTGAAGAGACCACGAAACAATTTATGAAGGTGTTGGGTTATCGCGGAATTCTCGATATCGGATACCGATACGACGAGCGCGATGGCTTATACAAGGTTCTCGATGTCAACCCTCGAATCGGCGCAACGTTTCGGCTCTTTACCGCCGATAACGGAATGGATGTCGTGCGTGCTCTGTATCTCGATCTCACCGAACAGCCGGTTAATCCCGGGAGTTGCCGTGAAGGACGAAAGTGGCTGGTCGAAGATAAAGATCTCCGTTCTAGCTATCGATATGCGATCGATGGGAGGTTGAAATTCGGAGAGTGGGTATCTTCGTTTCACGGAGTCGAAGAAGCGGGATATTTTTCTTGGGATGATCTCTTGCCCTTCTTTGCGATGGCCGCGCTTCATATCAAGAAACTCTTCAAGCAGTTGCGCAACGGAATTCAACGCGTAGAGAAGCAAATCCGAAAACAAGTCGATTCAATACCATCACTATCGAAGGATTCGATCCATGCAATCCATCATTGACCAGTCGAACGTTGAGATACAAATTGCACCCGAGGATGGTCAAAAAAGCCTCGTTCAATCATTCTTTGATGAATCGAAGTCATGGCAGGGAAACATCTACGAGAATATGGATGACCGTTTTAATCGGACGATGATGCGAAGAAAGCGGTATGTCCTCGATATGATGGATTCCGTGCCGCGGGGAGAGTTTCGCAGCGTGTTGGATGTTGGCTGCGGCTGCGGCGAGTACAGCGCGGAATTAATGGCGATGGGTCTCGATGTCCACGGTATCGATTTATCGCCGGCGATGATCGAGACAAGCAAACACCGGCTCCGCAAGTTTGCCGCGGATTCAGCGCGCCGGTTTCACCGTGGCGACGTTGAGAACATCCCTTTCCCCGATGATTCGTTCGATGCCGTGGTCTGCGTCGGGGTGTTCGGCTATCTTCTTTCTGACGACCGCGGGGTGGATGAAATTATGCGCGTCCTGAGGCCGAATGGTTGGCTTGTCCTCAGCGTGCAGAACGCGATCTCATTGTCGAATCTCGATTTCTTCTTGCGGAAGAAATTGCAGTCGATGGTACGAGGATCCAATTCCGGAAACGGAAAGAATATCTTGCAACAACGCTCATGGTCGATTCCGTCAACAACGGGGGATTCGTTGGCTCGCTTCAATTATAAATCGTACAACCCGTGGTTGTTGGAGAATTTCCTCGAACGGAAGGGGTTCGTATTACACAGCCGGAGAACATTCGGATATGAATTCCGGGTGGTCCGCCGCTACCGCTTGCTTCCGGAATCGCTGCTCACCAAAATTGAATTGTTTCTTGAGACGCTCTTTTCTCGAACCGAAATACCCTACTTTTCATGTTCGGGAGAATCATACATCGGTGTATTTCAGAAAAAATGAGAAGAGATTGAAAAAGTATGATGCTTACTGCAAAACAATCCGAAGCGCGAGGTGTAAGGGACACCTTCGAGATATTCCGCAAGGAGCAAGAACCCGTTCCGGCGGTGATACTTTCCTTCGATGGATTCGCAGAGGCGTACGATATCGTGCGGTCTCTCGGCAAACAAAACATTTATTCAATTGTTGCATCGTGCCAGAAGAATAACATTGCCTCGTACTCAAGATTTTGCAACCATATTGAAGTCCTTCCATCCGTAACGGGCGCGAACGATGTGCAAATCGTTGAAACTCTTGTGAACCTCTCAAAATCGTTGAATGTGCGGCCGGTGTTATTCTATGTTTCAGATCCGGAACTTGCGCTGGTAGGGAAATTTCGAGAAACGCTCGAACAATATTACCGATTCCTGCTCCCCGACGATGATACGCTTGAAAAAGTATTTAATAAAGTGCATTTCATCGACTTCGCCCACCGGCACAACTTTCCTGTTCCCGTTGCACGCAGATTTGAAAATTCGGACGAACTGAACTCTCATCTCTCCGAAATTACGTTCCCGTGCATCGTCAAGCCTGCCTTTAGCAGCGATTGGGTGTGGGATACCGAAGAACAGCGCGAAAAATTCGGGAAATACAAGGAAGCTCTGCGCCGCTTCACGTCAATCGAAACGCTGGTAGAATTCTGCGCATCGTTACCGCAGCGGCCCGGCGGCTTCCTGGTTCAATCCTACCTCGACGGCAGGGACGACACCATCACCAGTTTTCACGGTTACTTCGATGAAGATTCATTTTGCCTGGGATCTTTCATCGGGCAAAAAATCCGCACGTATCCGCCCCATACAGGGGGAAGCGTCTATATCCGTACGATCCACGATTACAGGCTCGAACGGAACAGCATCGAGTATCTCCAGCGGATACGGTTCCGTGGTGTCGTGAAGATCGATTATAAATGGGACGCTTCACGCGAAGAATACAAGATGCTCGAAATAAACCCGCGCTACAATCTATGGGAATTGCTCGGGTCGTTTGCCGGAGTCAATCTTGCTGCGCTCGCGTACCGGCACCAAACCGGCGTGCCGACATTCAGCTATGAATACGATGCCGATGTGCGGCTCCTTTTTTTGAAGCAAGACCTCCGCGCCTACCTTTCGGGATATCGAAAAAACCGCGAGTGGCCGTTCGTGCGATATTGTTTCTCCCTCGTGAGGAAAACGCATTATCGAATCCTTTCGGGAGAAGATCCGCTCCCGTTTGCCGTGGCATGTGCATTCTTTGTCCGGCGCAACTTGGGGAGGTTGTTCCGCGCGATTTTTTCTGAGCAGATTGCAAGACGAGTGACCTTGCCGCAGGACGGCCCCTTGAATTTCTCTTCTGTCAAGCACTCGTGACGGGGATGTTTCGAATTACTATGATATCTCCTCATCGTCATAACGATCGCACATTCGGCGGCGCATGGAAACCGGCGGTGACGGTGTTCCTGATCTTGTTCGGAGCGCCGGTGTTACAATCGCAGACAGAGATCATGATCGATGAGCTCGGGTATAGGCCCGGCGACCCAAAGATCGCATTAATCCGGGAACCGATCAGCGGGAAATTCGAATTGATCGACAGCAAAACCGAAAAATCGGTCTTTAGCAGCAGTATTGCACGGATCGGTTCTCGCGATCAAAGCACTACCGATAATATCTTCGTTCTCGATTTCACAGAGTTCTCCTCACCCGGCACGTATCGCATCGTTATCAATGGCTCCGGTCTCATCTCATCCGAATTTGAGATATCCGATACGGTATTCAACGCAGCGTTCGCTCGCGGCCTGGAAAGTTTTTATTACCAGCGGTGCGGCACGGAAGTCAACCATGGAACCCCTTGGCAACATCCCCCGTGCCATACGAACGATGCAATATTCTATGATAACGAATCGAAACGAAAGGATGTCACCGGAGGTTGGCACGATGCCGGAGATTATGGAAAGTTTACTTCGACTGCGGCGTTGAGCGCGGCGTTCCTTCTTTACCTTTATGAGGACCGGTTTGCGTCAATGGCCGCACGAGACAAATCATCAATGCGAATTCCCGACATCCTCGGTGAAGTCCGGTACGAACTGGAATGGTTGCTTAAAATGCAGAGCGCCGATGGGAGTGTGTATCATAAAGTATCGACAAAAAAATGGACAGGCGAGCGCCTGCCTCAAGACGATCCCGATACCCGATACATCTTCGGAATCAGCACTTCTGCAACCGGCGCGTTTGCGGCTGTTACCGCCCTTGCCTCACGTCAGTATGCCAAATCGGATCCACAATTCTCGCGCGAGCTCCTCCGTGCTGCTCTTTCGGCCTGGCAATTTCTGATGGTGCACACTTCTCCTATCCCGCCCGGCGGCTTTCATAATCCATCGGATGTCGAGGGCGGAGAGTACGGCGATTCACAAGACGATGATGAGCGGCTATGGGCTTCGGTGGAACTGTTTCGCGCAACCGGCAGCGATGAATATCAAGACTATTTCGCGGCTCACTATCAACAATTCTTGACCTCGCTCAGCCCGATCAGTTGGGAGCAGGTGCAAAACCTCGCCTACGATTCATACATAAAAATTCCGTTGAAAGACGAACGCGGGTATGTGCGCACGGCTATTCTTCGACAGATGACGAGCTATGCCGATGACCTGGTGAGGATAGTCAACGATGGAGGTTACCGCTGCATTCTGACTCACGACGAATACTATTGGGGTTCGAATAGCATCGTGGCGGGATATGCTTTCGATCTTGTGAGTCTTTACCAGGTAACCAAGAACATGTCATACCTCAGCGCTGCTGCCGATCAACTGCACTATCTTCTGGGCAGAAACACGTTTGGGATTTCATTCGTTACCGGCGTTGGCTCCAACCCGGTGCGCCATCCATACCACCAGTTTTCGATGATGCTGCATGCGGGCGCTCCGGTTCCCGGTTTGCTTGTTGGCGGGCCTAATAATGGAAGCCGGTTACAAGGCCACATTATTTCGCCATTTCCGGGCAAATGCTACGAAGATAATGAGAAGAATTATTTCGTGAACGAGGTGGCAATAAATTATACGGCGCCGTTCGTTTATCTTGCCGGCTTTTTTTCCTCCTTCTCGACGGCGTACGCAGCAATATCGCAGAAGAAGGGTACCCGATGATTCAGTGGATCGAAATAGCGCTCCTTGTCATGATCGGGATATTTCCGGTTTACCTTGCATTTCTAAGCATCATCGCGCTCTTCGAACGAGGCAAGGAAATGCCGCCGCTCTCGTACGATTCCCGATTCGCAATAATCATCCCGGCGCACAACGAAGAATCGGTGATCGAGAGAACATTGAGCAGCGTGTATGCAATCGATTATCCGCAAGAAATGTTCGACGTGGTCGTCGTCGCGGACAACTGTTCGGATCGCACCGCTGAGATCGCCAGCTCGATGGGAGCGAGGGTCCTCGAGCGTTTCGATGAAACGCATATCGGCAAAGGGTATGCGCTGCGGTGGTGTTTTGACAATCTTCGGAACGGCGGAAAACATTACGACGCTTTTGTCGTCATCGACGCTGACAGTGAAGTTTCAAGAAATATTCTCGGCGTGCTTGGCGGATATCGTGAACGCGGCGCGCGGGTCATTCAAATAGCCGATATCGTCGCCGCGAGACCCGGGATATGGAATTCCGAGGTCATTCGATTTGGATTCACTCTCTATAATATAGCCCGCCCACTCGGAAGGAAACAACTGGGCCTTTCGGCGGGATTACGCGGAAACGGGATGTGTATTGGGGCCGATGTGCTGCGCGAAGTTCCATGGCAGGCATATTCGATAGCCGAAGATCTTGAATATGGCTTGATTCTGTTGCTGCATGGTATCCGCGTCGAATTTGCCCCCGAGGCATCGGTGATTGCGACGATGCCTGTGGAAGCCCGGCACAGCGTTTCGCAGCGAAGCCGATGGGAAACGGGAAGGTACGGAGTCATCAAGAACTATGCGCCCAAGTTATTCATCAAGGCAATAACACATTTTTCGTTTGTCTATCTGGATGCGCTTATCGATTTGATTATGCCGCCGTTCGTGAATCTTACCGCATTCATATTTGCAATGGCAGCGATTCATTTGTGCTGCCTGCTTATGGGTGTGGAGGCGGTGGGCGCATTTGGGTGGCTTTGGTGCATCGCTCTGGGAGCTGCGGCGGTTCATGCGCTTGCCGGACTCATTGCGGCAAAGGCCGATTCCGGGCTGTACGCTTCACTCGTGTACGTTCCGCGTTACGCCTTGTGGAAATTGAAGATATATCTCTCGCTGTTGTGGAAAGGTGTGCCTGACTCATGGATCCGTACCACGCGGGAGACGCATTCGGAAAAACGCAAAACCGTAGAGCAGCGCATCGGCGACTTGCTCTAGCAGTTCATAAAGAATACGCACATAGAAAGGGCAACGTACGAAAAAAGCTATCATCATAGATGACGATGAAATGGATCTTGAGTTGTTGAAGATCCTGCTTTCGAAAGATGGGTTCACGGTTATCTCCACCGCCGATGGGCCTCAAGGCGTCATTCTCTACAAGCACCATTCGCCTGAGATTGTCTTTCTCGATCTCGGTTTGCCAAGCATGAGCGGGATTGAGGTGCTCAAAGAGATTCGCATGTACGATGAAGACGCGAAGGTGATGCTTATTACCGGATATGGTTCGGAAGCTTCGGCGAAGGCGGCCATCCGGCTCGGTGCGGTCGATTACATCGAGAAATCATGGGATGTGGAATTGATGACGAACCGCGTTAATGCAGCCTTAAAGAAGCTTCATTTCGTCGAATAGGATTGACCGAGATTGTACGGTAAATCGAAATGCTCCGATTATGAAATTATTTAGTGCAACCTATTTACCAACTACACACCATTCACCATGACAAGGAGAAATAATATGCAAAACATGAAAGTTCTGATCGCTGACGACCATGAGATGTTCCGCACTGAATGCGCGAACTTTATCTCAGAACATCTCGGCGCCGAAGTTGTAGCACAAGCGCAAGACGGCAATGAAGCGGTGAAAGAAACCCTGAGACTCCATCCGGATCTTGTCCTGATCGATATCAGCATGCCCGAGATGAGCGGGTTCGAAGCGGCGAGGCAGATCAAATCGTTCTCTCCCGCCACAAAAGTTGTATTCGTTACCGCCGAAGAGAGAAGAACATATGAAGCAATGGGCGTGCTATTGCATGTGGACGGATTCATCTATAAGAATTCGATTCAGCAAGAGCTCCCGGAAATGCTGAACCGATTGCAGAAGATTAATTCTAAAACTGCAGCCCTGTAACGGATCAACCTGAAACAGAAACGTTCGAGGTGCAACGGATCTATGAAGGTTAACTTTCTGGCAGGCATGCTGCCGCTCGATAAACTCCGTTCAAATCTGCGGAATGGATTGGCGGGAGTGCGAGCATTACCCCGAAGCCGCTCTTCGAAGCTGGCGTTCGTTCGTTATTTCCGAACGATGTTCGGACGGCTGATGCCGGAAACGTATGCCGTGTGGAAGACTGCAGAGTCACGATGCCGTTCCCGGATATTGTCTTACCTATCGTCGCTGCGGGGATCGATTGCCGGGGCGGGCTCAAGAGTAAAACTGCGCGTACGGATCAGTCTCATTGCCGGTACGGCGATTGGCGGAGGGGTGTTGCTCATCGGTTCCTTCGTCGCCCGGCAAGAAGCGCAAACGGCGCGGATGCAAACGGAAATTCTTGGGAAAACTATCGTGGCGAATCTTGCCGATATCGCGAAGGATAACCTGATCTTGAATTCCGCATCGGTCATCCAGGAAAATGTCAGCGGTGTCGGCAATCGCAAAATTCCCGGACTGCTTGCACTCTCCGTGTTTGATCGAACGGGAGTAATCGTCGCGCACACCGTCGTCGATAGTATCTACCATCGGGCTCCGCTGGAGATATGGAACGGAGCGTTGAGAGCGGATTCCCTTGAGGTATTTGAAAACGACGCAGAAACGCGTTTCATTGAACCGATTTTCGTTTATAAACAGGAAGGCCAAATCCGCAAGAGAATCCTCCTCGGAGGAGCTTGGGCAACTTTTTCGAAAGCGGTTTCGTCAGCAGCGATCAAGGATCTCTATCGAACGATCGGAATGGTCAGTGCGGGAGTCGCTTTCTCTGTGGTTGTTCTCTTTTTCCTGCTCGCGGGAAAATTTGTTCAGATCGGCGTTGCGCTTTCGGAAGCTGCGCGCCTCGTGAAGCAGCATCATGCACGGGGAACGGAGGGTGGAGGCGACATCGTCAAAACCCTGACGCGCGAGATTGACATGATGGTTCGGCAGATCCACGAGAAGGGGGAGATGGAAAAACTGGTGTCTCCGGTTGCGAAGCAGGTCATTCTGAATCACAAGCAGGATCTCTTCGTGGGTACCCGAAGAGTGATTGCGGTGATGTTCACCGATATCCGGAATTTTACTTCCATCTCCGGTCAGTTGTGGCCTGAGGAAGTTATCGAGTTGCTCAACCATTATCTCGATATCCAAACGCGCATCATCCATGAGTACAACGGGCTCGTTGATAAGTTTATCGGCGATGGAATCATGGGCATTTTCGCCGAAGAGAAGATGGTTTATGACGCCGTTTCGGCGGCAATCGAAATACAAAAGAGAATTGCCTTGCTGAATACGGAGCGGGCCTCTCGAAACGAAATTGTTCTCGAAATCGGCGTCGGCATCGCAGTTGGACGCGTCGTGCTGGGAAGCGTTGGTTCGCGCCAGCGCATGGATTACACCGCGATCGGCGATACGGTGAACTTGGCGGCGCGCTTATGCCAGGCCGCGGGGGGGTTTCAAATCCTTGTCACACAAGATGTTGTTTCAAGAATCTACGGCCGGATACCGGTTTTAGAGGAAACGAAAATTTCTGTAAAAGGCATTAAAGAGCAAGTCCCCGTCTCTCAAATTCAATATACATTCTCTTGAACGTTATGAAAAAACTTCTGATATCTTTAGGAATCGCGTGTGTTGCGATGGTATTAACCCTTCCGGCGATGGGACAAACGCATCTGACCGGAGCTCAAAGTTTTTCCGTTGGAGATTCTCCTGTGCTCTGGCTTGACTACTCCGGAGGGCTGTTTTATAACCCTGCCTATCTTGCCCGCGTTCATCAGGGCGATATCTTGATGAGCGCAGACCGGTTCTCTCAGCTCTCGTTTTTTTCCGGATCCTACTTCATCCCAGAGTATGGCACGCTTTCAGCAGGCGTGAGCAACGATTTGAACCAACGCTGGTACAGCGCAGGATTCGGGCGCCTCCTGAGCCGCAACGTGATGATCGGAGGGGCGCTGAATCTTCTTTCCGATGGTTCGGACCAGGCGACAATCTCGCTGGGCATGGCCGGACAATTTTTCGATTCTTCATCGCCGTATTCCGGGCTTCTCGCTGATCTCAGCATGATGAATGTTTCGCCGTCTCCTTCCGCTTCGCTCGCAGGTGTAAATGCGGGAATGGCGTATTGGGTTCTGCCGAACGTGTTGAGCGCAGAAGCAGCAGTGCAATCCCAAAACGGCAACACTCAACTCCTTCTTGGTTCGGAAGCGCGAATTACCTCTTCGTTTTCTGCCTTCCTGGGAACATCGTCCTTCAATTCCATTGCGGCAGGCGCCGGCCTTCAAGAAAGTTACCTCAATATTCAGGCCTCAGTCGGTAATTACGGACTCCTGGTTTCGCTCAACTTCCGGTTTACGGATGCGGCGCGCGATGTCCGCACGAACCATTATGATGAGGGAATGAAGGCGTACGACGAGCAGCGCTATTATGAAGCACAGCAGGAATTTCAATTTGCACTTAATTACGACGAGTACTATTCGCCTGCCGCAGAATATGCCCGCCTTTCTGAGGCCAAAGCCGAAACGACGACAACATATTATGTCCAATTGGCCGGCGAATACGAAAAGCGAGGGGACTACCGCGAGGCGATCGATTACTATTCGAAAGTTCTCATCGTTAATCCGCATAACAACGATGCAGCGTTGAGACGGGATACACTTGAGGCTGAAGCACAGCGCGAACTTAACCGACTGGTCGCAGGTGCCGACAGCTTGCGTAAAAACGAAAAGTTCGATGAGGCGAGTCTTCTCTATAAGAGAGCGCTCGATATCGATCCCGATAACGAATCAGCCATTTCGGGACTGAAGGAAATGGATACAAAATCGGACCAAGCGGAAGATTCGCCGAAGAACAGGCCTACGAATCGGTATGCTCATGCCCAGGCGCTTCTCCGAAGGCATCGGCTCGAAGAGGCAAAAAAGGAATTCCAGCATCTTGCGGCAATAGATCCGTCCGATACCCGCGCACGGTTGATGGCAGACTCGCTTGAGACCCTGGAAACCGGCAAGTCGCTTCTCGAAGGCGCCAAGACCGCCGATAACGACTCGAGCTATTATCAGAGACTTTCCGGCTTTGCAGAATCGATTAATCGTGACCCGAATCAGCGGGAGGCAAAAGAATATCTCGCGCAGATTAGGGACGTTCTCCGATCAAAAGTCAGCAAGTTCTTCAAAGAGGGTCTTCAGTATTATCTCAAGGATGACTACCGGACGGCCGTGCAAGTGTGGGATAAGGTACTGTTGATACAACCTGACCATCCGGCGACGCTCGATTACACGAATCGGGCCCAAGAAAAGCTTGAAGCGCTCGGAAGGTTAAAATAGCATTCTCACCACAATGAGTTTGAAATAATCAACCAGATCAATATCACCAATCACTAAGCAGGGTTATTATGTTACGAGACTTATTTAAGAAACTGGAAATCGGCAAAGCGCCGCCGAACCCAAATATCCTTCAGCGGACCAATCAAGACGAGTTAATCGGTCTGCATTTGCGGAAAGCAGAATTCTTCATTCGAACCGGAGAAATCGAGAGGGCGAAAACGGAGATCGAACGAATATTCGTTCTCGATAACCAGAATCCGCATGCCAAACACTACCGGGAAAAAATCGGGTCGATTGCCACGTCGAAAACTCCCGAAGAAACAACCGGGTAGTCATGCGGAAGAACATCTACAAGAAGGAATCTTCGTATGAGAGGGTCAAACGGTTTTGCTAAAATCACCCGTATGGAGTATATTATGTCTTTACGAATCGCCGCGGGAGTAATTCAGCGGTAGAATGTCAGCTTCCCAAGCTGAACGTCGCCGGTTCGATCCCGGTCTCCCGCTCAAAGCTATTTCGGAAGTTGGATTACTGATTTGCGGATTTATTGGAAAGCAGGTCAGCTTCCCAATCCGCCAGAGGCGGAGAACGTCGCGGGTTTGAGACCCCGCTCATTATGATTTCGGTCCGCTCGCGGCGGATCGGATTTCAGATTGACAAGGGAGTAATTCAGCGGTAGAATGTCCATTTCAATCCCACCAGACCGACTTTCCTCAGAACCATTCAATTGACGTGGAATTTTCGTATCTTATAGTATTGCAACGCACGATACGAGGATTGTACTCAATGAATAATATATGGCATGAACACTACATTTTGCCGAAAAAGGCGACACAGGATCAACAGGTTTCCTGGCATATTCAACACGCCCGGCATTGCGCTTGCGGGCCGATACCCGAAGCGCTGATGCCGGAGATTCAGACCCGACTTACTGCAAAACAATTTCAGAGATTGCGGGTATTATCGTCTGCCAGCACGAAGGCGGAGGCAGCGTAACGATTTTTACGTCTGGTCGGATCTCAGTTGCCCTCTTGACTTCTGTTTCGGCGCTGTTTACATTATAGCAGAGGCTTCAAATAAGCCCCCTGATCGTTTCATTCCTTTGGGATAAAACGATGATCCCGCGCCAGACTGGCGCGGGATTTTTTTTGTGTTCTCACCACTCCATTGTCACCCCGATTCGTGCGCGGCGGGGATCGTAGTAGCCGCTGGGATCGCCAAGCTCGCCGCCAATCCTGCCGTTGGAATCGACCCATTTTACGTTTGCGCGGTTGAGAATATTGCGCCCATCGAAATAGACCGAAAGAAACCGTGCGTTTAGGTAATCGAGCGGGATTCGTTTCTGGAGTTTCAAGTTAAGAAATAAAACATCGGACATTCGCGCGTTGTTGGGAACGAACGCCTTGGTTGAATCCAACGGCGTGAAGCCGTCTTTGGTGGGATAATATGTGTAGGGCCGGGGGGAATTGTAAAGGAGAACGACGTTGCCTTCGATGCCGAACGGCAAGTGCGAAAGGAGATCGATTTTTAATGTGTGTGTTTGGTCCCAGCTAAGAGGAAAAGTCACCGGGGCCAGCGGAAAACCCCATTGTGCGATATTTAATTGCTGGTTGGCGTAATCGCTCGTCCCTTCCGTCGTCATGTAGGTGTAGGAAATGCTGCCGGAAAACAGTTCATCGTTTTCGCGGCTAAGAACAATCTCCAGGCCGTTTGCATCCGCAGATGCATCATTGACATAGGATGCAAAACCGAAATCGCCCGCCAACCGGCTATCGAACGGCACCAACGTTTTTGAATCGACTTCGTTCTCCGTGTTTTTGTAAAAATATGTCGCCGCAATCATCACGTTCTTGTCGAGCGATCGTTTTACTCCGACTTCCCACTGCGAGGTGTGTTCGGGCTGAAGATCGGGATTGCCGGTGAGGACATTCTTCGATCCTTGCTGTAACTGCACGGGAGTAATCCCGGAATATAGATAATCGAACAGCGGGAATTGAAAATACTGACCGAAGTTTGCGAAGAGGAATGTTTTGCTATCGACCGAGGTGGAGACCGCTATGCGCGGTGAAAACTGCTGTTTGAACGATGCGTTGGTCGAAGCGGATATCTGTTCATTGTATTGGTTTTGGCTGGTCGGAATGAATTCTACCACCGGCCGCTGCGCGCGCGGATCGAGGAAATCCCACCGTACGCCGATGCTTGCCTGCGACCCGCCGGAATCGATCTGTATTTTGTCTTGCGCGTAAAGGCCGCCCGAGTAGGGATAGTAATTGTACGTATCGCTGTAGTTCAATTCCGGAGCGTTGAGTATCGGTTTGCCAAAATAGGTCATCTGTGGTTCGTACTTTACCACATCGGAGGAGATATTGTATTGATTGAGCTCGTATCCGATCTTGAAAAAGTGAGAGGAAATAGATTCGTTGGTCAGATCGCCCTTCAAGGTCCAAATGTCTTGCTTCGTATCCGCCCACCAATTCTCTTGTCCGCTGATAATGTATTTCAGAAACAGGTCGTATTGAAATGGCTCGAGTGAGACATCGTTTGCCGATCCCTGACCGATTTGCGATTCGAGAAAATAGCGGCTGATGCTGACGCTGTAATAGGTGCGGGAAGAAATCATATTCGAATACAATACGGCGATGCGGTTGCTCGTCCGGTTCTCAGGCGGAAGTCCTTCCAGATTGTAGCGCCAGCTGAATTCGTAATCGTGCCAGGAGTGGATATCGAAAACCCCCTGCACGCTCAGCCGTTCCTCCGGTGATATTGCGTACTCCAGCTTTTCAAGCCCGTTCCATTCATGCGCGATGGGGGAGGAAAAATATTTATCGAAGTCAGACCAAAAGCGCGTATCAGTTTGCGTGTACGTATTCGATGAAAGATATGAAAGCTTTCCCGATACGATTGGCCCTGATGCGCTGAGTTCCGCCTCCTTGTACCGATCGTACTGGTTGCTGATGCTGCCGGGGAATAAATTATCCATTTCGCCGCGAGCGAGGATGATTGGCCGGTCCGTGGCCGTTTTGGTAACAACGTTAACGACTCCCGAGAGCGCATTGCCGTATTCGGGATCGTACCCGCCGGTCATGACGGTCATGCCGGAAATCGAAGATTTGGGCACCAACCCGCCGGAACCGCCGGAAATCACATCCTGCATCGGAAGTCCATCGACCATATAGAGGACGTCGGTGGATTTTCCACCGCGGATATTTCCTTCTACGGTTGTGCTCGGTTGAAGGGCGAGCAGATCGTTGATGGTGGAAACGGGAAGGGCGCTGATCTTATGTTCTCCCACGGTGAATGCCGTTTGCGGTTGGTCTTTTTGGATCATCGGCTGGTCTGCGGTCACTTCAACTGCAGCCATTTCCACCGGCGATTGTTCCATCTCCACATGGAGGCGGTTGCGGATATCCGGCAAGACAGTGACATTCTTGACAACGATGGTTGCATATCCAACGAGTGAACAGCGGATATCATAGACACCCGCGCGAATGTTGCCGATGTGGAACGCGCCATTAGTATCGGTAACGCCGCCGTACATTGTGCCGATAAGAAAGACCTGAACGCCGATGATCCCTTCGTGTTTCTCTTTATCGGTGATTGTACCGGTGAGAATGCCCGTCGTACCGCCGAGTGCGCATACGCGAAAGGTGATCGAAAGAATCGCGACGATGGAGCTATGTCGAATGATCGTTCTCAATTGCAGGTATCGTCATCGGAAATGGTTGCTACGCCCGGACAGGATTTTGGATAAAACGTTTGACGCTCAATGATGTGCGTGAATTGAACGGGCGGAAAGACTAATGGATTCGTATGGTTCATGATTGTCAACTGGCCCTTCACCGTAAACGTTTCGATTGTTGTATCGCGGTGAATGCAGCTCGGATAGCCCTGAAAGAACATAATGGTGCGTACATCGCGCCCTTCGTCATCGGTAAAATCCCAGATCGCACGAAGAATGTAGAGGGAATCGGGATCGGCGGTGATGATATTGGTCGAAGGATCGTATTTCCCGCGGACGAGGTTGGCCCCGCTGAGGACATACGTTTTCCGGTACGAGGTATCGCGGGTGAGAGCGATGGAGATATAGCCGTTGAGGAGCAAGGTGTCTTGCAGCGTCTCATCGAAAACGTTCCTAAACCGGACGCACAGGTGGATAGTGTTCTCCGTTTCCGTGACAATGTACTGCGTCGAAAGTCCGGCGATAAACACATTCCCGGGGTCGTACGAGCCGGGGAGCGATTCGTGGCACGAGATTGAAGCGATGCTCATGAGAATTGAGAAATACCAATAGCCGTTCATTCCGGTCAATAGCAATCAAACGCATCACTAACGTTGGGGCAGAAATACGACGGCTGCACCCATTTATCGGTGAGATAGTGGCTGAAGCGTTGATACGGAAAGATGATCGGATCGGTGCGATCGATAATTTGCAGCGACCCGCCGACGATGAACGATCCGGTCCAGATCTTGCGGCCGCAGGCGGAATCGGTTGTGAAACTAAAAAGTGTTCGCACGTCCCGTCCCTGGTCGTCGATAAAATTCCAGACAACGTGTAGGGTGTATGTGGAATCGGGGTCGGCGGTAATGGTATTTGTCGTTGGATCGTACTGTCCTCGAGAAATCTCATCGCCGGTGATCACCAAGGTTTTCTTGTACGTGGTATCGGATGCTACGGCAATAGTCAGAGGGCCTTTGAACAGGGCGGGCGCCTGCAGAGTTTCTTCGTAGATGTTCTCAAAATGAATGCACAATTGGATGACGTTTTCATTTTGTGTTACGATATACTCCGGCGTCATCGTTCCAATGAACACATGGCCCGGATCGACCCTTACGGGCAACATTTCATGGCAGGAAAGAGTGGTGATGGCAAGAATAACCGAGAGTAGAAAGCGCCCCTTCATAATAGGTAAAGTAAGTAAAAAGCATAGGAAAGTCCATTCGCTTTTCTCGCTCCCGCTCCGTACATTAATTCTATTCCGAACAATTCCTCAAGAATAATTTTATCATTGAATCCCTTTGGCGCGCACCAACATACCTGAAGTAGAAGCGATACTCGATAAAGAATTCAAATGCCTCAACGCGGGCTTCGTGCGGCTGATCGATTACATGGGCGGCGATGAATCGATCGTGCAGGCGGCGCGCGTCTCGTACGGTAAGGGCACAAAGACAGTCAATCAGGATCGCGGGCTCATCCGCTACCTCATGCGCCACTCGCACACGACGCCGTTCGAGATGGTGGAGCTGAAATTCCATTGCAAGATTCCGATCTTTGTTGCGCGTCAATGGATACGGCACCGCACGGCCAACGTGAATGAATATTCGGGGCGCTATTCGATCATGAAGGACGAATTTTATGTTCCGACCGATGAGGCGATACATTTTCAAAGCGGAACCAACCGCCAGGGGAGATCGGACGAAGAGGTGCCGCAAGCCCTTCGCGCCAAGGTGCTGCAACTACTGCTCGCCGATCAGCATCAGGCGTACGGGCATTACGAAGAAATGCTCGGAGCCGATATTGCGCGCGAGCTCGCGCGCGTGAATCTGCCGGTATCGCTCTATACCGAATGGTACTGGAAGATCGACCTTCATAATTTATTTCATTTCCTCCGGCTCCGCATCGATCCGCACGCGCAGTACGAGATCCGCGTCTATGGCGAAGCGATGGCCGAGATCACGAAGAAGGTCGCCCCGATGGCATGGGAAGCGTTTGAAGATTACGTATTGAAAGGCGAACGGTTTTCGCGGCTGGAACTTGAAATTCTCCGCGAACAACTCGATACGAATTCAATCACAAAAGAATCTCTTGAGGCGAGGGGTTTTGGCGGGAGGGAGGCAGAGGAGTTCTTAGAAAAAATTGCCAAGCTCAAGAGCGGCGGAGAGTAAAAGCGAAGTACTTTTTGGTGTCATTCCCGCGAAGGCGGGAATCCAGCGTCGTTGCATTCAAGTTCGTAAATCGATTCGGCGTTATTCGCTCTCTCCCTGCATCGGCATGGCGATGATCTCGCCATTCCTAAATAGATCCACCCAATAGGGATTTCGCTCCTCGATTTGACGGGTTTTCCAAGCACGCCGCCATTTCTTCAATTGCTTTTCGCGGATGATTGCTTGGTTGATATCCGCGTGCACTTCGTAGTAAACAAGTTCGCCGATGCTATACTTCTGCGTGAAGCCCTCCGCTGCTTTTTCCCGATGCTCAATCATTCGACGTACAAGATTGTCGGTGACACCGATATAGAGGGTGCCATTACGTCCGCTTGCGAGAATATAGACAAAGTAGGTTCTGGTGAGCATCTTCTGTAAGACTGAACTTTGATTGTATAGGATCTTACGGCGAAAAAGAAACGACGCTGGATTCCCGCCTTCGCGGGAATGACACTGTGGGGAGGTGGTCGCCCTACAAATCAATCGTCAGAGTGTTTCGACCCGCGCATCTTTTTGATCTCGCCTCTTCGTTTCTTCGATGTAATCCGTCTCTCCTTCGAGGCCCGCGATGCTTTCGTCGCCACTCTTTTCTTCTGAACAGCCAACGCTTTTCGTAACAATTCTGCAAATCGTTCGACAGCTTCTTCGCGGTTTTTCCACTGGCTGCGGGAAGTTTCGACTGTGAGAGAAAGTATTCCATCTGAATTGATGCGTGAACGCAGTCTATCCAAAAGGAGTTGCCGCTCGGCTTCGGAAAAGGCGAGCGAACGGCGCACATCGAAGAGTAGTTCTACCCGGGTCTCGACCTTGTTGACATTCTGACCGCCGTGGCCGCCGCTGCGGGAGAAACGGAAATTAATTTCCGATGTAGGGACGGAGACGCGGTCGTTGATACGGATGATATTTTGTGGGAGATCGGGCATTCTCAATTAATAGTCATTGCGAGGCGCACCGGCGACGAAGTCGGCAGAGCAACGCGGCAATCTCGGTGTCAGTTTGCAATGGGGTTCATTTTATTCTAAGAGAAAAGGCGCTGGATTCCCGCCAGAAACATGCGGGAATGACACTTTAAAAGTTCGCGGCACACCTAGCACCTATCTCCCCAACACCTGAAGATGCGCTTCCACGCTTGCGGCCAGGGCGTTAAGGGAGTACCCTCCTTCAAGAACCGAAACCATTTTTCCGTTGCAGAGCTTTGCGGCTGAATCCATCACCATCCGTGTCATTTTTGCGAATGATTCTTCGGTGAGGTTAATATTGGCGAGGGGATCATCGGCGTGGGCGTCGAAGCCGGCAGAGAGGATG
>Ga0070731_10002412_pt1 | contig 17859 bp, 12 predicted proteins | sample Coa_R1_2_FD_66448 | JGI IMG/M metagenome (GOLD analysis project Ga0070731, IMG submission 66448) | Surface soil microbial communities from Centralia Pennsylvania, which are recovering from an underground coalmine fire - Coalmine... | ecosystem: Environmental > Terrestrial > Soil > Unclassified ...
TTTGAAATTTCCTCCAACTCCCTTTCGCCGGCTGCGACCCGGATGGACCTTCGATAGTGGTCGACGCGAATGTGCCGGGCAATCGCGTAGAACCATGGTAGAGCTGGCTCACCGGGACGATAAGTATGGCGCACCTTATGGATCCGCAGCCAGGTTTCCTGTAGCAAGTCATCGGCCTCGGTACGACTGGCCGACTTTGTAACAAAGAACCTATGTAGGCGTGGACTGATGGAATGTATGAGAACCGTAGCCGCTGCGAAATCGCCCTGCTGATAGCGGACCATCAAGATCTCGAGATTTTCGCTGGAGTGCATGCAATGAAGTTCTAAATTGAATCTTCCCCGACATTGGCGCCTTTGCGCAAACTGCAAGCTACATCTGCACAACAATTCATCGCAGCCCCCATTCTGGTATTCGACGGATTGCCCTCAGAAGTTACGCCGCAGGAGAAGAATTCAGCAGATTGTTGTTTCGCCACGCGTGGCTGCCGATGCCGTAACTTTTCGGAAGCTAGAAGCGAAATGTATCTGTGAACGCGCTCAGTGCTGGGAAAGACTCCCGAGCTCATAGCGCGGAACAGCCTATCCCAAATCCCCAGGAGATAACCATGAGTAGAACCTATCTAACCAAGCTTCGTTTGTGGCGCGCCAGTTTTCTGCCGGCCGCGCTGATTCTCGCCAATGCAATTGCGGCGCAAGCCCAGTACGTACGCAGCCCGCTGGTGGTAACAAGTACGAATGATGCAAGCGCGAATGCCGTTGTTGTCTTTCGACTGAACACCAAAGGAACTCCCGCGCTCGAGCTGACGCAGACGCTGATAACTGGCGGAAAGGGCGGTGCGAGTACCAATGCAGGCATTCTGCAGTTCAAAAGGGAATTTGGCGCTGTAGCGAATTTTGGATCCAATACGGTAAGTCAATTGGTGCGCCAGGGCGAAGCAATCGCAATCGGGTCGACAATCCCGCTGGCGGACGGCTGCGCGAAGCCCGACTCTGTCGCACTAACCAGAGACCATTTGTTCGTGGTGGGCGCGAATTGTGCGGAGAGCCACGCCTGGCCATGGGCATTCGTCGATGGTCCCGTCGTAAGCCTTTCCGATCCCTCGGCCGCACAGATTGCCATTGGTGAGAGTTGGGCGGCCGTCACGTTGAGTTCAGGATCTCTGTTGCAACTTCCGCTCACGCAAGAGCACGGCGTGTTAAACGGCACGAGCACTCCGATCCCTTTGCCCAGCGATGCCGACATGGTGCCCCTTGGAGAAGCGTTCTGGGGCAACGTGCTCGGTTTCACTCCGGCTCACAGCCCGGACAGCTTTGCCATTGTGGACGAGAAGGGAAAACTGAATGCGATAGTTGGCCCGAAACCTTCGTATCCGATGAATGCTCCCTGCTGGGTAGCCAAAGGGCCTGGCAACATCTGGTACACGGGCAACTCGCCGGGCAAGGCGATCAGCATTTTTTTCAGCGACAGCCAAGGTGGGGTGTTCTACAAATCGGTGCCCTTGCCGGGATCGCCGACTGACATCACGGTCTCCCGCGACGGCAAGTGGCTGGCTGTGATTTATAGTGCTGGCGGCAATGCGTATGTTGCCGTCTTTTCTATCGATAGATATGGCGACTTGACCCACGTCGCCAGCTCAAGCGCGACGAGCGTTGGATCATTCAGTGGCGTGGCGTTCAGCGAGTAATAACGTGCCATCTTGCGCTGCCCGGCGAATTGCAGTTTTTTTCCGCCGGGCGGCGCCATGGTCTCGGCCAAAATCTACTCCCGGCCTAACTTTCCACTTTTCCACCCGTCACGTTTTCGGCATACCAGATTTTTTTGGCACGGTGGCCCGAGTTCGCTTGGAGACCTCCAAATCGAGCGGGCAATCACAGTAGATGCATCAGTTCCAGGTGGAGCTGAGGGCGCCTCGCGATCTGTCGTAAGTTTTGTTGGAACTCACTCCTCTACAATTTACGACTTCGAGTGATCAACCTTTCCGGAGCCCGTGCGAGAAAATCCGATGATGGCAAACGCCAGCGCCGTAGTCACCAGAGCAGATCCAAAAATGGCGAGCGCGGAGGGAAGAGGGCCTGAGATCACAGTTTGCAGCCAAACGCCCAAAGGAAAGACAGCGGCTCCGATCAGCAACGCGAATGCAATCCAAAGCCGCGTGCGGTTGGTAAAAATCACGCTCTCGAAAGCCGCGCCGAGCACAATCAACAGCATGGCCAGCCCGATCCAATGCGAATGAACGTCCACTTGTCGAACATAAACGTACTTTGTTCGGGCATAGCTCGCAAGAGCCGCGCCCCTTGCGGCAGGCTGCTGTTCTGCCGCAGCAACGAATGCGCGATTGAGTGATGCGCCCATGCCCTCAAGTGTTTGGTGCTCGACGAACAATGCAAAGTGCAGGCCATCGAGCATCCCGAAAGCAGCAAGAATCAATCCGCCAATAATGAGAACTTTTTGCGCGCCGCTCACGATTGCACCTCTTGGCTTGCGTCCACCGCGCCGGTGTAACGCACGACGCCTGCTAACATTCCGGCCAGAGCCAGGATCACCAGGGCTCCTCCGATGTCGGCAATGGCCGCAGCAAGTAACCCTAACTTAAGCTCCAGTAGTACGAAGACAGGCAAGATAACTGATCCGGCTAACAGCGTGACAACCCACCGCCGCTTCCATGATTGGCTTAGAAAAACATACGGCTGGGCAAAGGACAAAAGGATCGCCAAAAGGCCGAACTCAATAATGTGGGAATGGGCCGCGATGCTTACCGCCTTCTCGGCGCCAAGCAAGCTGTAGTCAGTGACGCCATTCGCGATAGCAGAACCAGTTGTCGCGCTGTCGAGAATCGATCCGAGAATGCGTGTCTCACGCTGTTCGTGCGCATACAAATTAAAGCCGGCATACCATGCGCCAAAAAGAAATCCTGCGAGCACCAGTGCCGTCCCGCCACTGAGGAGCATGCGCCGCTCCCAGGTTCGGTCTGGTGGCAATGCGGGCTCACTCATCGAAAGGTTTCGATTTCTACCTTTCCATAGCGCCCACAACTCAATGATGAGAACTACGATGAGTAACGCTCCGGCTGAATCCGCGAGAACGCTGGCCCAGCCGATTACGGTAAACGGACTGTAAGCCGTACCCACATAGTGAATCAAAAAAATTCCCACCGGCAGCAAGACCCCGCCGGCAATAAACAGTGACGCAAGTCTTTTTTTTGTTTTTTGTGAAAGCGCAATGTATGGCTGCACAAGCGCGAGCAATAATGCGAGGTAGCCAGCGTCCGTCATGTGGACGTGCGCATCGACCTTGGTTCCACGATCTTCGAGCAGTGTTCCGATCTGACCAAAAGCATTCGTCACTCCTGACCCGTCGTGATTGCTTACGGCTTGCGCGGCGCTCATCAAAACTGCTGCCGTCTGTCTTGCATTCTGGTGCAGGGTGAACACAGCGAAGATGTCGCCGAACAGCATTCCGCCCGCCACCAGCAGAATGCCGGCAACAATCAGCACACGCTGGGCGCTGGGTTCTTTCGTGGGAACGGCTTTCAGCACGGGCGAGAGACTTGGAATCACGATTAGTCGGCAGCGGCGCGAGCGCGATCCTTACGGAAGGCAGGCATCACGTGTCGCGCGAACAGATCTTGGGTTTTGATCGATTTCCAGTGGTCGAGGCCTCCGAAGTTGGAGACAATGGCAAGCTCCCCGATACCACCTTTACTCTGCAAGTTTCTAATTTGGGATATGACCTTCTCGGGCGTGCCGATGAAGCCGATCTCCTGCTCAACGATCTGCTCGTAAGTAAGTTTTGTCAACGATTCAAGTGCACCGCTGGCGTAGAAACCGTAACCTTTCTTCACGAGTTCGGCCTTCTTCTCCTCGCCCTGCAAAGACTCAACGGGAGAAGCATTGAATGCCAGAAAGTTATGCAATGCCTGCTCGACTTCGCGGCGAATGGTTTTTTCATCCTCGTCGATGTAAACAGGTCGAATGTAGACGATATCCGGATCGTGCCCGTTCTCGGTACATGCCTGCTTGTAAAGATTAAGTGGCCGCTCGAGTACCTGCCAGGGCAGCAGCGGCGGCACGAAAATACCCCAACCTTTCGCACCCGCCATCTGGTAAGTGATGTCGCTGGTGCCGCCGGTGTAAAACTTTGGGTGAGGCTCCTGGACCGGTCGTGGGACTACACTCAAATCCTTTACTTTGTAATACTGCCCCTCGTACGAGAATTTGTCTTTTGTCAGCGCCAATTCGAGTATCTCGATTGCCTCGTCATAGCGTGGGCGGCTTTCCTCGAGCGGCACACAGGAAGGTCCGAAGAGCCATGCATGCCCGCGACCCAGTCCACATTCCAACCTTCCGTTGGTCAGGATATCGGCTTCGGCGATCATGCCGGCCAGCCGCATAGGGTTTTCCAGGGGCAAGGTGTGCAGGGCAGTGCGGAAGCGGATTCGTTTCGTATGCTGGGCAGCGGCGGCGAACATTGCCAGCGGATTGGCAGAAATCGAGAATTTCTGGAAAAAGTGGTGGTCGATGACCGAATAAACATCAAACCCGACCGCATCTGCATGCTCGATCTGCCGCATGATCTCCCAGATCATGTCGGAATGCGACTTGCCGGGTGGCGTTTGAATTTCGCAATAGATTCCGAAGCGCATGGTTGCAATCGCTAACTAAGCTTACCAATTTATACGTGCCACGAATTGCAGCTGTCGCGGGTTGAACACCGCGCTGGGCGTTCCATATAGCGGATTTGGCGAACCTTCTCGGTAGAACTGTGCCGCTCCGAAACAACCGGGCGCAGTCGGATCAGCCGGACAGAAATCAGCCGCTCCATAATTCGTATTGAAATAATGCACGTTAACCGTGTTCATCAGGTTGTAGGCTTCTGCCATCAATTGCAGGCTCAGCCTCTCGTGCAAGGGAAAAGTACGTTCTAAACGAATGTCGACCGTCTGTAGCGAGTCGCCCTTGAAGGTATTTCGCGGTTCGCCGCCAACCCGGTCATTGTTGCCAAACACGTCGCCATTGGCGTCGAAGCCAGCATACTTCGTGAAGTACTGCGGAGATTGCAATGTCACGATCGTGCTGAATGTGAAATTACGCAGCGCGGGGTTCCAAGTCGCCGGGCTCGCGAAGGTTGCGTTGCCGACGAAACGATGCCGTGCGTCATCCGCTGAGCTCGCGCGCTCCTCGCGGAAATTCGAACTGTCCTGAGGAATGAGCACAAAGCTCGGATTCGGGCCATCGTCGATGGAATGCGACCATGTGTAGCTGATCGCATACGAGAAGTTGTGCGTCAGCCGCTTGTTAAAGCTTACCAACAGTCCGTCATACACCGAATCCCATCGCGAGGCGGCCTCAAAGAAAACACTGTATTGCGGATCGCGGAACCCGGGCACGCCGTTGACGTGGGGCACTCCCGGAATGCTCATCTGGGCCGGATAGCCCGATCCAGCTGCGCAACTTGGTGCTGGGCTAATGGGCGCTGGGCTATTCAGCGGGGACGCAAAATCGAAATAGAGATCCTTGCAGGTAGTTTGTCCCATCGAATCATGCACCAGAACCGAACCGCTCGGGTCCGGTTGATTCACATTGAAAAAGCTGCCGAGATGCACTCCGCGCACGTGAACGCCAGAGATGCTTAGCACAGAATCCTTGAAGGGTGAAAATTCCAGGGAAGCGCTGGCTTGGACTCCGTAGGGGTTTTGGTGGTCCTGCTCAAAACGGACGATCGTCGCATCCTGCAAGAATCCGCAGCTGGCAAGCGTGCCGTCCGGGCAGAAAGATTCCGGCGTTCCATTGGGATAAGTCGCATTGGTCAGCAGCGAGCTCAGCGCTAGATAGTTTATGAAGGGAGAACTGGCGAAACTGAAAAGCCCGGTATTGGCATTCAGGCTGTCTTCGAATGGCCGACCGGGATATTTCGAGAGGCCGCCGCACGAAGGCGCCTGGCACATCAGCAACGGCGAAGGAATAATTCCATGGAAGAGGCCGAAGCCGGCGCGGACGACCACGTTGTGGGATGTTCCGAGATCATACGCAAGCCCGAGGCGCGGATCGACATTCTTATACTGCGTGTTCAGCACGCCCGAGGGCCAGGTTTCGAATTCCCAGCGCAATCCTGCATTCAGAGTGAGTTGTCGCGAGGCGCGCCATTTGTCCTGGAGGTAGAAGCCATCATAAGTGTGGTCCAAAGTCGAGGACGCTTGCTGTCGAATTGCCTGTGGTATCGCACCTCCGTGGTAAATAGCGGTCCCCCCTGATAACGCACCTTCTGTAAACGGCGGATTCGTGGCCGTGCTGAAGCGTTCGAAGAACACAACGAACGGATCCGGACAAGCAACTCCTGGTTTACAACCGGCCGCTCCATCCGTTCCGAGGAAAGCGGACAAGTCCGCGAAATCAGCTTCGAACGGATAAAACAGCGGGAAGGATTCGTAGGTGCCGACGCGATCGAAGTTGCCACCAAACGCAATCGTGTGGTTGCCGAAATTGTGCGTGACGTTGTCAACGAGTTCGTAACGCGATTCCCGGTAGATATCCGGATTCCCCCGATTCACTCCGACAGCAAACGTATTAGCAACCTCAAGGTGAGGCTGAGTAGAAACGACCGGGAAATCGAAGGTGCGATGGGCATACTCCATGCGCAGTTCGTTTACCCACGATGGCGAAAGTACGCTCGTCAGCCCGCCAGCCAGTGATTGATCGCGGATGTAGTTATTCTTGAAAGCTGACGGGAGATCAAATCCATTGTTCAGAGGCGATTGATTGGTCAGACGATCGTCGTTAATGAAATACCGAAGGTACAGGTTATTGCGAGCGTTGAAATTTTCGTCGAGACGGAAGAAGCCATTGTCGGTATTCCCGTCGCGCAACACAGAGAGATTTTCCGGCGCGAGCCCAAAGACCTGGGTTTTCACCTGGTTGATTGCGGTTATATTGTTCAGCACGGCAGAATTGTAGGTGGGCGATTCGGCACGTCTCTGTGCTTCGTAGTTGCCAAAGAAGAACGTCTTGTCTTTCACGATCGGTCCGCCCAGAGAGACCCCAAACTGATTTTGGCGTAGCACGTTGAAGCCGGGAACCGATAAGATGCTCCGCGCATCCATCTCGCTGTTTCGGAAGTAGTCGTAAGCAGAACCATGCAAGGTATTGGTGCCGCTCTTCGTGATGATGTTTACGATCCCAGCTGTGGCGCGCCCAAATTCTGTTGTGTAGTCCGTGTTAATGACCCGGAATTCGCGAACCGATTCTTGCGGCGGTGTTCCGCGCTGAATGCCGGACGCCGTGGAAATGTCATCGGCACCATCAACAGCTATGAAATTGAAATGAATGTTTTGGCCGGCGAAAGAAAGTTTGGTGACCGGTTCCACAATGACATCCGTGCTTCCGGAGGTGGTGTTCCCAACCGTAACGCCGGGCGCCAGCAACGCGAAATCGATGAACTCGCGACCATTGACCGGTAAATTCTCAATTTTCTGCTGGTCAATCACCGAGCTCACCATGGTGCGAGTGGGTTCGGCGACCTCGCCGACGTCCTGCACTTCCACTTGAGTCTGGACTTGTCCCGGACGTAGAGAAAAGTCAAGGCTCACCGCGGCTCCGACATCCACGTGAAGCTTCTTGCTGGATGTCTCGAACCCCTGCTTCTCGACGTTAATCGTGTAATCGCCCGCTGGAACGGCAGCCAGTTGGTAATCGCCATTGGCGTTCGATGTCGCGGTTCGCGAAAGGCCCGTGGCTTGGTTTTGAGCTGCTACCGTAGCCTGCGGAACCACCGCTCCCGTCGCGTCATAAACGCGCCCTTGGATTGTTACATTGACAGCTTGTGCGGCTCCCGGAATAGATGCCGTTACGCAGAACACCAACAGCAGCGACAGAACGGCAAGTTCCCCAAGCTTGCGGCTCATAATTACCTCCACTTGCAGACAGGTGCAACTGTGGGACGGCATCTTGCGTCAGGAGTACGTTAATTGTCAAGTATTCACGGTTGGGCTGTCATGACAGGTTAGAACTGTGCTTGCATTGGTAAGCGAGGCAAAGGTATAAGTTTCCCGCATGACTTTGGGATTGGTCGCGTCAACGCGCACGAAAAAGGCGACCCGCGGATGTTCTCGTCCTGATGGAACAGCCAGGATGGACAAGTTGTTGGTCGAGTTTTGGGCCATTCTCGACTGTTGTCGCAAAAATCGGTAGCCGAGGATGATGCTATGCCAAAATTCTCATGAGCCCCTTTGCGTAGTATGCCCTTGTCAAGGAAAGGTACATCCCCACTCCGAGTTCGTGCGCAAGCACAGTGATACTGAAAAATCTCGGTAGCACTTAAGTCAATTCGGCTTCAACGGTCACGTTGCTTGCGGCTGCAAGCACCCACGGACAGTGTATGTAATCAATAATGTGTTGGATTCGCGAGCCGATCAACTCGAAACGGATCGCTGAGTGAGGTGTCCATGTGTCGGCGCCGCGCTGCAAAACAATCACGACGGGTTCTCCGTCTACCTCGCCCAATGCCAACCTCCAGGGCCAGGACCAGCGTTCGTAGTTGAAGAAATAAGGTGCATCCGCGAATTTTCCAGCAAATCTTTCGAGCACGTTCAGGCGGGCGTCGGCACTCGTCAGTTCGCGCACTCCGTCCCAGTCGCGCCGATTAAAGCGATCGATGTAAAGTTGCATGATCTGTTTTAATTCTGGGCTCACGTTTCGGATCGGTTTCGCCGCAGGAGAAGATTCAGCCAGCTTTGTGCGAGCACGGTTAAGCGCAGCCTTGACGCCGCCAACTGTGGAATCGACCAGTTCGGCAATCTCTTCGAGCGAATAGTCGAAAACATCCTTCAGGAGAACGCAAGCGCGCTCTTTCGGGGGCAATGTCAGCACAAGGTGCTCGACAGCCTTGCCAGTTCCCAGAACTGGGTCAACTGGCGAAACTGTTTCGGGCACGGCCGCGGTCGCATCAGCTTCATCCCGCACGCCGCGACTCCGGAGAAAATCAATGCAGCGATTGTGCGCAATCCGGAATAGCCATGGTTTCAGAGGACGGCTCGGGTCGAACTTATCCAGCTTCCGATAAGCCTCGAACAAGGCTTCCTGTACGACGTCCTCGCCGTCCATCACGGATCCTGTCATGCGAGCACAGTAGCGATGCAAGCTCGGACGAAGCGTGGGGATGGTCTCGAGAAAGGCCAAGTAACGCGCCTCGAATGGGCCCGAATCAGCGACGAATTTCTGAGAGTCCTGCATTCCTCAAGAAGGCCGTTTATCTTGGCCGGGAGCCGTGCTGGTGCCAAGGTCATCGGAACGTCCGGCTTCGAGTCTCGGCCACTGCGCGATCGGGCGTCCGCCGGGCCACACTGGCTCCCAAGTAGGCGCGCCGCTGTTAGTTCGGGTGTAGGTGCATTGTTGCGGCCAGCCGGGAGGCGAGTGCTCCCACTTCTCCTGCCGCCCGTAGACGGTCAAGTCCAGCAAGTGATAGTTGTTATCCATCACCTCTACCCCGCGGGCTGTCGTCCAATACGTCTCAAAGACTCTTGATTCCTGTCTCAAGTAACAAACGATGTGCATTCTGCCGATCCGGCGTCCAGCCAAAAGAATTTGGAGCGAGTCCTGGGCCGAGTACCAGGGAATATCCCAGCCCATGAAATCGCGGTAGCGCGCGCTTTCTTCGTAGGGGCCCTGGCAGAATACGGCGAAGGTGACGTCGCGAGAGTGAAGATAGGACAACTCCCGGACCTGGGTTGTAACCCACGTGCATCCCTCGCACTGCTCCGGTGCTGGGTGGCCGGTGTGCCACATGAAGTAGTAGGCAATGAGCTGTCGACGGCCCTCGAACGCGTCGAGAAGCCTAACCTCACCCTCCGGAGCAATCAGCTTCGTGGCGGAATCCACCTCTACCATCGGCAGCAGCCGGCGGGCCGCCGAGATCGCGTCACTTTCGTGCGTATGCGCCTTCTCTCGAACTCGCAGTGCGTCCAGTTCCGCCTGAAACGTCACGCGATCGACGATTTTGGGGGCTCCGAGTTCAGCTTTCATGAAGTTAGTCATCTTCCACTCCAATTGGGCTGCGGTTTCTGAGTAACGAAGCGGATAGACGTTCCTCAACTCGCTTTCTTCTCGGCTTCGTGCCTTCGGATGGCGGCTCCTTCAGGATCGGTGAGAATGTCTACCCACAGCGGGTGAGGAGTGGGCTCAGCCTCGTAATTGTCGTGCCAGTTCCACCACTTGTATGGCGGCGTCTGCGGGTAACCCTCCGGCGAGTCTTCCCATGTTTCCTGGCGGCCCAGCGGCGTAATGTCGAGGTAACTCCAGACACTACCCATCGCCTCGTCGGCACGGTTGTTGATAAAGTATGTGCGGAAGACCTTGTCGTCGTCACGGATGAACACATTGTGGCCGTGCCATTGATCGACGCCGAAGTCCTTGTCGAAGTTGTCGGTCATCGTATACCAGGGCATCGCCCAGCCCATGCGCGCCTTCAAACGCGCGATGTCCGCTTGCGGTGCGCGTGAAGCCCAGGCGAGCGTGGTGTCGCGGGCGTTCAGATGCGCCAGGTGGGAGACCTGATCTGCGCCCAGCGAGCAACCGCGGCAGGCGTGGTCAGGCCAGCCGAACACCCCGGGTTCGAAAAACGCCCGATAGACGATCAACTGCCTGCGACCCTCGAACAAGTCGAGCAGGGTCAGCTTACCGTTGGGCCCTTCGAATTCATACTTTTTCTCTACTAGAATCCAGGGCATCCGTCGACGCTGGGCGGCCAGCGCGTCACGAGCGTGGGTTAATTCCTTCTCTTTGACGAGCAGTTGTTGCCGCGCTGCCTCCCACTCTTGCCCGGACACGATTGGAGGTGTCTTCATCTGTGTTTTCCCGGTATCACTTTTCTGCGTTGCCATTTTCATCGTTCCTTTCATTCGGTTGTTGAATCTTTCCTGGGTGGTTCGTGTTGCGTGTGACTTTCACCGCCAGCGCGGCCAGTCCGCCTGTCGAAATTGTCCCGGCTATGACTAATCCGAGGGTTGATAAGCAGAATGGGCACATTGTTCACCTCTCGTTATGATGACGTTGGATGCTCAGAGCCTCTACCGTGATAACGAGCAATCCGTTCATTCCGGGTCTTTCACCATATCAGCGTCCACTGAACCCGGAAGAACTTCTTCGTTCCCGCGTTTCAGTGCTTCCTGGACGAGTGCTCTCCCGATACCGCAGTTTGCGCCGGTGATCAAAATAGTTTTATTTTCCAGATTCATCATCGTTCTCCTGGCCTGTGGGAATCCGTATTCCTACTGCTATTACGGACGCGGAGGTTGCGGGGATACGGGCGTCTCAAGTTTCCTCAGGTGCACGTCGGCAGTTATGTTCACGCGATATCTCTTGGCCCAACGGCACATGCCACGAAGCGGAGTGATGATTGTTTTCCCCGGCCCGGTCAGTGAATATTCGACGGCGAGAGGCTTTGATGTGATCGCAGTCCTGGCGATCAGACCTGAAGATTCGAGACTGCGTAGAGTTTTGGTAAGCATTCGTTGTGAGACTCCATGAAGATGTCGGCGCAGCTCCCCGTGTCGATAAGGTTTTTTTCGAAGTAAAAACAAAACTTTGGGCGTCCATCTGCCGATAAAGATCGGCGTCATCATCCCCAGTGTCTGGATTGTATTCATAGTTTCCTACCTAGCGCGAAAAGGCGCAATTAGGAACATGCGTGTGCCTAGCTGGTCCTTTTTGCTCATTGAACTCCTTTCATCCCCTAATACGGCTGCGGGGAGCGCGAGGGTACGCGCAATGTCGGTACGCGATGGATACGCCGAGGGGGAGCGGTACATCATAGTTCTTGGTGAGTTGGAAGTGCTGAACGTGTTTGAGCTGCGCGTTTTTCGCACGGAGCTTTCTGCACAGCAAGTGTGAATTTTCTTAGGCGACTTTGAAAACGACCTAGAGAGTGGAATTTTGCTTCTGCGCCCTCTTTCCGGGCGAGTGTTTGATCGGGGGCGCGAGTTATCGCGTCAAACCACGGCACGCCTGGGAACTCGCATGGCCGATTTGTTGCACGTGGCTGCGGCGCTGGAGCTCGATGCTGATTACTTTATAGCTTCGATCAACAGCAACGAAAGCTGGCGCGAACGGTGGGCTCAAGCTCAATCAAGCATATGAAGCACACATTTATATATGGAGATCAAAGTCCCGGGAATCAATTGGTCACCGCTCGACACGGCTTTGACTTCGCAGTAGCTTTTACCACCACAACGCTCGTGCACAACGCTCGTGCCCTTTGTAGGTCAGCTTGGACATGGCCGGAAGCGGACGTTTGGAACGGTTGATCATCCGGCAACTACCCACCTCAAGTCAGATCACCGGACAAGTCTGAATTTGCGAGTCCCAGGGATGAACCCCATGCACAGCGAGGAATCTAATCTTGAGGGCGCTTGAGAAGCTCCCAGGTGTCCCGGATCAGCTGCCGTGCCGCTTTTCGCGCCGTTTCCGCCTCCGCTGAGTACCCACCGTGTACCCACCGCCCTTTCCTCGAGGCTTCGAGGCCCGCGGGAGTCTTTGGGCCCGTCGAGGTTCCTCCGTGCATTCGACAGCGGCCATTGGCCATGGCCGGGCTCTTGCACGGAGAACCTCGCCTGGTTTTCGCTCCGCAGCGGGGGGCTTTGCTGAAATCGCCTGGGCGATTTCCATTTCTTAACCAACCTCGGTTCCTCCGAGGAATTTTAAGCACATTTTCCATTCGGCTTGCCTTTGTCTTGCCCACTTGCATCCATGCTCTGCGGAAGTCACTCCCGCAACAGTGGCGAGGCATATCCGATTGTGATACAGTGCAGCCGCTTTCTTGAGCTTGCAGATAAAGCAGCAAACGGAGGCGCACCAATGTACTGCCGAAGAAACTCACTCGCAATGTTTTTGCTGATGGCTAGTTTGGCCAGTTCACTCCTCGCTCAGGAGACAAGAAGTCTAACCACAGCCGTGGTGCCGCAGTTGGTGAACTTTGCCGGCAAGGCAATCGACGCCAAAGGAAACGTCGTCAGCGGCATTATGGGTATTACTCTATCTATCTACACGGATCAGTACGAAGGCGCTCCACTGTGGAGTGAGACACAGAACGTCACGGCCGATACAAAAGGCAATTACAGCATCCAGCTCGGGGCAACCAAAACCGATGGGCTACCGTTGGAGCTGTTCAGTACAGGTGAGGCGCGATGGTTAGGAGTGCGCATAAACGGGGGTGAAGAACAAGCACGTGTTCTTTTGTTGAGCGTGCCGTATGCCTTGAAAGCTGCCGACGCACAAACGCTAGCAGGATTACCAGCTTCGGCGTTTGTGCTCGCGTCGCCGACCAAGTCAAGCTCCGCGATTGCAGCGCATACCTCGGCCAAGGCGAAGTCCGATGTTACTGCGGCCATAAGTGGCGGCGGGACCTCGGATTACATCCCGCTCTGGACGAACGGTACAACTTTGGGCAACTCGGCCCTATATCAGGTGGGAACGAAGGTTGGTCTTAACACCAACACTCCGGCGACTGCTCTGGACGTGACTGGCAAGATCAACGCTTCAGCCGGCTTCGACTTGGGAGGCAATACGTTTGCCATAGGATCCTATAAAAATGGGAACGCATTGCTTGGCTTTGCCGGAAATGCGGCTACTAACAGTCTTCCTTACCTCAACACGGCTGTCGGGGTAAATGCACTGCACTCAAACACCACAGGTACCACCAATACGGCTGTGGGCTACGGGACGCTCTTCTCAAATACGACTGGTACTTACAATGTTGCCGACGGGATTCAGGTGCTCTATTCCAATACCACCGGTGGTTTTAACACCGCCATGGGGGCTTCAGCGCTCTATTCCAACACCTCGGGCTCAGGCAATATCGCCATAGGCGAGAGTGCGCTGCTCAGTAACACCACCGCCAGCGACAACACCGCTGTGGGAGATGACGCGCTGGAAACGAACAAAGTTAGCACTAACAACACAGCTGTTGGCTACCAGGCGCTGTTCTACACCGGCGAAAACTCCACTACCGGGGGAAGTAATACGGGGATCGGCTCTCAGGCGCTCTACTTTAATATGTCCGGCGCATACAATACCGCCAGCGGCGCATCCGCACTTCAGTCCAACACTACCGGCCAATACAACACCGCCGATGGGTATCAGGCGCTTTATTCAAACACCACCGCTGTCGGCAATACAGCGGAGGGTTATCAAGCGCTCTACTCCAACACTACGGGTTACCAGAATGCGGCCAGCGGTTATCAGGCGCTGTATTCAAACAAAACGGGATATCAAAATACCGCCAGCGGATACCAAGCGCTTTATGCCAACGTAGGTCCGAGCAACATAGTCGATATCGGCATCGGCAACACAGCGCATGGTTATCAGGCGCTCTACGCCAATACCACTGGTTCCGACAATACCGCGACGGGCTATCAGGCACTCGGCAAAAACACGGCTGGCGCGTATAACACTGCGGATGGTTATCAGGCGCTCTATTCGAATGGGGGATATCAGAACACAGCAGTCGGTTTTCAAGCCCTCTATGACAACAGCAATGGTATCTACAACACGGGTGTCGGCATGTATGCGCTCGAAGTCAATACCGATGGTGCAGAGAACACTGCCGTCGGTTGGTCGGCACTGGCTGCGGACTCGGGAGGGGCAAACACCGCTGTTGGGTATAACGCCCTGGCAAGCAACACTTCGGGCTTGGAAAACACGGCGGTGGGTTCGGCCGCTCTCTCATCTAATACCACGGGCTCCGATCTGACTTGCGTAGGATACAGTTGCGCTCCGAGTACGAGCGGCCTATCGAACGCTACCGCGATTGGCGCCCATGCGGTCGTCGGCCAGAGTAACTCGTTAGTGCTGGGCGGGACGGGGAAGTGGGGCGTGAAAGTAGGCATCGGGACGTCGGAACCCTCAAACGTTCTTACCATTGGACGCGGCTTAGGACATCCGGTAAGTGACAGCTGGGAAACTTATAGCTCACGTCGCTGGAAGACCAACATCCAGACGTTGCCCGACGCGCTGACAAAAGTCGAGCGCTTGCGCGGCGTCTCATACGATCTCAAGGGCAGCGGCAAGCACGAAATCGGCGTCATCGCCGAAGAAGTCGGCCAAGTGGTTCCAGAAGTCGTCAGCTATGAAGCGAACGGCAAAGATGCGCGCGCGGTGGATTACAGTCGTCTGACCGCAATCCTGATCGAAGCCGTAAAACAGCAACAGAAGCAAATCGCGACGCAACAACGTGAGGTTAGGCGTCTGAATCGCAAAGTCAGCCTACTGGAAACTAGTCTGCGGGACGAGAGAGCAAAACAGCAGATCTCTATGGCCCTCAAGTAAAAAACTTGAACACGAGCAGCGGTAAGTTTTCGATTCAGGTACAGATTGTCTCGAATCTCAACCAAGACACTGACATGCTCGATGTTTGGGCGGCTCCTTTTGTCACCACGGTAAGGGTGAGCGACGTGTAACTTCCGTTACCAGGCGAGCAAGCTTGCGCTATTAACTTCGCTCGTGAACGCGATGTTGCGCCAGTGGATATGACAATCCCGAGAGGGCACCGAGGCGTGCCAACTCCTGCTTGGTATGCAAATGCTTTCACACTGTGCTCAAGAGAAGGGCGATGGTATACTTTGTCGCCTTTCGCATCAGACCAGACTTTCCGGCTAAAACACTACTGCGTTTCAGGGGAAGAAAGAATGGAACCTGTGACCCCCTCGTGTATTCAGAAACTCGCTTCCACCAATCCTCAGACATTAATTTTGGGCTGTGCACTGGTGCTCTCCCTGACCGTTCTGCCGATCAACGTTCAAGCCCAGTTCACAGATTTGCACGATTTCAATTGCAACACGGATGGTTGCAACGCACAGTACTCGGGCATCGTGGCCCAGGGTCGGGATGGAAATCTGTACGGCTCGTTGCCAGCGGGTGGAAGTAATTCTTTGGGGACGGTGTATAAGAAGCCGCTGCCCTCGGGTACATTGTCCGCGATCTACCCCTTCGCCACTGCGAAGGGAGCTGCACCGTATAGCGGCTTAACTCTTGGCAAGGACGGTAACTTCTACGGCGCTACTACCGGCGATGGTGCCAATAGTTTCGGAACACTTTTTAAAATCACGCCAACAGGAACACCAACTACGCTACACGACTTCACGGCCGCGGAGGAGGGTGGTGCATTCGGTCCACCTGTGGCGGACAGAACTGGAAATACGTTCTACGGGGTGACCTCCAACGGTAAAGCTTATTCAATCACCCCAACCATGAGTTTCAAGCTACTTCCGAATCCAATCCCAGCTGGCAGCCGTGCTCCGCTGGTTCTGGCCAGTGATGGCAACTTCTACGGAACCGCCCAAACAGGAGGAACCGGCTATGGAACGGTTTTTCGCCTCACGCCAAGTGGAACCGTGAATGTGATCTACACATTCGATGGCACTCATGGATACTACCCCTATGCTCCTGTAATCCAGGGAAGCGACGGGTTTCTCTATGGGACGACGTACGAGGGTGGATCCATCGCCAATGCTTTCGGAGTTGTGTTCAAGCTTAGCACGAAGGGCGGCGCAATCACCTTGCTCCACCAGTTCGATTCCACCAGCGCCACCGACGGCTACGGGCCTTTCGGCGGTTTGGTTGAAGGCCCGGACGGTAATCTATATGGCACAACTCAAGTAGGAGCCGGGGCCGCGCCATTCGGCACCATATTCAAGATTTCAAAAACGGGTACCGGTTATAAGATGTTGCACGCTTTCGATTCCACCCACGGTCAAAGCCCCGAAACAACTCCGGTACTCGCCACCAACGGCATTATTTATGGAGAGACCTACACAGGGGGATCCGACATTGATGGCGTGTTCTACAGTTGGAAGGCCGGTTTCGCGCCTTTCGTTTCGGTAGTCGGCTTCGCAGCGGGCACCGCTGGCCAGATAGTCGAGATCCTCGGCAATGGCCTAACCGGTACTACTAGTGTCAAATTTGGATCGAGTTTGGCTACCCATACTGTGGTGAGCGATACCTATCTCACCGCGGTGGTCCCGGCTTCCGGGACAACTGGCAAAATCGTGGTGTCCACTCCGGGCGGCACTCTGACAAGCAAGCAAATCTTCAAAGTCATTCCGCTAATTTCCAGTTTCGCTCCAACCAGCGGACCGGTTGGCACTAAGGTGACGATCACCGGAAGCGGATTTATCGGCGCATCGAAAGTTACATACGCCGGTACACCCGCCACGAGTTTCACCGTTAATTCCGGCACGCAGATCACGGCGACGGTTCCAAGTGGTGCCATCACCGGAAATATCGCTGTGACCACGCCTGGAGGCACGAGTAGTAAAGCAACATTCACGGTCACGCCCTGAACGCAAGTACAACGAGATACACCCGAGTGCATCCGGCCTTTTGGGAGGCTTCGTTCATCTGCCAAAGTCTTCGGTTCGCGTTCCTATGTTCCTGTTGAAGAACGAACAACTTCTTGGGTTCGTTTCGAAAAATCCCAACTTATCCGCATAAGTTAACTGCCGGATGGTGGTGGTACGGGGTCAGCGTTCTTTTCTTTCCTCGCCGGTGAGAAGCCAGTCAGCGGACTTGCCGACGTGTCCGATGGGACCGGGCTCCGACCATCCGCTCGAACTCGCCCGAAGGGTGTATGCCTTCACGTGGCTTCCACGTTGGTGGATGGCTTAAGCCATCAAGAGCCATGACCCATTGGGCAACAAGCCATACTTGCGGCTATATGGCTTTCGAAGAAGCCGGTCACGAGAACTGACCGTTCGCCTTTCTTTACACGAGCTGGAAACCCGCAAGTCGTGTTGCTTTTCGGTCGAACGTCAACGTACGAGTACAACCGGCCCGGGCTCCGAGACCCGCGATCAGTGCATCTGCAAACGATCCG
>Ga0070731_10002413_pt1 | contig 17858 bp, 18 predicted proteins | sample Coa_R1_2_FD_66448 | JGI IMG/M metagenome (GOLD analysis project Ga0070731, IMG submission 66448) | Surface soil microbial communities from Centralia Pennsylvania, which are recovering from an underground coalmine fire - Coalmine... | ecosystem: Environmental > Terrestrial > Soil > Unclassified ...
CGCTCAATGCGAAGCGGGGGATCCCGTTGTTCTCCGTGTCGATCGCGATCGCCGACGGGAGCACGATGGACGACGTCGTCTTCGGCTACGTGTTCGACTTCGGCACACGCGAGGAGTGGACCGCGACGCGCGGCGGCGGCGCGCTGCTCGACGGCGAGCCGCTCCGCGAGCGGCCGAAGGACGAGCTGGAGATCCTCTCGTTCGAGGCGACGACGACGGTCTCGGTCGCCGACAACGCCGAGCGCATGCGCGGCGTGGCCCGCCGCCTGCGAATCATGGGCTCGCTCGCGATCTCGCTCTGTCACCTCGCGGCCGGTCGCGTCGACGGCGTCGTGTCGCTCAAGGCCGCGCGCTCGGTCGACATCGCCGCTGCGCAGCTGCTCGTGCGCGAGCGCGGCTTTGCCATCGACCTTCCCGATGCGCCGCCCTTCGGGTCGGCGCCGCTCGACCTCGAGCCGCGTTCACGCGTCGTCGCGGCGGGAACGACGGAGTTGTGCTCGCGTCTCGCGCAGGCGGCGATCGGCTGAGGATCGGCTGCTCGGGCTGGAACTACGACCACTGGCGGAACGGCGTCTTCTACCCGCCGCGCTGCCCCGCCCGGCGCTGGCTCGAGTTCTATGCCCGGCATTTCGACACCGTTGAGCTGAACACCACCTTCTACCGCCTCCCTCGGGTCGAGGCCGTGCGGCGCTGGGTCGACGAGACGCCCGACGGATTCGTCTTCGCCGTCAAGGTGAGCCGCTACCTCACGCACCTGAAGCGGCTCCTCGACCTGCCGGAGCACCTCGCGCTGCTGTACGAGCGGATCGAGCCGCTCTTGCGGTCACCGAAGCTCGGCCCGTTGCTCTGGCAGCTGCCGCCGAACTTCCACGCTGACCACGGACGGCTGGCGGCGGCACTCGACCAGCTCCCGCGCGGCGAACGGCACGCCTTCGAGTTCCGGCATCCGTCCTGGTTCGTCGAGGAGACGTACGTGCTGCTCCGGGAGCACGGCGTCGCCCTCGTCATCGCCGACCGGCCGGAGATCCACGCGTTCCAGAGCCACAAGCTGACCGCCGACTTCACGCTGGTCCGGTTCCACGCCGGCAGCCGCGGTCGGGGCGGCAACTACTCCCACCGTGAGCTCGACGAATGGGGCGACCGGCTGAGCGGGTGGGCGGAGGACGTCGACGTGTTCGCGTACTTCAACAACGACTGGGAGGGTTTCGCCGTCGAAAACGCCGGGTACCTGCGGGCACGCCTGGGCGTCGCGGCTAGCCTTTCCGGGTGATGGCGACACACGAGGAGATCCTTGCCGCGCTCGGCCGGGTCATCGACCCGGAGCTGCGCCGGCCGGTGACGGAGCTCGACATGGTCCGGGACGTCCGCATCGACGGCGGCGAGGTGAGCGTCACCATCGCGCTGACGGTGGCGGGCTGTCCGCTGCGCGCGAGCTTCGAGGATCAGGTACGCGAGCATGTGGCCTCGCTGCCGGGTGTCGACTCCGTCGGCCTGCAGTTCACCGTCATGACGCCCGAGGAGCGCGCCGCCCTGACCGCGAAGCTGCGCGGGCCTGTCGAGGACAAGGGGATCAAGCTCCCTGCGACGACGCGTGTGCTGGCCGTCGCCTCCGGCAAGGGCGGCGTCGGCAAGTCGTCGCTGACCGTGAACCTCGCGGCGTCGCTGGCCGCGCTCGGTCGCGAAGTGGGGATCCTCGATGCGGACATCTACGGCCACTCGGTACCGCACATGCTCGGCATCACGCAGCGGCCGGTCGTCGTCGACAAGCTGATCGTCCCGCCCGTCGCGCACGGCATGCGCCTGATGTCGATCGGGTTCTTCCTCGAGGACAACCAGCCCGTGATGTGGCGGGGCCCGATGCTGCACCGCGCGCTCGAGCAGTTCCTCCAGGACGTCCACTGGGGAGAGCTCGACGTGCTGCTCGTCGACATGCCGCCCGGCACGGGTGACGTCTCGATCTCGCTCGGCCAGCTGCTGCCGCGGGCCGAGGCAATCGTCGTGACGACGCCTCAGCCGCTCGCGCAAGAGGTGGCGGCCAGGGCGGCGACCATGGCCCAGAAGACGGGGCTGCGGCTGCTCGGCGTCGTCGAGAACATGACCTCCGAGGTCTTCGGCTCGGGCGGCGGCGAGCGCCTGGCGACCGAGCTCGGCGCTCCGCTGCTCGGCACGGTCCCGCTCGACCCGCGGCTCCGCGAGGCCGGCGACGAGGGTGTTCCGCTCGTGCTCGCCGACCCGAGCGCGGCGTCCGCACAGGCGATCACCGCGATCGCCGAGGTCGTCGACGCGGACCGCGTCGGCGGCTTCACACGCACGCTGCCGCTCGTGTCGTGAGTTGGCCGGGGCGGCGTTCTTCGATCTCGACCGCACGCTGATCCGTCGCTCGTCGGCTCTCGCCCTGGCGGGCTCGTTCCGCGAGCGCGGCCTGATCACCCGCACGCATCTCGTGAAGGCCGCGTTGTGGCAGCTGCTCTTCGTCGCCCGCGGGGTCGGCGCCGAGACGGTGCGCAGCGCGGCGGAGGACGGCATGCGCGTCCTCGCCGGTTTTCCCGTCGCCGAGATGCGCACGCTGGTCGGGGAGGCGATGGAGGTCGTCCTGCGTCCGCTCGTCTACGCCGAGCCTCTTCATCTCGTTCAGCGGCACCGGCAGCGCGGTGAGCGCGTCTACGTCGTGTCGGCCACGTTGCAGGAGATCGTCGAGGGCATCGCCGCCGACCTCGACTTCGACGGCGCGATCGGTTCGACCTGCGAGGTCGTCGACGGCGTCTACACGGGCCGGTCGTTGCGCGCGGCGCACGGCGCGGGAAAGGCCGAGGCCGTCCGCGAGCTCGCGGCGGCGGAGGGCATCGACCTCGACGCATCGACCGCCTATTCGGACTCGCACACCGACCTGCCGTTCCTGGAGGTCGTGGGGCATCCGGTGGCGGTCAATCCCGACCGGCGGCTCAGACGGCTGGCCCGCGAGCGCGGGTGGCCGATGCTCGAGTTCTCGAAGCGGCTTCCGCGTGCGGCCTGAGGACGCTCGTCCACGGCTCGCCGCCCTCGGGTTCCGCGCCGAGGACGTCGAGGTGCTCGCGGCGCACTTCCTCGACGCCGAGGAACGAGGCCGGCGCGGGCACGGGCTGTCGCGGATCGAGTGGCTCGAGACGTGGGAGGAGCTCGACACCGAGTCGCGTCCGCGCCGTGTGGCGTCGGAGCCAGGCTACGAGTGCTGGGACGGGAACGGGGCGCTCGGCTACCTCACGCTGGCGGCGGTGGTGGAGGCGCAGGTCACCGCGCCCCCCGACACCGCCCGGCTGGTCGTCTGCTCGCGGACGTTCCCCACGGGCGCGCTCGGCTACTGGGTACGCAGCCTGGCCAACGCAGGGCTCGTCGGCTTCCTGACGGCCACGTCGCCGCCGCGGCTCGCGGCACCCGGCGGCGGACCTCCGCTCACCGGGACGAACCCGCTCGCGATCGCGATCCCTTCGTCCGACGGCCTGCCCGTGGTCGCGGACGTTTCCATGGGCGCCGTCACCCACGGCGACGTGCTCGCGGGTTGCGCGCATCCGGATGAGCTCGTCCCGTTCGGCGGCCCCCTCGCCCACAAGGCGTTCGCGCTCGCGGTCGGGCTCCAGCTGCTCGTGGACGCGTTGAACCCGGAGGACGGCTACGGCGCGGTGCTGCTCGTCGCGCGCCCGGCGGCGGATCCCGTGCCGACGCTGCGCGCGCTGGCAGACGGTGTCAGGCTCCCGGGAAGCCCGGCTCGGATCTGATCGCCGCGAAGTCGGAGTCGTTTCCCGCGTAGCCGGCGTACTTCGGGTCGAGCGCAACGGCTCGTTGGAGATGCAGCAGGGCGTCGAGGTGTCGCCGGCCGCGGGCCTCCATGCAGGCGAGGTTGTAGAGCAGCGCGGAGTGGTCGGGCCGTTCTTTCAGGGCCGCCTCGTGGATCGCGATCGCCTCGTCCCACTCCTCCCTCTGCGCGAAGGGCACGGCCGCGAACATCGCCTCCCACGCCGACACCTGGTACGGCTCCCCCGGCTTGCCGCCGACCGCGAGCACCGCGGCGTCCTCCGTCAGCGCGACGGCGCCGCGCCGGAGGTGAGGGTCGCTCATGAAGACGAGCTGACCCGCGTCGAGCTCGTGCTCGTCATCGCCGACGGTGAAGCGCACGCGGCCGCGGAGGACGAGGTAGATCTCCTCGTGCTCGAGCTGCTCTTCGGTGTGCTCTTCGACGATCTGGCTCCCGGCCTCGCGTGGCGTGTAGGCGTTGACGCCGAAGGCGCGGATGCCGAACCGGCGCCGCACAGGCCGCCACACGAATCCGTCGGCCATCTCGATCTCGTCGAGCTCGTCGAGGTGCGCCAGGTTCATGCGAGCAGCTGCGCGAAGCGCGGGTCGTCCCGGAGCGGGTCGAGGTCGGCGTCGTTCGCCATGTAGCCGCGGGCTTCCTCGGGATTCAGGTCGACTGCGCTCCGCAGGTGGTCGAACGCCGCGTCGGTGCTGCCGGCGAGCGCCTCCCAGCAAGCGGCGTTGTAGGGGACGTACCAGGCTCGGGGCAGGTCCTCGAGCATCTTCCGAACCACTGCGCGGCCTTCGTCGAGCCGCCCAGTCTGCCGGTAGAAGTCGGCGACGGCGTAGCTGTCCCACCCGTGGCTCTCGAAGGGCTTGCCCACCGAGCCGCCGACGGCCAGCACGAGCGTGCGATCCTCCTCCGCGGCCGCGGCCCGATAGACGCGCGGCGGCACGAAGAGAAGCGTCCCGGCGGGGACGTCTCTGCTCTCGTCGCCGACGGTGAAGCGCGCCCGGCCGCGCACGACGACGTAGAGCTCCTCGTTGCCGCTGTCCTCTTCGTGCGGCGGCACGAGCTGTCCCCCCGCGTCCGCCGCCCATGCGTTCACCCCGGCGGGTCGGAACCCGAGCGCGTGTCGAAGCGGGAGCAGGTTGCTACCGCGGTGCGGGACCGGCTCGATCTCGTCGAGCGAGAGGATCCGGTAGCCGTCGCTCACCGCGCGCGCAGCTCTGCGAGCACCACCGGGTCGATGTGCTCCACGCCCTCGATGCGTTGCTCGAGATTCTCGGTGCCCGCCCACGTCGTGAAGGCGTGCTCGAAGTCCCCGTCGTACCCCAGCTTGCCGAGGCGCTGGACGAGCTCGCCGCGAAGCTCGGCGTCCATGGGCACCCATTCCGCCCGGGGCGTCACGCCGAAGAAGAGGTGGTGCATGTGTTGCAGGCGGGCGAGCTCGGTGATCGGATCGGGGTGGTCGTCGACCCGGAGGTCGACGAGGACGTCGGTGAGGTTCAGGTACCCGGCGTCCCGCTCCACGACGAGCAAGGCGGCCGACTGCTGGCCGCGCCGGTCGCCGCCGGCGGCCTGCGCCGCGGCGAGACAGTCGACCAGCCGGGCCGCGAGGGAGCCTGTCGATGCGCGGAACGTCTCGGCGAGAGCGTCGACCGTCTCTCGCCCGACGAGGATGTTCCCCTGCGCGGCGAAGCAGTCGCCCGCGATTCCGCCGGCCCAGTCCATGCATTCGGGGCCGGTGAAGGTGGCGCTGCCGCCGTTCGCGTCGACCACGCCCAGCTGCCGGTGGTCGCGGCCGTCGTCGGCGGCGGTCAGCCGGGCGACGACCTCCTCCGCCGAGAGCCCTTCACGGAGGAGCGCAAGGCCGTCCGGCCCGTAGCGTGGGTTCGCGTACGCCTGCGTCGCGATCGCGCCGACGTGCGGCTCAGCCCAGGGGACGACCGAGCCGACGGCGAGGAACTTCGACTGCGTTGCCACGCCCCACTGGCCCGACTCGATGTCGCAGGCTGCGATGGAATAGGTCGCGACGAGCGGCTCAGCCATAGGTCAGCTCCGTCAGGTCGACCTCGCGCAGCGCCGGGTCGTCGACGAGCGCGGAGGCCACCTCCGGGCGCGACAGGGCCGCCTTCACCTCGTCGGCGCTGCGCGCGCGGACGACGACCGGCCGTCCCTGCTCGTGGGCGGCGCGCAGGGCACCGTCGTCGATGCGGTCGAGCACGAGCGCGCCCTCGAGGTCGAGCTCGCCTTCGAGCGCGATCTCCGGCACGCGGCGGCCGGTCGCCCCGAACCAGCGCTCCCTCACAGCTGCACGCTGTCGCCCGGCTGGATTCGCTCCACCTGGGCGGGTGTGAGCTTCGCGAGCTCGTCGGGCGTGCCGGCGAGGACCGGCCACGTGCCGAAGTGGCAGGGCATACAGCGCGGGTTGCCGAGCAGCTCGAGCGCGAGCGCAGCCTCCTCCGGCCCCATCGTGAAGTGGTCGCCGATCGGCAGCACCGCGACGTCCGGCCGGTAGAGGCGGGCGATCAGCTGCATGTCGCCGAAGACGCAGGTGTCGCCGGCGAAGTAGACGCGCCGGCCGTCCGCGTGGATGACGACGCCGGTGGGCTCGCCCGTGTAGCTGAGATCGGGCGCAGAGCTCGAGTGGAACGCGTTGGTCATCGTGTAGCGGATCCCGTCGAGCTCGACGCTCCCGCCCTTGTTGAACGCGATCAGGTTGTCCTCGGCGATGCCGTTCTTGCTCAGCCAGCCCACCAGCTCGACGATGCCGAGTACCTTGCAGCCGAGGCGGTTCTGCAGCTCGACCACGTCGCCCAGGTGGTCGCCGTGCCCGTGCGTCAGGTAGATCGCGTCGGCGCGGTCGGGGCTCTTCTCGTTTTCGGGCGTTTTCGGGTTACCCGAGAGAAACGGGTCGACGTAGACGCGCTTGCCGTCGTCCGTGTCGAGGCGGAACGTTGCGTGACCGAGCCAGGTGAGCGATGCCATCGAGCTCCTTTCGGAAGGACGGCCGGAGCATAGAAGGACCGTCCGGTCCGAGCGCGAAGCTACGGGTCGTGGGACGCCGTGCGCTTCCGGCCATCCTCGCGATCGCAGCCGTCGTTGCCGACCGCCACGGGTCGCACGGTCTCGCGTTCTACGCTCTGCTCGGCGCGGTGCCGTTCGCGGCGACGTGCGGGATCGTGTCGTTCGGCGAGTACCTCGAGCGGCGCGAGGATCCCGTTGCGGCGCTCCAGTCGCTGCTCTGGGCGCTCGCGCTGGCGCTGCTCGTGCTCTCGTGCGCGGCCCGCTCACCGGCGACGCAGACGCACCAGCTTCCACCGCTGGGGTGGTCGGCGCTCCTCGCCTGCCTCGGCGTGTTCGCGGTGAAGGTCTGCGTCGCGGTCGCTCCGTTCGTGCGCCGCCTTGCGCTCGTTCGGACCGCGAAGCCGTAGACCCCGGGGCCTGGCACGTGCCTGGCACCGCGTGTGACGAGAGACGTGCGCCGGCGTCACACGATCGTGCCGAAGGCGCTCTTAGCAGGGTCTTCTCGTACCGTCGAGCAGGGACGAGGCGGAAACCGGACATCCCCACGGTGAGACCCAGGGGGGCCAGGCACGTGCCAGGCCCCGATTAGAGCGGCAGCGAGTGTGCGGCGGCCTTCGCGACGTCGATCAGCGGCTGCACGGCGAAGAAGGAGCCGACGGTGACGACCAGGCAGATCGCGACGCCGACGCTGAGGAGAAACTCGCGCGGCGGCGAGCCGCCGGACGGAGCAAGCTGCAGGTCGGCGCTCTCGCGGAAGTACATCGCGCGGACGATCCCGAGGTAGTAGTACGCCGACACCATCGTCGCGACGACGCCGACCACGATCAGCCACCAGAAGCCGTGGTCGTACGCGGCGGCGAAGACGTAGAACTTGCCGATGAACCCGCCGGTGAGCGGGAACCCGAGGAAGCCCAGCATGAACGTCCACATCGCGACGCCGAGGAACGGCCGCTCCCAGCCGAAGCCCGCCAGGTTCTCGATCGTCACCGGGACGCCCAGCTCGCGCTCCCGCGCCGCCACGATCGCGAACGCGCCGAGCGACAGCGCGGCGTAGGGGATCAGGTAGTACTGCAGCGCCCGCGCGCCGAGCTGGTTCGCCGCCGCCACCGCGATCAGCATGAACCCGGCGTGCGAGACCGACGAGTACGCGAGGATCCGCTTCACGTTCCGCTGGACGAGCGCCGCGATGTTGCCCCACGCGAGAGACGCGCACGCGAGCCCGGCGATCGTCCACCGCCACAGCTCGTGGTCGTGCGGGAACGTCACCGAGAGAACGCGATACGCGACGACGAGCGCGGCGATCTTCGTCGCCGATGCCATGAACGACGTCACCGGCGTCGGCGCTCCCTGGTACGCGTCGGGCGTCCACATGTGGAAGGGGGCCGCCGACGACTTGAACCCGAGGCCCGCGATGATCATCGCCAGCCCGACCAGGAACATCGGGTCGTGCGCATGCCCGGCTGCGGCGATGCGGTCGAAGCTCAGCTGCCCGGTCCTGCCGTACACGAGAGCAGAGCCGAACAGCAGCGTCGCCGATCCGACCGCTCCGACGACGAGATACTTGAGCCCCGCCTCGAGCGAGCCGATCAGGTCGATGTCGATCGCCGTGAGCACGTACAGCGCGATCGAGAACCACTCGAGCCCGAGGAAGAGCGTCATCAAGTTCGCCGCCTGCACGAAGAACGCCATCCCCGCTCCCGCGGCAGTGAGCAGCGCGTAGTACTCCGCGACGTGGTCCTCGCTCCAGCGCTCGCCGACGGAGAACAGCACGGCGACCGCGCCCGAGCCGGCGATCAGCACCTGCGCGAGCGCGCTCCAGCGGTCGCGGAACATCGTGTCGTGGATCAGCACGGCCGCGTGCGGGCTCTTTGCATCCAGGACGATCGCGAACACGAATGCCGTCACGAACCCGGCGAAGCCGACGAACGCGGCCGTACCGCTTCGCCCGCGCCGCGGCACGAGCACGGCCACCATCAGCAGCAGCCCGGCGGCGCCGAGCAGCGCGAGCGACGGCGAGAGCGCGAACCAGTCGACGTGCGGCTTGTGGATCACTTCGCCGCCTTCACGACACCCGGCGGCGCGTAGCTGGTCCAGCCGCCGGCGGGGCTCGAATGGCTCGAGACCAGGCCCGGCCACGCCGACAGCCCGACCAGGCACAGGACGAGCGGCACGACGACCGCGAGCTCGCCGATGCGCAGGTCGAGCGCCGACTCCGGCACGGCCGACCCGACATCCTGATGCAGCACCGCCGAGATCGCGCGCAACATGTACATCGCCGCCAGCACGATGCCGGTCGCGCCGACGACCGCCCAGGCCCAGTGCTGCTGGAACACGCCCGCGAGGATCAGGAACTCACCCGCGAACGACGACGACAGCGGCACGGCAAGCGCGATGATCCCGGTCGTCATGACCACGGTGGCCAGCAGAGGCCGCCCCCGCGCCATGCCGCCGAGCAGCTTGAGCTCGCCCGTCGACGTTCGCCGCTCGACCATACCGGCGAGCAGGAACAGCGCCGCCGAGATGAACGCGTGGTTGACCATCTGCAGCACGGCGCCGTCGAAGCCGAGGTTGTTGAACGCGAACAGGCCGAGCACGATCAGGCCCGACTGCGCGAGCGACGAGTACATGACGACGCCGCGGAAGTCGGGTGCACGGAACGCGAGCAGCGACCCGTAGACGAGCGAGACTGACGCAAGCACGAGCAGCACGACGCGCCAGTCGTGGGCGACGGTCGGGAACTTCGGGATCGCGATCCGTAGCAGGCCGTAGAGACCCGCCTTCGACACGACGCCCGAGAGGATCGCCGAGACCTCGGGCGGCGCCTCGCGGTACGCGTCCGGTAGCCACCCGTGGAACGGGAAGAGCGGCGCCTTGATCGCGAACGCGATGACGAAGCCGAGGAAGAGCCAGGTGGACGACCGCTGCGGCAGCTGCGTGAGGTCGAACGTGTGCTCGTGGAGGCCGTAGGCGACGATCGCGGCGAGCATCAGCAGCGAGCCGACCACGGTGTAGACGACGAACGTCAGCGTCGCCCGCATCCGGCCGGCGCCGCCCCACACGCCGATCAGCACGTAGAGCGGGATCAGCATCGCCTCGAAGAACGCGTAGAAGAGCAGCAGGTCCTGGGCGGTGAACACACCGACGATCGCGCCGGTCAGCAGCAACATCAGCGTGAAGTAGAGGCGCGCGCGCGTACGGCCGACCCACCAGCCGTAGATCGTGCACGCCGCCATCACCACGACCGTCATGCCGACGAGCCACACCGAGAACGCGTACTGGCCCACGTGGTACGAGACGTGGAGATCCCTGAACCACGAGGCCTGCTGGTCGAGTTGCAGCCCGCGGTCGCCGTACTGGAACCGTCCGGCTGCCGTGATCCAGAAGCCGACCTCGATCAGCGAGGCGAGCGTGGCGAGCGAGCCGAGCCAGTATCCGGGCAGCGGCGCGATCGCGACGAGCAGCGCGCCGCCGAGCGGTACGAGGATCAGGATCGTGGTCAGCCAGGCGTTCATCGCACGGAGAGGAAGACGACGGCGAGGACGGCGACGCCGCCCGCGAGCGCGAGCGCGTAGCTGCGGACGAGCCCGTTCTGCGCGCGGCCAAGCTCGCGGCCGCCGAGTCCGAGGCTGTCGCCCACGGCGCCGAGGGAGCCGGCGATCAGCGGCTGCTCGACGAGCGCGTGCAGCCCGCGCGCCGCGAGCTCGGACGGGTAGTACGCGATCCAGTCGTACAACTCGTCCCAGTAGAACTTGCGCTCGAAGAGCCGCACAGGCCGCGGGATGCGGACGGTCTTCGCCGAATAGAGCGCCCACGCGACTGCTATGCCCGTCAGGCCGAGCGCGACGGCGAGGGCGGACCCGAGCGCCTCCTGCCAGTTCTTCGCCTCCGCGATCGGCGCGGCAACCGGCGCGAGCCAGTCGCTGAGCGGATGCCAGAGCGGAGCGAACTGCAGGAAGCCGCCGACGACCGAGAGCGCGGCGAGGACGCCGACGGTCCAGCGCATCGACAGCGGTCCCTCCTTCCCGTGGTGCGCGTGGAAGTGCTCGCGCGCGAACGGCGACGGCTCGCCGGTGAAGACGATGAAGAAGAGTCGGAACGCGTAGATGCCCGTCAGCAGGGCACCGAGCTCGCCGGCGACGAAGATGAGGTCGCCGTACCAGCCGCGGTCGAGCGCGGCGGCGAGAATCGAGTCCTTCGAGAAGAAGCCGGCGAACGGCGGGATGCCGACCAGCGCGAGCGAGCCGACGAGGAACACCCAGCGCGTCTGGGGCATCAGCTTGCCGATCCCGGCCAGCCGGCGGATGTCCTGCTCCCCGGCGATTGCGTGGATCGCGAGCCCCGCAGCGAGGAACAGCAGTGCCTTGAAGAACGCGTGCGTCATCAGGTGGAACAACCCGTTGGCGTACGCTCCGAGCCCGACCCCGACGAACATGTAGCCGATCTGCGACATCGTCGAGTACGCGATCACGCGCTTGATGTCCGTCTGCACGAGCGCGATCAGCCCCGCCATCAACAACGTGAGCGCACCGAGGCCCGCGGCGAGATCCTGGACGGCGTACGCGTTCTCGAACAGCGGATGCGTGCGCGCGATCAGGTAGACGCCGGCAGTGACCATCGTCGCGGCGTGAATCAGCGCGCTGACCGGTGTCGGCCCCTCCATCGCGTCGGGAAGCCAGGTGTGCAGCGGGATCTGAGCCGACTTCGCGACGGCGCCGCCGAGCAGCCCGAGCGCGACGAGGTTCGCGACCGTGCCGCCGTGAGGCGCGCTGCCGAAGACACCGAAGTAGTCGAGCCGGTGGGTGTGCTCGATCAGTAGGAAGAGCGCAAGTGCCATCGTCGCGTCGCCGATCGCGTTCATCACGAACGCCTTCTTCGCCGCGGCGACAGCGGACGGGCGCTCCTGGTAGTAGCCGATCAGCAGATAGCTCGAGAGACCGACCATTCCCCAGCCGGAGAGCAACAGCAGCAGGTTGCCGCCCTGGACGAGGAGCAGCATCGAGAAGACGAACAGCGACATGTACGCGAAGTACCGGCGCTCCTCGTCCTCCCCGTCCATGTAGCCGACGGAGTAGGCGACGATCAACGACCCGACGCCGCTGACGACCAGCATCATGAACACGCTCAGCTGGTCGACGAGCAGAGACAGGCCGAAGTGGTACGGGCCGGCGGCCAGCCACGTCCACGACGTGGTCACGTGCGTGCGCGCGTGTGCATGCTCGCCGAGCAGGTAGCCGAAGTCCACGAGGGCGGCTGCGAACGCACCCATCGTCGTCAGCGTCGAGACGTAGCCGGCGAGCCGGCGCGAGATGCGCGTGCCGCCGATCGTGATCCCGACCGTGGAAGCAAGGGGCAGCAGCAGGCAGATCCAGGCGGCGGCCCTCACCTCAGCCCCTCAGCGTCCTGAGCTTGTCCACGTCGAGCTCGATCTGGCGGCGGCCCATCGCCACGATCAAGCCGAGGCCGACGACGACCTCGGATGCGGCGACCGCCATCACCGAGATCGCGAACACCTGGCCGTCCTCGTGGCCGTGCAGGCGCGCGAACGCGATCAGCAGCAGGTTCGCGGCGTTCAGCATGATCTCGACGGACAGGAGGATGATCAGCGGCGAGCGGCGCAGCAGCACGCCCAGCGCGCCCGTCGCGAAGAGCAGCGCCGCGAGGATCACGTACGCGCTGATGTCAGGCCCGTGCATCGACCTCGGGTGCGTCGTCGATCGTCTGGCGTGCGTGCGCCCCGAGGACGACTCCGCCGACCGCGGCGACGAGGAGCACGATCGACGTGACCTCGAACGCGAGCAGGTGGTCGGTGAGGAAGAGCTTGCCGATGCTCGCCGGGGAGCCGAAGCTGCGGCCGATTTTCGACTCCTGCGAGAGGAAGCCGCCGGCCTTGAGTCCGACCACGACGAGGATCTCCGTGAGCAGCGCGCCGCCGGCCGCGACCGCGCCGATCACCTGCCACGGCGGGCCCCCGGACCACGGCGACACGTCGGTGCGGTCGCCGAGGTAGGCAATCACGAACAGGAACATCACCATGACCGCGCCGCCGTACACGAGCACCTGGCCGGCGGCGACGAACTCCCCGCCGAGCAGCAGGAAGAGCACGGCGAGTGACGCGAGATTCCCGATCAGGGACAGCGCCGAGTAGAAGGGGTTCGTGACGCTGACGACCGCCAACGCGCTCGCGAGGCACGCGAATGCGGCGACGACCCACACCACCCAGACCAGGAAGTTGGCCATTACGCGAACCTCGGAAACTGTTTGCGGCCGTCGGCCGCAGACAGTTTCATGCGTGCTCCTTGTAGTACGGGATCGGCGTGTCGTAGAGGTCGGAGTCGGCGACCGGCACGCGCTTCAGCGGCGGCGCGAGCAGCATGTCCTTCGTGTAGATGAGGTCGTCGCGGTTGTACTCCGAGATCTCGAAGTCGTTGCCGAGCGTGATCGCGTCGAACGGGCACGCGAGCTCGCAGTAGCCGCAGAAGATGCAGCGCGACATGTTGATCTCGTAGATGCGCGCGTAGCGCTCGCCCGCGGAGACGCGGTTGTCCGGCGTGTTCTCCGCCGGCACGACGCGGATGCAGTCGGCCGGACAAGCTGCGGCGCAGAGCGAGCAGCCGACACACTTCTCGAGGCCGTTCTCGAACCGGTTCAGGCGATGCCGGCCGCGGAAGCGCGGGTAGACCGGCCGCTTGTACTCCGGGTACTGCTGCGTGATCGGCTTCTTGAAGATCTGCTTCAGCGTCACGCCGAAGCCCTTGAGCGTGTTCGGGACGACTGCCATCAGTGCACCGCCACCACGAGAGCCGCGGTCACGAGTGCGTTCGCGGTCGCGACCGGGAGCAGCACCTTCCACCCGAAACGCATCAGCTGGTCGTACCGCAGGCGGGGCTGCGTCGCACGCAGCCAGATGAACACCGTGACGAGCGTGAAGAGCTTCAGCACGAACCAGACCGGCCCGAGAATGTCGAGCTGGTGCACCCACGGGAAGTGGTATCCGTCGAAGAACAGCGTCACGCAGAGGCCCGAGAGCGTGAGCATGTTGATGTACTCGGCCGCCTGGAAGAGGCCCCAGCGCATGCCCGAGTACTCGGTGTGGTAGCCGGCGACGAGCTCCGTGTCGGCCTCCGGGAGGTCGAAGGGCGCGCGTGACGTCTCCGCGATGCCGCCGAGCACGAACACGCCGAGCCCCACCGCCTGCGGGATGAAGAACCACAACGTCGCCTGCTGCTTGTCGACGATGCCCTGCAGGCTCAGCGACTGACCCATCAGCACGACGCCGAGGACGGAGAGCGCGAGCGACACCTCGTACGACACGAGCTGGGCACACGTCCGCATCGAGCCGAGGAGCGAGTACTTCGACTCGGATGCCCAGCCGCCGACGATGAAGCCGTAGATGCCGATCGAGCCGAGCGCGAAGATCAGGATCAGCGAGATCGGGACGTTCGCGACGGAGCCCTGGATGAAGTAGCCGCTGATCGTCCAGCCGGCGCCGAACGGCAGCACGCTGAACGCCGCAAGTGCCGTGAACATCGAGACGACCGGTGCGATGATGTACAGCGGCTCCTTCGCGGCGCTCGGCGCGAACGCCTCCTTGCGGATGAGCTTGAGCAGATCGGCGATCGGGACGAGCAGCCCCTTCGGGCCGGCGCGGTTCGGGCCGTAGCGGTTCTGCATCCGGCCGAGCACCTTCCGCTCGAGCCACGTGGTGAACGCGAAGAACAGCATCACCACGTTGATCACCAGGAACGCCTTCGGCAGCGTGATCCACCAGGGCTCGTGGTGCATCAGGGCTCGACCTCCACAGTTGGATGGAGGTCGCCGGCGTGCTCGCGCGCGATCCGGACGCTGCCGACGGCGAGGTCGGCGGCGATCCGCGCGCGCAGCTCGACGGACGCCCCGTTCGACGACACCCTCACCGTTTGGCCGTTGCGGATCCGGCGCTTCCGCGCGTCCTCCCGCGAGAGCTGCACCTCGCGCTCCGGCCGTTGGAACTGGAGCTCCGGCGTGCGCTCGACCGCGGCGCCCGAGAAGAGCGGGCGGTAGGCGACGAGGCGCAACCCCGGCCAGCGTTTGGGCCGCACCGGCGCGCGGGCCGGCGGCTCCGGTGCCGCTGCTTTCGGCGGCAGGGACGCGCGCTCTCCGATGTCGCCGAATGCGATTCCGCCGAAGCACTTCGCCGCGACCTCGTCGAAGACGACCGACGCGTGCGGGCTCAGCGGCACATCGAAGCGCTCGGCGAGCTTGGCGATCCACGCGAGCTCGTCGGGACAGGGAGCGAGGACGGCGCGCCGCTGGCGCTGAAGTCGGCCTTCGAGGTTGATTGTCGTCCCGTCGCGCTCGAGGTAGCTCGTCGCCGGCAGCACCAGATCGGCCCAGCCGCGAAACGACTCCTCGAACATGCCGATCCCGACGACGGTGTCCGTCTCCGCGGCCATGGCGCGCACGTTCGGGTCTGTCGCCGCCTCGTCGCCCGAGACGAGCAGCAGCCGGGGCTTCGCCTCGACCGGCTCGCCGTCGGCCGTCGCGCTCCACGCATCCGCGACGCCGCGGCCGTTCGGCGTGCGCGGCAGGTAGTACACCTCACCCGCGTCGACGAGCTCGCCGAATCCCGCGTCGTCGGTGATCAGGACGTCGACGCGCGCCTCCGGCCGCTCGTACGTGATCTCGGCGCCGGCCCGCCGCGCCGCCTTCAGCCAGAGGTCGACGACGGGGGCGCGCTCGACGACCGGCTCGGCTGCGAGCACGGCGATCGTCTTCGCGTCGCGAATCGCGGACAGCGGCGCGCGGTAGTGGTCGAGCCGGTCCGGCACGTCCTCCGGCAACACGGCCTCGTGCGCGCCGAGCCCGACGCGCATGAGCTTGCCGAGGGCGTACGCCTGCTCGACGCTCTCACCGCCCGAGAGCGCCGTGACGGACGCCGCGCCCGCCTCCCGCAGCAGCGTCTCGAGCCGCTCGAGCGCGTCGTCCCACGTGACCTGCTCGAAACGGCGAGGGCCCGCTTTGACGAGCGGCGCCGTGATCCGGTCGCGCGCCTGCAGGTGCGCGAACGCGAACCGGCCCTTGTCGCAGAGCCAGCCCTCGTCCACCTCGGGATGGTTGCGGGACAGGATCCGCTTGACCTTGCCCTCGCGGGTCGTCGCGCTGACGTTGCAACCGACTGGACAGAGGCCGCAGACGGTGGGGACGTTCTGGATCTCCCACGGCCGCGCCTCGAAGCGGTACTGCGTCGACGTCAGCGCGCCAACCGGACACAGCTCGACCACGTTGCCGCTGAACGGCGCGCGGTACGGCTCGTCCTCGAACGTCGAGATCACCGACTGCGAGCCGCGGTTGACCGCGACGAGCTGGCCGTCCTCGGCGACGCCCTCGCTGAACCTCGTGCAGCGGTAACAGAGGATGCACCGCTCGCGGTCGAGTGCGATCAGCGGCGACACGGGGATCGGCTTCTCGAACGTTCGCTTCGGGAATGTCATCCGCGTGTTGCCGGGGCCGTAGCGGAACGTCAGGTCCTGGAGCGGGCACTCGCCGCCCTTGTCGCAGACAGGGCAGTCGAGGGGGTGGTTGACGAGGATGAACTCGAGCGTCGAGTTCTGCCCGTCCGCCGCCTTGGCCGACGTGCGCGCCGTCTTCACGACCATGCCGTCCTGCGCGGTCAGCGTGCAGCCTGCCTGCAGCTTCGGCAGGCCCTCGACCTCGACGAGGCACATTCGGCAGGCGCCGACGGGCGCCCCGAGCCGCGGCTCGTAGCAGAAGACGGGGATCTCGACGCCCGCCAGCTGCGCGGTCTCGACCAGCCCGGTGCCCTTCGGCACCTGGACCGGCCGCTCGTCGATCGTGACGCTGACGAGCTCGACGGCCTGCGTCATGCGGGAACCTGGGCGACCGGCGAGTGCGTGTGCATCGCGATCGGCGCGAGGACGCCGTCGAGCGTCGAGCCGTCGCCGAAGGGGCAGCCGCCGTGGTCGATGTGCGCCTGGAACTCGTCCCGGAACTTGTCGACGTAGCTCGCAACGATGATCGCGTCGGAGTCGCCGAGCGGGCACAGGCACTTGCCGTTGATCCGGTCGCACACGGAGAGCAGCAGGTCGAGGTCCGACTGCACGGCGCGGCCGTCCTCGATCTTGCGCAGGATGGCGGTCAGCCAGCGTGTTCCCTCGCGGCAGGGCGTGCACTTGCCGCACGACTCGTGCTCGTAGAACTCGGAGTAGCGGATGCCGAGCTCGACGATGCAGCAGCGGTCGTCGAGCACGACGATGCCGGCAGAGCCCATCGCCGTCTTCAGCTGCGCGAGCGAGTCGAAGTCGTAGCCGACGTCGATCTCGTCGGCGCGGAGGATCACCGTCGAGGACCCGCCGGGGACGACTGCCTTCAGCTGACGGCCGTTCGGGATGCCCCCGCCGAGGTCGTAGATGAGCTCGCGCAGCGACATCCCGGCCTCGATCTCGTAGTTGCCGCCGTTGACGACGTTGCCGGAGAGGGAGACGACGCGTGTACCGCGCGAGTTCTCGACGCCGAGCTTCGCGTACTCCGCGCCGCCCATGGCGAGGACCGGCGGCACGGTTGCGATCGTCTCGACGTTGTTGACCACCGTCGGTGCCGCGTAGAGGCCGGAGATGGCCGGGAACGGCGGCTTCGACCGCGGCTGGCCGCGCTTGCCCTCGAGCGACTCGAGCAGCGCCGTTTCCTCGCCGCAGATGTAGGCGCCTGCGCCGCGGTGCACGACGATCGTCACATCCCCGCGGATCTCCGGGCGGTCGTGCAGCTCTTCGAGCGCCCGGACGAGGATCTCGTACGGGCCGCTGTACTCGCCGCGGATGTACACGAACACGTGCATGCAGTCGATCGCGTGCGCGGTGATCAGGCAGCCCTCGATGAAGCGGTGCGGGACCCGCGAGAGGATCTCGTTGTCCTTGAAGCTTCCCGGCTCGGACTCGTCGGCATTCACGACGAGGTAGTGCGGCTTGGGCAGCTGCTCCTTGTTGGGGACGAACGACCACTTTCTGCCCGTGGCGAAGAAGGCGCCGCCGCGGCCGCGGAGCTCGGACGCGATCAGCTCGTCGGT
>Ga0070731_10002414_pt1 | contig 17848 bp, 14 predicted proteins | sample Coa_R1_2_FD_66448 | JGI IMG/M metagenome (GOLD analysis project Ga0070731, IMG submission 66448) | Surface soil microbial communities from Centralia Pennsylvania, which are recovering from an underground coalmine fire - Coalmine... | ecosystem: Environmental > Terrestrial > Soil > Unclassified ...
TCCGGCCGGTCTCGCGGTGGCGCACTACGGATCGAACAACATGATCACGTTCCGCTACGCGCTCAAGAGCGTGCCGATGAAGATCGCGGAGAAGTCGTTCACCGCGAACGGCACAGAATTCCCCGCGGGATCGTTCGTGATCGCCGGCGCCATCACTGCCGAGGAACGGACCGCGATCGAACAACTCGGTCTCACAGCCGCGGCGCTCGACCAGCTCCCGACCGTCCCGATGCACGACGCCGACCCGCCGCGCATCGCGATCTATTCCAGCTGGAACGGCACGCAGGATCTCGGCTGGTACCGGCTGACGTTCGACAACTTCAAGATTCCGTACGACCTGATTTACAAGGAGCGGATCGCGAAGGGCGATCTCAAGAAGGACTACGACGTCATCATCATGGCGACGCAGAATCTCGGCCGCGCGGCGGTGTTGCAACCGGCGGCCGCGACGCCAAGTCCGTACGTCAAGAGCGACAAGTTCAAGTTCCTGGGGATGTATGGCGAGACGCCGGATACGACCGGCGGCTTCGGCATGGCGGGCGTCGAAGCGTTTCAGAAATTCTTCGAAGCCGGCGGCACGCTGATCGCGGCGGAAAGCTCAGTGCGGTTCCCGATTGAATTCGGCTTCGCGCACACCGTCGACACGGAAGGCGTGCAGGGCGTCAACGCACAGAAGCCGCTCGTGCAGGCGGAAATCGTCCGGACCGATCATCCGGTGTTTTACGGCTACGCGGACAAAATCATCCCCATCAAGTACGCCGCGCAGCAGACGTTTTTCCGAGTCGGCGCGGCCGACGAGGGCAACGTCCTGGCCCGATTCGTCGGCGGCGACGCGGCGGTACTGAGCGGACTGATGGTCGGCGGCGACGCCATCCGTCAAAAGCCCTTCGTCGTCGACATCCCCGAGGCGTACCACGGCAAGGGCCGCGTCATCATGTTCGCGAACAACCCGGTCTACCGCTGGCAGAACTTCGGCGAGTTCAACATGATGTTCAACTCGATCCTGAATTGGAACGACGTGCCCGCGCCATTGCCTGTCACCGCGCCCGCCGGAGGACGCGGCGGACGAGGCGGGGGCGGACGATAGACACTTGTCAACGTAGAACTGGGAACTCTGAACTAAGAACGGTGGAACGGACTGATGCGGGTCATCTTTTCTCTACGGAGGATGGCAAGGATCAGGTTCCTCCGTTCTGAGTTCAAAGTTTTCAGTTCAAAGTTAGTTTCCGGCGGTTCCCTTGACGGCGCCAACTAGCAGTATCGGCATCGTCGGCGCTGCGGATCCGGCCGGTCCCGGTTCTGCCGTCACTGCCACAGCAGCAACCGGCGGTAGGTTTGACGCGAGGGTCGTGGTCAGCGATGTCGATCCGTCCGGATTGACGCTGAGGACGCCGACGCTGACCGGCGTCGGCGCCAACACCCACAACTGATACACGCGGCCCGCCGGAAGCGCCGGGAGCAGGCTGGCGCTGAACACGAGTCCGCGCGTGCGGCTCCAGTAGGCGCGGCCGGTTGCCGACTTGGCGGTCGCCTGGCCGGCCAGCTCGACGCGAACCACGTCAGGCGAGCTGATCACGTCGACGGCTCTGCTGAGGCGAGCCGCGTCGAGCCGCATGTTCGCCATCGCGGCGCGCGTGTCGCGGGCTTCCGTCGCAGCAAGATTCGCGGTATCGCGCACGGCCGCCAACTGCGTGCGCAGCGACCACGCATAAAAACCTGTCGCGAGGAACGCCATCGCCGCCGCCGCGAGCAGCCACCACGGCAGTCGTCCGGACTGACGCGCATTTTCAAGCGCGTTTGGGGACGGGTCTTGCTCGCGTAAGCGAGGCCCGTCCCCGCTCTTCGTCGGCCGGGCTTTGATACCGACGCTTGACTGCGGCTGTGCAGTGGCCCGCGCGAGGACGCGCGCCTTCAGATCGGGCGCCGGAACGGCAGGATCGACCGCCAGTCCAAGTCCGGCGGCGACGCGACGATACTCTGCGAGATCGCGCTGACACTCAGCGCATGTCGCCAGGTGGGCTTCGAACAGGCGCGCCTCGTCTCGATCGAGCGCGTCGATCGCGTATGCCGCCGCCGCTGCCGCGAACTCGTCGTGCGTCGTCATGATGCGAGCGCGCCCCGCAGCGTTTCCATGGCCGTTCGAATACGTGTCTTCACGGTGCCGAGCGGGACGCCGGTTTCGCCCGCGATTTCAGAATGCGTCAGCCCCTTGTAAAACGCCAGTTCTATCAGCACGCGCTGATTCTCCGGCAGCGTCGCGAGCGTGCGTTTGATCGCAATCGCCTGGTGGGCCTCGATGGTGACCGTCTCGGGATCGGCGGTTCTCGCCGCGAGGGGCGCCAACGCGCCGGTCTCGAGACCGCGATCCTCGTCCGGCCGCGCGCGGCGGGAGCGCAGCCGATCGATGGCGCGCGTCCTCGCCAGCATCACAATCCATCCCGCGACGCTGGCTTTTTCGGGGCGGTAGCGTCCCGCATCGCGCCAGACCTGCGTGAAGACGTCCTGGACGACTTCTTCGGCATCCTCGAGGCGCGACACGACCCGGCGCGCCAGACCCAGCACGATACCGACGTAGCGGTCGTAGAGGCGTCCGAGCGCCTCGGTCGATCCCTCGGCAACCGCTTGAATGAGCTGGCGGTCGGCCTCGGCATTCATATCCCGGGCGACAGGGTCATGCGGCGACAAGACATCAAAACACTACTACGGCTCTACGGCGACGGGGGATTTATCAAAAGACGGGGACAGAAATGGGTCAACTTCGAACTGGGAACTTGGAACTGAGAACGGCGGAACGCCCTGGCGCTGGTCAACTCTTTGTTGAACGTCAAAGGCCTCAGAGAACGACCGACGCGAAGCGTCGCACGACCGTTCTCAGTTCTGAGTTCCCAGTTCTAAGTTGACACGGCTTTTATTTCCGTCGCGATCCATGGTCCTCGTCCGCGCTTTTCCCACCAGTCCGCAGCGGCGAGCATCACGATCGTGAGCAGCGCGTAGGCGGCGAGCGCGGCCGGCAGCGACAGCGCGTGGTGCAGCGGTGCGCTGAACAGGCCGTAAGCCAGTTGGATATGGACGAGGTAGACGAAGAGCGACGTACGGCCCAAGAGTGCGAGTGGGCTCCAGTGCTGCGCGGTCGGACGACGCATCCACAGCCACGCCGCGGCGAGCGCGGCCGTCATCACGCCGCAGCGAATCACGACGAGCGAGAGCGACGTCGTGTAGAACTCGGATCGGCTCGACAGCGGCGGCAGATAGCTGCCGGCCCATCCCGCCATCCAGACGGCCACCCCGCCGATGGCCAGCCATAGGTGGAAGCGCCGGTCGGCGGATTGATCGCGCGGCGACGCAATCAGCACGCCGACAAATGCGCCGATGAAGATGAAAGCGGCGGTCGGAAACAAATTGAACACGCCCAGATTTCCAACGGGCCGAATGTACGCCTCGAAACGCGGATACAGCAGCGTCGGCCACCACCAGAGACGAGAGGCGGGCGCGAGCATCACGATCGCGACGCCCGGCCCGAGCAGCCAAAGGGCCGCAGCGGCGGCGGTTCTGCGTTCGGAGTTCGCAGTTCGAAGTTCGGGCGGCCCTAATTCCGGCATCCTTCCCCAGCAGAATGCGACGGCGACGATGCCGAGACCGAGGATGTTGAGGATGTCGGGCTTGAGCAGTCCAGACCAGATCGATCCGGGCGCGAGGAGAAAGCCGAAGAAGCGAAACAGATGCGCGATGACGAAGATCTGCCAGCCGCGCTTTTGGAGCGACCAGCTCGCCGCGCGGCGCGCGGCGGTCGCGCTGCGCTCGCTGTTGCCGCCGGCCGCGCGTTTCAATCTCGACTCACCCGCCAGCGGCACCGACACGCCGGCAAGAAACAAGAACATCGGCGCGGCCCATCCACCGAAGAAGATCAGCCAGTCGAACGTGCTCGACTCACGCGCGTCGAGCCGCGTCCACGCGTCGATCGAGTGCCACTCGATCATGAACAGCACGGCCACGCCGCGAAGCCAGTCGATGTACGCGCGTCTCACGATCCTTCAACCACGAAGGTCACGAACACTCAATCGCGTCTTCACGGTTGGGCATGAATTTCAAAGGTGGTCTTGAAATCGATGTCCTGCCGCAGCGAGTTCGACACCGAGCAGTACTTCATGCGGGAGAGTTCAATCGCGCGTTCGACGACGTGCGGATCGATGGCGCCGGTGATGTCGAAGTGGAGATGCATCGCCGTGTACCGCCGCGGCGGTTCCGGCGCGCGCTCGCCGTCGAACTTCACCGTCAGCGCCTGCAGATCGTGACGGCCTTTCTGCAGCACGTGCACGACGTCCATCGCCATGCAGGCCATCGCGGAATATGCAAGCGCCTGCGTCGGCGACACGACTCCGGGCGTCGAGCTGTGCAATTCGATGGGCGGACTGCCCTCGGTGTTCGCAAACTTCAGATCGCCGCGCCAATCAAGACTCAGAGAAGACATGGCGGGATCCTACTGCGAAATGGGATTAGTCTTCAGGCACCAGGCACCAGGCACCAGTAGAGCGCTCGATTGTCTCGAGATCGCTCTACTGTCGCCTGAAGCCTGTCGCCTGCCGCCTGATCTCGTACACGAGCTTCCCCGCCACCAACGTCATCTGACACTGCAGGTCTTTGATCTCATCCGTCGGAATTGCGTACATGTTCTTGTCCCAGACGGCGATGTCCGCGTCTTTGCCAACCTCGAGCGATCCGACGCGGTTCTCGAGATACAACTGATGCGCGGCCCAGATCGTGTACGACTTCAGCGCGACGTGGATGTTCACCGACTCGCTCGTGCCGAACGGCGTCGCGCCATAGGTCGCGTTCAGCGTCTTGCGCGCGACTGATGCCCACAATCCGTACCGGCCGGCGTACGGCGTGACGCTGTAGTCAGATCCACCCGTCCAGATGATGCCGCGCTTGAGCAGCGTGGCGAGCGGCTCGAGGCGATCCGCGCGCTTCGGACCGAGGTTGCCCGCATACGTGTCGCCGATCCACCACATGAACGGCGGCTGCAGCTCCGGATAGCCCGCGTCATACGTCTTCTGCAAATACGCCATCGTCTCGATCGCGTGCTCACTCGGCGTGTTCGCGTGAATCACGGAGTCGCGCAGACCTTTCTTGCCCGTCGCCTCGAGCGCGGATTTGTAGGCGTCGACGACGACGTCGATGCCGTGATCGCCGATGGCGTGGGTGCCGACGCTCCAGCCGGCTTCGGTGATGAGCCGCACTTGCTGGCGATAGATCTCCGGATCGGTCGTGGGATACCCGGCATTGCCCGTGTCGGTGCCTGTCCAGTCCTTGTTCCAGTCTTCGTACATCCACGCGGTGCGCGCGCCGCCGCTGCCGTCGATGTAGAGCTTCACGCCCTCGAGAATCAGCCGGCCGTCACCGAGCGACGCAGGCGCGTGCGGCAGCGGCGCCATCTGATCGAGCGCGCGCTTGACCGAATCGACGGTGCGTCCGCCCTGCCACAGCGCGGCGAGATGCACGGTGAGCTTGCCCTCATCCAGCAGCTTCTTGTAGAGCTCCCATTTGGCCGTGCCGATGTTCAGATCTTTCGCGCCGGTCATGCCCTCGCGATTGAAGCCGGCGATGATGCGCAGCACTTGCGTTTCCTGGCTCTCGCGTGGACCGCCGTTCCCGACCACTCGGCTGACCATGCCCGTGGCGGCTTCCTTGAAGACGCCTGTGGGATTGCCGTCTTTGTCGCGATCGATCGTGCCGGCCGGCGGATCCTTCGTGTCTTTCGTGATGTTCGCCAAGCGCATGGCCATCGAGTTCGCGACGCCGTAGTGTCCGGTCGTGTGCGTGAGATAGACGGGGCGGTCCGGTGCGGCTTTGTCGAGATCCGCCGCGGTGATGTATCTGCGCTCGGCGAGTTTGCCTTCGTCCCAGCCGACGCCGCGCACGCCGGCGCCCGGCGGCAATTTATCCGCCCAGGCTTTGACCATCGCGATGACGTCGGCGATGTTTTTGACGGATGGCACGCCGAGATCGAGCACGTCGGCCGCCTCGGAGAAATGCACGTGCGTATCGATCAGTCCGGGCGTCGCGGTACGCCCGTGCAGATCGATGACCTGTGTTTTCTCGCCGACGAATGTCGCGATCTGCGCGTTCGTCCCGACGGCGACGATCTTGCCGCCGGTAACCGCGAGGGCTTGCGCGACGGAGTCGCGCGCGTCGACGGTGAGAATCGTGCCGTTGGTGAGCACGAGGTCGGCCGGCGGCGACTGCGTTGCGGCGGGACCGAACGCCAGCAGGAAGATCGCGATCGTCAATGGCATGCGCATGGCGACATGGTAAGGCTTCCGGGCGCCGGGCGGCATGGACTCTTGACCTGATGTGATGTGCCATATATGGTAACCATATGAAGCTCGCCCGCCGGGCCACGAAGACCACGGTGTACCTCGAGGCCGACGACTATCGGGTGCTCCAGTCGCTTGCGCGCGCCCAGCGCCGGCCGGCTGCCGAGCTGATTCGCGAGTCGGTCGCGCTGTTCGTGCGCCGGCACGCGGCACGCAGGCGGCCGGCCAGCATCGGGGCCGGCCACAGCGGTCGCGGCTCGGTCTCCGAACGCGCGGAGACGCTGTTGCGCGGCTTCGGTCGCGACCGGTGACGATCGCGGATACCGGCGCCATCGTCGCGCTCATCGACGCGGACGACAGGCATCACGCAGAGATGGTGGAGTTATTCGATCGCGATCGCGGCGCGTGGCTGCTGCCTTGGGCGATCCTCCCGGAAGTCGACTACCTGGTTTCAGCGCACGTCGGCGAGGCGAGCGCCGAGGCCTTCAGGCGGGATCTCGCACAGGGCGCCTTCGCGATCGAGTGGGGTCAGCATCGCGATCTGATGCGGGCGAGGGCGCTTTGCGATCAATACGCCTCGCTCCGCCTCGGGCTCGTCGACGCGGTGGTCATGGCGATCGCCGAGCGGATGCGCGCCACGGCGATTGCCACGTTCGACCTGCGCGACTTTGGACCCGTGACTCTCGAGCACCGGCCGAGACTGATTCCGCGCGACCGCTAACGTCGCCCATTGCTTCATTGCTTCATTGCTTCATTGCTTCATTGCCCCATTGCCCCATTCCGTTGCCGCGTTGCCCACTCACAAGTCTCTCAACGCCACCAGCGGATCGATGCTGGCCGCGCTGCGCGCCGGCAGGTAACACGCCAGCGCGGCGCCCGCGAGGAAGACTGAAGGGATCAACACGTAGACGATCGGATCAATCGCGGGAAACAGCCTGACAATCGGCGACGCTCTGAATCCGATGATCGCTCCGCTGCCGAGGCCCCAGCCGGCAGCGATCCCGGCGAGAATTGGCGCCGCGCCCTCCCGGAAGATCATCGCCAGCACGTCGCCCTTCTCGGCGCCAATCGCCACGCGCACGCCGATTTCCTTCGTGCGGCGGGCGACCACGTGCGAGAGCACGCCGTAAAGACCGGCAAGCGCGAGCGCCCACGCGGCGCCACCGAGCACGGTCGCGACGCCGCCGAGCAGTCGATAGACCATGCTCCGGCCACGGTCGATCGCATCGGTCGCCGGCCCGAGGATGCCGACGGCCAACTCGGGATCTGCAGAGCGAATCGCCTGCCTCAGGTCCGCGGCAAGACGCGACGTGTCACCACCCTTGTCTCGCGCTGCGAAGAAGATCCTCAGTGCCGGAAGCCGCGGAAGCGGCACGTAGGCGAGGCCTCTATTCGCGGTAAAGAAGCCGTCCGGCGCTGACGTGTTGGCCACGACGCCAACGATCGTCCGAACCTCGTCGGGCTGGTCCTCCTGCACACTCGTCCTCGAGTAGGACCACTTGAGCGTGACGTCATGGCCAATGGCCGCTACCGTTCCGAACAGCGCCTTCGCCACAGACTCGCTCACGACAACCGGATGTCCCGAGGCTTCGTCGCCAGGCGCCAGCAATCGGCCGCTCAACAGACGCGTGCCGAACGTCTGGCACATTTCGGGCGTACCCGCCGTGACGATCGCGGTAGCTGGTGCCTTTGGATCAGTCGTCCACAGCGATCCGACGCCGTTAATCAGCTCGATGGGAAGGCCGACAGACGCGGAGACCGCGCCGACGCCCGGACGATGACGCATCTCGGTCAACACGTTCGCGACCACGTGGTTGACGCGATCGACGTCGTAGCCTTGCGTGCCGAATGCGACCTCCGCGACGGCGACCGGCGCGAGATCGAGGCCGCCGATGAGATTCGCCTGCTGTCTGAGTTGGCTGAGGCAGGCAGCTGAGACCATCACGAGCGCCGCTGACAGCGCGATTTGCGCGGCGATGAGCCAACGGCGGCCTCGCCAGCGAGGCGACGAGGACGGCTGTCCGCCCATGAGCATCGAGCGCACGTCCGCACGGACCGATTGAAGCACCGGACCAATTCCAGAGAGCGCCAGCGCGACCAACGTCGCGCCAAACGCCGCGGCGAGCGCCTTCCAATCCATCGCCGGCGTGATCTGCAGGGTTCCGATGTTCGCGCCGACCGTGAACTCACCGGAGAGCAGCACGTCGATGACGCGGGCAACGCCGATGCCGGCCACACCGCCGGCAAGAGCGACGAGCGCACTTTCCGCGACGGCCTCGCGCGCGATACGCCACCGCGATCCACCGAGGGCCAGTCGAACGGCAAATTCCTGCCGGCGCGAGCTGCCGCGCGCCAGCACGAGATTCGCAAGATTGCTGCAGGCCACCAACAGCACGACGAGCGCGGGGACACCGACGACGGCGCCAAAGACGCCGGCGGAATACTCGTCGATCGAGTTGGAAAACGCCCGGTCGAAACCTTCGAGACTCCAGCGTCTCGACTGCGCGGACTTTCCGCCGTCCGGATTGCGCAGCAGGATCGGCGCCGAGACATCCAGAGCGGCCGCGATCGCGTTCAGTTCCGCCTTCGCCTGCTCACGCGTCCGGCCGTGCCGGAGCAAACCGTACACCTGCAGTTGGAGTGAATCGTCGGGCGACGTGAGAGCAGGCCACACAACACCGAGTGTCGACACAGGTGTCCACACGTCGGTTGGAACAATGCCGTTGTCGACGATGCCGTGAAATTCCGGCGGCATGACGCCGATGATCTCGAATCCCGCGCCGTTGATTTTGATCGGGCGTCCGACGACGTCATCGGCCGCATCGAACGCCTGACGCCAGATGCGGTCGCTGATCACGACAACCGCCGGGGCGCCCGGCCGGTCATCCATCCGTTGGATCAGCCGGCCCATCGCCGGACGGATACCGAACACCGTGAAGTAACCGCCGCTCACCAGTGCGCTATACCCGCTGCCAGCGTGTCCGTTGGCGGCGTACGAGACCCGCAGCGACACGTCGGTCGCGACCGCCTCGAGCGTCTGCAGCGTCGTATCAATGGCGCGGAATTCCGGCGCGGTAAATCGCCCGTCGGCCCCGTTGCCGCGCAGGCGTACCCGGACGTCGAGGCGGGTCACCCCTGGCGGCGGCCCGAGGACCGCATGAATCACGGAATAGCCCGCGGTCGCGAAGCCAATACCCAGCGCCAGCGATCCGACGGCAAACACAGTGAAGATCGGGGTCGACGCAAGCCGACGGATTGCGTGGAAGAGATCGCGGCCAAGAAACTGCAGCGAATTGATCATTCAGTACGGCCTCATTGCCTCATTGCCCCATTGCCTCATTGCTTCATTGCCTCATTGCTTCATTGCCTCATTGCTTCATTGGCTCCTTCGCCGCCGTCAGCCGATCCCACACGACCGTTGCCATCGCGCGCATGCCGATCCTGAGCGCGTCTTCGTCCATGTCGTAGTACTCGGTGTGCCACATGGCCGTGATGCCCTTCTCGGGATTGCCGACGCCGACGAAAAAATAGAAACCCGGAATCCGCTGCTGGTAGTACGCGAAATCCTCTGAGACCATCTGCGGCGTCGGCACTTCAATGCGATCCTTGCCGAACGCTGCCGTCAACGCGGCGGTGGCCGAGGCCGCCAGCGCGGGATCGTTGAACGTCACCGGCGCGTTGTCTTTGTAGTCGAGCGTGTACGTCGCGCCGTAGCTCGACGTGACGCCCTTGAGAATCGCGTCCATCTTCGCCTTCACCGTCGCTTGTCCGTCCTTCGTGAACGACCGCACCGTGCCCTCGAGCTTCACGCTGTCGGCGATGACGTTGTACCGGTTGCCGCCGTCGATCGACCCGACGGTGACGACGGTCGGCTCCTGCGCGCCGATCTGGCGGCTCGGAATTGTCTGAAGGGCCATCACCACTTCGGACGCGATCGGAATTGGATCGATGCCAGTCTGCGGCATCGCGCCGTGCGTCTTCTTGCCGATAATCGTCGCCGTGAATCGCGCAGCGCTCGCCATGGCGGGTCCGCTGTTCACGCCGATCTGTCCGACATGCATCATCGGCACCAGATGCAGACCGTAGATCGCTGAGGGGGACGGGTCTCTGAGCGGCCAATCGTTCAGCACGCGCACCGCGCCGGTCGTGCCGCCGTCGGGGTCGCCCTCTTCGGCCGGTTGAAACAGAAACACGACCGTCCCTGGAAGCTCGGCGCGCAGGCGGCTGAACATCTCGGCGACGCCGAGCGCCATCGCGGTGTGGCCGTCGTGTCCGCACGCGTGCTTCACGTTTTCCACGAGCGACTTGTACGGCACGTCGATCAACTCGGGAATCGGCAGCGCGTCCATGTCGGCGCGAATCGCGACGACCGGACCGGGGCGGCCGCCCTGCAGTACGCCGACAACTCCGGTGACGCCGACGCCGGTGCGGACCTCATCGAACTTCAGCGCGCGCAACTTGTCGGCGACGATGCCGGCCGTGCGCGTTTCGTGAAATCCCAGCTCCGGATGCCGATGCAGATCGCGGCGCAGCGCGATCGCCGCCGGATGCAGTTCGACCGACATCGCCGCGATGCGGCTCGCCACATCGCCGGCCGGTCCCTGCGCCGCAAGCGGCGCCGCCACCATCACCAGAGCCACTAGTGCTGCTTTCATGTCGTCACTATAGTGCGCCAATGGTCACGGCGCGACAGATATGCCTACATTGCATACAAAATAAGATATGCTGCCGGAACGATGGCTTCGGAAACTTATCTCGGCGAGTTCGAACAACTGCTGCTCCTGGCGATCCTGCAGTGCGGCGACCACGCATACACCGTGCCCGTAGCCGAGATGCTGAAAGAGCGCGGCGGCCGCACCATCACGCGCGGCGCGCTGCACACGACGCTCGACCGGCTCGAAACCAAGGCGCTCGTCCGCTCGAAGCTCGGCGAACCCCTGGCGGCGCGCGGAGGCCGCCCGAGGCGGTACTACACGGTTACACCTCCGGGCCTCCAGGCGCTGCGCGCCGCACGGACCGCACAGACAAACCTGTGGAAGGGCCTGGAATCCATCGTGGGACGGCGATGACATCGGCGGGGACTTCGAAGTCTGACGGTCGTCCTCCGCGACTCGCCGAACGAGTCGGCAAGGCGCTGACGCGCCGCGAACGATGGGCCGAGACGGTGCTCGGCGATCTGCAGGAAGAATACGCGGGCCGTACGGCGCGACAGTCGCGCCTCCGCGCCCGCTTCTGGTACTGGTCGCAAATCGTCCGTCTCGCGCTCGATGTCGCTCTCGGCCGATTGCGCGCCGGCGTCGCGACGGCGATGAGCGCGTTCTTCGGCGGCAAACGTCCGTTGTCGTCGATGCGCTCGGAACTGACGTTCGCCGCGCGCTCGCTGATCCGTCAGCCGCTTTTGTCGGCCGCGATCGTGCTGACGATGGCCCTGGGTCTTGGTGTCGACGCCGCGGCGTTTTCGATGCTGAACGTCCTCGTCTTGAGGCCGTTCCCATTTCCCGACGTCGATCGCCTTGCAGTCATTGCGGAGCAGTCGCCGTCGATCGAATACACGCAGGAATCAGTCTCACTGGCGAATTTCTTCGATCTGAAAGCTCAGACCTCGGCCTCATTCGACTCGCTGACGGCATTCGACAACTGGGACACCAATTTGACCGGCGGCGCGCAGCCGGAACGCGTGCGCGGATTCAAGACCACGTCGGATTTCTTCACCGTGTTTCGCGTCCAGCCACAACTCGGCCGCCTGCTGGCTGCTCGCGACCAGGAGCCCGGACACGATCGCGTGCTCGTCCTGAGCGATGCGCTCTGGCGCCGGGGCTTCGGCGAGGATCGAGACATCGCCGGACGCCGAGTCCGCCTCGACGGCGACACCTACGAGATCGTGGGCGTCGCACCGCCCGGCTTCGACTTTCCAGAGCAGTCTCAAGTGTGGGCGCCGATCGCGATGACGCCGGCGGCGCTCGCGGATCGGAGCGCGGCGTCGCTCACCGTCGTCGGACGGCTGCGCCAAGATGTCACGCGCGCGACTGCGGCGGCGGCCGTGTCGCTCGTCGGGGCCGATCTCGCACGCGCTTATCCGAAGCAGAACGGCGACACGTCGATGCACGCGATGTCGTTCCTCGAGGGCATGGCGGATCCGGGAACGCCTGAAATCACGAAGATGATCAATGTCGCCGCGCTGATCGTCCTGCTCATCGGCAGCGCGAACGTGGCGAATCTGTTGCTCGCTCGCGGAAGCGATCGTCAGCGAGAAATCGCCGTGCGTCTGGCACTTGGCGGCGGCCGCGTGCGGATTGTCCGGCAATTGCTGGCCGAGAGCGTCGTGTTGGGATTGGCCGCGGTGCCGGTCTCTCTGGGACTGGCGTCGATTGTCCTGCGCGCACTAAGAAACGCGATGCCGGCGCAGACCGTGAAATTCATCGCCGGATGGGATCGCCTCGGCGTCGATGGCACGGTTATCGGCTTCACCATCGCCGGCGCACTCGCAGCCGCGGTGCTATTCGGCCTGTTTCCCGCATTGCAGATTTCGAAGCCGGCCATCGTCTCGGCGCTTCGGGAAGGCGGCCGGTCGATTGCGGGCGGCCGATCGAGACACCGGATCCGCCGCGCGCTCGTGATCGCCGAATTCGCGCTCGCGTTGCCGCTGCTGGTCGCAACCGCGCTGGCCGCATCGGGCGCGTACGGCGTCTCGCACGGTCCACAGGGCTACGAGCCTTCCGGACTGATTTCGCTGCAGACATCGCTGTCGTCGACGCCTTACCAGGATGCGCGCACGCGTCGCCAATTCGCCGAGCGGCTCGTCACCGAGACGATGAGACTTCCGGGCGTTCGCTCGGCAGCGACAGTCAATCTGCTGCCCAACGCGCCGGGCAATACGTCGCGGCTGCTCGAGATCGAGGGACACCCGTCCGACCCTCATCGGCCTCAGAGCGCGACGTATCGCATCACGTCGCCGGCCTACTTCGAGACGATGCGCATCGCCGTCACGAAGGGACGGGCGTTCAGCGATCTGGATCGCGATGGCTCGCTGCCGGTCGCGATCGTGAGCGAGTCGATGGCGAGGGCGATGTGGCCCGGCGAAAATCCCATCGGCCGCCGCGTGAAAGCGCTTGGCGACGATCAAGATCCCGGCTGGCGCACCGTCGTTGGCGTCAGCGGCGACATCATCGACGACTGGTTCAACCGCCGGTACACACCGACGCTGTACATCCCGATGGCGCAGCGCCCGACGTTCACCGTCACGCTCGTCGCGCGGACCAACGGCGATCCGGCGGCGTTCGGTCCGGCGCTGCGACGGGCGCTCGCGGCCGCCGATCCCGACCAGCCGCCGACGGCGCTCGCGACGATGACGCAGTCGCTGCACGATCGAACGGCCGGATTGCAGATCGTCAGCGCGCTGATGGGCGGACTGGGCTGTCTCGCGCTCGTGCTCGCGACGATCGGCATCTACAGTCTGCTCGCCTACGAGGTCTCGCAGCGCGCTCACGAAATCGGCGTGCGGATGGCGCTCGGCGCGACGAGAGGCGACGTCGTGCGCTCGATCGTCGGACATGCGCTTCGGCTCGCCGGTATCGGCCTTGGCCTGGGTGTCCTGCTTGCGCTACCCACTCAACACGTCGTCGTCAGCGTGTTGTTCAACGTCGTCGCATTCAGTCCCCTGCTGCTCGCGGCGCTCGTGCTCGTGCTCGGCGCCACGGCGGTCGTGGCCAGTGCAGTGCCCGCCAGAAGCGCGAGCCGGATGAGTCCCGGGGCAGCGCTGCGAGCCAACTGAGGCGAGCAGCGCCGACGAAATCGATGATCGGTGATCGGTAATTGATGAACGAAGAATCGACGATGGGTAATTGACGATCGATCGGCAATCTTCGGTTGGCGATTGCCGATTGGCGACTATCGATTGCCGACTATCGATTCGATAGCCAATTACCGATTGTCGATTCTTCGTTCATCAATTACCGATCACCGATCATCAATTTTCGGGAGGGTGTCACTATAATCCCCCATGGCCCGATTGTTGATCTCGTTCGCCATGCTGCTGCCGCTGATGATCCTCACGCACGCCGCACAGCCGGACGCAGCGCTCGAACGGGCGCGCCGGCTGCTGGCCGACGTGCCGGTCATCGACGGCCACAACGACTATCCGTGGGCCGTGCACGATCTCGGCAAGGGCCATCTCGACGCGCTCGACATGCGCAAGGCGCAGCCCAGGATCATGACGGACATCGGACGCCTGCACGCAGGCGGCGTCGGCGGACAGTTCTGGTCCGTCTACGTGCCCGTGACGTTTCAGGGCGGCGATGCCGTGTCGGCGACGCTCGATCAGATCGACATCGTCCATCGCATGATGGCGAAATATCCCGACACCTTTTCGCTGGCGCTCACGGCCGACGACGTGGAACACATTCAGAAACAGCACAAGATCGCGTCGATGATCGGCGTCGAGGGCGGGCACTGCATCAATTCGTCGCTGGGCGTCTTGAGGATGTTCTATGACCTCGGCGCGCGCTACATGACGCTCACGCACACGACCGACACGCCCTGGGCCGACTCCGCGACCGACACTCCCAAAGTGAATGGCCTGTCGCCGTTCGGTGAGAGCGTCGTCCGCGAAATGAATCGGCTCGGCATGATGGTGGATCTCAGCCACGTCGCGCCGTCGACGATGGCGGCGGCAATGCGCGTCTCGGCGGCGCCGGTGATCTTCTCGCATTCGTCGGCCCGGGGGCTGACGGACGTGCCCAGAAACGTACCCGACGACATGCTCAAGGCGGTCGCGGCCAATGGCGGCATCGTGATGGTGACGTTCGTGCCGGGATTCGTCTCGGCAGAAGTCGCCGCCTACAACGCGCGCGAGACGGCGCAGCAAAACAAGCTGACCGCCGATCTCGCCGGCGACGCCGCGGCCATCAAGGCCGGGATGGACGCCTGGCACGCCGCGAATCCCTCGCCGCGCGCCTCGCTGATCCAAGTGGCGGATCACGTCGATTACATCAGGAACGTCGCCGGAATCGACCACGTCGGCCTCGGCGGCGACTTCGACGGCATCACGAGCGTCGTCGGCGGGCTCGAAGACGTCTCCACGTATCCAAATCTGATCGCCGAACTGATCCGCCGCGGCTATTCCGACGACGACATCAAGAAGATTTGCGGCCGCAACATCCTGCGCGTGATGCGGCAAGTCGAGGCGACGGCGAAGCGACTCGCGGCAACGGGACGGTGACGGACGGTGGAAATGGGCGAATGTGCGAATGGGCGAATGGGCGAATGCGCTCCGCCAATGAATCAATGAACAAATGGAGCAATGGACAAATACGCGGCTCTCATCACCCTCTGTCTTCAGCTTCCGTTTAGCCCGATGACTGAATTCGGAGGTCGCGTATCCACCCATTCACCCATCCACCCATCCACGCATTCGTCGCTGTCCCTCGTCACCATCGTCGCCCTGGGTGATTCAACAACTGCCGGCACGCCGGGATTCCGATCGCCGATCGAAGCTCCGCCGAACGGCGCTGGAGACGTGAAGAGTCAGTACGCGTATTGGCTGATGCAGGCGCATCCCGACTGGCAGGTGCTCAATCGCGGCGTCAACGGCGAGCGGAGTGACGAGATCGCGGCGCGTTTCGATCGCGACGTGTTGACCGCGCATCCGCGCATCGTCATCGTCATCGCCGGCGTCAACGACGTGTATCAAGGAGAGCCGGCATCCGCGGTCGAGGCGCGGTTGAAATCGATCTACGACCGGGCCCTGGCGGGCGGCATCGCAGTGGTGGCGGGATCGATCATCCCGTTCAACACGGCCGCGCCCGATCAGAACGCGCGCATGCACGCGATCAACGACTGGATTTCGGCGAAGGCGTCCACCGATCCGCGCATGACATTCGTCGACACGCGAAAGGCGGTGTCGGCCCCGAATGCGCCGGACCGGCTGGCCGGATCGCCGGATGGACTGCATCCAGACGTCGACGGCTACCGTAAGATGGCGCTCGCACTCGAGCCGGCGCTGCGACAGTTGATCGAACGCAAGTAGTTGGAGTCAAAAACGGGAGTCAGATGAGACAAGCCGCTCGTGCCGCTCTTGGGATTGCGCTCGTTCTCGGCGCTGCTGCCTCCGCGCCGGCGCAGACACCCGCGCCCGCCGCGCAAGTGCCGCAGGCCCCCGACGAGCCGGCCCCCAACCCCGCGCGTCCGACCGTCTCGACGCCGGCGACGCTCACGCCCGTCGGGTATCTGCAGTTTGAAAACGGCGTGCTGTTCGCCAGGACCTCGGGAGAATTCACGTCGCAGCTCAGCTTCAACCAGGTCACGAAGCTGACCGTGCAGAACCGCGTGGAGCTGATTCTGCAGACCGAGCCTTATGCGCACACGGTCGCGGGCGGCCAGTCGTCGAACGACTTCGGCGGCATCGGCGGCGGCATTCAGGCCGTGCTGGTGCCAGGGAGCGGCGCCAAGCCGACGGTGTCTGCGAGTTATTTCCATCCGATCAACGGCGGCAGCGCGGCATCGATCGACATCGGGTCGGCCGATCAGTCCGCACTCGTGCTCGTGAGCATGGACCTCGGCGCGTTCCACGTCGACACCAACGCCATCTTCAATCAGCAGAGCGACGACACGCACAAGGCCTGGCAGAACGGACAGACGCTGTCGATTTCCCATCCGGCGGGCAAGACGACGATCGCGGTCGAGGTGTGGCGATTCTCGCAGCCGCTGCTGAACGGATCGTGCGCAGGATTTCTGTTCGCGCTGTCGCATCCCGTCGGCAAGTTCACCGTCGTCGATGCCGGCTTCAACCGTGGATTGACCACGACGTCGACGCGATGGGAGCTGTTCGCCGGCTTTACGTACCTGTTGCCGAAGAAGCTGTAGCGCCGGGGAAGATCCAAACAGCCTGTTGGCCTGGCGATTAGCGAGCAGTCGATGAGTCAAGAAACTCGTCGATAATCCGGCCGACGTCGGCCGGCGTGTCGGCGATCAGCTCGTCGCCTCGTAACATCAACTCGCCGCGCATTTTTCCAAAGCCGTACATCGCGACACAGACCGGCGTCGCGGCATTTCGCGCCGTTTCGATGTCGATCATCGAATCGCCGACCATGAGCGTCCCCTCGGGAGCCGCGCCGGCTTGCTCGATCAAGAAACGAAGGGCCGCCGGGTCGGGCTTTCGGGGAAATCGTCCCTCTCCGCCGATCACGGCGGGAAAATAGCGCGAGAGATCGAAGGCCTCGAGCAGCCGGTGCGTCGGCGCCTCGGGCTTGTTGGTCAGCAGCGCAAGACCAGCGCGGCCGGCGGCGTGCGCGACGACGCGCTCGATGCCGTCATACGGACGGGTCCGCGCCAACAGACGCCGGTCGTAGATGTCGCGAAAGCGCGCCAACGCTTCCGGCTCGCCAGGATCGAGTCCCGCGGCGGACAGCGCCCGCTGGACCAGTACGCGGGCACCCTCGCCCACCATGCCGGCGACGCGATCGACCGGCAGCGCCGACGCGCCATAACTTTCGATCATCTCGTTCGTGCTGTCGGCGAGGTCGAGCCGCGAGTCAACC
>Ga0070731_10002415_pt1 | contig 17843 bp, 17 predicted proteins | sample Coa_R1_2_FD_66448 | JGI IMG/M metagenome (GOLD analysis project Ga0070731, IMG submission 66448) | Surface soil microbial communities from Centralia Pennsylvania, which are recovering from an underground coalmine fire - Coalmine... | ecosystem: Environmental > Terrestrial > Soil > Unclassified ...
GGGCCTGCGGCGCCGGCGTGCTCGGTGTGCCTCCCGCGCCGGCACTCCGGCTGCCCGATCCCCGGGTGTGCGCGCCTCGTGCATGGGCGCCGCGGCGCGCCGGGCTCCGGCCCCGCCAGACGGTGCGCCCCCACCACAGCAGGAGCACCGCGATCGCCGCCAGCGACAGGCCGATCGCCACCAGCGACGTCGACATCGACCGCACTGTGAGATTGCTCGATGCGAGCACGAGGTTGCCCGACGGGCTTACCAGAGTGACGCTCAGACGGAAATCACCCGTGGCCCGGGCCCGCATGGCCACGTACACCGCGTTGGTCGAGTGGCTGATGGTGGCCGTGCAGCCGAAGAGCGAACGTCCAGCCGAAACCTGCACCGTCGGGTCGCGGCACACGGTCCCCGGGTCTTGCTGAGCGACGGGGGGGAACACGACCTTGTCGCCGGCGATCTGCAGTCGCCCGGACACGACCCAGCCCGACTGCTTGAGCAGCGTCACCGGGATCTTGGCCGCGGTGGAGGTGAGGCGGATGGTGTCGGTCCGGATCGAGAGTTGAGAGAGCTGGCCGGTGAGTGCCGCACCGGCCGCCGAGATCCACTGCCGCTGCTGAGCCGAATGCAGCCGGACGTCTTCGCTGTGCAGCAGGAGATCGTCGAGCGTGCGCGCCTCGACCGCACCGCTCTGACCCACCGCGCTCGAGAAACCGGACAATCTCGATCGCAGGTCGCGGATCTGCCGGGTGGGCAGCTGCGTGGCCGCAGCCGACGACAGCCGCCGTGCCGGCCCCGTGGACGGCCGCACGTCGTCGAACAACTGGGCCAGCGTCACCGGTGACACCACGGGGTCACCTGGCAGGGCGGCCAATACGGTGTGCACGAAGGCGGGGTCGGGTGACCAACCGGCCGGGGGAACCGCCACCACGCCCCGGGCGGTGTCGAGATTGGGTTGCTCGTAGTAGACGAGGGCCAGGTCGGCCAGCAATTGGTATGCCGCCAGCGCGGCTCCCGACCCGCTCCCGGCGGCGAGATGAGCCGACAAGGCCGCGTCCGACTCGACAGCTACCGGCGGTTGGTGCCCCGAGCCCAGGGCGAAAGGCCGGCTCGGGGTGAGCGGCGAACCCGAGGTCTGGGACAAAGCGGCGACCGGCACCACGAATCGTCGGTACCCCTGCGCCCCCAGGGCGGAGAGGGCCGCCTGGTCCACCGGCCCGGTCGCCACCCAGGTGCCGCCCGTCGGGTGCAGGGGGGCCAACACCTGTGCCCCTCGGCGCACCTGGTCACCCAGCTCGGTGCTCAACCCGGCCGCCACCAGCGCGGAAGGGTCGACGGGGACGAACGATCCGGCCAAGGTCTCGCGTCCCGCGCCGCCGGCCAGCACGTTCAGGTCCCCCAACACCGAACGGGCCCGGCCGCGGCCGGTGGCGGCCAACGCGGCCACGGTCGCCGGCTCTGGCACCACCGTGATCGGCGTGTCGTGCGCGGCCAGCGCAGCGCTGAGCGAGTCGAGCCGGTCGACCACGTTGCCCCCGAGCGACTGGACCGTCCCGGCGGAGTCGAAGGCGCTCGACGGTGCGGCCAGCGGGACGACCATGGCGAACCGCAGCTTCTGGGTGGCCGCCGGCGGGTTGTCGTAGACGAGGTAGGTGAAGAGCTGCGCCCGGGGCCCGCCCGCACTCGACGACAGTTGCAGCCGGATCGGGTACACGCCGCCACAGCTGTTGGCGGCGCAGTGGAGGTCGGCGGTGAGTTGACCCGGCCCGCCGACGGTCGTCGTCGCCTCGCCTGGGGCGGTCGCTCCCCCGGACTGGGTGTCACCGCTCTGCACGGCGACCGTGACGTCGACGCCGCCCTGCGGGTCCGCCGGCAACGTGCCGGCCGCCATGGCCGTGCTGGCCAGCGCGGCGCCCACCGGCGTGCCGTTCACCGTCTCGGCGAAGGCGGAACGGCTCGTCAGCGGTTGGTAGAGCGTCACCGTCAGGGTCAGCCCGGCGCGGGACTGGGTCCCGAGGTCGAGACGGAGCGGCATGGTCTGGCCAGGTCCGACCCATGGCGCCTGGGAAACGAGCCGGAGCGTCGGGGGCCCCGTGGCGGTGGCAGCCGCCGCGGGCGGCGGTATGGGGGCGAGGATGCCCGCGGCACCGACCGCGGTCCCCAGCACGACCCCGAGGGCGCTCGCCACGGCGGGGAAGGCCCGGCCCATGGCGCTGCACGCTACCGCCGGGGGCAACCGCCTCCCGGGTGCCGGCCCGGCCGACGAGGTGGTCCTGCCGCCACCGCTACCCTCGGGCGGCGGTGATTCCCGCACGCGTGCAAGTGCTCGTCGACGCGACCGCCGAACTGGCGGGCCGCTTCGCCCAAGCCGGCCACCGTCTCTACCTGGTGGGCGGGTCGGTGCGCGACGCCATCGTGGCGGCTCCCACGGCCAGTTCGCCCCATCCGGTCGGCTCGCGTGACTTCGATCTCACCACGGACGCCCATCCCGACGAGACCGAAGAGATCCTGCGCGGGTGGGCTGACGCGGTGTGGGTGCAGGGCAAGCGGTTCGGGACGATCGGAGCGGCCAAGGACGGGCGGCACTACGAGATCACCACCCACCGGGCCGAGGCGTACGACCCGTCCTCGCGCAAGCCGGACGTGGCGTTCGGCCACTCGATCGAGGTGGACCTGTCGCGTCGCGACTTCACCGTCAATGCCATGGCGCTGGCGGTGCCCGAACCCGAGCTGATCGACCCTTTCGGCGGCCTCGAGGACCTGGCTGGCGGCCACCTGCGCACCCCGATCGACCCCCACGCCTCGTTCGCCGACGACCCCCTGCGCATGCTGCGGGCGGCGCGCTTCGTGGCCGGGCTGGGGCTCAAGCCCGACCCGGCGCTGGTCGAGGCGGTGCGGGCCATGCACGACCGGCTGGCCATCGTGTCGCCCGAGCGCATCCGTGACGAGCTCGACAAGTTGTTGGTGGTGCCGACGCCGTCGACCGGGTTGTGGTTCCTCGTCGACACCGGCCTGGCCGCCCACTTCCTCCCCGAGCTCCCGGCGCTGGCCCTGGAGCAGGACCCCATCCACCGCCACAAGGACGTCCTGGCCCACACGCTCGCCGTGGTGGACAAGACGGGACCGGACAAGCTCCTGCGCCTGGCCGCGCTCCTCCACGACATCGGCAAACCCCGCACCCGGGCCTTCGTCGACGGCGGGGTCACCTTCCATCACCACGAAGTGGTGGGTGCCCGCATGACCCGGGAACGGCTCACCGCGCTGCGTTACCCGGGTGACGAGATCGACACGGTTACCCGCTTGGTCGAACTGCACCTGAGGTTCCACACCTACCGCCTGGGGTGGACCGACAAGGCAGTGCGCCGCTACGTGCGAGATGCCGGGGACCTGCTCGACCGCCTCAACGAGCTGACACGCTGCGACTGCACCACCCGCAATGCGGCCCGGGCCCGGGCCCTCGGCCAACGTATGGACGAGCTCGAGGGCCGTATCGCCGAGTTGCGGACGCAGGAGGAGCTGGACGCCATCCGGCCCGAGCTCGACGGCCGGCAGGTGATGGAGCACCTGGGCGTTCCGCCGGGACCGGTGGTGGGCCAGGCGCTCGAGTTCCTCCTCGAGCTGCGCCTCGAAGAGGGTCCGCTGGGGGAGGAGGAGGCGCGACGCCACCTGGACTCGTGGTGGGCCGATCGGGGAGGCAGGTAGGCCCGGGGGCCTGAGCCCCCGCGGCAGCCGGGGAGACTCGGTCAGTCCTCCGGCCAGATGGCGCTCGGCTTGCCGTCGGCGAATTCCTCGACCAGGCGGTGGGCCTCGTCGTCGTGGAACTGCACCGGCGGGGACTTCATGAAGTAGGCCGATGGGCCGAGCAGTGGCCCGCCCTCGCCCCGGTCGAGGGCGACCTTGGCGCAGCGCACTGCGTCGATGATGACGCCGGCCGAATTGGGGGAGTCCCACACCTCGAGCTTGAGCTCCAGGTTGAGCGGGACGTCGCCGAAGTTGCGGCCCTCGAGCCGGATGTAGGCCCACTTGCGGTCGGCGAGCCAGGGCACGTGGTCGGAGGGGCCGATGTGGACGTCGTCGGCGTCGAGGACGTAGTTCTCCACCTGGCTGGTGACGGCCCGGGTCTTCGACAGCTTCTTCGACTGGAGGCGCTCGCGCTCGAGCATGTTCTTGAAGTCCATGTTCCCGCCGAAATTCAGCTGGTAGGTGCGATCGAGAGCGAGGCCGCGGTCCTCGAAGAGGCGGGTGAGCACCCGGTGGACGATGGTGGCCCCCACCTGGCTCTTGATGTCGTCGCCGATGATGGGCACACCGGCGTCACGGAACTTGCGAGCCCACTCGGGGTCGCTGGCGATGAAGACGGGAATGGCGTTGACGAACGCCACTCCGGCGTCGAGACAGGCCTGGGCGTAGTAGCGCTGGGCCTGCTCGGAGCCGACGGGCAGGTAGCTCACCAGGACGTCGGCCCCAGCCTCCCGCAGCGCGGCGGCGACGTCGACCGCTTCGGTGGGCGACTCCTCGACCGTGTCGCGGTAGTAGGTGCCGAGGCCGTCGAAGGTGGGGCCGCGCTGGACGGTCACGTCGAGGTGGCCCACCTGGGCGAAGCGCACGGTGTTGTTCTGCCCGGCCCAGATGGCCTTGGACAGGTCCACCCCCACCTTGGTCGCGTCCACGTCGAACGCGGCGACGAACTCGACGTCGCCGACGTGGTACCCGCCCAGGGTCACGTGCATCAGCCCGGGCACGGTGTCGTCGGGATCGGCGTCCCGGTAGTACTCGACGCCCTGGACGAGGGAGCTGGCGCAGTTGCCCACGCCGGCGATCGCGACCCGCACTTTGCTCATCACTTGGTTCCTTCCGTGTTGACCAACGAATTCGACAAACCAGCCGGCTTGGTGCCGGGTGTGACCGATGTGCCCGCGGGCTCACCGAGCCCGGGGGCGCCGGGTGATGCGGAGGCCGCAGGCGCCCCGAAGCCGGTGCTGGCGGCCCGGGTGTGCTCCGCCTCGATGAGTCGCTCGAGCCACGAGACGTCGCGTTCGAGTGATTCGGTGGCGTGCTCCATCACCGACCGGGCGTACAGGTCCAGAGGTCGGTTCGACGCCGCCGCCCCGGCCCGGGCTTCCGCCAACCGCTGGAGCAACTGGGCGCGGCGCCGCTCGAGAAGGCGGAGGCGCGCTTGCGGTGGTAGGTAACGGGCAAAAGCGAGCCGGAGGCCGAAGCTTCGTGCGTCGTCGGTCGCGTCCCGTTCGCTGTCGAGGAGCTCGGCGAAGGCCCGTCGGCCCTCGTCGGTGATCCGGTACACCTTGCGGGCCCTCCGTCCCCGGCCACCGGCCGGCCGGCGCGCCCGGAGTGCAGCCCGCTCGCCGCTGAGCGACCCCGTCATCGGGATGGCCGGGATGGCCGGCCCGGGCTCATCGCCCTCGATCGCCGTCACCACCGCGCCCGAGCGCTCGAGGCGCGACAAGGCCGGGTAGAGCGAACCGAACGAGACGTTGGAGAAGACCCCCAGCTCGTCGCGGACACGTCTGCGGATCTCGTAGCCGTGCAGCTCCTGCTCGCCGAGGAGACCGAGGATGGCCAGCTCGAGCATCAGGGGACCTGCAGGTCGCGGCCGCATGTGCCACGGTGTCGGAGGGGGGACCGATACATCGCTGAGATGTATCGTATCGATATATCGACTGGCTAGCAAGCACTGGCTAGCACCCTCGGGGCCCAGCCTCCGAGGGACCGTGCCTCCGAGGGACCGTGCCGCTCGGCTCCGGGGTCCCCGCCCCGCACCCAAGGAGCTTTCGGCCCAGGGCTCCAGGCCCCGGCTCCAGGCCCGGCCCCCCACCCGGGCTCCAGGCCCAGGCTCCAGACCCGGCCCCCCACTCGGGCTCCAGGCCCCGGCCCCCGACCCCGGCCCTCGGCCCCGGCCCCCGGCCCGCATGCCGCCCTATCCGGTCGCTTGTTCAGGACCGCCCACGGCGCCCCCCAGCGTCATGTCGGGCAAGATCGGCGCTGCCCGAGCGGAGTTCCGAGCCCCGCGCCGCAGGCGAGTCGACGCGTCGAGCTCCTCCAGAAACCCCCCCGACGGCGGCTCCGTTCGAACAGCCCGGCGGTACCCTTGGATCCAATGACGTTCGGGCCCAGCGCAGTCCGCGGCTTCTCGGTCAGCGGCACCGGGGGCCGGGTCGAGTACCGGCTGGCCCGCAACGCGGTGGTGACCGAATTCCGCAAGGGGCGGCTTTCCCGTAACGACGTGTGCGACGCTCATCCCGAGCTCGTGCGTGCCGCTCGCAACGTCGGCACGCCGTTGCCCGAAGACTGCCCGATCTGCGCGGAATCGCCGCTCGTCCACGTCACGTATGTGTTCGGGCCCCGCCTCCCTCCCCAGGGACGATGCCCGGCCACGGCCACGGAATTGGCCCGGCTGTGTCGCCGCGCCGACGAGGTCGCCTGCTACGTCGTCGAGGTGTGCCCCGAGTGCTCCTGGAATCACCTGGCCCGGATGTATCCGGCCGGCGGGCGCCACCGGCCCCGCGCTGCCGCGGCCGCCCGGCGCGGCTGAGCCCCAGCCCGTCTCGTTTCCGAGAGACCACCTCCCCAGGTGGTGGGCGCGCCCAGCCGTGGACCACGATGGGGCACGATGGACCGACGTACCTCGAGCGGCGCCCAAGGGGATCTGACATGAGCCAAGTCCAGCCAGGCAAGGGATCAGGGCAACGCCCCCCCTCGGGCACCCGCCGCCCGCCTTCGGGCCGCCCCAAGCCGGGCCAGGGCAAGCCGGGACAAGGTCAGGGCGGTGGCGGCCGTCCCCGCCAAGGGGGCCAGCAGGGCCCGGGCAAGGGCGCCGGACGCCGCCCGGGCACCCAGGTCACCTCCGCCCCCCCGCGCCGGTTCTCCCCCTCGACCCTCGCCTTCGCCTCGATTGCCGTGGTGGTGCTGGTGGTGGTCGCCCTCATCGTCGTGAAGATCACAGGGGGCTCGTCGACCCCTGCCAACACCGGCCCGATCGACACATCCGCCCCCGCGGCGCTCGTCCATCAGGTGACCAACTTGCCCGACTCCGTGTACCAGGCCGTCGGCGTGCCGTCGTCGATCCAGGCCCCGCCCAAGGTCGACAAGGGACAGCCCCCACTCACCGCCAACGGCAAGCCCGAGGCGCTCTACATCGGCGCGGAGTTCTGCCCGTACTGCGCCGCCGAACGGTGGGCCATCGTCACCGCCTTCTCGCGTTTCGGCACTTTCTCCGGGCTGAAGGAGACCACCTCCACGCCCTATGACGTGTACCCGCAGACGGCGACCTTCTCGTTCTACGGCGCCACCTACACGAGCAGCCTGCTCCAGTTCACGATGATCGAGCACGAGACAAATGACACCCACGGCCAGGGCACGCGCACGACCCTCATGGCGCTAACCAACGCCCAGTCGAACCTCTGGACGAAGTACGCGAACCACTTCGGGGTGCAGACGGGGTACCCCTTCATCGACTTCAACAACAAGGTGTTCGTGCTCGGCCCGGCCTACAGCCCGCAGATCCTGTCGGGACTCGACCAGAACGGCATCGCGGCCAAGCTCTCCAACCCCACCGACCCGATCACCCAGGCCGTCATCGGCGAGGCCAACTACATCACCGCCGCTATCTGCGACATGACGGGGCAACAGCCGGGGCCGGTGTGCACCGCCAAGGCCACCACCGACGCGGCCAAAGCACTGGGCCTTTGAGCTGACCAGGCCAGCGTGAGCGAGCCGGACGAGGGTGAGCTCGACCGCGAGCCCACCGAAGACGACGAGTACGACGACGGCGGTGTCCCTCCGTGGTGGCGGCGCCGGGGCACGGTCATCGCCGCTGCCGTGGTGGTGTTGGCCGGTCTCGCTGCCGGCCTGGCCTTCGGGCTGTCGGGCGGCTCGCCGGCACAACCCTCGGGGCCGGAAGGGGTAGCCGTCCGCGCCGTGCCGAACCTGGCCCCGGCGGACACCACCATGACCGGCGCCCCGGTCGACGGCATCACCTGCCGTACGTCGGCCAACCAGAGCGTCAAGTACCACATCCACATCCACGTGGCCGTCTTCGTGAACGGCAGCGAGCGCCGGCTCCCGGCCGGGGCCGGCATCGCCCAGCGGTTCGCCATGAACCTGGCCGACGGGCTCTTCGTCCTCAATGATGCCAACGGCGGCTGTCTCTACTTCCTCCACGTGCACGCGCACGACGACATCCTCCACGTCGAGTCGCCGACCAAGACCACCTACACCCTGGGTCAGTTCTTCGACATCTGGGGCCAGCCTCTCGGCCCCGACCAGGTTGGCCCGGCACAGGGGACGGTGACCGCGTATGAGAACGGCATGCGTTTCCGCGGCAACCCGCGGGACATCCCGTTGTTGCCCCAAGCCGTGGTCCAGCTCGACGTGGGCACTCCGGCGGTGCCCTTCCAGCCGATGGATTTCCACGTGACCGGGATCTGCGCGTCGACGAACCAGCAGGGCTGTGCGGCGGGTGTCTAGCGCCCCCGGCCTACCGGTGGCCGGGACACGCCCCGGCAACGTCGTCGCCCGCCGGCTCTTCGACGGGCTCCCCGACCGCTACGACCGGCTGGCCGAATGGCTCTCTTTCGGGCAGAACGGCCGTTGGCGGCGCGCCCTCGTCGACGCCATCGCCGAGGGGAGACCGGCTTCAGTCCTCGACGTGGCCACCGGCACGGCCGGCGTTGCCCTGGCGCTCAAGGCCCGCACCGGGGCGACGGTGGTCGGCATCGACCTCACCGAGGAGATGCTCCGCCGGGGCCAGGCCAACGTCGACCGGGCGGGCACGTCCGGCCTCGTGCTCACCATCGGCCGGGGCGAGCAGCTGCCCTTCCCGGCGGCGACCTTCGACGCGGTCAGCTTCACCTACCTGCTCCGCTACGTGGACGACCCGGCCGCGGCGCTGCGGGAGCTGGCGCGCGTCGTCCGGCCGGGCGGCACGGTGGCCAACCTCGAGTTCCTGGTCCCGCCCAACCCGTTCTGGCGGGCGTGGTGGTGGCTCTACACGCGCTTCGTCCTGCCGTCGGCGGGCTTCGTCACCGGCGGCGTCGAGTGGTACCGGGTGGGGCGCTTCCTCGGGCCCAGTATCAGCCGCCACTACCGCCGGTTGCCGTTGCGTGCCACGGTGGCCGCATGGGAGGCGGCGGGCATCACCGACGTGACCGTGCGCCCGATGAGCCTGGGCGGCGGCCTCGTCATGTGGGGTCGGCGGGCCGGGTGACCCCGGGCCCGGAGAACGCCACCGGCGCGTCCCGCCCAGCGTTCTACGCGGCCCGACCAGGCGGGTGGCGCGACTGGTGGACGCTGCTCCATCCTCCTTACACCGCCTGGCACCTCTCCTACGTGGTGTTCGGCGCCTGTCTGGCTCCCCACGTGCGCGTCGATCGCATGGTGGCGGCCACGCTCGCCTTCTTTCTCGCCGTCGGCATCGCCGCCCACGCCCTCGACGAGTTGCACGGTCGGCCCCTGCGGACTCGTCTCTCGAACCGGACCCTGCTGGTGGCCACCGCGGTCGGGCTCGCCGGCGCTCTCGGATTCGGGGTGGCCGGCGTGGTTCGAGTCGGCGCCGTCCTCGTGCCCTTCCTGGTGGTGGGGCCGCTTCTCGTCCTCGCCTACAACGCCGAGCTGTTCGGCGGCGTGGTGCACACCGATCTCGGGTTCGCGCTGTCGTGGGGTGCGTTCCCGGTGCTCACCGCCTATGTCGCCCAGGCGGGCACGCTGTCGCTCGGAGCGGTCCTCGGCGCGGCCGGCGCCACGGCCCTGTCGCTCGCCCAGCGAGCCCTCTCCACTCCGGCGCGCCGATTGCGACGCGGGGTGCACCAGGTCGCGGGCACGCTCACCCTGGCGGACGGCACCCAGGAGGCGATGGACGACCGCTTCCTCCTCGCCCCGTTGGAGCGAGCGCTCCGCGCCATGTCCGTGGCGGTCGTGATGACGGCCACGGCCTTGGCCCTGGCCCGCCTGACGTAAGGCGACAAACCGACCGCCCCCCAGGTATCGACTACGGGGGACTCCCCTCCCCCTCACCCCCGCCGAGATGGCGGCGGAAGCTCGCCACCGTCACCTCCACTACCCGGTCGTGGCCCCAGCGGAGCAGCGGGTGCGCCACCCGGGCCGCCACGCGCATGGGTCGCTGCATCATCTCGACCTGCCACGCCACCGACGCGCTGGTTCCCGCCCCGGTGGCCGTCAGCTCGAGCTGTGCCGGGCCGCGCAGATCGCCGTCGACCGTGGCCTCGATCCGCTGGGGGCGGACGCAGCGATCGAGACGGACCTGCACGCGCATCTGGTACGGCACCGGCGGCACGACCACGCCGCGCAAAACGGCCCCGTCCACCAGTCCGTCGCCCTCGAGCCCGAAGTCACGCAGCCACCAGCCCCACCACCCGAGATAGCGGCCGGGATCGGCCAGGGTGTCCCACAACTGCTCCGGTGTGAGCGGGAACTCGAAGCTGCCTCGGTAGTCGATGACGGTCGACGGCGAACGCACCGCTGCCGACCTTATGGGCGGGCGGTTCGGCTCGCACCGGCTGCTCGCTACCCTTCAGCGGTGACGGAGCGGTGGTTCGGGGCGCTGCGCCAGCGTGACTTCAGGCTCTTCTTCGCCGGTCAGGCCACGTCGCAGATCGGCACCGGGATGCTCCCGGTGGCGCTGTCCTTTGCCGTGCTCAACCGGCACGGATCGGCGGGTGACGTCGGCTTCGTGCTCGGGGCCGAGACGCTGCCGCTCGTGCTCTTCCTGCTGGTCGCCGGCGTGGTGGCCGACCGTGCCGACCGTCGTGTCGTGATGGTCCTGGCCGACGTGACCCGTGCCGGGGCTCAGGGCGGCCTCGCCGCCTGGCTGCTCGTCGGTCATCCGCCGCTGTGGGGCTTCCTCGTCCTGGAGGCCGTTGTCGGCACTGGCCTCGCCTTCTTCACCCCGGCCATGACCGGGCTCATCCCGGAGGTCACCCCGCCGCAGTTCCTCCACCAGGCGAACGCCCTCAACGGCGTGGCCCAGTGGGGCGGAGCGCTGGTCGGCCCGGGGTTGGCCGGCCTTCTCGTCGCCGCCGCCGGCCCGGGGTGGGCCGTGGCCGTCGACGCCGCCACCTACTTCGTCAGCGGCGCCTGCCTGGCCCGGCTGCACTTGCGGCCCGCTCGACGGACGCCCACCGGCGACTTCCTGGCCCAGTTGACCGGGGGCTGGCGTGCCTTCCGGGAACGGACCTGGCTGTGGGCGATCGTGACCCAGTTCTCCTTCTTTGGGCTGCTCGTGTTCCCGCCCTTCTTCGTGCTCGGCGCCGTGGTGGCCAAACAGTCACTGGGGGGCGCGGTGGCCTGGGGCGGCATCCTGGCCGCACAGGGCGCGGGGTCGGTCTTGGCCGGCCTGCTCATGTTGCGGGTCCAACCTCGCCGTCCGTTGCTCGTGGCCGAAGCGGTGTTGTTCGCCTGGGGTCTCGTGCTCGGGTCGCTGGCCATGCGCGCCCCGGCGGTGGTAGTCGGTGTCTGCGCCTTCTTCTCGGGGGCGAGCTTCGGCACGTTCGGGCCTCTGTGGGACACCACCATGCAGCGCGAGCTCCCGCCCGAGGTGCTCAGCCGGGCCAGCGCGTACGACTGGTTCGGGTCGTTCGCCTTCCTACCGGTGGGCTACGTCATCGTGGGTACGACGGCGCGCGCCCTCGGGATCACGGGCACCCTGTGGCTGGCCGCCGCCTGGATGGTGGCCAGCACGGCCGTCGTCCTGGCTGTGCCCAGCATCACCGAGCTGCGCGGCACCGCAGCCCCCGGCGCCCAGCGGGCTGACGCGCCCGATCCGGCGCCGCCAACTGGAGAGATCAGCCCGGAGTCGGCCGGCGCGTCGGGACCGACGCCGAGTCCGGCGTGAGGTAGTCGGTCGAGTTGGACGGCGGGGGCGGGTACCCCTGGGCGTCGTCGGACGTGCCGGCCAGGGCGTTGAGGAGCTGCTCCTCGGCCGTGTCGGGGAACAGCAACGACGTCGGCGGCAACGGCCCCACCAGGGGCTGAGCGTTGCCGAGGGTGGGCAACGCCGAGGTCATGTCGCCCACCGTGCCGTAGCGCCAGGGGGACACGTGCAGTCCTCCCGGCCCCATGATCGTGCCCGGCGCGAGGAACACCGACTCGATGAGCTTGAGCACCGACACGTGGTCGAAGGTGTCCGAGTTCACCCAGCCACCGGCGCTGAACGGAGAGACCACCAACGCGGGCGTGCGGAACCCGAGGCCCACCGGCCCGAGCACGTGCGCCCAGTCCGACGGCGGGCTGCCGGCGGCGTTGGTGGTGTGGGCGGGGTCGACGTACTCGCCGTCGTAGCGGGCCCCCGACAGGGCGAGGCCGTTGTCCACGGTGGCCGTCGGCCCCGGGGTGGGCGGGGACACGTGGTCGAAGAAGCCGCCGTTCTCGTCGTAGACGACCAGGAACACGGTGTGCTGCCACACGTCGGGATTGGAGACGAGCGTCTGGAGGATCTGCGACACCAGGTACTCGCCGTACTCCGGCGGAGTGGCCGGGTGTTCGCACGACGGCGCCGGTGGGTGGATCCACGAGACCATCGGCAGCGTCCCGGCGGCCACGTCGGCCTGGAACTCGGCCGGGTAGACGGGGCCGAGCGCGTCGGCGGCCGTTTGCACCTGATCGGGAGTGGAGGGCTTGAGGTAGTTCTTGAAGTAGGGCAGGACGTTGAACAGGACGTTCGACGTGGGGTCCTGGTACACCTTCCACGAGATTTCGTTGGCCCGCAGGAGCTCGGGCATGGTCGGCCAGTCGAGCGTCCCGTACATGTCGCCGCGGTTGGACACGTACGTGGTGAGGACGACGCCGCCGCTGTCGAGCGAGTGGGCGCCCAGGCTCCCCGACACCGACATGAGCCGGTTGGGATCCGTGGGCCCGAGCACCGAGCAGTGGTACCCGTCGCAGATGGTGAAGGCGTCGGCCAGGGCCCGGTAGAAGGCGAGACAGTCGCGGCTGCGGTAGTAGCCCATGGTGGTGATACCGGTCGGCCAGTTCGAGGTGGCCGGCACGGGCGCGCCCGACACCGAGTCGAACTGCCATTTGGCCGTCGGGTCGTTGGCCAGGTGCTCCACCGCCCACCGGTTCATGGCCCCGTTGTTCCATGCGCCATGCTGCGGGCCCCAGTCATGCGTGATGTCGTTGGTCGTCTGCCCGGCCACGGTGGGCGGGTTGCTGACCAGCTCGAAGGGCGACAGCGAGGTCGAACCGTCGGACAGTTGGTAGGCCACGCCGGCTCCGCCGATCGCCGTGCCCTCCATGGTCTGCGCGAAGACCGAGCGCGGGTCGGTGCGCGGGCCACCGGCGAACGACCGGTAGGCGCGGGTGTCGTTGTAGCCCCGCACCCCGGGCATGGTGCCGAAGTAGTGGTCGAACGAGCGGTTCTCCTGCATGAGGATCACGATGTGATGGACGTCGTGCAGGGATCCACCCGAGCTCACGGCCAGGGCGTTCTCGATCAGCCGGCCGTGCGAGGCGCTCAGCGACCCGGCCGCCGCGCCGGCCACCCCGGCCGCCGCCCCGGCCTTCAGGAACTCCCGTCGCGACAAGACCGGTAGTCGCCTGCCGCGTCGTCTCGATCCGCCGTCTGCCATCGCGCTTCCTCCGTCCAGGGCTCCCGTCGGCGCCGGGCGCGGTCGCCGCTCGCTCGCGTGAGCAAGCACCCGCCCTGGAAACTGAGGATGAGGCCCGGCCTCCCGGCCGTACAGCCTGATTCCACGGAGAATTCACCCGGGGAAACCACCCGGGTCGGCGTCGGGCGGCCGCCGGGCGGTCAGTCGCCCGGGCTCCGGGGCGGTCAGTCGCCCGGCTCCGGGCGGTCAGTCCCCGGGCTCCGGGCCGTCAGGCGCCCGGCACTCAGTCTCCCGGAAGCTCCTGGTGGGGGTAGTGGGTGCGGCACGGCAGGCACCACCACTCGACGTCCTCCAGCACCCGCTGGCCGACGACCCGGCTCTCACCGTCGGTCTCCAGGTAGATGCGGTGGACCCGCACAAGGTCGGGATCCGAGGCGCCGCAGCTCTCGCACACCATCGGCCTGGGCGCGCTTCCCGCCCCTGTTCCTGCCACCCCGGCGACGGTACACTGGGAGTTCGAACACCGCTCCCGTCGCCGCCGGCAGCCCTGCGCGCTGGACGGCCAAGGAGGTCAGATGCCAGAGAGCGTCACCGTCCCGTCCATCCGGGCGCGCAAGCGCAGCCGCGGCGACCGGCCCATCGTCGTGCTCACCGCCTACGACGCACCCGGGGCCCGAATCGCCGATGCCGCCGGCGTGGACATGATCCTCGTGGGCGACACCCTGGCCCAGGTCGTCCTGGGCCACCCCGACACGCTTCAGGTGGACATCGCGGTCATGGCCCACCACGTGGGGGCAGTCGCCCGGACCTCACCCAACGCGCTGATCATCGGCGACATGCCCTGGATGAGCTACCACGTCACTGTGGAGGACAGCGTCCGCAACGCGGCCACCTTGATCCGGGCCGGGGCCCAGGCGGTGAAGCTCGAGGGCGGGCGCCAGCGCCTGGCGGTCATCGAAGCCCTGGTCAACGCCGAGATCCCGGTGATGGGTCATCTCGGGCTCACCCCGCAGTCCATCCACGCCATGGGTGGCTACAAGGTCCAGGCCAAGGAGGCGGCCGCGGCCGAGACCCTGCTCCTCGACGCCAAGGCGCTCGAGGCGTCGGGCTGCTTCTCGCTGGTGCTCGAAGGGGTTCCCGACGTGGTCGCCGCCCGGGTGACCGACACCGTCGACATCCCCACCATCGGGATCGGCGCGGGCTCGTCCTGCGACGGCCAGGTACTTGTCTTCCATGACTTGCTCGGCCTCAGCCAGGGCCGGGCCCCCAAGTTCGTGCGCCGCTACGCCGATCTGGCCGCCGAAGCGACCGAGGCCGTGGCCGCCTGGGCGGCTGACGTCCGCTCCGGGGCCTTCCCCTCGGACGCGGAGACCTATCACCTTCCCTCGTCCGGTCACGTGCCTTCGTCCGGCGGCTGACGTACTCCGTCTGGCGGCTGGCACCTGCCTCCGCCGGCATTGGCTCGGGCTTCGGGTGGGCGCCACAGCCCCGGAGGGCGCCGCGCACCCGTCGACTACCATGACGTCCCGTGCCGGTCCGAGACCGGCGCATGACCGAGGGAGCCGGGTTCTTCCTGGTGTCGCCGAGGTCGCCCTGCTCCGGTCATTGGAACCGGGGCCCCGAGCGCCGGTGGCGCCGGGTCCGGAGGGAGGTGAGCCGCGCGTGCGGCCATACGAGGCAATGATCGTGTTCGACCCCGATGCGGAAGAGACCGCGGTTACCGCGGTGCTCGACCGGGGTCTCGAGTTGGTGCGGGCAAACGGGGGCGCCCCCGGGACCGTCGATCGCTGGGGCAAGCGCACCCTCGCCTACGAGGTGCGTAAGAAGCGCGAGGGCTATTACGTCCTCGTCGAGTACAGCGCCGAGCCGCCGGCCACGGCCGAGCTCGAGCGCCATCTGACGCTCTCCGACGAGGTGATGCGTCACAAGATCATCCGGCTGCCCGAGAAGGTGGCCGGCCGTAAGCGCACGGCGACGACTCCGGCCCCCGCGGCCGAGGCCGGCTGACCGGAAGGGGAGGAGCGTCATGTCCAACGGGAACAGCGTCACCTTGGTCGGGAACATCACCCGCGATCCCGAGCTGCGCTTTACGCCCACCGGCCAGGCGACGGCCACCTTCGGCCTCGCCGTCAACCGCCGCTGGCAGAACCGCCAGACCCAGGAATGGGAAGAGGCGACGTCCTTCTTCGATGTCGTGTGTTGGCGCGAGATGGCCGAGAACGCCTCGGAGAGCCTGACCCGGGGATCGCGTGTCCTCGTCACCGGGCGTCTCGAGCAGCGTTCGTGGGAGACGGCCGAAGGCGAGAAGCGTTCGAAGATCGAGGTCATCGCCGACGAGATCGGCCCGAGCCTGCGCTGGGCCACGGCCCAAGTGACCAAGAACGAGCGCCGCGGCCCGGGTGAGGGTGCACCGGCGCGTCAACCGGCCGCGGCCGGGGGTCGCTCGGCCCCGCAGTCGGGTGGTTACGGGTTCGACGAGGAGCCGTTCTGATGGCCCGCGGCGGTGGCGAACGCAACACCAGCAGCCGGCGGGGCCCGAAGGACGCTACCCGCCGGATCAAGAAGAAGCCGTGTGCCCTCTGCCGGGACAAGTCCGACTGGGTGGATTACAAGGACGTCAACATGCTGCGGAAGTACATGAGCGACCGCGGCAAGATCCGGGCCCGCCGGGTCACGGGGAACTGCTCGCAGCATCAGCGAGCGATCGCCCTGGCCATCCGCACCGCCCGCGAGCTGGTCCTGCTCCCCTACACCCAGCGCACGGTGACCGAGCGCGGCGGCGGCCGCGGCCGCGGCCGCGGAGATCGCGGCGACCGAGGGGATCGAGGAGATCGCGGCGACCGAGGGGATCGTGGCGAGCGTGGTCCACGGCCGCCTCGTGACGAGCAGGCTGCCGCTGGACCCGGTGGCGAGGGCGGTGCACCGGCCGTCGCCGCCGACCTCGACGCTGCCGTTGCCAATGGCGCCGAGGCGACTGCGTCTTCCGGAGGCGCGGACGAGCCCGTCGAGGAGAGCGTCTGATGCGGGTCCTGCTGCGTGACGACGTCCAGGGCGTGGGCCGGCGCGGCGACATCGTCCAGGTGACGGGGGGGTTCGCCCGGAACTACCTCTTCCCTACGGGCCGCGCCTTGAAGGCCACCGACGGCATCGTCGACCAGGCCGCCGCCATGCGCCGGTCCCGGGATCTGCGCGATGCCAAGGACCGGGAGGCGGCCGAGGCCCTGGCGGCCCGCCTGGCCTCCAAGCCGCTTGCGGTCACCGCCCGAGCCGGCGCCGAAGGCCGGCTCTTCGGATCGGTGACCACCCAGGACCTGGCCGACGCGGTGGAGCAACAGCTCGGCGCGGTGGTCGACCGCCGGCGCATCGAGCTCGAGGAGCCGATCAAGGCTCTCGGCGTCCATGTCGTGCCCGTCCACCTCTTCGAGGGCGTGCAGGGTGAGCTGACCGTGGAGGTCGTGGCCGCCGGCTGAGGTAGGTGGCCCGCCCTGGGCCAGCTGGCTCGCCGCCGCCCCCGGGAGCGTGACGCCGGTGTCACACCGGCCTGTCACGCTCGGTCCATGCGACGTCGGCGCCGGTCGGGTCCCTGTACACGGGCTTATCCCCACTGCCCAGGCACGGATCCACGGCTCGTCCACAACCTTCTCCCCGCGGAATTCGCAGGTTCGCGTACTCGTTATCCGGAGGCCGCGTCAGCGACAGTGAGCGCACCATGACGCAGGCTGTCGAGAGCTCACGCGTCCGCCGGCTCACCCCGGCGGGCGGACGGATCCCCCCGCACGATCTCGACGCCGAGGAGTCCCTGCTCGGGGCCATGCTCCTGTCGCGCGACGCCATCGCCGCCGCGGTGGAGTCGTGTGTGGCCGACGACTTCTACAAGCCGGCGCACGCGCACATCTTCGCCGCGGTGACCGCCCTCTACACGCGGGGCGAGCCGGCCGACCCAGTGACGGTGGCCGACGAGTTGCGCCGGGGAGGAGTGCTCGAGGCGGTGGGCGATCCCTCCGTCCTCATCTCGCTGCAGGTCAACACCCCGTCCACCGCCAATGCCGCGCACTACGCCCGTATCGTCGAGGAGCACGCGCTCCTGCGGCGGATGGTGTCGGTGGCGGGCGAGATCGCCGAGCTTGGCTACAGCGTCCCCGAGGACGTGACCGAGGTCATCGACCGGGCCGAGAGCATGGTCTTCGAAGTGGCCCAGCGCCGCGTGGTCGACACGATGTCGTCGTTGCGGGACCTGTTGTCGGCCAGCCTCGACCACCTGGAGAACCTCTACGCCCG
>Ga0070731_10002416_pt1 | contig 17841 bp, 11 predicted proteins | sample Coa_R1_2_FD_66448 | JGI IMG/M metagenome (GOLD analysis project Ga0070731, IMG submission 66448) | Surface soil microbial communities from Centralia Pennsylvania, which are recovering from an underground coalmine fire - Coalmine... | ecosystem: Environmental > Terrestrial > Soil > Unclassified ...
GATCCCTTTAATGAATGTTGCACCGTAGAGTCAACTGACAGGGGTATACGAAATAAAAATGTTTTTAACCTAAGCGAAGTTTAATCTTGTATAACCGGGCGAAGGAGGTTTGGATTCTTGGACAGATCCCCGATTACCCAAACGCTCCATCTCAACCATCATTTTTTTATTTCCTATTTTTGCTTCCCACTTAACGATTGGTGTTGGAAATGAGATCCGGCGATGTTGAATTTGTTGATTCGCCTGATGCCAGACCGGGTACTTAAAACTCCTATATGCAAAAAAAGCAATTAAGAAAAGAACAGGCGCTTGAATATCATGCTAAGGGCAGACCGGGGAAAATAGAAGTAATACCAACCAAAGAAGCAAAAACGCAACGCGATCTGTCACTCGCTTATTCCCCCGGAGTGGCAGAACCCTGTAAGGAGATCCGCGATAATATAGAGAACGTTTACAAATATACGGCCAAGGGAAATCTGGTGGCAGTCATCACCAACGGAACGGCCGTTCTGGGATTGGGTGATATCGGCCCCGAGGCAAGCAAGCCGGTGATGGAAGGAAAAGGGGTGTTGTTTAAAATTTTTGCCGACATTGACGTCTTCGATATTGAGATCAATGAAAAAGATCCTGAAAAATTTGTACAGATCGTAAAATCCCTTGAGCCGACATTCGGCGGCATTAATTTAGAGGATATCAAAGCTCCGGAATGCTTTTATATTGAAACGCAACTGAGAGAACAATTGAAAATCCCGGTGATGCACGATGATCAGCACGGAACAGCGATCATCAGTGGCGCAGCATTGATCAACGCGTTGGAAATTCAAAAGAAAAAAATTGACAAGGCAAGATTCGTAGTGAACGGTGCGGGGGCTGCCGCGATGGCTTGTTGCAAATTGTATATTGCACTGGGAGCGAAACATGAAAATTTTATGATGTTTGACCGCAAGGGAGTCTTGCATGCGGAGCGGCAGGATCTTGACGAAGAAAAGAAAAAATTCGCTAGTACGAAAAATACCATCCTGACCTTGGCTGACGCAATGAAAGATGCCGATGTGTTCATCGGGTTAAGCGTTGGTAATGTGGTAACGGAGGATATGGTGAAGAGCATGGCAAAAAATCCGATCGTATTTGCGATGGCAAATCCTGATCCGGAAATTGCTTACGATGTTGCCGTTGGCGCGCGAAAAGATGTTATCATGGCAACTGGCAGAAGTGATTTTCCCAACCAGGTAAATAATGTGCTGGGCTTCCCCTTTATTTTTCGGGGCGCGCTCGATGTTCGTGCTACACAAATCAATGAGGTGATGAAACTGGCTGTGGTAAAGGCTTTGGCAGAACTCGCCAAAACCACCGTTCCCGATATCGTAAACATGGCCTACAACGAAAAAAGAATTTCGTTCGGTCCGGAATACATCATTCCCAAACCGCTCGACCCGCGTTTACTTTCCACCGTTGCTCCGGCCGTTGCCAGGGCTGCTATTGAGAGTGGTGTTGCGCAGACCATCATTTCCGATTGGGATAATTATTCTATCGCATTGAATAAAAGGTTAGGCCTTGACAACCAGTTGATCCGGGTGTTGGGAAATAAGGCAAGACGTGAACCAAAACGCATTGTGTTTGCTGAAGCAGATAATCTGAAAATTCTCAAGACTGCGCAGATCGTTTATGATGAAGGAGTAGCGTATCCGATCCTGCTGGGTAACGAAAATAAAATAAGAACCATTGCTGCGCATCATCACATTGATATTGATGAATTGCCGATCATTGATCCGCGCGCGGAAGAACACGAGGAAAAAAGAAAAAAATTCGCCGAGATATTCTTTGAAAAAAGACAACGTCGTGGATTTAATAAATATGAATCGTACAAACTCATGCGCGACCGGAACCATTTTGGTTGCATGATGGTGGAAACCGGCGATGCTGATGCAATGATTTCAGGTCTGACCAGAAATTATCCGGACACAATTCGTCCGGCAATACAAATAATCGGAACAGAGGACGGTGTAAAAAAAATTGCAGGGATGTACCTGCTGCTCACCAAACGCGGTCCGTTATTTCTAGCCGACACTACAGTAAATTTTAATCCGACCGCTGACGAACTTGCTGACATTACCCTGATGGTTGCAAAGGAAGTTACCAATTTTAATCTGACTCCGCGGGTCGCGATGCTGAGTTATTCCAATTTCGGCACAAGCAATTCTGCAGAAGCAAAATTGGTGGCAGAAGCAACAAAAATAATAAAACAAAAAAACCCGTCTCTTATCGTTGATGGAGAAATGCAGGCAAGTGTTGCATTCAACAATGAAATACTGAAGGAGAATTACCCATTCAGTGCGCTGGTTGACCAGGAAGTGAATACGCTGATATTTCCGAACCTTGCTGCGGGAAATGTTGCCTATAACTTATTAAAAGAAGTCGGCGGCGCCGACGCGATCGGCCCAATTCTTCTCGGTTTAAAAAAACCGGTACACGTACTTCAGCTCGGCAGCTCTGTGCGCAGCATTTGCAATATGTGCCTGGTCGCGGTTATCGACGCACAGATAAAGTGTAAGAATTCATCAGAACAATCTATTGATAAATCTCATTGGTGGAAGCGTTTGAGAAAACCCAAAACAGAGATGAACGATAATCAATAAAATCTTAAATAATATTTTTATGAATGCCAACATCGGAATTTCTGAAGCAAATTCACACGCAGTTGTTCAGTTCCTTTCTGTGATTCTTGCGGATGAATATGTGTTGTACACCAAGACGCGCCGGGCGCACTGGAATGTGGAAGGAATTGATTTTTTCGCCAAGCATACCTTTTTTCAGGCTCAGTACGAGCAACTCGATGGAGTGATCGATGAAGTGGCAGAACGGATACGCACTTTAGGTCATTATGCACCGGCTACTTTAAAATCATTTCTCAGCCTTACGCATTTAACAGAAGAATTAACGAACAATAATTCAAGTGAAGGGTTTATCAGAGAATTGGTTAGCGATCATCAAAGTGTCATCATCAAGTTGCGCGAGAACATTAACCATATTGGAAATGAACTGCACGACCTGGGCACAAGTGATTTCATCACCGGTCTCATGGAGAAACATGAAAAAATGGCGTGGTTATTACGCAGTCATCTGAGTTAATTTGTTTAATGATCAGCCATCATCTTCATTAAGTTCGGTTCAGCAAAAAAGAAAATTGTATTTTCATTGCTGAATTAAAGATTTAAAACAGGTTCTTAATCATTCCCATTACCGCATGACTTTTTTTACAGAATTCGGCCGCTACCTGCTGATGTTGAAAGGAATGTTTTCCAAACCCGAAAACGGAAGAATGTATTGGAAAGAATTCATGCATCAATGTTCCGAACTTGGTATTGGTTCACTCGGTATCGTCGTGATTATTTCTGTTTTTATGGGTGCTGTATCAGCACTGCAGACCGCATATCAGCTGGTCAGTCCCTTTATTCCAAAAGCAACCATTGCGCAAATCGTTCGTGATACCGTCATCCTGGAATTCGCGCCCACATTGGTCTGTATTGTTCTGGCGGGAGTCATCGGCAGTAAGATCGCCAGCGAATTAGGGAACATGCGCGTGAGCGAACAAATTGACGCGCTTGAAATAATGGGCATAAACACCAAAACTTATTTGATCATGCCAAAGATCGTGGCGGCGCTGATCGTCATTCCCATGATGGTTGTCATCTCTGCGGTGTTGGGGATTTGGGGCGGAAGATTTGCAAGTACAGTCTCCGGAATTCTTTCTACACGAACCTTCGACCGCGGATTGTTACAATATTTTCAGCCTTACAATGTTTTTTTTGCACTGGTAAAAGCTTATACATTTTCCTTTATCATTTCAAGCATTCCTGCATATTATGGCTATTATGTAAAAGGCGGCTCACTGGAAATCGGGAGAGCAAGTACAAAATCAGTGGTGGTAAGTTGCATCATGATTTTGTTTGCGGATTATATTTTGGCGCAACTGTTGCTCAATTCACCCGGGGCTTAACGCTTTTTGTCCTTGGATTTTTGATATCAGCATGAATCGGTCTTCAGCATCGCTGCATCGGTTTAGCCCTGCCACATTTTATAGCCCGCCCGCGGCTTTGCGAAAAACTTTGCATCTTTGCCAATAGCGTCTTTTTCGGGAAATAGAATAATATGATTGAAATAAAAAACATCAAGAAAAGCTTCGGTGATAAAATCGTTATCAACGACGTGAGTGCCGTCATGCAATCCGGCAAATGCAACCTCATTATCGGAACCAGCGGCAGCGGAAAAACCGTCCTGATGAAATGCCTCGTTGGGTTATTTGAGCCAGACAGCGGAGAGGTATTATACAGCGGAAGGGATTTTGGCAAAATGAACACCGAACAAAAAAAAGAATTGCGTCAGCAAATCGGCATGTTGTTCCAGGGCTCTGCATTATTTGACAGTATGCACGTTGAAAAAAATATCATGTTCCCGCTCAATATGTTCACCAATGACACGTACGCCGAAAAACTGAAGCGGGTGGATGAGGTATTGGACAGAGTCAACCTGACGGGGGTTAATAAAAAATACCCCGAGGAGTTGAGCGGCGGAATGAAAAAAAGAGTTGGTATTGCCCGGGCAATTGTGCTAAACCCCAAATATTTATTCTGTGATGAGCCTAATTCCGGTCTTGATCCCCAAACATCGTTGCTGATAGATAAACTCATTAAAGAAATAACCATAGAATATAACATCACCACGATCGTAAATACACACGACATGAACAGCGTGATGGAAACCGGCGACCACATTATTTACATGTACCAGGGTTTAAAGGAATGGGAAGGCAGTAATAAAGAAATTATCTACAGCAAAAACAAGCGCCTTAACGATTTCATATTCGCTTCGGAATTTTTAAAGGATGCAAAAGATATGCGTATGCTCGAGGCAGAAGGAAAATTCAAAAACGGCAGGGATGAACAGCCGAAATAATTTTTATTCTTCCGGCCTTATTTGCTCTTTTCATTTTTTATTCCTTTCAACAATGCATAAATGGCCATGGCATGGCCATGACCTAAATCAAAATCCTTCTTCAGCCATTTTATGATCTCGGCTGCTTTTGTGGCGGGATCCAGCTTGCCTTTTTTTGTAAATCCTTTTTCCTCCGCCATTTTTCTGAAATCAGCAGGATCTTTGCCTGTTTTTGATTTGATATTTTTAAGATAAGCCTGAAATGACATCTTACGATTTTTTTAAGGTTGAAGGTAAATAATGAAAATGAAACGGTGAAAGGACCTTATGGGATGAATCACCCTTACAAGGAGGGGAACCACATTGAACAAAACAGCGATATGGCATCCTGTTTTGGTTACTGAGCCAAAGCCTGGTGAGATCACCAATCACTTTATAGGTAATCCCTTAACCATCGTCGTTCTGGTGCCGGCAGACATTGATCAGAACCGGAAACTAAAACCTCAAAACTGAAAACGACAAACTGTTTTTCCCTATTTTTGCTCCACTTAATTTTTTATACATGAGCATTTTGGTAAATAAGAATTCTAAAATTATTGTGCAGGGTTTTACCGGGACGGAAGGTACTTTTCACGCGTCGCAAATGATCGAATACGGCACAAAAGTAGTTGGTGGCGTAACCCCGGGCAAGGGGGGAACCTTACATTTGGACAGACCTGTTTTTAATACCGTTGCCGACGCGGTGAAAGCAACGGGCACCAATGTTTCCATCATTTTTGTGCCACCGGCATTTGCCGCAGATGCGATTATGGAAGCGGCAGAATCGGGAATTGAACTGGTGGTCTGCATCACGGAAGGAATTCCCGTACAGGATATGGTGAAAGTAAAAAATTATTTAACGGGCAAGCGCACACGATTAATTGGCCCGAATTGCCCCGGGGTGATTACGGCTGACGAATGTAAGGTCGGTATTATGCCTGGCTTTGTTTTTAAAAAAGGAAGGATCGGCATTGTATCAAAATCGGGAACGCTTACTTATGAAGCCAGCGACCAGGTTGCAAAAGCGGGACTGGGAATTTCAACGGCAGTTGGCATTGGTGGCGATCCGATCATCGGCACACCCACCAAAGAAGCAGTTGAATTATTAATGAATGATAAGGAGACCGAAGGCATAGTAATGATCGGTGAGATCGGCGGAAGCATGGAAGCCGAGGCCGCCAGATGGATAAAAGAAAATGGTAAAAAGCCTGTGGTCGGTTTTATTGCCGGTCAAACGGCACCGCCCGGAAGGCGGATGGGGCACGCAGGAGCAATCATTGGCGGTGCAGATGATACAGCCGCGGCCAAAATGAAAATAATGGCGGAATGCGGAATTCATGTCGTGCAAAGTCCGGCGGACATTGGCGCTACCATGGCAAAGGTCCTGAAATAATTTTCAGTCTATTCATTTAGTAGAATACACTTATTAACCCGAGTACTTTTTTATCAATAAAGCAAAAGCTAAATGTTTTGTCATTGATGTTTTCCACACCGTGTTGACATTTCCCGTATTTATTTTATCCATTCTATCTCTAGTATTGTATTATACTCAAAACTGCCTTTAACCTTTTTTCTTCGTCTATTGTTATCCGTTACCTTGCTTATCCTTATTATCCATCCTTGGAAAATAAATTTGTTGAGTTTGTTGGCTGATAATATTGTGTAACTAAACTTACCCTCTGATGGTCATTTCTGCATGTAGAAAATTATTGCCCCTGTTTGCGATGTTGACGCTGTCGTTTGTTTCACGATCGCAATGTTTTACGGATGCTTTGCGCTTTAACAGGAGCCAGCAGCAATTTGCAACGCTTCCTCCCAATTTAGCCTCTTCTTTAACCGCCGATTTTACCATCGAAGCGTGGGTATATCCTACCAGTAATTTAAGTTTTCTTCAATCGGAAAGTATCGTGAGTCTGGGAAATAACGCCAATGACTTTATGACCCTGGCTCTTTTTTCCGGAAATAATTCGCCTGTATTCTCTTTGGACGTGAACGGCACAGAAGACGATATCATTACTGGCACAAAAGTAACCATTAACACCTGGCACCAGATCGCAGTTGTTTCATCTGGCGGCACAGCCACCCTGTATCTTGACGGGCATTCCATAGGTTCGACAACATTGAGCAATACACCATCATCGCTTGGAGGCGGCAGCGGCACTACCGATGACTGGCTCGGCAAGTCTGAGTTTGCCTCAGACCCGACTTTCTCCGGCTACATGGATGAATTCAGAATATCGGATGACGCACGCTACACGGCAAATTTTACACCACCTTCCAGTCCCTTTACACCTGATGGGAATACCATAGATCTTTATCATTTTGACGATGGCAGCGGACAAACAATTACCGACGCGTCCGGCAACGGAAATAATGGAGTCCTGGGTGCCACGGCAGCCACTGAAAGCACTGACCCTACATGGCAGAATTGTGCTACGCTACCTATTTTTTTGACAGGATTTACTGCCCTGCTGCAAAATAATATCATTCACCTGCAATGGACAGCTTATAAGGATGTTGAGCCTGGCAGTTTTGCCATTCAAAAAAGTACCGACGGGAAAGACTTCACAACCATCGGGACCATAGAAGCAAACGAGCCCGAGGGGGAATATACCTACAGGTTTGATGATCCGAATCCGGTCAATGGAAATAATTTTTATCGCTTGCTCATCGCTGATCAGGGTTCCACCGACAAGTATTCAAATATTTTATTGGTCACGGTGAACCATGCTCTCGCATTCAACGTCTTTCCGACCTTGGCTACCTCTTCGGTAACAATTGAAATCGCAAATGCATCCAAACTGACTTTGATAGATGCGAGAGGTGCAGCCATTCAGCAATTGAATCTATCTCAATCACAGGTAATTGATATTTCTTTTTTGGCAAAAGGGCTTTACTTCCTGGTCAATAAAGAAACCGGGCAAGTTGCACGGTTCATAAAAAATTAATTTAATCCGGATTGGCGGTTGCTGTTTTAAAATAAAAAACCCGGACACAATCGTCCGGGCTTTTGTAGGATCAAAGGAATCAGAAATCATTAGTAAGGCTTATGAAATTTTTTATAGCGGGAAACCTTCCGGTCAAATCTCAGATCCCGGCGATCATGACGCAATACGCGGCGGTCCTGCCGGATTTCCCTGCGATCTCCAAACCTCGCATCGCGATGGATATTTCTTTTATCAAAAGTCATTTCTTTTTTATTCTGTCTCACCTCGGCCAGGTTGTACCTGGACTGGGCCTGAGACGCAGCGGCAAAGAAGAGTCCTGCAACCAATAAGAGTGTAAATTTTGCTTTCATCATTTTCGTTTTACTTGTTAGGAATTTTTATTACATCAATAAGATGGTTAATCAAACAACTTGTTTAAACAAGCAGCATTATAATAATGTTAAAAGAGATTTTATGCATTTTTGAATTAATGCGCATCTGTTAGAAAGAAGCTCAAAACCAGTAACTTTAAAAAAGATTTTTTCTATGAAGAGGATTATTGCTGCTGTTCTGCTGAATTCATCTGTTTTCTTACTACACGCGCAGGTCGTGCGAATTAATTACCAAAACGAATGGGAAAAAATTGATTCACTGATCTCCAAAAAAGGAATGACACAATCTGCCTTGCTGGAAGTAAATAACGTATATGTCTATGCAAAAAAGACAGATAACTCCGCCCAGCTTATTAAAGCATTGCTTTACAAAATGAATTTGCAGGAACAAAAATGGGAGGATGCGGCAAAGATCAATATCGATGATTTACACAAGGAAATAAGAAGCGCCAATGAACCGGTAAAGTCAATTCTGGAAAGCATTCTTGCTGAAATTTACTGGCACTATTTTCAGCAAAACCGATGGAATTTATATGACAGGACAAAAACGGTCAATTTTACAAAAGAGGACATTGCCACCTGGTCTATTGATGATTTTCACAAAAAGATAACCGAATTATATCTTGCTTCTGTCCATAATGAATACGTATTAACGCAAACAAAGCTCGAACGCTTCGATCCCATAATTGTCAAAGGAAATGCCCGTTACCTGCGCCCGACATTGTTTGATCTGCTTGCTCACCGCGCATTGGAATATTTTAAAAATGATGAAAGCGATTTTACCAGGCCTGCTTACATGTTCGAAATAGACCATGCAGAAGTCTTTGCAAATAAAAGCGTCTTTGCCCAATATCATTTTACTTCGCCAGATTCATCCTCATGTCATTTTATAGCATTGAAACTTTTTCAGCAACTGATATTATTTCATTTAAAAGATGAAAAGCCGGATGCGTTAATTGATGCCGACATTGAAAGAATTCAATTTGCCAGCCAATATGCTGTTTTAGAAAATAAAGATGAATTATATTCTACGGCTTTGGAAAATATCACCGTTCAATACGGTAATGAATCTGCCGCCGCGCAGGCCTGGTATCTTCAGGCGGATCAATATGCAAATAAGGCAGCGGAGTATGATGCGTCAAAAGATACGGCTAACCGCTATGCCTATCTGAAAGCGAAATCAATTTGCGAAAAGGTAATCCAGCAAAAGGACAGTTCGGAAGGCAAATCGAATTGTGAAAGCCTTTTGCGCACTATTCTTGGCAAGGACCTGAATTTGCAAACCGAAAAAGTAAACGTTCCCGGTGAGCCTTTCAGAACGTTGGTCAGCTACAGAAATATTACACAATTATATTTCAGGATAATAAAATTGGAGCATCAGCAAAAACTAAATCTTACCAACATTCAATGGAACGGCAACTATTGGAATAACCTGATGGATTTACCGGTGACAAGAGCTTTTTCACAATCCTTCCCCGAAACAGGGGATTATCAACTGCATCGCGCAGAAATCAAAATCGATTCGTTGGCTTTTGGAGAATATGCATTGCTTGCCAGTGTTGATCCAAATTTCAACATGCAAAAAAACCTGATGGCAGTTGAATATTTTTATGTTTCAAATATTGCTTATATCAATAATGGACTTGATTATTTTGTGTTGAACCGGGAAAGCGGGCAACCGCTTGCCAGAGCAAATGTGCAATTCTGGTATCCATATTTCGATCAACAGCAAAAAAAGTATATAGAAAGAAAAGGAGAGAACATCATCACCGATAAAAATGGTTCTTTCCAGGTAAATCCCCCGAAAACCAAAAACAACAATAGCTTCAGCATCGAGCTCACGTCGACCGATGATCATTTATTTCTGAACGATGAAATGCAATCAAATTCTTATCGCGATGATCCGGACAATGCCGCCGATAAAGCCAGTTACGAACAAGAAAATCTAAAGACCTTTTTTTTCACAGACCGGTCTGTTTATCGCCCGGGACAAACCGTTTATTTTAAAGGACTCGTTCTGACAAAAGATTTTGTTTCCCATCGGTCAAAAACTCTTCCTCAATTCAAAACAAAGGTTATTTTGTACGATGCGAACGAACAAAAAGTTGATTCGGTTTCAGTCACCACAAACGATTTCGGTTCATACAATGGGAAATTTAAACTTCCTGAAAACCTATTGAACGGTGAATTTAGCATAGCCGATGACTCTACCGCCAATGATCAAACATTTTCAGTTGAAGAATACAAACGCCCGAAATTTTATGTAGCATTTGAAAAACTGAAGGGAACATATCATCTTAACGACAGCATCAAAATAACCGGTTCGGCAACAGCCTATGCCGGAAATAATATTGACGGGGCAAATGTAAAATACAGGGTCGTGCGGCAAGCGCGTTATCCCTACCCGTGGCTTTATTCCCGTTGGGGAAGTCCGCATGGCAGTTCGCAGGAAATCATACACGGCGAAATGAAAACAGGCGCTGACGGAAAATTCTCAATCTCATTTAGGGCAATGCCGGATAAAGCCATAAAAAAAGAATTGGAACCGGTGTTTGAATATGCGGTTACGGCCGATGTAACGGATATCAACGGTGAAACAAGAAGCGGCGAAACCCAGGTGCCAATCGGCTATAAAGCACTAAACCTTTCCATTGATCTTCCGCAGGGAGACAATATCCCTGCCGGCAGTTTGAAAAATATTATCATCAAAACAGAAAATCTTTGGGGAGAATTTGAGCCAGCAAAAGTTGATGTGGCTATCTACAAATTAAGATCGCCATACAGGTTGATCCGTGAACGTTACTGGCAACGTCCGGATCAGTTTGTCATGAGCAGGGAAGAATACCTGAAATATTTTCCAACTGATGAATACAACAATGAAGCGCAGAAAGAGACCTGGGAAAAAACAGATAAAGTTTTTGAAACAACAGACTCATCAAAAAATAGCGCTTTATTCAACATCAACCATTCACCATTCACTTCCGGCTGGTACCTGATCGAAGCCACTTCAAAAGATAAATACGGAGAAGATGTCAGGAACATTAAATACATCCAGCTTTATGATCCGAAATCAAATATGCCTGCAAATCCCCAGTACAACTGGATTTCGGACAATGAACAGAGCGTTCAGCCTGGCAGTAGAGCAATCACCAATATCGGCACTTCTGCAAACAATGTTTTTGTGATTGAGCAGGAAAAGAGAACGGAAGTCAGGAGCCGGATGCGAGCAATGGAAGATACGACCGAACAATACCATTTCATTTTATTAAGTAATGAAAAAAAATCTCAGGAAGTTCCAATTACTGAATCAGATCGTGGTGGTATCGGCGTAACCTACGTATTTGTAAAAGACAATCGTTTTTATTCCGGCAATAACATCATTGATGTCCCATGGACGAATAAAGAACTCAATATCAGTTATGAAACTTACCGTGACAAAACTTTACCGGGCAGCGAAGAAAAATGGAGAGTTAAAGTCAGCGGAAATAAAAAAGAAAAGATTGCTGCGGAAGTTTTGTCAGCCATGTATGATGCTTCGCTTGATCAATTCAAACCACAAGGCTGGAGCAAGCCGGATATTTATTTCAATTACCATTCCGAAAATAATTGGAATGCCAACAACAATTTTATAGAGATTGAATCGCAAGGGAAAGATCTGGAAGATGATACAAATTATTTCTTCCAGATAACTTATGATCGGCTACTTAGTGCCCCTATGAATATGAGGGTTCTGAGAATTAGAGGTATCTCTTCAGTACCGCAAACTTTAAATGGAAAAGCTAGCGGGGTATTGATATCAAATAGCGAAAAAAATCTTGGTCAGGCTGGTATATATGGCTTTAGTGCTCAAAACAAAAGAGATATTACTGGGGCAGTGGAAATGGTAAAATTTACTCCACCCAAAATTGTAAAAGATGAAGAAGCCGCACAAGAGCAAAAACCTCCTGGAAATGAGCAACCAGAAGTCCGGATTCGCAAAGACTTTTCCGAAACTGCTTTCTTCTTTCCTGATCTGCAAACAGATTCATCGGGCAGTGTTGAATTTTCATTCACCATGCCGGAAGCAATCACCCAGTGGAAATGGATGACCTTTGCTCATACAAAAGATCTGGCATTCGGTTATTCAGAAAAAAATATCATTACGCAAAAACAATTGATGGTTGAACCAAACCTTCCAAGATTTTTGCGCGAGGGAGATAAAATAGAACTCAGCGCCAAGATTGTCAACCTCACAGATTCCGAAATGACCGGTCAGACCGAGCTGCAACTTTTTGATGCCACAACCAATGAACCTGTTGACGGGTTATTCATTAACCGCGAGGCAAATCAATACTTTACTGCCGAAGCAAAACAGAGTGTGCCGGTAAATTTTTCCATTGATGTCCCTTATCAGTTTAATAAACCGATAACTTACCGGATCATTGCACGTTCAAACAATATGAGCGATGGCGAAGAAGCACCATTGCCCATATTGAGCAACAGCGTGCTGGTAACAGAAAGTCTTCCGCTAAACATACACGGCGCAGGAACAAAAAATTTCAAATTCGAAAAACTGCTTCAAAGCGGTAACAGTGAAACACTGAATCATCACGCACTCACTGTTGAGTACACGGCAAATCCGGCATGGTATGCAGTGCAGGCATTGCCGTATTTAATGCAATATCCTTACGAGTGCGCCGAACAGACATTCAATCGTTTTTATGCCAATGCCCTGGCATCGAAAATCGTTTCTGCTAATCCGAAGATCAAACAAGTATTTGAAAAATGGAGCACCACAGATACCTCTGCGCTGCTTTCCAGCCTGCAAAAAAACCAGGAATTAAAATCAGTGCTGCTGGAAGAAACGCCCTGGGTCGTGCAAGCAAAAAACGAATCAGCGCAGAAAAAAAACTTGGGTTTTCTTTTTGATATGATAAGGATGCATGGCGAGTTGCAGTCTGCATTAAACAAATTAACCGAAATGCAGTTGGCTGATGGGGGTTTTACCTGGTTCAAAGGTGGTGATGATGACCGTTATATATCTCAATATATTGTCGCAGGGATCGGTCATTTAAAAAAAATGAATGCCCTGCCCGAATGGGCCAGCGAAAAAATAGGACATTTTTTATCCAATGCCATTGCTTATCTCGATAGCAAAATAAGAGCAGACCAGGATGAACTCATAAAGAGCCGGTCCAACCTTGCAGATGATCAACTTGCTGATATACAAATTCAATATTTATACCTGCGCAGTTTTTTCCCGGAATATCCGATTCCCGGAGAAACATTTAAAGCAATGAATTATTACCGGAAACAATCCCAGCAGTTCTGGTTGCGGCAAAATAAATATATGCAGGCGATGATCGCGCTTTCATTATTCAGGACGGGCGATATCAAAACAGCAAAAGATATTCTTACATCATTGAAACAGAACGCGATCGTTAGTGAAGACATGGGAATGTACTGGAAAGAAAATACGGCAGGTTATTATTGGTATCAGTCACCGGTTGAAACACAATCATTATTGATTGAAGCCTTTGCGGAAATTACCAATGATGCCGCATCGGTTGGTCACATGAAAACATGGTTGCTCAACCAAAAACAAACCCAAAACTGGGAAACCACCAAAGCGACTGCGGACGCATGTTATGCGATGTTATTACAGGGTGCCGGTCTGCTTACAGGAGAAAGCAACATTCAGGTTCGGTTGGGCAGCACCCTTATATCGTCAGATGAAAACAAAACCGAAGCAGGTACCGGCTATTTTAAAAAGACAATTGACGGTAATTTCGTAAAACCGGGAATGGGGAATATTACGGTAACCAACTCCTCAAATCCCCCCGGAAGGGGCGCATCGGAGAAAGGTGCCTCATGGGGCGCCGTGTACTGGCAATATTTTGAAAATCTTGATAAGATCACCCCATCGGCAACGCCCCTTCGGTTAATTAAAAAATTGTTTATTGAAAAAAATACAGATCGTGGTCCGGTATTACAACCTGTTGAAGAAAACGCGACATTAAAGATCGGTGATAAAGTAAAGGTGAGAATTGAATTGCGTGCTGACCGTGACATGGAATATGTACACATGAAAGATATGCGCGCATCATGCATGGAGCCGGCAAATGTATTGAGCGAATATAAATGGGAGGGTGGTCTGGGATATTATGAGACCACAAAAGATGCAAGCACGAATTTCTTTTTTGGGAAGCTGCCCAGGGGTACCTATGTTTTCGAATATCCGTTGTTGGTAACAGCGGCCGGGAATTTCAGTAATGGAATTACTACCATTGAGTGCATGTATGCACCAGCGTATACCAGTCACAGCGAAGGATTTAGAATTAATGTTGAATAACAATTGCCCACAGATTATGCGGATTCCATAGATAAATTTAATTGATTCGATCTGTGAACATCTGCGAGACAAAAAATGCAAACAGAGATTATTATTATAGGACAAGGAATCTGCGGAACTTTTTTAAGTTATTATCTGAAAAAAGCGGGTGTTCCATTCCTTGTTATTGACGAAGAAAGATCAAATACCGCTTCAAAAGCAGCAGCCGGAATTATCAATCCAATTACCGGGCGGCGAATGGTAAAAACATGGATGATTGATGAATTGATGTCCTTTGCAAAAAAGGCTTACACGCAAATTGACCGTGAACTGGGTATTCATTGCATTGCCGAAACAAACATTATCGACTTCTTCCCTACTCCGCAAATGCGAAATGCCTATTTAAAAAGATTTGAGGAAGACCCCGAGTACCTGATGTTGCCACAAAACGAAAATGACCTCAGGGAGCATTTCAATTACGATTTTGGCTATGGAACCATAGAGCCTGTGCTGCTGATTACAATCAATGAGCTGTTAACTGCTTTCAGGAAAAAATTATTGGATGAGCATCTTTTGATCGGAAAGTATTTTATTATTGATGAACTCAAAGTTTCGGAAAATAAAATTCAATATGAAGATATAACCGCAGACAAAATTATCTTTTGTGACGGAATAGAAAGTTTTTCCAATCCATATTTTAGAAATTGTCCTTTCGCGCCAAACAAGGGAGAGGTACTTATCGCAGAGATAAATGAATTTCCATCAACCCATATTTTCAAAAAAGGAATAAACATTGTACCCTGGAAAGAAAACCTGTTTTGGATTGGCTCCTCTTATCAATGGGAGTTCTCAGACAATAAAACCACAGAAAGTTTTCGCATGCAAACCGAGTCTGTACTTCGCACCTGGATAAAAACAGATCTAAAAATCATCGAACATTTTGCATCAGTGCGCCCGGCAACATTGGAACGCCGCCCATTTGTGGGTTTTCATCCGACTTATAAAAATGTCGGGATTTTAAACGGAACGGGAACAAAAGGATGTTCCCTGGCTCCTTTTTTTGCAAATCAGCTGGTTGATCATATTGTCAACAATTCGCCATTGAGCGCCGAAGCGAACATCAACCGGTTTGACAAAGTTCTTAGCCGTAAATAGTGGAAAGTAAATATTCTCTATACGATTGCTTTTCTTTTGGTAAAAATTGCTTTTTCAGTATTTACTGACGATCTTCTTAGAACAGTAAGTTTACCCTTTAATACATTTAACGGATCCTGGTTTAACACGCGCGTCATCACTTCATACAGGTCAGGTAATTCGTGTTTAAACCTGACAGGAGTTTCAAAAAACATTTCCACGGCCACCGCCCAGAATTCATGGTAATTGGTTGCGGCATAATCCCCCAATAAATTTTTATTTCCCTGTTGCATCCCGGTGAAGATCGGCTTGGCAATTTTTGAGAAATTAGGAAACTCTTTTGTAAATATTTTATCCTGCTCCGTTGCCGTAATAAAATTCACATATGCCAGTGCGTGCCCCATTTCATGCAAACCAATATTGCAATCCGCCATTTGCCCGGATAATCCTTTAATAAAATTATCCCACGACAAATAAATCCCGGTTTGGTCAACATGCCCCATGAATGGCCGCGAATAAAATCCGTAATGATAATCATCCCGCAAAATGAAAATGTCTCCGAAATAGTCCAGCATAAATTTGTCAAGCCCGAATGTTAACTGTACGGCGACAGCGCTGACAAGTATCGGCATTTGCGTACTTTCCTGAACCTCAATGTAGTGAAAGCGTTTTGATTTTTTAAATAAATAGGTTCTGAACAAAAATTTTCTCTGATCTTCCAGCCCAAGCCTGTTATAATATTTAACGTGGCTCGATATGACAGCATGATAAAATGTTTCGCTGGATAGAAAATTCCGATACTGTTGCTTGATGTATATCTTGTTATACAGGTAAGCGACGGGTTTATGGAGAATAAGTATTCCCATAACCAATGAAGCAATAATAATAATTTCCATAAGGTCCATTCTTTTTGTAATTGAGGATTAACAATCTTTAAGATTGGGTCTCATTGGCTTGGATGGAACCATTATTTCTCAGCTGGTAAGAGCAAAAAAGGTATGGATAGTTTAATCAGAGGAAATGAATAATAGAAGGTCATACAAAGTAAAAAATATTTTCAAAAATTCGAAATAGAAACTGCTTTTTTTTGCAACTTTCATAACTGTTTGATGATTAAGTTGTTTCCTGCCGAATAATTATCCTGTCGCAGTTTTAAATTACCTTTGCAGCTCTTGTAAATAATATAAAAAGTTTTGGATGTACAGAACACATACCTGCGGAGAATTACGAATTACAGATGTCGGCGAGAAAATTACACTGGCCGGATGGGTACAAACCATTCGGAAGTTCGGAAGCATTACGTTTATCGATTTACGGGATCGGTATGGGATCACCCAGCTTTTATTTGGTGAGGAGTTGAATAAGGATTTAGATGAAAATCCTTTAGGAAGAGAATTTGTGTTGAGTGCAACGGGAAAAGTTTCTGAACGCATCAACAAAAATAAAAATATTGAAACAGGGGATATTGAGATTATCATTTCAGCATTTCAGGTTCTTAATAAATCAGCGATTCCGCCCTTTACCATAACCGAGGAAACAGATGGCGGAGAAGACCTGCGCATGAAATACCGTTACCTCGATCTGAGAAGAAATCCCGTAAAAAAAAACCTGGAGCTGCGTTATGCAGTTAATCGGGCTGCAAGAAATTATTTGCATCAAAATAATTTCATGGATATTGAAACTCCTTTTCTTATTAAGTCAACGCCCGAAGGTGCCAGAGATTTTGTTGTTCCATCAAGAATGAATGCCGGACAGTTTTATGCACTGCCGCAGTCCCCGCAGACTTTCAAACAGCTATTGATGGTGAGTGGTTACGATCGTTACTACCAGATTGTGAAATGTTTTCGTGATGAAGATCTGCGGGCCGACCGCCAGCCTGAATTTACACAAATCGATTGTGAAATGAGTTTTGTCGGGCAGGAAGACATACTGACAATGTTTGAAGGCATGATTAAATTCATTTTTAAAGAAGTGAAAGGAATTGATTATTCTGAAACCATTGAACGCATGACCTGGGATGAAGCGATGTACAATTACGGAAACGATAAGCCGGATACCAGGTTTGAAATGAGGTTGAAACATATTGAAGAACTGACAAAAAATAAAG
>Ga0070731_10002417_pt1 | contig 17838 bp, 17 predicted proteins | sample Coa_R1_2_FD_66448 | JGI IMG/M metagenome (GOLD analysis project Ga0070731, IMG submission 66448) | Surface soil microbial communities from Centralia Pennsylvania, which are recovering from an underground coalmine fire - Coalmine... | ecosystem: Environmental > Terrestrial > Soil > Unclassified ...
CCGCCAATATCTGGCTGATTTGGTTCGCCTGGACACCACCAATCCGCCCGGAAATGAAACCCGCGTCGCCGACTATCTGAAGCAGGTTGCGGACGCGCACGGGATCGCCTGCGAGCTTCGCGGCAGCGATCCGCGACGTCAGAATTTCATCGCGCGGCTCAAAGGCACCGGCAAAGGCCGCCCGCTCCTGCTGATGGCGCACAGCGATGTCGTCCCGGCCGATCGCAACCAATGGACGGTCGACCCGTTCAGCGCCGAGATCCGCAACAACTTCATCTATGGACGCGGAACGCTGGACGACAAATCGCTGCTAGCGGCGGAACTGGCGGTGATGATCGAAATCAAGCGCCGCAACATCAAACTTGGACGCGATCTGATTCTCTTATCGGAAGCGGACGAAGAGGGCGCGTGGACCGGCGTCGAATGGATGATCCAGCATGAGTTCAAGGAGATCGACGCCGAGTTTGCGCTGAATGAGGGCGGGTCCATTATCGAGACCAAGGACGGCCCCCGGGTTTTTCAGATTCAGACGATCGAAAAGATACCAACGCGAGTAACTCTGGCGGCCAAAGGAACGGCGGGCGACGGCGCGACGCCGCGCAACGACAATCCCGTGGTGCATTTGGCGCAAGCTTTGTCGAAGCTCGCAAGCGCGGACGAGCCGGTTCGCATCAGCCCCACGACGCGCCGCTACCTGCGCGACATGGCGAAGCTTCCGGATTATTCGTGGCTGGAGGCAATCCGCCGGCGGCTGGACGATCCGGCGACGGCGCAGGCGGCCGCGAACCAGATTCGAACGCGGGATCCGGAACTGGATGCGTTGCTGCACACGACCATCGTGCCGACATTGCTCCGCGCCGGCGACAAGATCAACGTGATTCCGAACGCCGCGACGGCGCAATTAGACGTCCGGCGCATCCCCAGTGAGACGCGCGAAGAGGTAATCGCCCGCATCCGGCAGATCGTCAACGATAACAGTATCGATGTGACGCTGGCTCCAAACCAGCCGGCGTCGGTGGCCGAGCCAAGCGCGGTGACGACGCCGCTGTATCACGCGATGGAACGCGCCATCTCCCGCGTCTATCCGCGCGATGTGGCGATCCCGTACATGGGCCGCGGCGCTACCGACAGCGGCTTCCTGCGCGCCAGGGGCATGGCGGTGTATGGCGTGCCCATCTTCGTGCGGGAATCGGGCGACACGCGTATGCACGGCAACGACGAACGAATCCTCAGCAAAAATCTTGAGGATGGCGTCGAATTGCTGTGGCAGATGGTATTGGAGACGGCGGGTGGGAACTAGAGCGCCCATCGCCGCTTGATATCAGTGTCCGCACCGGACCGCGCACGAGAGTGAGCGGGTCGCCCGGGAACCTTTTAATCGATGAAGCCCTTCCAGGTGTTGCCTTTGTCGTCGCGAAGAGTCACGACGACGTTATCGGAAACGCCGGTTAGCGTGCGTCCCTGGGCATCGCGAAAGCGGTACACGATGGAGTTGTCGGGATTGCGCATGGCAGAGCCGCGCCACACATTTCCGTATTCATCCTTCAACTTGATGTGATCCCCGTGACCGTAGCCGAATACACGGGTCTTGGTTTTCTCATCTTCCAGATGAAAGAATCCACCGGGCAAAATCGTACGGTTCCGATTCTTGCTGTAGATCATTTGTTCTATACATTATGTGGGCAGACGGGTACTAGTTTCGATAAGGTAAGTACCTTAAGCGAACAACACAAACACGGGAGACAAGATGCGGGTGGTGGTACAGCGGGTGACCGGGGCAAAGGTCGAAGTTGATGGAAAACCGACCGGCGAAATTGGGTCTGGCTTATTGGTTCTGTTGGGCGTGGCGAAAGGGGACGTCGCGGCGGACGCCGACGCTCTGGTGGATAAGATCGTCAACTTGCGCGTATTTACCGATGAAAATCAGAAAATGAATCGCAGCCTGCTCGACATATCTGGCGCTCTGCTGATTGTTTCGCAGTTTACTCTGTATGGCGATTGCCGCAAGGGGCGGCGTCCGAGCTTCGATGCGGCCGCGCCGGCGGAAGAGGCTCGGGCGTTGTATGAGTATTTTGTCGGAAAGGCTCGGGAAACCAGCGTCCGCGTGGAGACCGGGGTGTTTCAGGCGCACATGGCCGTTTCGCTGACGAATGATGGGCCCGTGACGTTGGTGATTGAGTCGCGTTAGGGGAAGGGCCGGGGCTGCCCTACACGGGGTCTAGCAGGTGGCCAAGCTTTTCTTTTTTGGTTCGCAGATAATCCTCGGTCGATTCGCTCGATTCAACCAGGCAGGGGACCCGTTCGGTGACGCGAACGCCGGCGCGCTCGAGTGCTTGAATCTTTTCGGGATTGTTCGACATCAGGCGCACCGCCGTTAATCCGAAGAACCCCAGGATGGCGGCCGGTAATTCATAGCCGCGCAGATCGGCGTCGAAGCCGAGGCGTTCGTTGGCCTCCACTGTATCGGCGCCCTGATCCTGCAGTTCGTAGGCCCGAAGTTTGTTAAGGAGGCCGATCCCTCGGCCTTCCTGATTTTCGTAAATCAGCAGACCGCGGCCTTCACGAGCGATGGAATCCAGGGCGAGTTCGAGTTGCAGACCACAATCGCAGCGGAGGCTGTGAAATACGTCGCCGGTCAGGCACTGGGAGTGAATCCGCACCAGCGGCGGAGCGCCTCCCGTAATGTCGCCAAGTTTTAAAACCACGGCTTCCTCAGCGCCGTTCGAGAAGCCGAAAATGCGGTAATGTCCGAAGCGGCTGGGGAAATCAGCTTCGGCGACCTTTCGCACTTCGGATGTCTGGGGCATGAACCGGCGGGTAACTTCATTATAATGAGTCCCAGCAGTGCTATGGTTCCTCAACACCTGGTGATCCTGCTGGTGAAGCTGGCAGTGGCCGCGTCGCTCGCCAGCATTCTGACGCGCAGCGGACGCTTTCAGCGCATGCTGATGCGTGAAGAACGGACGCTGGCGCAGCGCGTGCAAATGGCGCTGGTGTGCGCCGCTATCTTCGGCACCGGAGTCCTGGCGCGCGTACTGAACCCTGAGGCGTACCAGGCGCTGGATTTGGGACTCGAAGGCAGCCTGGTCATGGGGATTCTAGGCGGCTACGTAACCGGCTTGCTAGCCGGCGTTCTGATCTCATTGCCGGCGTTTTTCGCGCATGAGCCTGTTTCGATGATTCTGTTTGCGGCCGTCGGCGTGATGGGGGGCCTGCTGCGGGACGTCGCGCCGGATAAGGAAGCTATCTGGCAATTCTCGCCATTCCCGGATTTGAGCCTGTGGCGGCTATTGCGGCGGCGCGATCTTCGTCTGGCCGCGTTCAGTCTCGGATGCGTTCTGGTGATTCTGCTGGCTGAAGTATTGCGCGCAACCCTGGCGCTGCATTTCAAGAGCGTATTCGCGTTGCAACAGACCTGGCACGATTCGAGTCTCTGGATGATTCTGGCCGTCTATGCTACGACGCTGTTTTCGACGGCGCTGCCCATCAAAATCTGGAATAGCAACCGGAACGAAAAAAAGCTGGAGCAGCAGCAGTTGCGTTTGAATGAGGCGCGCCTGGCGGCGCTGAGCCGGCAGATCAACCCACATTTTCTATTCAACACGCTGAATTCGGTCGCGTCGTTAATCCGGCTGGATCCGGATCAGGCTCGGCAGGTGGTTTATAAACTTTCGAAAATCCTGCGCCGGTTGCTGCGGCAGCAGGACAACCTGACGCCGCTCAGCGAAGAGTTATCCTTTGTGGACGACTACCTCGCCATCGAAATGGTGCGCTTCGGAGACAAGCTGCGTTTTGTGAAGGATATCGATCCGGGCACGCTGGATCTTCTGGTTCCCAGCATGCTGTTGCAACCGCTGGTGGAGAACAGCATCCGGCATGGATTGTCCAGCAAAGTGGATGGCGGAACGGTTCGCGTGCGCAGCCGGATGGCGGGCGACCGGTTGCAGATTAACGTCGAGGACGATGGCGTCGGCATTCCGGAAGCAAAGCTGGCAACTCTTTTTGAGCAGGGGATTGGCGTGAGCAACGTAAACGAGCGCTTGAAGGTGCTCTTCGGCGATGATTACAAGATGTGGATCGATAGCCGCCTTGGCGAGGGTACCAGTACGGGTATAGAATTGCCGGGACAGGCCAGTGGTACGGTAGTGGTGGAAGCCCTGGTGACCAGCGGGAGCCAAATTTGAACGATTCCCTTCTTCTTAAGAGACGGGCCCAACGTAACGGGCTGTCGTTGTTTTCTCAGGTTCATGACGCCGACGGCGCAGTCGCGTTGCGATCTCGCACCGACCAGATGCCGCGCACGATCGCGGAACGAACCCGGCGGATTTATGATTCTGTCGCTTCGATTTATCCCGTAAGTACATTCTTTTTTCATTCCCGCGCGCATGCTTGCGCGCTGCGCAATGCAGGAATTCGCAACGGGATGCAGGTGCTGGAAATCGCCACCGGCTCGGGCGAAATGTTCCGGCGGCTGGTGAAGGCGAATCCTGAGGGCAAGACCTTCGGATTGGATCTGTCGCCGAATATGGCGGCGCGGACGCAGCGGCGCGCGCGGAGCGAATTTCCCGCGACGCCATCGCATTGCGGCGCGGTGGACGTGCGCAGCATGCCTTTCAAGAACGCAAGCTTCGACGCAGTCGTGTGCTGCTATCTTTTCGAGCTGCTTTCGCAGGACGATATCCGCCTGACGCTACGGGAAATCCGCAGAGTACTGCGCGCGGATGGGACGTTCGCGCTGGTGGTGATCGGGCAAAACGCGCAGTTCTTCAATAAGCTGTACAGCGTTTGCGGAAAATTGGTCCCGGCATTCTGGGGCCGCCAGGTGGAACGCGCGGTTCCCGAACTGGTTCAGGAAGCGGGCCTGCGCATCATGACCACCCACGCGGTCCGGCAGACGGGATATCCGTCGCGAGTGCTGGTGGCGCGGAGGTAACTCCGCATGCAGTGCGACCACCGATCCGGTCCATTGCAGAAATATCTCGCGAATCGGAACGCTCCGTGGAATCTGCGGGATGCGGAAATCCGTCCTCTCAATCGAATTCACGCTTCCGCGGGCCTGGCGTTCGGGAGTTACGGTCGGACGAGTCCTCCGCGTTGATCTTCTAACCGCTCGACGCGGTGTTTCAGGTCCGTTAGATCCGCGTGCACTTCCAAGCGAAATTCGGACAGGGCTAGTTTGACCTCGGTCCGAAGCACTTGAATCTCAGATCGAACCGTATCGATCTGTGCTGAAAGAGCTTTGGTGTTTGAGCCGGGCGGTTATGACGACCAGATTAAGGTCCCAAACAGGGATAATACCGCTGGCATCCACTGTTGCATTCTGTACCGCTCCGATCATCTCAATAGAAGAGATATTTCCGCCACTGATCGTCGCTCTTGCCGAGCAGGCGCATCAGATGACGGCTGGTGTGGAGGCTGAACGGACGCGGGGCGCGGGCCAGGCGCATGCCGGCTTCCTCGGGTGTTCGATTGCCCTTGCGGTTGTTGCAGTGGTGGCAGCAGGCTACCAGATTTTCCCAAGTGGTTTCGCCGGCACGCGAACGCGGGATGACGTGATCCAGCGTCAGTTCGCCGGAATTTAGCGTCTTGTGGCAGTACTGACAGGTATACCGATCACGCATCAGAATATTTTTTCGCGACAGCGCGCGCGTCTGATGCGGGATGCGGCGATATTCGAGCAGACGGATCACGCTGGGAATCCGCATGGCCTGCCGGGCGGAATGGATGTGCGAACTGGCGTGCTCCTCCGCCGCCGCGACTCCCTTCAACACCAGCACTACGGCCCGGCGGGCCGCACAAACGTTGATCGGCTCATAACTCGAGTTGAGCACCAGCACCGGGCGATGGAGCCGTTCCTGATGGGTCGCGATCATGCGGATGCACTCCGTGTCGAAACAGGTTGATCGACCGCCATTCGGCGGTCCGTGCGCGCCAGTGCTAATACCGTGACGCGCTTCGCTCCGGCTCGCTTAAGCACGCGCGCACATGCGGCAGCGGTGGCGCCGGTGGTCAGCACATCGTCGACCAACAGGACATGCATGCCATCCAGACGCGTTCCACGCTTCATTTTGAAGGCTCCCGCGACGTTCGCGCGACGCTTGGCGTTGGTAAGTCCGGCCTGGAACGCAGTGGCTCGCCCACGGCGCACGGGATTGGTCACCGGTATGTTCCACCGCTTCGAGACTTCACGCGCCAGTAAAGCCGACTGATTGAAACGGCGCTCAAAACGCCTGCGCCAGTGCAAGGGCATCGGAACGATCGCGTCAAACTGCTGATCGCGAGGCAGGGCGCGCGCGAGAAATTCGCCGAACGGGCGGGATAGCGGCTGAACTCCGGAGTACTTGAAGAGATGAATAAGCTTCCGCAACGTGCCTTCGTAGGAGCCGTAAGAAAACACCGCGTCGAACCCGGAGTATCCCTGGCGGCAGAGCGCGCAACGGCCGGATTCGTCCAGGGGAGACCGGTTGAGAAACGGCATCCGGCAGGCGACACAGAAATACTCGGCTGTAAGGGGAGCGGGTTCTTCCAGGCAAACGGCGCAGACCGGAATGCGAGAGAGTTCGCGGAGGGGTTCGCCGCAAACGCGGCAATCGTCCGGAAAGACAAGTGTGAAGAGCGGCTCGAACAAGCCGCAGAAGACCCTCCGGGAGGCGCGAACCGCACCGTCCGAGAAATCGGTCCAGGGGCTACTGCTGGGGAGCAGTCTACTCGAGAAGACCCACCTCCACCTGACAACTCCAGTGTACAACTTGTGGGATACCTCCACAAATGAATGGACGGTTACAGTGGCGATCCCGCCCGGCCTAGAAAAGAAAGGAGGGGACTAGCGGCTGGTTTCGCTGGCGAGTTTGCTCGCGAGCGGGCGATCCTGGCCGGAGTATTTGTTGCCGACCTTCTTGCGATACGGAACGGCGACCTTCGACGAAAGCTGTTCGAAGGTGAACGAGCAGATGCGCATTCCTGGATATAGCGCGACGGGCATGCGGCCGAGGTTGCTCAGTTCGAGCGTAGCCTTGCCCGTCCAGCCTGGATCGAAGAGACCGGCGGTGCCATGCACAATGATTCCGATTCGGCCCAGGCTCGACCGGCCTTCCAGGCGTCCGAGAACGTCATCGTCGAGCTCGAGAGTCTCCTCGGTAATTGCGAGCGCAAATTCCCGGGGCTGGAGAATGAACGGCTCGCCGGACGCGACGGTGATGGTGCGCATCAGGTCTTGAATCGCAGTGCGTTCCTTCAGATCGATAAAGGCGTGCCGGCTATGTTCGAAAACGCTGAACTCGTTGCCCAGGCGAAAGTCGACGGAACAGCTCCCGAGTTGCTCGGGCGGGAGCGGCGGCGTAACTTTGATTTTGCCTTCATCCATGTAGTGACGGATGTCAACGTCGGAAAGAACCATATCCTATGCAGTATACCGGCTGCATCCCGCCCCATCCGATTTTACTTGGCAAATTCGGACCACAGTTTCGCGATGCCGGCGGATTTGGCGTCGCCTTCGTGGACAATCACGCGGTAGCGGAAGTGGAGGCTGCCTCCGGGTTCGAGATGGACGCTGCCGTCGTCGGACTTCTTGTTGGTGAAAGTCCCAAAACCGAAAGGATTGGCGGCGAATAATCCGTACGCGCGGACGTGCCAGCGGGCGCGGCGGGAGTTGGCCGGATGATCGAGAATCGCGATGCCGACCTTTTCACCGTCGATCTCGCCATGGTAATCGACCCAGTTCGATGCCTTGCCCCAGGCGTCCTTTTCGTGTTCGAGGCCGTCGGCGTTGACGATGACACCAGGAGGGCCGGGGATGGTCCAGGTTGGCTGACCCTTCGTCTTGACGGCCTTGTCTTCCTGCAATGCGGGAGCGAGCCGAATCCCGAGACTCCCGTCTTTGCTGTCCCCGAAGATAACTTTTGCAGCGGCGGTCAGCGTTATGTCGAGGTCGACAATGCGCAGTTTGGGCCGCGAGGCGAAGTGGAAGACACGGGTTTCATCCAGCACCTTATTCGAGAACGGATCGCGCCAGCTCAGGGTGGCTGTGAAGCTGCCGTCGTGAGAACCGTTCTTGACATTGCTGATCTTGTCGACAGTGATGCGTCCACGGGGAGGAGGAGATGCGTACGAAGTTTCGTTGTTCCAGAAATCGATGCCGTTGACGTTGTCGTGGGCGAACCAGAGGCCGCGATGATGAGGGTGATCGTGCGGCTCGCCAGGAGGGGATTCGAGCGGGAACGCGCGCGTCACCATCGTTCCCGAGGCAGCCCGCAGCGGCCACAGAAAAGGTTTCATGGCCTCGCCGCCGTAGAAGAAGAAATCGGTGTAGGGCTTGCCGTCGATCTCCACGCGGACGCGAGTGGGTTCGGCTGAGATTTTCACTTGCGCCATAGTAGAGGCGGCCAGGATCGCCAAGATGCACGCTAATCTCGTCATCGCTGTACAGTATAGACGGAGTACATTATAGAGGGATGTCGGCGCAAGCGCAGCCACGGGTGACTCCGGAGCAGTATCTCGAGATCGAACGGGCGGCGGAGTTTCGAAATGAGTTCTACAACGGTCGCATTTATGCGATGTCGGGAGGCTCGTGGACTCACGCTGTCGTAATCGGGAATTTCGTGAGATCTCTTGGCAACGCGCTCGACAAGCGGCCGTGCTTCGTTACTTCGAGTGACATGCGCATGTGTGTCTCGCCAGATGGACTCTACACCTATCCCGACATCATGGTGATCTGCGGGGAGCCAAAGTTTCTTGACGGGCGAACCGACACGGTCGTGAATCCGGCGCTGGTGGTTGAGGTGTTATCGCCCTCGACCGAGGCCTACGACCGGGGGTTCAAAGCAGCGCAGTACCGGACCGTAGGATCGCTCAAGGAATATGCGCTCGTGTCCCAGGCTGAAGCGCGGGTCGAGGTGTTCCGAAGAAAATCGGCGCACGAATGGCTGATGTCGGAGTTTGTCGGCGTGGAGGCGATCTGCCGGTTTGACAGCGTAGAGTGCGAGGCGCCGCTGGCGGACATTTACGACAAGGTCACATTCGAAACAGGACCAAGCCCCGCGGACCGTTCTTGAGCTTTTGCTATCATTATCCCAGGCGTGTCCGGGCTCGACCTTGAGTTTGGCAGGGCACGTTCTAGTGAAGGAGCAAGGCAAACGATGGGCACGATTGGCGTAGGGGAAATGGTCGCCATTTTCATCGTTGCCCTTGTTCTGTTTGGGCCCAAGAAGCTTCCAGAACTGGGGCGGACGATCGGAAAAGCGATCAGTGAATTCCGCCGCGCCACGAGCGATTTGAAAACGTCGTTCGAGCGCGAAATGCACAATCTGGAGCGGGAAACGGAAGCGCTGAAGGAAAAAGAAACGCAAACCAAGGCGATTGAGAGCGCGCAGAATTACGCTTCCGAGTATGAATATCATGACCCGTATAGCCCGGAGGCGTACACGTACACGCCGCCGGTCGAGTCGACCGATTCCGCTCACACCAACTCAACCACCGTAAGCGCTCCCGAAGTTCCGGGCGCCGAATCACATGGGACCGCCGAAGCCGAAACGCATCCTGAGCCAGCTCATGAAATCACGGCTCATGAGAATGGCGCCGGGCCGGCGGGAGAAGCGCCGCACGGCGTCGAGGGTACCGTTCCTCGAGTTGAAGCGACGCCCCAGCATAGTTGATTAAGGCAGCCTAGTTTAAACAATGGATGAACCCAAGGGTGGGGACGCGTCCCCACCGGAGAAACCTGTCTATCCGGATGACCCGTACGGAGGGGCGACAACCGCCGAGGTCGGTCCAGCGACGCCGGCAAACACTGTAGTTGTCGCGAGCGGCGGGACGCGCACGCCTCCGCCGCCGCCTCCTCCTGACGACGAGGAGGAAGACGACGGCGAGGAAGGCATGCTTCGCATGTCTTTTCTCGAACACCTGGAAGAATTGCGCGGACGGCTGATCAAGATGCTCGCCGGGTTCGCCGTTTCCTTTGTGCTGTGCCTTGTATTTGCCGACAAACTGTGGCTGATCGTACAGGCTCCGGCCGCTGACGCTCTAAAGAAAATCGGGAAAGGGTCGCTGGTGGCGATCAGCCCGATGGAGCAGTTCTCCATCATCTATGTATGGACGCCGGTGGTGGCGTCGATTTTTGTTGTGTCGCCGTGGATCTTGTACCAGATCTGGGCCTTCATTTCTCCCGGGCTGTACAAGAAGGAGCGCAGGTGGGCCGTGCCGTTCGTGGTGACCACGGCTGGGTTGTTTATCACGGGAGGACTGTTCGCGTATTTCGTGGCGTTCCGCTACGGGCTCGCGTTCCTGCTGAACATCGGCGGGTTTGCCAATGTCCAGTCGATGGTCTCGATCGAGCTGTACTTCGACCTGTTCGTAAACGTGATGCTCGGAGTGTCGCTGGTGTTCGAGATGCCCGTCGTGATTTTCTTTCTGACGCTGTTGCGGCTGGCGTCGCCGCGATGGCTGCTGGCCAATTCACGCTACGCGATTCTGGCGATCACCGTGCTGGCTGCCATCGTCACGCCGACACCGGACATCTTCAACATGATGCTGTTCGCCGTGCCGATGTGCGCGCTGTTCTTTGTTGGCCTGTTCGCGAGCTTCTTACTGGTCTGGAAGCGGGAAGGCAAGATCATTCCGTGGACCAGGATCCTGCTGGGGACCTTGGCGGCGCTGATCGCGCTGGCGGCGCTGGCGTTCTTTGCGATCCAGCATTATCACCTCCACGTCCTCCGACACTGGCCGTTTCTAACGAAGTAAGCTTATTTGAGACGGTCAAAACGAGGTGAACGATGAACCGGAGAATGCATTTGCGATCCATGTTGGGATCCGCGCTGGCTGCGGTAGCAGTAGGGCCGCTGGGCAGGGCACAAGCCGGCAAGAAGCCGATCCAGCTCTTCGTGGAAATGGAAGTCGAGCCGCCCCATGAAAAGGAGATGCTCGACAATTTTCGTAATATTTTCCTGCCAGAAGCCAAGAAGCATCCGGGCTATATCTCGGTGAAGATCCTGAAGCTGCGTAGTGTTGTGCAGGGCCCGGCCAGTTCGTTCAATTACCGGTTCGAGCTGGTTTTCGAGAGCGAGGAACTGCGGCAAAAATGGATCGCATCGCCCGAACATCAAAGGGTCTGGCCAACCATCGAGAAAACCCTGAAGTCCCGCCAAAACTATCCGGTCTTGCTGTTTGACGAAGTGTAAACATGATCCTTTACCGGACAGCGAGCGGCTGGATCGTCAGTACAAATAAGGGTCTTTTTCACGCGCCCGGAGCGTCGCTGACCACGATGGAGGATTTAGAGTCGTATTTAAGCTCCTATGTAGGCGGCGATCCGTACGACGGGAACTTCACTCCGCTCCCTCCGATTGAGAATCAAGAAGTTTGGGCCGCTGGCGTGACGTATTCGCGGAGCCGCACGGCTCGCATGGACGAATCGCAAAGTTCCGGGGGCGGCGATTTCTATGATCGGGTTTATACCGCCGAGCGGCCGGAGCTGTTTTTCAAAGCAGTACCTCGGCGCGTGGTCGGGCCGGGGCAAAAGGTGCGAATTCGCGCGGATGCGAAGTGGAATGTACCGGAGCCGGAGTTCACCCTGCTCATTTCTCCGCGGGGCAAGATCCTCGGATATACCATCGGGAACGATATGAGCTCGCGCGATATCGAAGGCGAGAATCCTTTGTATCTGCCGCAGGCGAAGGTTTACGACGGGTCCTGCGCGATCGGGCCGGGAATTCTGGTGACTTCAGAGCCGCTTTCGCCGGGCACCAGGATACAGATTGAGATCCGGCGTGGCGCGAAGACCGCGTTTGCAGGCGCGACCGCGCTTTCAGAGATGAAACGCGATTTTCGGACCCTGGTGGACTATTTGTATCGCGAGACAAGTTTTCCGGACGGCTGCCTGCTTATGACAGGCACTGGAGTGGTGCCGCCCGACGAGTTCACGTTAGACCATGGCGATGAAATTTCGATCACTGTGGATGGAATCGGAACGCTTCAGAATACGGTGGAATAAATGGTTTTCTCAAATTACATAAACGGTGAATGGGTTTCGGGACCTACGTTCGAGAATCGCAATCCGGCCGATAACAGTGAGCTGGTTGGGCAATTTGTCGCCGGCACGCCGGCGGATATCGAAACGGCGACGGCCGCCGCGGAGGCCGCGCTTCCGGCATGGTCCAATATGCCGGCGCCCTCGCGCGGAGCGATTTTGTACCGCGCGGCGGAGCTTCTTGACAGCCGGTTCGAGAACATCGCCGCGGAGATGACGCGCGAAGAGGGAAAGACGCTGCCGGAGGCGAAAGGCGAAGTACGGCGCGCCATCAACATCATTCGATTCTTCGCGGGAGAAGGCGTCAGGACGAACGGGTTCGTCGTGCCGAGCGAACGCGATCGCGTGCAGATGTGGGCGTTCCGCAAACCGATCGGCGTAGTGGGGCTGATCACGCCGTGGAATTTCCCCAGTGCGATTCCGACGTGGAAGCTCGCACCGGCGCTGATTTACGGCAATACCGTGGTGCTGAAGCCCGCGTCGCTCGCACCCCTCAGCGGGTGGCGGATCGTCGAGGCGTTTCACGAAGCAGGAATTCCGAAGGGCGTCCTGAATTTTGTCGCGGGAAGCGGCCAGGCCGGCGCGGCCCTGGTGCAGTCGAAGCCGGTGAAGGCGGTTTCGTTCACGGGATCGTGCGAAGTCGGCAACAAGCTGCATGCGGAAGCTTCGAGGCGGCGGATTCGGATCCAGCTTGAAATGGGCGGCAAGAATCCGACGGTAGTGCTGGCGGATTGCGATTTCAATCTGGCCGTGGAGAACGTAGCGAATGGCGCATTTTTCTCCACGGGCCAGAAATGTACGGCAACCAGCCGCGTGATTGTCGAAGAAGCCATTTACAAGAAGTTCGTCGATGCGCTGGTCGAGCGGGCCAAGTCGATGAAGGTCGGCAACGGGCTGAATGCGGGCGTCGAGATGGGGCCGGCGGTTTCACAGGCGCAGTTGGAGACGGACCTCGAATACATCGAGGTGGGGACGAAAGAAGTGGGCAAACCGCTGTGCGGCGGCGACCGGCTGACCGGCAAGGGACCTCACGGCGAGGATCTCTCCAAGGGATTTTTCGTCGCACCGACGGTGTTTTCGGACGTATCGGAAGACCGGCGGATTGCAAAGGAAGAGATTTTCGGGCCCGTGGCCGCAGTGATGCCGGCGAAGAATTTCGAACATGCGATGGAGATGGCGAATCGGAGCCCGCTGGGTCTTTCGGCGTCGGTGCAGACGACCAACGTCGCGCGCGTGTTCGAATTCGTGAAGCAGATGGAGGCCGGGCTGCTGACGGTGAATCTGCCGAGCGCTGGCATCGAATACCAGTTGCCCTTCGGAGGAACGAAGGACTCGAGCTTTGGGCCAAAGGAACAAGGTCCGGCGGCCGCGGAGTTTTATACGGACTTCAAGACGGTGTATCTGAAGTATTAGGGGGACGTCGAGACCCGCTCGCTGGCGCGTGCAGGGATCGAGGTGGCATGGTAGATTCATCGCCACGGAACCGCGCACGCGAGTAAGCGGGTGTCGATCAGTCGGGACTGAAACCGGCTTAAAATAGGACCCATGCGTAAACTTAAAGTTGTAACGGTCATGGCGGCTCTTTTGGCCGTCGTTTCGGTAGCTGCTGCGTTCGATCCCCAGACCAAGGCGGCAACGCCCGCCAAAGCGCCGGCTGCGGCTCCAGCCAAGCCCACTGCGCCCGCCAAGAGCGGAGACCTGCTCGACCTGAACTCGGCGACGGTGGACCAACTGAAGGCGCTGCCGGGGATTGGCGATGCGTACTCCAAGAAGATCGTCGACGGGCGGCCGTACCAGCGCAAGGATCAACTGGTATCCAAGAAGATTGTGCCGCAGGCGACTTACGACAAGATCAAGGACCTGGTGATCGCCAAGCAGTCGGCGGCAACGAAGAAATAAGCGTCAAGACAGTACCGCGACACCAGCTCCACGCTCGCCGAGCGAGTTTGCGAAGTGTGCCACTACGATGGACATTTCCGCGAGCGCGCGGCGTGCCGCGGCACAGGAGAAGCGCGCGCTGATTCCGCACCAAAGGCGCATCAGCCGGTAGTCGATTTCCAGGATGCGCTTCTCGATCGCCGCGATTCCCGCGGGCGGGCTGGCGACGTGTGCCAGCACGTAGGTCAACAATGCGAAATCGCGATCGAGCTGATGCCGCAGCTGCTCCAGATCGGCCACCGCGCGATTCTGTAGAATTGCCTGAACATCGGGAAAGCTAAGCTGATTCGCGGCCGCCGCGGCGATCGCGTAATCGCGGGCCGGTCTCGCTTTGAGAACCAGCAGGCACACGTAGCGAAACCAAAACAGAAATAGCAATAACGAACCCACCGTGATGATAGATGTTGCAATTTTCTCCATTGTTCCTCCGAACAATCTGCACGCTGTAGTAACAATCTGCACGCTTCGTAATGTGTTTTTGCGTTTCTGAGCGTAGCATGGAACGCAGCGGAAGGGATGTATTTTGGCGAGTCGTAAGAATGTTTTCCAGGTCTGATAATCCGAGCGTAAAGCGCGAAAACCATCCTGGCATACGCGTGTGTATACTGGCTGCCGAGCCGCATTGGACGTCGCGTATGCATTTCGGCGAAGCGGATAGGTGAAGCTGCGATCTCCAGAACCAAAGGGCCTGAGGGGACCTGCTGGTACGCGACGCTGAAAGTACCAGAGAGTGTCCTGACACGGGGCCGCCAAGGTGCCACATAAAAAAGCAAAACGCCTCGAAAGGGGGTATCCCTTTCGAGGCGCTTGCGGTTAGACGGGATGCGCTAGAAGGTGAACTTCAGCGCTAGCTGCACGACGCGTGGCGTGAAACCGATGTTGGTGGCTGTGATCTTGCCGAAGTTTCCGGCAGTCGTCGGGATGCCAGCCGGATTGCGGCTGACCGTCCAGCTGGAGATGGCGGCGTTTGGAAGCGAGAAGTTCGCTGTATTCGAGACATTGTAAGCCTCGGCGCGGAACGACAAGCGGTACTTTTCCATGAACGTGAAGTCCTTGAACACGGAGAAGTCTACGCCCCTCCACGATGGGCCGTAGCACTGGGCGCGTCCTTCATTGCCAGGATTGCCGATAGCCTGCTGCTGGAAGGCATTCAAGTTGATCCAGCCGTTAATCCCCGGGTTCGACGCCTGGCAGGATTGGCCGGAGATCTGGTTCGGACGATCCGAGGTGATGTTCGGCAGATTGATCAGGTTCTGACCGTCGGTTACCGTGTACGGCTCGCCGGACTGCCAGAAGGCGATGGTATTCACCTGCCATCCGCCGATAGCCGCCTTCGTCAACCCCTTTGCGGCTTTACCGAAGGGAAGCTCGTAGTTGGCGCGCATGGTGAATTTGTTCTTGAAGCCGATGTTGGAGTTGCCCCAATCGTAACCACGATTGTTGATGACGGTTCCGATGGCCTCGGCAATATCCGTCAAGCTGGTCAAGTTGCGGGCAAAGACGTAGTTCGCGTTGATGGTCAAGCCTTTGGAATAGCGCCGCTCGAAGATGAACTGCGCGGCGTTATATTCGCTGGCTCCGCCTGTGCCGTAGTCGGTGATTCCGGTGATGTTGGGCAGCGTCGCGAAACGAACGTAGGCGGGCGTCACGGCCGTACCTGAAGGCACCGGAAGATTGACGTTCGGGGCGTAATTCAGGTGACGTCCGAGCGATCCAACGTAGGCGGCAGTCACGACATTCGCGCCGAGTTGCTTCTGCATGGTGAAATTCCATTCCATGACTTTCGCGCCCGGGTAATAATCCGAGTGCGCGCTCAGCGAGGAGTTCAGGCCACCGGCCACGGGTCCGAGAAGCTGCGGAATATTGGGCGGCGTGATCGGCGGCGGACCCTGACTTAGCGATCCGACGCCTGCGGGACATACCGACGATCCAGTCAAGGCGCTGGGCGAGCAGGTGAAACTCACGGTCACGAAAGGCGGGTTGGGAAGATTGAGCGCGCCCGCGGCGTAGTCCTGGGCGAAGTAACTGATGCCGAACCCTCCGCGGAATACCAACCCGTGACCCGGGTTGTACGCGTAGCCCAGACGAGGCTGGAACTGTTTCCAGTTCGGCTGCACGCACGCCACGGCTGAGATACAGAACGTGTTGGTGTCAATCTGGTAGTTCGAGCGCTGACCGGTCGCGCTGGTGAGCTGGCCGATATGATCCCAGCGCAGGCCGAGGTTAACCGTCAACTTGCGCGTGGCATGCCAGTCGTCCTGGATGTAGATGTGAGGTTCCCACATCCGGTAATACTGGAATTGATAAGGAAACTGCCGGGTGATGGTGGTAGGAACGCCCTGAAGGAAATTGGCCAGGCTGTTCGGCGGTGCGCCCGCGGCCGCGGTCCACACATAATTTCCCGTGCCGTTCTGAATCTGGTAATACTGCTCCTGCCGCCGAAGCAAGCCAGCGCCAATCTTGACGTTGTGCGTGCCGTGGGTCCAGGTGATGGCGCCCTCTTCCTGGAAGTTGTTGTCGATTTCGTAAATCGGAACAGATGTGCAGTCGCCCAGAGTGTTGCAGCTTCCGGTCCCGGTGTAACCATTAATTGACGTATTCATCAATCCCGAAACGTACTGGTTCACGTCCGCTCCGGGGATACCGAACTTGTCCGACAGGTTGGTGCCCTGATTCGCCGAAAGAGTCGCGATATTCAGACGGGTGAAGCCGGCCTTCAATTCCATAACCAGCGTCGGGCTGAAGATGTGAACGAAATCCAACATGTACGACTGAGCGTTTTCGGTCGAGTTGCCGGGATAAATCCCGTTACCCGGATTGATCGTCACACCGTACGCCTTCACTTGCGGATAAAGCGTTGGATACACCGTGGTCGTCGGGTTATAGGTAAAGCGGCCGAACATGCTGTTCTTGTCATTGAAGCGATGATCGACGCGAGCATCAATGGTCTTGGCGAAATACTGGTTGTTTACGTTGCTGGTGTAGTTCGCGGTCGGCGGCGCGCCTGGAATGTTGGCCGCCGGAAACAGCGCCAGGTACTTGACGGCAACCGGATCGAGCTTTCCTACCGGAACAACCGGTCCGCCAACGTCCGAAAAGTCGCCGGGATGCGCCAATTCGTAGGCGGTTGGGGCCGCAAGCAAGCCCGTATTCTTTCCTTGGATCTGCCGTAACACTTCGATGTCGGCAAAGAAGAAGGTCTTGTCTTTGATGATGCGCCCACCCATGCTGCCGCCGAACTGATTCTGGCGGAATTCCGCGCGCGGGATGCCGGCGCCGTTCGCAAAGAAATCGTTGGCGTTCAACTGGTCATTGCGGAAGTATTCGTACATTCCGCCGTGGTAGGCATTGGAGCCCGACTTGGTGATCAGGTTGATCACCGCGCCGCCGGCTCGGCCTACTTCAGCCGGGAAGCTGTTGGTATCGACCTTCACTTCTTCGAGAGAATCGATCGAAGGCCGGAACAAGATCGAGAACTGTTCGCGCTCGTTGTTGTCCATGCCGTCGACCAGGTTGTTGTTGAAAGTCTCGTTCATGCCGTTGGCGACGACGGCTGCGGTCTGGCGCCGCTCATCGGGTCGCGTTCCGCTGAGAATCGAGTTTGACGGTCCGGCTGCGGCGCCGGCTACCGTCTCGACCAATGTCACGAAGTTGCGGCCATTGAGCGGAAGATCCTGAACGGATTGCGCGGACACCGTATCGCGCAGAGTCGAGCTATCAGTCTGGAGCGCAGGAGTAGTGGCGGTTACTTCCACGATTTGAGTTGCGTCGCCGACCTGGAGCTGGGTGTCAGTGCGCGCGCGGTCGCCTGCGACCAGGGTCACGTTGGTGACAGACTTCTTAAATGCGGGCGCTTCGATGGTGACTGTGTAGCTGCCGGG
>Ga0070731_10002418_pt1 | contig 17830 bp, 15 predicted proteins | sample Coa_R1_2_FD_66448 | JGI IMG/M metagenome (GOLD analysis project Ga0070731, IMG submission 66448) | Surface soil microbial communities from Centralia Pennsylvania, which are recovering from an underground coalmine fire - Coalmine... | ecosystem: Environmental > Terrestrial > Soil > Unclassified ...
CGACGAAATCGCAGCCGTCAAAGGGATGACGCCCGCATTGGCCGCAAAGATTAAGCAGGAACTGGAAGGAGGGTATCGATCTTGAACTGGCTACTCAGGTTCCTCATCAATGCCATCGTCTTCTACCTGATCGCGAAATACGTCCCCGGCTTCTATCACACTCCCAGCATTTGGAGTGCGGTAGGTGCCGCGGTCGTCTTCGGCCTGGTAAATATGTTCATCGGGCCGGTGCTTCGCTTGATATCGCTTCCACTCACCGTGATTACGCTCGGTTTATTTGCATTCGTAGTGAACTACATACTGTTCGCAATCACGGTACACTTCGCGAACTTCTACGATCCCGGCAGCGGCGTCAATCCGTGGCTTGCGGACCTATACGGCGCCATCATCATGACGATCGTTTCGACGCTCTTGCATCTCGGAACCGAAGCGGAAGCTCGCCGGTCGGCTCAATAGACTAACGGCTCCCTTGTTCACCCTGACCCCTTCGACTACGCTCAGGACGGGCTCCGTCGAAGGGGACAAGGGTCGACCCGCAACTCCGCGCTTGCTTCGCAGTGTTATACTATTACGCTACGGGGCTGAAATAGGTTCGACAGGAACGTCGTGACCGGCGTCAGCAGGCGGAGTTGCGAGCACTCCTAAAACGATCGCAACGGCAATATCTGCCAATAACGAATACGCACTGGCTGCCTAATCTAGGCTAGTCACCGGACGCGGAGAGTCGGCCCGAACCACTCCGCACTCCGGTCACAAACTCGGGCTGGCACGGGCGCGTGATTCGACGCACGTGCGAGATCAAGAATCTGCAGCGAACGGTAAGCCGCGCTTTGGGGCGTACGTTCGATCAAGACAAAGCCGAAGCTGAGCCTGGAGAAAGCGCCCGTTAGGCATCCTGGACTCGGGGGGCAGCACCCCGACAGCTCCACCAATTTTTTATGGCTTCGGCCATGTCGTTCCGTCGGCGAATTCGACCTGCTCGATTCGATAGCTGACGATGCGCGCCGTTAGCAGAGAAACCGCGCCGACGCCCGCCTCCTGCTTCACGCAGTTGTCACCGTAGCCGCGGTGACCGACCGCGCTTTGCCAGGCATCGAGGCTTTGCCAGCCTCGAATGTCGATGTTCTGCGAAAAGGTGCCGCGACGGTCTAGATGAAGCGTTTCGACCGTTTCGCCATCGCGGTTCTTTAGCGCAAAATCGAAGACCACGCGGGTGGCGGCGGTGGGCTGCACGTTTTTGAACGAAACGCAGATGACGACGGCCTGACCGTTGCGTCGCACGGCCCCCCATCCGTCGAGCACCGCGATTGGCCCGCTTTCCCGTGAAAGACTCACGGACGCGAAGTGTAATTCCCGATACGGGTTCGGCGTCGGCGTTGGTTGGGATGAAGACGCTCGCGTCCAGTAGGTGCCATTGCTCCAGTCGATCCTGCGAAGGTTACTCGAAATGGCACCCCGGATATGGTGGCCGCCAAAATAACCCCAATCCGTATCGAGCGTGCCGGGATCGGTGAAGCGTCCGGTAGCGGAGCGCCCTTGCTCATTTCGAAGCGTGACCGACGTGCCACTCTGAGTGATCTCACAGCGCTTGGCCGCGTCTCCGTTGGCGTACCACGTGCCGGTAATGTCTGGAAGCGTTCCCGCTCGAACCAAACTCGATACGTTTACGAATGCGAGGCCCAGAATAAGCGTTATAAAAGTGGCTCTCTGCATGGTGCTGCTCCTTAGCTCTTCGAGGTTGCTATTCGGATCGAGCGTGCGTGCTTCATGCTTTGCGGCAGGAGCCACCCGGAGCCGGACGAAGCGGAGCATTTTTCGCCAGAGGTGTGCGGAGTGTTACGTGGATTTTGGTTAGCTCTGCTGATCTCGGTTACGCTCGTCGCGTGCTGGAGGTCTCCATCCGGACCGGCCATTCCGGGAGTGAATGCCGATCGTTTGCATCTGACCGGAGCGTTTGCGATTCCCCCGGGCAAGATCAAGCACGTCGTCTTCATCGTTCAGGAGAACCGGACGTTCGATAACCTTTTTGGCGGTCCGAGCCCATTCCCAAACGCAACCGCGACGGATTTCGGGGAAACGAGCGACCACGATAAGGTCCAGCTCTCTAAAATCTACCTCGCGTCGTACGGCGGCACTGAAGACCCGGATAACTATCATCGGGATTGGATGTGGGCCTGCCATCCGAACCACACTCCGCCGCCAACGACGCCGCCGGGAGATCCGTCTCCGTGCAACATGAACGGCTTCAATATCGCCGCGACGCCGAGTGCCGGTTATACGCCGCCGGCGTCGACGAGCTCGATTTATTCATACGTCAACTACGGTGACACGAAGCCCTATTGGGAAATCGCGAGTAAATACGTGCTCGGCGACCACTTCTTCATGGGGCACAATAGCGAGTCGTACACGGCGCACCAGTATATCTTCTCGGCTCAGTCCAACAACGTCGTCGACTCGCCGGACTTCAACCGAGGTCCGAATTATTGTAACGCATACTACGACTACTGTGCCTTCACGCCGTGGGGATGCGACTCTCCGGCGGGTACGGGGACCTTTAGACTCGACCCGAATACAGGAGCGGAAAGCAAGAGTGCCACTGGGCCTTTCCCTTGCTTCGGGCGCAAGTTGCTCGGTGCAAAAAAGTATCCCGCGCTCGCGCAGCGCGTCGACGAAGCGGGTCTAACGTGGCGTCTTTACGCACACTCGCTATGCCAAAGCATCAACGCGCTCGACGTGAACGCCGGCATCCGATACGATACCTCAATCTGGCCGAAGAAGCCGGATATGTCAAATTGCCACGAAAAAGAAGGCGGAAACTCGACGTCCGTCGACACCGAGAACTTCCGAATGCCGGAGTATAGCTTCTTTGACGACATGAAAAGTCAGAAACATGAACTCGCAAACGTAACGTGGATTCTGCCCGGCCTGCTTACGTCCGACCATCCAGGCGTGCCCGACGGATGGTGCGGGCCCTCGTGGGTTGCAAAAATCATCAACGCAATCGGCACGAGCAAGTACTGGGATTCGACCGTGATCTTCGTGTTCTGGGACGACTGGGGCGGTTACTACGATCACGTCAAGCCGTACGTGGTGCGCGACGCTGCTGGGCCCGGTTTCAGAGTACCGCTTCTCGTGGTTTCTCCCTACGCAAAGCGTAAAGTCGTCGCTCACACGGAGATCGAGTTTGCCACACTGGTAAAATTTACCGAAGCGACCTTCGGGCTCGAGTCGTTGGGCGCCACGGATACGTCGCCCTATCTCCGCGATCTCAACGAGTTTTTTCAAAGCGACGCAGCGCCGTTCGAGAGCGTCAACCCGCGCGAACCGACCTCGTGCAAAATACTCGACATAAAGCATAAGCCCGCGGCCAGGTCACGGTGGGTCCGGATGCTCGACGATTAAATTTGCCGTCCTTACTCGTAATCGGGTGCGAAGTAGCTGCTCGCGAATTTATGGTGGAGGAAGAACTTCGCGGGATACGGTGCCTTGATCGGCACGAAGGTTCGGGGGTTTTGCGAAAAGTCAAAGCAGTCGGCGGCCGGTGAATTCGCGCGCGTGTCGGCAGCTGCGAGCTGCGGCAGACCGAAGAGATCTTCGGCGAAGCGTAAGACGCTGGCGGTTTCGTACTGCACGTGGGAGACGTAGTTCTTCTTTGCGTACGGCGACATCACGAGCAGCGGGACGCGGAAGCCGTTGCCGTCGTAATCCTCGAACGGGGGCGCGACGTGATCGTAGAAGCCGCCCCAATCGTCCCACTGCACGAAGATCGCCGTCGAATCCCAAAACTTACTCTCGCCGACCGTGTCGACGAGCGCGGAAACCCATGATGGGCCATACCCTCCGCCGCATTCCAGGTGGTCGGACTCCGCGCATTCCGGCGTAATCCACGTGAAGTTTGCGAGCTCGCCCTTGCGAACGTCCGTGATGAATCGCCAGTTCGGCGAGATAACGTCTTTCTTCCAATCCTTGCCGTGGAAAATGTGGTTGACCGCCTGATAGGCCGACCAGGTGCCGCCGTTTCCGCCGGCATCGTTCCCGTATTTGACGGCGTAGAATCGCCAAGTCAAGGCCGCCTTGTCGAGTTCGTCGCCAAGCGTCGTGTAATCGAAGCACGGCGGCTGCTGCGGACCGTAGAGGCTACGGCTTTGCGTGATCGTTGAGATCATGTCGTAGGAGCCCCCCGCGCACCCCCAATAGCCATACGGCAAGTCGACGCTGCTCTGGGCTTGTGCTGCGATCACGTACTGGTGGGCGACGAAACTCTCATCGAGCTGGGATTGGAACATATTGTCGGCGACGACGAACTCGTGCGCCATATCGAAATACGGTTTCGACTCTTTGTGCGGTACGAAGACGTACTGCGGGTTGGTCGGACCGCCAAAAGTCTCCTCGTTGTTGAAGCCGTTCATCTTGCAGTTCGTTCCCGGCAAGCTCCCGGTGCCGTTACAAGCAGCGAACATCGCGTAGGCCGAATGGTCGATGACGTAGACGTTTTCGAGTGACGACGGCTGTAGCGTAACCGTCTGTCCGCTCGAATTCTGTCCTTGCGAAACGGTATTCGCTCCCGGGTAGCCCTGAAAGAGGTTATCGAAGCTTCGGTTTTCTTGAACGATGTAGACGATATGCGTGATCTTGCCGGAGCCCGAAGCGCGCACCGCGCGCAGAGCGTTACCGTCGCGCATGTACGGCAGCGACGGCGATCCTCCCGAAGAGCAAGCGGCAAGTGCAAATAGAACCAGAAGAATGGCGATGCGGGAACTCATGGCCCCCGCTTCTCAGGCCCTCAGTTGGAATCCCGCGCTGGGTGCCAGGAATGGCCCCGCCCTCTGGACGATAGCCATAAAATGAAGTCGGTCGCTTCGCTGATCGCGCTGTTGGCGTTCCCCGCACTGCCCGCGCTCGCGCAATCCTCGCCCTCGCCGTCTCCGGCCGCGGCGACTGCGCCCACGCCGGGCTCGGTCGACGTTGCGTTCTCGGCGCGAGATCTCGCCATATTGCTAAAGGCTACACAAGATGCACAGACGAGCCCGAACATTACCATCAACGTCAACAGCAAAGACGCTTGGGATATGCCGGTCTACGATCCGATCGTGCATTTTGTCGCTGTCGATCCGTCAAGTGGAGCGGCGACCATTTGGATGCTGAAGTCGCCGCCGAAGACAAAAGACGCGGCGGACTCGCTGCTCGCGGCACTGGAACTGGCGTGCATGGCAACGGGCTTCGCGGGCCCGCAATGGAAATCGATTTACGACCGTTTAGCCGCTATGGACGCGGCACTTCCGCCAGGCGTTCCCAATCCGTATGCGTATCGCCTCACGCTGACGCGCCGCATTCAGCGCGTCATCGACAACTACAAAGCCGCGCACTAAGGCGGGTCTAACGAGCCGTAGGCGGCCTGGTAATAAGTATCGCGCAGGTTGCCGAGTTGGAGATCGCGTGGAATCGGCGTTCCATCGCCGCGGTAGACCGTGATACCTTTCACGACCAGCACGTACTCGGTGAGGCGCGCGTTCTTCCAATCCGACACTTTCCACCGATGCGGAGCCATCACACCGTATTCGTATGCCGGCAACGCGCGCCGTTTATCTTCGAACAGCTCGAGCTCCACTCGAAACCCTTCACGCTCGAAGATCGCTTTCTCAACCTGCGCTTTACTCGCCATCAATACCTAGTCGCTCTGCGAAAGGACCACCGTCGCTCCATATTCGTAGCCTGCGTAAAGTTCCTCCGCGTCCGTTCCGCGCGGACGGCACTCGGTCGCATAGCCCGCTTTGGAGGCACAGAGGCTGTACGTGCCCGGCAGCAGTGTCAGAAAGATGAAGTGCCCATTTCCATCGGCGACCGTTCTCCGCACGTCCGACCCAGAGATCGCGTAGACGACCGCCCCGTCGACGGCGCGTCCGCTTCCTTCGTCGATCACCGTTCCCCACAGCGAAACGTTAGTCTGGTCCATCTGCCAGTCGATCGGAGCGGACCAGAAGAAAAACTGAGAGAGTAACAGTAACAACATGATATGCATCGTGAACTCCTAGCGCGAACACACGCGCTAAGATTGAAGCGTCTCAGGAGTGCAAATCGTGACTCGCTACTCGTGCGGCGACTGCTTTTGTTAAATCGACACCGCGCTTGGGTGCCGCGCTCGTTAAATGCACTGTAGCCAGATGCCGGTCGCGCGCGACCGCCGCAGCGGCCGATTGAATCTGCCCGATTATCGTGCGATAGAGCATCGCCCGACTAGTCTCGAGCGCTTGCAGCTGCGCCGCAACGTCGCGCTGCGACTGCGCGTCGACGGCTCCGAGACGTGCCAACCGTAGCGTCACGTCCGCCGTCACCGAACGCATGTCGGAGGACGTCGTCTGTGCGGCGCGACGTGCGGCGTAGCCGTTGGTGAAGGAGGCAAGCTGGGAGGGTAACGGAAACGCGCCCGCTGCGCCGGCGTCTTCGTTAAAGACCTTTTGCAGGATCGCGTAATTCGCGCCGGCCGCCGCGCGTAGTTGCCGGTTCATGTCTCCGGCCCCCACGGCCGCCGCGCTTGCGAGCTCCGAACGATACGCCGCAAGTTCCGCCGCGTCGCGGGCGCGCATCGCATCGACGGCCCGCCGTTCCGCGACGTCCAAGGCCGCAAGCCGCGCCTGTAGATTCGCACGGCGTGCAGAAGTAAGATGAAGCTCGGCAAGCTTCAGGCGCAGCACGAGCCGTTTGCCTGCGTTCTGCCGCTCGAGGTCGAACGCGAGCGTCGATTCTTTTTCGCGCAGCTGTTGGGCGCGCGCGATATACGCGCGCTCAGTCCGCTCCGACAGCGAGCCGCTATAGGCGCGCAGGTTGGCATTCGTTTCGGTTGCGAGCTGCGACGTAAACGTCGCAAAGCTGCGCTCGGGAGCGTGCCGGGACCGAAGCACGGCGGCAGCGGCTGCACGTTCGCGCGCGCGATTCGCCGTCGCATCACGCGAACCAATTGCATCGACGTTTGCCGCGGCAACGGCGGCGTCGGTTCGCATCGCCGTGGCCGAATTGCTCGCCGACGCGGCCGGGTCGTGCAAGCCTGTTACACTCTGCGTGCTGCGTAACGCCGCGATTTCGCGATCGTACGCTGCGAGCATGCCGTGCAAGGGATGTTGCGCGATTAGCTGCGAGGTGATGACGTATCCAACCAGTGCGAGTCTTACCACCAGCGCCTCAAATACTGGAGCGAGACGCCGTTCGAGCCGCCGATCGGCGTGTACGACGTCGCGGGGTTGACGTTGAGCACACTCGCTGCGGCGGGCTGCGGCTGCTGCAGCGAGAAAAGCGTCGGGCCTTGTGCGCTGTACGCGGTGATGCGGTACGCGTTCGCATCATTCGGACGCGCCTCCAACGCTACGCTCTGCTCCTCCGGATAGCCGAACGTCTGCCGGTAGATTGCGTTGACGTACTTGCCCAGGGCCTTTACGGCGTTCACGCCCACGCCCGTCTGCAAGTCACTCGTGATCTGCACTTCCGTAAAGCCAAGCGCGCTTCCGAGCTGCGTGGAGAGCGGCTCGAGCATGTTACGCGTGAAGGCGCCGTTGAGCTGCCCGTACGCGAGCGTTCGCGCGGCGCTCGATGCCGAGAACGGACTGCCGCCCGTCGACGCCACACCGCGCACGGCGCCGAACTGTTGCGCGCCGACGAGCAGTCCCAAGATCTGCTCGCGGCTGTACGACGGATCCGACGCCAACGCGAGATTCATATTCGTTGCAGGGCCGCTGACGTGCAGGCGAACCGCCGTTGCGGGATCCGGCACGAAGGTCGTTGCGACCGCGTTGATGTCGGGAATCAATCCGCTCGACGGATCGAAGTGAACGTCGCCGCTCTGCACGTAGAACGTGCGATAGAAGCTCAAGGATCCTCCCGTCGAATGGAAGCCGCCCGCGAGCGTGGGCGCGTTGAGCGTCCCGGCGAGACGCACCGCGCCCGTCGTTCCAATGTCGACGTTCGCACCCTGAATGCGCACGTCGGGTCCTGCCGAAAACCGAACGCCGTTGAAAGCGACGTCGGGAAGCTGCAGCTTGGAGCTGCCGCCTTTGTTGAGCACGAGAAACGCGGCGAGCGGAAGCCGGGCCTTCGAGACTTCCAAGTTTCCGCTCACGGCAGGCAGCGAGCCCGGCGCGCGTGACATCGTAAACGCGCCGTTCAGATCACCCTGGAAGTACGCGGGCAGATCGAGTCGTGTATTCGAAGCGCTCCCACTGAGCGTAAACGTCGCGTCGGCAGGTCGCCGCAAGTCCTTTACCGATGCGATCGCCGACGCCGTCAACGCACCCGCTCCGACGAATGCGTGGGATTGCAGCTGCGCCCGGGTGCCGGCGAAGGAAATGTTCCCCGCGATGCCCGTGATCGGCGATCGCTCGATCGGGCCGTTGAAGCTTCCGTCGGCGAGCATGAGGGCGCCGTTGAGATTCGGGGCAGCAAGGGTGCCGCTTGCATTGACGTGCCCGTCGATCCGACCGCTGATTTGCGTTCCTTTGGGAAGCAGATCGGCGAAGTTGGAAAGCTCCACGTCGTCTGCAGTCACCGAGCCGGTAATCGGCCCGTTCGCGGGCGCGATACGCCCGCCCGCTAGAGTGACGGGCAGCGTGGCAGAAACCAACGCGCGTCCGCGGACGAGATCGATTGCGCCATTACGAACCGCGGCCGAATGCCGGTCGACGTCGATCTCGCCGGCGATGCGCGGTACGGCGAGGTCATGATAACGTACGTTCGCGAGCGTCAGGTCATCGCGTAGCCTCGGTGCGGCGCGCGTTCCTTCGATGTGCAGTACCGAGCTCAAGGCCCCGCTCACGCCGAACTGCTTTCCGGTCGCACGCGTCATGAAATCGCCGATATTCGCGCTCGTGCTCGTCACCGTCATGGCTAACAGATCGCCGGCATGCAGACCGAATGTGCCGGACGCAGCCGTCGTCATCGAGGGAACGTCGAGCACGGCCGAGTCGATCCGGCCGCGGCCATTCGATGCCGACGCGCTCACTTCGAACCGCTCGATCGGCATGCGTCCGGCGGTGCCGTTGAAGACGGCGGCGTGTGCGCGCATCGCCAGATCGGGGTAGCTGCCGATTAGCGTGGTTTCCGCGTCGAGGCGCCCGGTGATCGGAACGTTTAATCCGAGCATCGGCAGCCACGTCGCGAGATCGACGCGGCGCGCGGTTACCGCAACGTCCACGCTCCGCGACGCAGGGACGATCGTGCCGTTGAGCGATACCGCGCCCGTCGGTCCGCCGAAGCTCAAGGCTGTGGCAACGGAGTTGCCGGCGCTGCTCCAGCGCGCTGCGACGGTGCCGAGGTCGATGCGCCGGTATCGCGCGTTGATAAAGTTTGCATCGCCGCTGGTTTCGCGCACGGTCGACCCCACGACGCCGGCTCGCAACGCGAGCGATCCAGTTCCCGCAAAGGTGTCGCCGGCGTCGAAGAAGTCGTTCAAATCAGCGAGATCGAGCCGCGGAGCGTCGAGCGAAACATTCGCAGCGCCGGCCCGGTTCGCGCGAGCGTCCAAGGCAATCGGCGAGGATCCGACGACAACGTGTCCGCCGCTGACGGCCAATGCGCCGCTGTCGCCGCTCACGCTTCCCTCGAAACCTCGGAACGCTAGACCATTGACCGATCCTTCCGGTGCGCTGACTCGCCCCGCGAATGATGGAGCGTTTCCGCTCCCCGTGACGCGCACATCGGCGTCGATACTGCCCTGCACGTAGTTTGCCTCCTGCGGCGAGACCGTCGCAACGAGCGCGCTAACGTCGGATGAATGCACCTGCGCGGCGAGGTCGTAGTGCGGAGCAATCGTGCCTCGTGGCGATACGCCGTCGATCGTTCCGGCGACGCCGACAAAGAGCGGACCAATCGCAACCGCGGCGTCGTGCACGTCGAGCGTTCCGTCGCGGTAGGATAAGCCGGCGTTACCGTTCACAGTGAAGTTGCGATAGCGGCCGCCGGCGATCACGACGGTGCCTGCGATCCGGGGCGAGCGCGGTGCTCCGCCGAGGAGTGCGCCGAAACTTCCCTGCGATCCTAAATTGCCAAGGACGCTGCCACGCAATGCCCCGTTGCGCATCGCGACGCTGCCGTGCGCCGTCGCCGGGCCCAAAGAGGTCGCCACGACTGCACTGCCGCCGGCACCGATTGCGTTCCGCGTTGCAACGCCGGCAAGGGCTGCGTCGAGGGTGCCTTTGTCTCCCGGCAGCGGGAAGTTGCGTGCGGCGACCACGCCGACACTCGTGCCGCGGCTGCGATTCAGCGTGACGCGCGCGTAGAGCGTGCCGTTGCCGCTCTGTGCGAGGATTGGTCCGACGACGCCGTTACCGCGCTGGTCAATATCGAAGAGCGCGCCGAGCGATTCGCCGCCGCCGGCGCCCCAGAGTGCGCCGCGCGCGGCGATCGCTTTGGGATCGTACGCCGTCGCCAACACAGCTGCGTCGAGCGGAGCTCGCGGCAGCAGCGAGCTCACGTACGGCGCGCCGCCCGGCGGCGCGTGCGCGCGCACAAGCATCTCCATCGCATTGGGTTCTTTGTCGAATGCAACACGACCGCGAGCTCGTACAGCGACTCCGCCGTACGCACCACTGAAGCGGACGACGTTGAGCTCTTGTCCGCGTAACGCCAGCACACCGTCGAGCCGCTGCAGCGTCGTCCCGGCATAGGTCGTCTGCGCGGAATGCAGCGAGATCCACGCAACCGGCGATTTCGCGTCGCCCTCGACGAGCAATCCAAACGTCACCGGTCCCCGGATCGGCAGCCGTTGTCCCTGCGCGAAGGCGCCGCGCAGTTGCGCAAGATCGCCGCTGCCGCGCACCACCACGCGCAAACGCGGATTGCGCAGGTCGTAGAGGCCGCCGGCAATCGACGCGGGTATCCCCGCCAACCTCGCGCGCAGACCGGGTGTCAGGACGCCGTCGTCGTACACGTCGAGCGGCCCATGCACGTCCGTTACCGGCTGGGTTAATCCTTGGATTACGATGCGTCCTTCGCGAAGCGAGGTGCTTGCCGCAAGCCGGCCGTTGACGTAGCGGGCGTCGACGTTAGCGAGCGTGCCGGATTGCAACTGCAACGATGACGAGTTCACCGCGAAGTCGACCGCGGCCGCGACCGGAAGCTGCGCTGCCGTCCAATGTTGATCGTTGTAGCCGCGTGCGGCATCGATCGCTCCGGTGCCGAAGACCGGATAGAGCCGATCCGGCCGTTCGCCGTACCGCAGCGTCACGCGATAGGTCAAGCGGTCGGCCGAGGAAATATCGGCATTCGTCTCCAGCGCGGCGACGTGCATCTGCCGCAGGCTCGGCGATACGAGACGGCTTTCATTGACGACATCGATCGATCCGTTGCGCACGCGCACTCCCGCGATCAGCGGCGCACCGCGCCGGGCCGCGTTTTGGTTCAAGTTCGGAATTGGGATGTTAAAGGTGCCGTCGGGGCGTCGCAGGATCGTTAGGTGCGGTGACTCGAGGTCGAGCCCTGTCAAACCATAGAGCCGCGTGCCGGCGAAGAGATCGCGCAGATCGTACGCAACGTCGAGCCGTGGAATCTCTGCGATCGGCTCATTGCGCGTCGACGTAACGCGAACGTCGTCCAGCGTCGCATGCGTCGCACCGAAGCGCGCGTCGCTAAATGAAAGGTTGACGTGCGCCAGTGTCCGCGCAGCCGCCACGACGCCGACCCGCGCGATAGCTTGGCGCTGCCAGACGGCGAGCAGCGCAAGGCATACAAGCGCAATCGCCGTTGCGGCCCACCACCGCGCTCTTCGGGTGCGCTTCATGTCTGCGGTCTTTCCCAAGCGGGGAGCCGCTTATCGCGTAGAGGGGGTTCCTGGACGTATCCTGTGCAGTTCTTAACGCCGGCAGCCGCGAAAAAAGCACCGGCTTGAGCTTTACGACCGAGCTACGCGTGCCACCGGACGAGGCGTTTTTTTCGCTCGTCGACGCATTTACCGTTGACGCCGCGGTACGCAGCGAACTGGGCAAGGATCAGCAGCAGGGCCTCGTTCACGCCGTTGCGCTGGCGTTCGAGACGACGGTGCACGAGGCGCTCACGGAGTGCCGCGAACCGCTGCATCTCGTCGCCACCTGTACGCCGCTTCATCTGAGGCTCTCGCTCTTCGAGCGTGGGCTGCCCGTCGACGATGCGCTTGCGCGGCGCGATGCGAAATGGCGTAAGCTCATTGACGCGGTCGATGAGGCGCACTGGCACCTGCACGGCACCGCCGGCAGCGAGCTGCGGTTGGTCGTCACGCGTTCCGACGGCATAGCCGCGGCCGACGGCGCTCCGTCGCCGAGCGAAGAAAGCGTCTCGCTCGCACCGCCGCAAGAGTATACGGTGCGTCGCTTCCAGCCGGGCGATGCCGCCGGCGTTGCACGAGCCTTCTATCTGACGTACGGCTACGAGTACGATCTGCCGGCTGTTTACGTCCCGTCGCGGCTCATCGAACTCAACGAGAGCGGACGATACATCTCGATCGTGGCGATCGATGCGGCCGGCGACGTCGCCGGACATTATGCGCTGTCGCGCGAGGGCGCCCAGCCCGTTGCCGATGCATGCGGTGCGATCGTCCTCCCGGCTCATCGCGGTCGCGACTTGCTCAATAAACTGCGCAATCGTGCGGAAGAAGAAGCGATCGCAGTTGGGCTCGCCGGCTATTATTCCGAACCAGTTACCGACCATCCGCGCACCCAGCACGCCAGCGAAAGCTTCGGCGCCAAAGCCTGCGGCGTTACGCTGGGCGAAGCGCCGCGCAGTTTCATTGCACGCCACATGGCCCTGTCGACGACGTCGCAGCGTCAAAGCTGCATGCTCTACGTGAAAGCGTTGCAAAAAAGAGGAGTCCGCGTCATCTATCCGCCGCCGCACCATCGCGCGATGGTGGCGGCAATCTACGACCAGCTGCAGCTGCCGGTCACGATTTCCCTGCGCCGAGACAGTGCAACGGAGCGCGGCGTTTTCCATACGGCAATCACGCGCGCGGACGGCATTGCGACGATCGAAATTACGAGCGTGGGCCGGGAGAGTGCGGAATTAATCCGCCAGACCGTTGACGATTTGCGCGCGACGAATCGCCTCGGCGCTATCTACATCTCGCTGTCGCTCGAAGACCCCGGTACGCCCGGACTCTGCGAAGCGCTCGAACCGTTGGGCTTTTTCTTCTCCGGCGTCGGCCCGTGGATGCTCGACGGCAGCGATTCGTTGCGCCTGCAAATGCCGCTGACGCCGATCGATCTCTCGGAGCTGGTCGTGATTGGAGAATTCGGCAGGCAGTTGCTCAGCTACATCGCCGCGGAGCGGGAACGGTGTGCTGGTCGGCGTGCTACAATGGCAACGTGACTCGTAACCGGGCACTGCTGGCCGGTATCGTTCTCGTGTTTGTCGCCGTCGCAATGTCGGCATGGGCGTATCCCGTGCTGCCCGATCGCGTTCCGACGCACTGGAACATGGCCGGCCACGTCAACGGCTACTCGTCGCGGATGTTCGCAGTGAGCTTTATACCGGCCGTGCTCGCATTCACGTGGCTCTTGATGCTGGTGCTCCCGGCGATCTCGCCGCGCGGCTTTAGCCTTGGTGAATCGGCAGGTGCATTTTATTTGGCGATGCTCGCAGTGCTTGCGCTGCTCTTCGTCGTGCACTGGATGATCTTGCGTTCGGCGGCGACGCGCGAGATGCCATCACTCACGCTGCTGTTGGCCTTGATCGGGGCGCTGTTCGTCCTGCTCGGCATCCTCGTCACGAAGGCGAAGAAGAATTTTTGGTTCGGGGTGCGTACGCCGTGGGCGCTCGCCAGCGACGTAGTCTGGCAGCGCTCGAACCAATTCGGCGGCCGGCTCATGGCGATTGGCGGCGTTATAATCATTCTTGCAAGTTTTTGGCACGCCGCCGGCATGATGGTGCTGGTTGCCACCGTCGTCGTCATCGGTTTTGCGCCAATCGTCTATTCGTACGTCATTTACCGGCGCATCGAGGGTTTCGACTCCGAGTCCTGACGCCGGCCGCCCGAAACGGTCACGTTCGCAGCCTTGGAAGCAATGCCGTTGGCTACGACCACCAGCGTGCTCGCGCCATTGTCGATGCTCGACGGTACGTCGAAGTAGGTCCAAACGGTCTTCGATCCGGTTGCAACGCCCATCGTGCTGTGATCGTGCGTACGCGCGTAGAACACGTGGCCGCTCTTGTTATTGACGATTCGCACGAGCGGATAGTTCGTCGCATTCTGATATTCGTCACCGAACGCCATCGTTTGCGAGAGGCCGTTGAACTGCGTGCCGGTGATCTTGTAGGTCTTGCCCGCCGCGATGCGCGAGGAGACTTTCTTGATCGTCGGCGCCCAGCTGCTCTTGGGCGATCCGGTCGGCGTATATACGTCTACCGAGCTCGAGCAGAAGAGCAGTATCTGTCCGGTCGGGGCGACCAAAGGCGGGCAGTACGGTACGCCGCTCAACGCGGACAAATTCATGCCGTCCCACTCGTAGATCGTGCCGGAGTCGCCGAAGACCAACACGTTGCCGCTCGGCTCGAGCGCAGCGAACGAATCTCCGGCGTTGTCGCCGTTGGGAAACTGCGGTCCCGCCGTCCAGGTTCCCGCGAGGCTTCCGCTCGTGTGATAGACCGCGGTGTTTCCCGGCCCGTAGCTGATACCTTGGAACGAGCCGGTCGCAAAGACCGTTCCGTCCGGACGCAGCATCGCAGGACCGATCTCGCCGGGCGGACGATAGCAGTCCTTCGGCTTAGGTCCGTATTGAAGGCAGCCGCTGGAGTACCAATGCGAGGCAAGCTTGACGACCGTCGAACCCGCGCTCTTCCATTGCCCTGTCGACGGATTATAAATTTCGGAATTCGGATCTTTTAGGACGTCCGCGGTTAAGATCGTGCCGTCGGGGAGCAGCGTCCAGCCTTCCTCGGCGTTGAAATCGTTTTTGCCCGCGTCGCTCACCTTCGTCCACTTTAGCGTTTTTGGATCGAGCGTTGCGTCCCACTTGTGCAGCTTGTCGCCGACGAGAACGCGTCCGTCGGGCAACACGCTCGACGGCGAATCGCCGATCCAACCCCATCCATTCGGGTGGCCGAGCTTCGTCCACGTATTCTTGACGGGATCGTATACGGCGCCGAGGTTCGTCAAGGCGAAGTTTCCGTTGTTATATTCGCCTCCGATCAGCGCGAGTCGCCCATCCGCGAGCATATCGGCAGCATAGGCGTCGGGTGAATATCCCGACGGCAGCGACGCCACTTGCGTCCAGGTTCCGTCGGAGTAGTCGCCGTTCGCGTCCGGCGAATACGTGAACCAATTGGCGAGGCTGGTCGATTGCGCCAGCACCCTTCCATCGGTGAGCAGAAACGCGAAGTTCGCTACGGCGGGCGGGCGGCTCGCGGAGTGCGTCAGCCGCGACGCGCTCTGATTCGCAAAGCTTCCATACGGGAGCGAACGCATACCCGAGCATCCGGATACGGCGATTGCGCCGCCGAGTGCAAGAAGAAAACGGATGCGTGAGCTGACCATGCGCGGACCTCCTGAAGTGCAGCACGGGGAAGGGACGATGGTATACTCCGCCCGGAACCCGGCTGCCTGGCTCGTGGTCTACCAAATATGAGGAATTTCTCCGAGCTGAGCGAGCAGGAAGTGCTCGCACTGGCGATCGCGCTGGAAGAAGAAGACGAGCGGACATACGACGATTACGCGCACTACCTGCACGGCAGTTATCCCGACACAGCCGCCGTCTTCGCAGCGATGGCCAAAGAGGAGAGCGGGCACCGCCGGCGCCTGATCGATTTGTATAAATCGCGGTACGGCGAATTCGTTCCCATGATTCGCCGCACCGACGTGCGCGGCTTTATGAAACGAAACTCCGTCTGGCTCGGACAACCGTTCGGGCTGGAGAAGATTCGCGAGCAGGTCGAAGCGATGGAGATGGAGAGCCTGCGTTTCTATCGGCGCGCGGCTCGGCAAACAAAAGACGCATCCCTGCGCCAGCTCTTCGACGACCTAGCCGCCGAGGAGCGTCGCCACGAATCTAAAGCCGAAACACTGGTGGACGAGCATCTAACGCCCGAAGCACGCGAAGAAGAAGAGAAGACGCAGCGCAAGCTCTTTCTCTTGCAAATCGTCCAGCCCGGCCTCGCCGGGCTCATGGACGGCAGCGTCTCAACGCTGGCGCCGATCTTCGCCGCGGCGCTGGCAACACACCGTTCGCACGACGCGCTGCTCGTCGGCTTGGCCGCATCAATCGGCGCGGGGATCTCAATGGCGTTCGCGGAGGCTGCCAGCGACGACGGCAGCCTCACCGGTCGCGGCAGCCCGGTCCTGCGCGGCATCGTCACGGGCGCGATGACCGCGCTCGGCGGACTCGGACACACGCTGCCGTTCCTCATTGCGGACTTTCGCACCGCGCTGCTGATTGCGGTAGCGGTCGTCGCCTGCGAGCTCGCGGCGATTTCGTTCATTCGCAACTGCTTCATGGATACGCCGCTGCTGCGCGCGGCCTTTCAAGTCGTGGCGGGCGGGGTGCTCGTCTTCCTCACCGGCATCCTGATCGGCGGCGCCGGTTAGTGCGAAAACGTTTCGCTCGCTGCGGGGTCCTTATCGACATGGCACACTGTACGCACCTCGATCAAATTCGCGACGTATCACCGAGCGCCGACGGCTGCGAGGATTGCCTCAAGATGGGCGATACTTGGGTTCATCTGCGCGAGTGTCTCGAATGCGGCCACGTCGGCTGTTGCGATAGCTCAAAGAACAAGCATGCGACGAAGCACTTTCACGCGACGCACCACCCCATCATCCGCTCGTTCCAGCCCGGCGAAGATTGGCGCTGGTGCTACGTCGATGAGGCAATCGTTTAGCGGAGCGGATTACTTCAAGGCGCAGTAATAACCCGCCCGGCGCGCCTTGAAGCGTGCCGCGGACGATCCTACGATGGCGGCATGAAACATCTACGAGCGATCGTTGCGAGCACGATCCTTTTGGCGCTGTCCGCGCCTGCTCTCGCTCGCGCCCAAATGATGCAGGCGCCGCCGGTCCCCATGTCGCCGGCTCAATTCGCCCAAGCGGCGCCTGGCCACAGCGTCGAAATCTCCGTTCGGGTCAAGCGCGTCGATCGTTCGACGCTCTACACCGAGCTGCTCGCGCAGGAAACCGCGACACAAGCGAAGGTCACGGGCAAGGAGGTCGTCATCTTCTTTGCCGACGGCACGCCGGTCGTCATGGGTGGCGCTTCGGACGTTACCGCCGGCGCGACGTTATACGTCTACGGCGTCCTTACGAAACCGGCTCACGTAGACGCAAAACGGGTGGTGGTGGATACGAAGTACGTAACCGTTCACTAGAACGTTTCGGCGCCCGTCGATAGAGCACGTAAGCAACGGGGACGACGAAGAGCGTCAGTAAGAGCGAGGTTGAGAGGCCGCCGATCACAACGATTCCGAGTGCTCGGCGGTACTCCGCACCGACGGTCGCGCCCAACGCGAGCGGCAACATTCCGGCAATCATCGCAACCGTCGTCATGAGGATTGGCCGGAAGCGTGCCTCGGCGGCGCGCGTTATTGCCTCTACGGCGGTCGTCCCCTCGCGCACGGCGCGTTCCGCGTATTCGACCAGCAGAATTCCGTTCTTCGCGACGAGCCCAACGAGCATGATTACGCCCAACATCGAGTAGAGATTGAGCGGCGCGCGCAATAGAAATAGACTGCCGAAGGCGCCGATTGCGGCGAGCGGAACCGTCAGCATCACCACCAGCGGAAGCCCATAGCTTCGATAAAGCACGGCAAGGATGCAGTAAACCGCGATCAACGATAAGGCCAGCGCAGCGAGCATTCGCGAGACGGTATCGAGAAACTGCGCGATGTCGCC
>Ga0070731_10002419_pt1 | contig 17829 bp, 14 predicted proteins | sample Coa_R1_2_FD_66448 | JGI IMG/M metagenome (GOLD analysis project Ga0070731, IMG submission 66448) | Surface soil microbial communities from Centralia Pennsylvania, which are recovering from an underground coalmine fire - Coalmine... | ecosystem: Environmental > Terrestrial > Soil > Unclassified ...
GCCATTGATTTTGGGTGCATATGGATGGCAGGAAGCATTTTTGATAACGGGTGCGCTCGGGTTGATCTGGTTGATTTTTTGGCTGATATTTTTTGATAGCCCGCCGAAACAAAAAAGGCTGGGAGCTCGTGAATACCATTATATTCACAGCGATGACGAAATAAATAATTCATCTTCTCCGGCATTTTCCTGGATAAGTCTTTTTCGATATCGCCAAACATGGGTTTTTTTCGCTGGTAAATTTTTGACCGATCCCATCTGGTGGTTTTTTTTATTCTGGCTACCGGATTATTTCAGTGGAACTTTTCACCTGGATTTAAAAAAGCCAGGGTGGGCGCTAGTTATCGTCTACACGGCGACTTCGATCGGTAGTGTATTCGGCGGTTATTTATCTTCTTATTTTATTAAAAAAGGATGGAGCGCATTTCGTGCCAGAAAAACAGCGATGTTTATTTTTGCACTTTGTGTTTTGCCGGTAATGACCGCGCAGTATGCGGCAAACATGTGGACGGTCGTTGCGTTGATCAGTCTTGCGGCTGCGTCACACCAGGCGTGGAGTGCAAATATTTTTACGACGGCTTCGGATATTTTTCCAAAAAAGGCTGTGAGTTCCATTGTGGGAATCGGCGGTATGGCCGGAGCAGTCGGCGGCATTTTATTCCCCCTCATCGTCGGCAATATTCTTCAATATTTTAAAAATGCAGGAAATAAAACGGCCGGATACAATATCATTTTTGTGATTTGCGGCTGCGCCTATTTATTTGCGTGGCTCATTATGCATTTGCTCACACCGAAGACTAAAGAAGTGAAATTTTGATGCTGAGGTCACAGGACCCGTCGGATAACCATCCGGGCTAATAACAGGCTCAATCCGCCAATACACCCAATTCCCTTGCTCTTTTCATCATAAATTCGTATGCGGCTTCATAATTATTTTCTATTTCGCCGTCCAATATCGCTTCACGAATGGCGTTTTTCAGATCACCGACAACCCTGGATGGCGGCAAGCCAAATTTCTCCATGATCATTTCGCCACTTATCGGCGGTTGCCAGTTGCGCATCTTATCTTTTTCTTCCACCTCTTTGAGGCGTTGACGAACCAGGTCAAAATTTTCCAGGTAGCGTTTTACCTTTTTCTGATTTTTTGAAGTGATATCCGCATTACACAACATCATCAACGAATCAATATCATCACCAGCGTCAAACAATAATCTTCGTATGGCCGAGTCCGTTATATTTTCTTTGGTAAGAGAAATTGGGCGCAGATGCAACTCAACCATTTTGCGGACAAAGCGCATTTTTTCATTCTGAGGAAGTTTGAGTTTTGTAAAAATTTTCGGAACCATTCTTCCCCCTACAACTTCATGCCCGTGAAATGTCCACCCATGTTCCTTATCAAACCGTTTGGTCACGGGTTTAGCTATGTCATGAAGAATCGCCGACCAGCGAAGCCACAGGTCACTTGTATTTGCGCTGATATTGTCCAGTACCTGCAATGTGTGATAGAAATTGTCTTTATGCCCTTTTCCATCAATATATTCAGCGCCGGCAAGTGCGACCATTTGCGGAAAAATAATTTCCATCAGCCCGCTTTTGTAAAGAAGATCAAAACCAATGGATGGTTTGTCCGCGAGAATAATTTTATTCAACTCTTCAGTTATACGTTCCTGTGAGATGATGCTAATCCGGAACGCATCTTTTGTGATGGCGTCAAAAACCCCGGGTTCAATGTGAAAATGCAATTGTGAAGCAAAACGAATGGCGCGCATCATTCGCAAAGGATCGTCACTGAACGTTTTTAACGGATCCAAAGGTGTCCGGATCAATTTGTTTTTAAGATCTTCCAACCCATTAAATGGATCGCTTAACCGGCCGTAATCTTTTTTGTTCAAACTGATTCCCAATGCGTTTATGGTAAAATCCCTTCTTAACTGATCATCTTCAAGCGTTCCTGTCTCCACATCAGGTTTCCGGGATTCAACGCGGTAGCTTTCTTTACGTGCCCCGACAAATTCAATTTCAAGGTCCTCTATCTTAATTTGTGCTGTCCCGAAATTTTTGAAAAAACTGACCATTGGTTTTGGTTCAAAATTTTCGGACACTTCCTGAGCCAGTGCAATGCCATCACCGATGCAGGAAATATCTGCATCTTTTGTATTTCGACCAATTAATTTATCACGCACAAAACCACCGATTATATAACAGGGTGTCTTCAGTTTTTCCGCGGCGTTGCCGATCTTTTTAAAAATAAATAATTCCCTTTCTGTGCAATTTATTTCCATGCGTGCAAAGGTAAGCAAGAAGGTACAAGGAGCAAGAAACAAGAGGCAGGAATTGCCAGCCACATTGATTTTAATCAGCAGGGATTAATGCAGACAACAGCTGATCGTCCGTAATTTCTTTTGCACACCGGAAATGTTTTTCCGGGCAAGCTTTATATCCATGCAATCCGCACGGACGACAATATAAATTTTCCCGGACTTCAATGATAAATTGATTATCTGACAAAGGACCATAACCAAATCCAGGAATGGTTGAACAGAATACTGCAGCGACAGGAGCATTCATGGCCGAGGCAAAATGCATGGGGCCGGAATCGTTTACGTAATTCATTATGGCATCCTTCATCAGTGCGCAGGATTCGAGGAAAGAAAGTTTCCCGCAAAGATTTATAGCGTTTTTATATCTCGTTGACCGTATCATATTTTCACACATTGAATGGTCGGTCGGCCCACCCAATAAATAAATATGCAAGTTTTCAGGAAGCTTATTGATAAATTGCAGCCATTTATCAGCTGGATATTGCTTGGTAAACCAAACGGATGCCGGCGCAATCGTGATGTATGGTTGTTGCTTATAGGCTTTTGCTTTCTCTTCGTCTGTTTTTGATGGATATAGTTTTGGACGAACGACCTCATCATTAGTGAGGTCTTTTATCAATTCCAGATTTCTTTCTATTTCATGTTTCCCATGCCCCTTTTCATCAAAAACATGCTTTATTCTTTTTGAAAAAAGGAAGCTGAATGGATTTTTGTCAAAACCAATCGTCGTCTTCGCGCCTGAAAACCCGGTAAGCAAACCAGTCGCCCCGAATCGTTGCACATTGATCACTACATTATATTTTGCCTTTCGTACTCTATTTAAAAGCGTGATGAGATTCTTTAATTTATTCTTTTTCTTATCCCAGACCAGTGTCTCATGCAAGAAAGGGTGATTGCTCAACAAGGATTCATTTCCTTTTCTTACTAAAAAATCTATGGATGCACCAGGAAAATGCCGATGTAATTTTTCAACAATGGAAGTTGCCAACACCACATCGCCAATAAATGCCGTTTGAATGACCAGGAATTTTTGCACTTTTTTGTTTGTAGTTAGGATTTTATTTTTATCATTTCCCTAATCCCGTAACATTTTAATGGTTCCATCTTTATTAAACTGTATTACAGATGAAGGTTGATGCTTTGTTTTCTCTTCCTGCCTGTATTGCACAATATAATCAACACCCTGTTTTATCTGCGCGGATATTTCCGCAAAATTTTGAGGAGTAGTTGAATTAGAAACGTTTGCGGAAGTGGAAACGATCGGTCTGAGAAATTGTTTGATCAGTTGCTTGCAAAAAATTTCTTTTACAACCCGGATCGCGACCGTTCCGTTTGCATTCATCACATTATCAGCCAAACCAATCGCCCCTTCATAAATTACTGTTGTCGGTTTCTGAACAGTTCTCAAATAATCAAAAACATGCAAATCAAGTTGCGTAACGCATTTCAAAATATCACGTTCTTCAGCAACCAGCACAATAAGGCTCTTTGAATCGGCTCTTTTTTTCAGGTCAAAAATTTTTTTAACGGCGCTTGAGTTGGTAGCGTCGCATCCAATTCCCCAAACGGTGTCTGTCGGATATAAGATTAACCCTCCCTGGATTAATGTCTCAATGCATTTTTTCAGGTCGTTTTGAAAATCAGGCTTAACCATGATCAAAAATACAGTCAATTCAATAATGGGAAAATTAAAAACTGTAAGAAACGCCGGTAACGAAGAAAAAACTATTGGTTAGTTGTTCTTTCCCCCTTTCGTTTGACCTGGTTCCAAGCCTTGTCGAAATCACGTTTACATCGACGATCGAGGCGTTTGTCGGAAGGACATAAGTGGGAGAGAAGTTGAAAGTAAGTCTCTTGACAGAATAAGTCACAGGGAAACTCCACTCATAATCAAGAATTTTAAATTCTCTGGGGTTTTCCACATCTCCATTTTCGGAGATTTCATTGATAAGTCTTTGTAACCTTGCCGCTTTTACAAGTCTGCGGAGCGAATAACGCCGGAACCGGTAATAATTATTATAATAATTTTGAGTGCTGGCATTTACTTCTAATGTGGGGGTAATCGCCAGATTTTTTTCCAGAGCAAAAAAAGTATGTTCTACGCCCAGTTCTGTTGCATAATCTGTATGGTCACCAAAATTTAAAATGGCTTGCAGCGTGGGTTTAATAAAACCAACATCATAAGCAACAAAAATATCCGCACTTCCCTCAATTTCCGAACGCACATTATAACTTTCGCTACTAAAAATATATTTGGATACCGTGATCAATCCATCAAATTTCGGCTTGATCAAACTATAACCGCCATCAATGGTTGCCAGGTCAATTCTTCCCTGGCCAGGCTCTGTTAAATAGGAAGCTGACGCGTTTACAAAAAGCCCGGATTTATGATAATAACCCACAGACGCGGTAAAATATGGAGAAGGAAGCGAGTCCTTTCTACCGAGATAAACATTATTGCTTAAATAGTTTAAACTGGCCAACCAAAAAGACTTTGGTCGCAAGATGCCCGCGTCATTAAAAACGCTGTCCATTTCTTTTTCGATGCTGTCTTTAAAAAATTTCTGTCTTGCTAAACTGTCTTGCCCGGATGATTTGAATTGAAATAAAATGAAGCTCATGCATAAGCAAATTGCTATGGTGTGCTTTTTCATCGAGGTTAATTTTTCATGCATGATAACAATCTCAGTAAAGCTGTTATTTATTTTTATATCAAATAGAATGAAACGTATAGACTGTTGAATTTAACAGATGTTTAAAACAAAAATAATCGTTTTTTAACTTGAGAATTTTCAAATCTTTTCGACTCAAGTCAACATCTGAATTGCATGCATTATGTTTGCATAAAAAAATGAGTATGGAGGTAATGGGCTTAATAAGCGATGCGTGGGATGATCGCGAATTATTAAAAGAAGCAAAATACAGCAATGCAATTCGCCAGGTCATCGATGCGGTTGACAAAGGCATTTTGCGTGTTGCGGAGCCTGCTGAATCCGGATGGAAGGTCAATGAGGTGGTGAAGCAGGCGATCCTGATGTACTTTGCTATTCAGCCTATGCAAACGTGGAATATTGAGCCATTTGAATTTTATGATAAAATGCTACTGAAAAAAAATTATAAAGAACTGGGAGTTCGGGCAGTACCGCACGCCATAGCAAGATACGGTGCACACATTGCAAAAAATGTTGTGCTCATGCCAAGTTATGTAAATATCGGCGCTTTTGTCGATGAAGGCACGATGGTGGATACCTGGGCTACGGTCGGAAGTTGTGCACAAATCGGCAAGGGCGTTCATCTGAGCGGCGGGGTCGGAATCGGCGGCGTCCTTGAGCCTTTGCAGGCTGCTCCGGTAATTATTGAAGATGGTTGTTTTATCGGATCGCGATGCATCATTGTGGAAGGCGTGATCGTTGAAAAGGAAGCCGTGCTCGGCGCGAATGTCGTGTTAACACAATCAACAAAAATTATAGATGTCACCGGAGATGAACCCAAAATATATAAGGGCCGCGTGCCCGCGCGAAGTGTTGTTATTCCCGGAACTTATTTAAAAAACTTTCCTGCAGGTGAATATGGTGTTGCCTGCGCCCTTATTATCGGACAGCGAAAGGCCTCAACCGATCTGAAGACAAGTTTGAATAATGCATTGCGCGAATTCAATGTTAGCGCTTAAACAATGGTGGTTTTTGGGCTTCCCGCCTGTTAGTGCGGCACAGCATAAAAATTTTTTTAATAGCGATCGTTCTTCCGGGACTGACATTTGATAACAATGCTTTTATACTCTTTTTCAGATCAGGGCGCATCAGGAATCCACCATCGAACTTTATTTCGAACACAAAAAAGCCTGGTACGGGGACCAATATTGGCCGGGATCGTGGTATGGAAAGAAATATTTTCTGCATTTTTTAATTATCAGGGATCCATTCTCCATTATCAATTATTACATTTGCCTGCTGCCCAAGTGGCGAAATTGGTAGACGCACTGTGTTCAGGTCGCAGCGTGGGTAACCATGTGCTGGTTCGAATCCGGTCTTGGGCACTACACTGGACAAATCGAAGTTTTCTTCTTTTTGTCCAGTTTTTTTTTCGTTGTAACCCGCGCCTTTACCGCATGACTGGGTCGACGGCTTCATTAAGCCTTGCTGTTCGATGAGGGGACGAAGTTCCTGATTTACAGATTAAAAGAGGGGATGATTGATTTCCTTTAAAACCTTTTCTATCGCGCTGCCTATCGGGGAAATAAATTTCCCTTCTATATCCGGAGTGTTGCATGTCCATTGAGTGAATATTTGCATGGTCACTTCTTTTTTGCCAGGGAAAAAATTTCCGGTGTAGATATAATTGGGGCTATTATCCCATGCGTAATTAACTCGATAAAAAATGCCCTGAGCGTTGCTCATCCTGGTTGCGGTACCATTATATTTCAGATAATTCACCTCAAACTGAATATTCCATCTTTCAGGATTTGTAATGTTGTTTTTCGGCTTTGACATAAGGTGCAATGTCTGTTTTTAATGGTAGAGCTGCAAAATAATTAATACGTGAGGTTAAGCGGTATGGTTTATTGGTGTTCCTTATTTTCTAAAAGGCTCCTGATTTTTTACAACAGCCTTTCGATAAGTTGATCAGAAGATCTGAGAAAAGTGGCAGAAATATTTGTACAAAAAACGTCAGTCGTCTTTTGTCTTAGCATTTAATCCCATGAGCACAACTCTTGAAAGGAGCGTCGCGCCTGCCGCTTCATTGAAAAGCAAATACCGGAAACGAAAGCCTATTTTAAAAATTACACATGTATATTGCCGTTATATTTAAAATCTTTTTTGCTGACACCAGTTTTGTTATTTTAGTATCGGCACCCATCTGTTTATCAATGCAACTGAAATGAACTGCTTCGGCGACATGCTGGCACTCTGTTTGTCCGCTGCCTGCCATGTCTGCAATCGTTCGCGTGATTTTGAGAATGTTGGAATATGATCCTGCCGGAAATGAGGTCTGCAAGAACAAGCCAAAATGTTTCCCATCGAACCTATACATTTGTGTTGTAAAAATTATTCAAGACCTGTTTTTATACTCAAATAGAAATATGAAAAAGACATTTTTGCATCCATTTGCTCTGCTGATCGTATTCTTTGGTGTTCCGGTATGTACTCTGGCTATTGACACAAAGGACACCCGCATGTTATCGCAACCGGCGATCAGCAGGGATCATATCGCATTCATATATGCAGAAGACCTCTGGATCGCTAATTCCGATGGCACTGACCCGCGGAGGCTGACCGTAGATGAGGGCATTGAATCCAATCCTGTTTTTTCTCCCGACGGACAATGGATTGCCTTCAATGGCCAGTACGATGGGAATACGGACGTCTATATTATCCCGGTGCAGGGCGGTATCCCGAAAAGACTGACCTGGCATCCTTCCGCCGATATTGTACGCGGGTTTACCCCCGACGGAAAATCCGTTCTTTTTTTATCCCAGCGCAACGAATTTACGAATCGCTATTTTCAACTCTATACCGTACCGGTCACGGGTGGCCCCGCAACCCAACTGGGGGTTCCCAACGCGTACCACGCCTGCTTTGCTCCGGACGGAAGAGCGATCGCCTATAATCCCTACCCCGATCAATTCGGAGAGTGGAAGCATTACCGGGGAGGAGCGATCTCTCAAATCTGGCAGTTTTCTTTTGCAGAAAAGAGCATGGTAAAAATTCCACAGCCTGAAGGAGGTTGCAATGATGTACAACCGGCATGGATGGGAAATGCCATTTATTTTCTGAGCGACCGCAATGGGGAGTTCAATGTATTTGGTTATGACGTTTCCGCCAATAAGATCAAACAACTGACGGATTTCAAAGACTTCCCCGTAATGAATATGTCTGCGGGAAATGGAAAAATAATATTTGAACAGGCAGGCTATCTTCATATTTATGACCCCGGAACCTCGTCAGAAAAAAAATTAGCGATCGGAATTGCGGCAGACCTGCTTGAATTACGCCCGCGCTTTGCAAAAGGTGCAAAATATATACGCACTGCAGATATTTCTCCCACAGGCATGCGCGCGGTCTTTGACTTCAGGGGGGAGATTGTGACCGTTCCCGCAGAAAAGGGCGATTATCGGAACATTACCAACACTACTGCAGTGCATGAAAAAAACCCGGCATGGTCCCCCGATGGGAAATGGATCGCTTATTTTTCTGACGCTTCCGGCGAATACAAGTTGGATATACAATCCCAGGATGGAAAAGGGGAAGTTCTGTCATTCAAACTATCGGGCTCAGGATTTTATGCAAACCCGTCATGGTCCCCCGACGCAAAAAAGATCGCCTACACCGATAATGCCAGGGAACTATTTTTGCTCGATATCGCCTCCGGCACGATCAAAAAAATTGATGCAGATGAATATTATACCCCTGGGGCCTTCCGCGACCTTCTCGGAGATTGGTCAGGTGATTCCAAATGGATCGCGTATACCAAGGTCACTTCCACCCAATTCAAAAAAGTTCTTTTGTATTCTCTGGGTGAGGCGAATTCCTACCCCGTTACGGACGGTCTGAGCGACGCTTCTTCGCCCCGTTTTTCCCGGAATGGAAAATATTTGTATTTCTTTGCATCTACCGATGCCGGCCCAGTTATCAACTGGTTTGATCAATCCAATGATGATTATCGCAAAAGCAATTCTATTTACCTGGTGACCTTGCAAAATCAAACCATTTCTCCGTTAGCAAAAGAGAGCGATGAAGAACAGCCCAAAAAAGACGACTCATCCGCAAAAACCAAAAATGCTGGAAAACAGGAAGAATCCGCACGTTTTTCGCCTGTGAAAATTGACTGGGAAGGGATACAGAATCGCATCCTGGATATCCCGGTAAAACCTGGAAATTATGACAACCTCTCTTGCGGAAATGACGACAATATTTTTTATATCTCCTATAGCGATGACGGCGGAGGTACCCTACACAAATTCAGTTTCAAAAAAAGAAAAGAAGAGGAAGTGATGCCGATGCAGCGATATATCATTTCCGCCGACGCAAAAAAGATGCTCTACGTCAACAACGGCACCTGGGGGATCACAAGCACGGGAGAAAAACCAGAGACGGGAAAGGGGACGATCGATGTGGAGGCGGTTCAGGTGAAGATTGATCCCTCGACAGAATGGCCCGAGATCTTTGACGAGGCCTGGCGAATCAACCGCGATTATTTTTATGACCCGGGAATGCACGGCAATAACTGGGCGACCATCAAAAAGAAATACGCCGTCTTCCTTCCCGATCTTGCCTGCCGCGATGATCTCAATATCCTTATCAGGTGGATGTGCAGTGAGCTCTCGGTCGGGCATCACCGACTGACGAACCTGGGAGATAAACTCTACCAGCCGCAAAATATACAGGGAGGTTTGCTTGGCGCCGATTTCGCGATTGCGGGCAACCGTTACCGAATCACCAAAATTTATGGCGGACTGAACTGGAACCCGAAACTGCGCTCACCATTGACCGAACCCGGCGTGAATGTAAAGACCGGGGATTATATCTTAGCTGTGAATGGTATTGATATTGCAGCAACCCAGGAACTCTATCAACCCTTTGAGAACACTGCCGGGAAGATTGTCGAGCTCACGGTCAGTCCAACCCCTGACTACAAAGATTCCCGGGTAGTAAGTGTAGTGCCGGTCGAAAGTGAGTACGAACTGAGAAACCGGGATTGGGTGGAAGGTAACTTAAAAAAAGTGACAGATGCCACCAACGGCCAGGTAGCTTATGTTTATGTTCCCAATACCGCAGGTCTCGGGCATGATTATTTCAAGCGGTATTTTTACCCCCAATCGGATCGCAAGGCGATCATCGTGGATGAACGGTTCAATGGAGGCGGCCAACTTGCCGATTATTATATCAACCTTTTGCAAAATCCTTACCAGGCGCACTGGAACATGCGTTATGGCAGGGACCTGAAAACGCCGAGCGCGTCAATCCAGGGGCCAAAAGTAATGCTGATCAATGAATCCGCCGGGTCGGGCGGGGATATGCTTCCCTGGATGTTCAGGAAGTTTCATGTGGGAACCCTTGTCGGCACACGTACATGGGGTGGTCTTGTCGGCATCCTGGGCTTTCCGGAATTCCTGGACGGCGGGGGTGTTACGGCACCTAACGTAGGTATCTGGACCAAGGATGGATTTGTGGTGGAGAATGTAGGGGTTTCGCCGGATATCGAAGTGGAACAAGCGCCTTCAGCAATCATTAGCGGACGGGATCCGCAACTGGAAAAAGCGATCCAGGTTGCCCAGGACGAGCTCAAAAAAAACCCACCCGTGGAACCGACCCGACCTCCTTACCCTGTAAAAGTGAAAAATTGAGTAATTGGCCCGTCACCAGCAACCGTAAAGTAATATTTCGCACGAGAAAAAGTATGGGGGTATAACGCGGATGGATAAACGAAACGATTTGTAAATAATTTCTATGCCGATTTTTCACCTTTGCAAAGGAAAGAAAATAGAAAAATTTAATCTGAATTAATTTTTTCATTCATCACAATAGTTTATCAAAGACAAAAGAAGATCATCGTGATGGAGACTCTGCCCGCCATATAACATTACTGCTTATCATTGAGTCCATTATACAAATCGTAAAAAGAAAGTCCGGCTATTGCAAATGTAAGAAACACCTATTATCTTGTGCTTTCAATTCCGTGCTGCCCAAAGTCTATTGCCCTTGAAATACCGTCATTCAATCCTCAGTATTTCATTGCAAAATAGACGATATGATACACACAAAAGAACTCCGTTTCGGAAACAAAGTACAAACAAAACAAGGTGAGATCATCACCATTCAGCAAATTCTTTGCGAGACCATCATTTCTGAATCGAAAATAGTGGTCAAGAAGGGGTCCGTTAATATAACTGAACCGCCTGACCAGGCAGATTTTATTTTCGAGCTGAATGAAGTGATTAAGGAAGTCGAATGCGAAGAAATTTATCCGATCGCGTTAACCTCCGGGATATTAAAAAAATGCGGTTTCCGTAATTTTTGCCGGGAGGAATGGATATTCACCATTGACAACAGCCACATCGATTTTATATTCGTTGACGGGGTTTTGAGACTCAGGTGTATGGCTGAATCACTTTCGAATATCAGGTACGTCCATCAGCTGCAAAATTTTCTTTTTACAATCGGAGATTTTGAATTGGAGGTCGAATTGGCCGAAGATGCAGCATAGCTTTGCATTTGCCTGCAAGTAAGATAATAATATGTAGATTGGTTAGTAAGCGGCGAAGGTTTAACCTTCGCCGTTATTGTTCATGAACTTCCCGGCTTGTAGGGTAACTTAACCCTGCCGTGATGCCAGACATTATAAAAACATTAAAATGGAATAGCTGCCATTCCGTTTTGCATCTTAACTTTTCTTCCCTTCAAGTGGTGACTTTTAATCATAATTCCCGACACCTAGCAAAACAAGAATCCCTTAATTCCGGCAGGTCAGAATACCATTCGGTAATGGATTCCTTAGTATATTTATTGCCGCTTCATTTCTTAACTGCTATAATATATGAGTATACGTCTACTTCTGTGCGCAGGAATATTCTTGCTATTGTCCTCATTGATTCATAAAGAAAATAAAAGGACAAACCTGCATCGTTTCACCAGTGCAGCAGATACGGTTTCCCCGTCGGGAAAAAAAGTTTTCGACACGCATTGCCAAACATGTCATAAGGATTCCGGAATTGCGCTGGCGCCGGATATCACGATCTTGTCAGCGATGACGCCGAAAGCGATTTTCGCTGCCTTGAACAATGGAAAGATGCGGGTACAGGGTGCCCTATTGAATGAAGCCGACCGCAAAGCTGTCTCAGAATGGCTTTCGCAAAACGAAATAAAAACAACTGGATTTCCTGAAGATGCATTTGCACCATTTTCAATCGCGCCAAATAAGTTTGATTATTCCGGATGGGGTGGAAATAAAGAAGGAACGGGATACAGAACTACTGAACAGGCTGGTATTTCTACTGCTAATTTATCTTCATTGAGATTAAAATGGGCTTTCGCCTTTCCCGACGCTACCGTTATCCGGAGCAAGCCTGCCTGTGTCGGTGATTGGATCATTGTTGGCGGCCAATTCGGAGAATTGATGGCAATCCATAAAAACAGCGGAAAAATAGGATGGGTATTTAATGCAAATGCTGCCATTCGTGGAGCAATTGCCATTACAGAAAATGCAGGGGTTATAACTGCATTCTTTGCGGATTTCAGCACAAACGTATATGCTGTTGATGTAAAAACAGGAAAACTTATCTGGAATAAGAGGGCGGGATTCGATCAGCAATCATCGGTTACCGGGTCAGTTGCTGTTTCTAACGGCAAAGTATACGTGCCAATATCTTCCATAGAAGTGGCGATGGCAGCCGACGGTAATTATTCCTGTTGTACTTCTTCGGGTGGTGTGGTGGCACTTGATGCAGCAAGCGGCCGGGAGTTATGGCGGCATCGGGTCCTTATGCCTGCCGCTCATTCAGGAACAAAGAAAAACGGAAAACCTTTTTATGGTCCGTCAGGCGCTCCGGTATGGTGTAGCCCTACGGTTGATGTAAAAAGGAGTTTGCTATATATCGGCACGGGGGAAAATTATTCCATGCCCTCTACAAATACGAGTGATGCAGTTCAGGCACTTGATTTAAAAACAGGGAAACTCATTTGGAATTTTCAATCAACGAGTAACGATATTTATAATCTTGCCTGCCCCTTATTTAATAATTGCCCTGGCAAAGCCGGTCCAGACCTTGATTTTGGAATGGCTCCGATCTTAATAAAAAAAGCTGGTGGGAATGATATTCTGGTTGCAGGACAAAAATCGGGAATGGTCTATGCGCTATCACCGGCAAGTGGCAGGATAATCTGGAAAACGAGAATTGGAAAAGGCGGCGCACTTGGAGGGATTCACTGGGGAATGGCTACTGACGGCCAATATCTGTATGCGGCAAATGCCGACAATATTTTAGCTCTTGATAAGCGTGATACTTCTCTGAAAGCTTCCCCGGGATTATATGCCCTTGATGTAATGACGGGAAAAATAATTTGGAAAACAGCAAGCCCGGCATGCACCGGAAATCAAAATTGCATCGCCGGTAATTCAGCGGCACCGGCCATGGTTCCGGGTATTGTGTTTGCCGGCGGACTTGACGGACACATGCGGGCATATTCAACAAGGGATGGTAAGATCATTTGGGATTTTGATACGAACAAAGAATATGAAACGACCAATGGCATAAAAGGAAAGGGTGGGGCGATTGATGGACCGGCGCCCGCCGTATCAGGTGGTATGTTATTTGTGAATTCGGGATACGGTATGTTTGGACAAAGACCAGGAAATGTGCTTTTGTGTTTTGAAACGGATCGAAAAAAATAAAGGGAAAGAGCTTATTTGGATTGTTATTCATCGCGCAAAAGTTCTAGTTGGATTACTAACCCATTGATTATTTTAATCATCCCATAAGGCTTGTAAATATATTTTATGCCAGGCGATGCTTTCTACTGTCGCGTTTTGAATTTGAAAGTTAAACGATGGTCAGCGGAGGAGTCTAAGAATTATTATATACTTTATATAAAGGATCTCTCAACGGCTCTGCTTTTTCACTGCAAATGAATTCCAGCAATTCTGCCAGTTGCGCTGGCTTTACCCAATTTTCAGGATTTGTATCCGGCATGCTTATTCTGTTGACTGCGGTATCGATGGTGCTCGGTACGACCACCGAAGCAACGATATTTCTGCCTTTATTTTCTTCGTTGATCAAATCGGCAAGTTTAAATAATAAGGATTTACTTAATGCGTAAGCTATTAAATCTTTTCCCTGTGCGGGATTTATTGCAGGTCTTGCCCCGATAAAAACCAACCGCCCATATTTGTTTTGCTGCATGTGCTGAATAAGCGGCCTAGCCAGGAAATATGCAGTCTCGAAATTTAGCGAGAATTGTTTTTGTATGTCCTTTCCAGGAGTTGCTGAAACATTCCCCATGGCAAAGCCCCCTACCAACATCAAAGCAGCATCGATCTTACCATGGTTATCTGCCGCGGATTTTACGAAATCTTCAGTCTCCCTTTCGTTGGTAAGATCAACGGCATGCCGCTCAAAAAACTTATTGCCTTTTGCAAATTCAAGGTGATCGTCTTTTGCGTCAACGGCAATGACGGAATATCCCTGATCTAAAAACTTTTTTACAGTCGCCGTTCCCAAATTACCGTTTGCACCGGTTATGATTACTGTTTTCATTTTTTATATTTAATGCATTTATCGCTGCACGAATGCCGGTGTGGCGGTCATCCGGATACCGGCGCGTCGTTTTTTACCTTATCTTCCTTTGCCCCATCCGGGGGTATGGCAAAAAAATCATCCGCATATGCTATCCATTGTCTTCAAATCCTGGATACAATGTCATTCCGCCGTCTACGAACAAGGTAGTTCCATTGATATAATCTGCATCGTCGCTTGCTAAGAAAACGGCAGCTTTGCCGATGTCTTCAACCGTACCAATTCTTTTTTCAGGAATAAGCCTTAAGAGATTTTGCAGATGCGCGGCGGTATCCCAGGCGTCTTTGTTAATGGGCGTTTCGATGGCGCCCGGCGCAATGGAATTAATACGGATCTTTTTTGGGGCAAATTCCTGGGCAATGGTTTTCATCAGCATCATAATGCCACCCTTGCTTGCTGCATAATTTGCATGACCAGCCCACGGGATTACTTCGTGTACGCTACTCATACAAATGATTTTTCCGGCTGATTTGCTTTTTGTTTCATCCAATCCCCTGCGTAAAAATTCCTTGATGGCTTCCCTCGCGCAAAGAAATTGCCCGGTAAGGTTTACACCGATCACAAAATTCCATTGATCCAGGGACATTTCGGTAAATTTTGCGTCCCGCTGCAAGCCTGCATTATTGAGTAATATATCCACGGTCCCAAATTGCGCCACCACATCAGCAAACATTTTTATCACTTCGTCTTCTTTGCTCACATCACACTGATAACTGCTGGCTTTGCCGCCAGAGGCAGTAATATCCTCCACAACCGCATCTGCCATTGGTTTTGCCACAAGCAACGGATAATTGATAATCACGGTGGCGCCGGCTTTTGCCATTTCTTTTGCGCAGCCTTCGCCGATGCCGCTGCTCGCCCCGGTAATGATAGCTACCTGGTTTTGTAATTTTTGTTCCATCTAATTTTATAAGATTTTGGTTCAGGATAAAGTTAAGATATTATGAGAAACCTGGGTTGTTGACACCATTTATTCATTTAAAAGAGGGTTCTATTCTTACATTTAATTTTATTCTGACTGATACTAACGGTAAGAATAAACCGATAATAAAATATGCAAAGGAATTTTTTCCATGGACGTAAAGGCGAACCAGCACATGCGGACTTTTATAGCAACACAAAATCCCGGCACAAGAATCTCCAAAGAAAAATGTAGATTTAAGGTGATAAATTCCAAATCTAAATTTTTCTTTTTATGACTTGCCAAAAAATGTATTTGGTTACGGCGGCCTTATTTTTTGTTTGCAACATCAGTATTGCACAGGATAATTTGCCAAGAAGTTTACCGGAACAGCAGGGTGTTTCTTCTGCCGACATCATTAATTTCCTTGAGGCTGCGGCTAAAAGCAAAACGGAATTTCACAGTTTTATGCTTTTGCGGCATGGGAAGGTCGTTGCAGAAGGATGGTGGAATCCTTACCAGCCTGAGTTAAGACATACTTTGTACTCATGCAGCAAAAGTTTTACAGCGACCGCAATTGGTTTTGCGCTGAATGAAAAACTTCTTTCTTTAAATGACAAAGTGGTTTCGTTTTTTCCAAATGATCTGCCCGATCCAGTGAGCCCGTATCTTGCCGAACTCACGGTGAAAGATGTGCTGATGATGTCTGACGGTATGGATCCGGATCCAAGTTTTACGGTTGCATCGCGCGATAGCAATTGGATAAAAGGGTTTCTTGCCGTGACCATCAAAAACGAACCGGGTACCAAATTTTTATATAATTCATTGGGCACCTACATGCTTTCTGCCATCATACAAAAAATAACGGGACAAAAAACAGTTGATTATTTGAAATCAAGATTATTCGATCCCCTGGGAATAAAAGGAATCGATTGGGAAACAGATCGAAAGGGAATCAATACCGGGGGCTGGGGATTAAGGGTTAAAACTGCTGACATGGCAAAGTTTGCCGAATTATTTTTGCAAAAAGGGAAATGGAATGGTAAACAAATTTTACCGGCTTCATGGGTGGAAGAGGCCAGCACAATGAAAATCATGCAGGACCCTGACGCCCCTCAATCAAAAAAAGACTCCAGTGATTGGTTGCAGGGATATTGCTATCAAATGTGGCGATGCAGGAATAATGCGTATCGTGGAGATGGCGCTTATGGACAGTTTATGATCGTCATGCCGGATCAGGATGCAGCCCTGGCAATAACTGCAGAGACTGCAAACATGCAGGAAGAAATTAATTTGGTTTGGAAATATTTACTGCCTGCATTTAAAAATGGACCGTTGCCGGATGACAAAAGTGAAGATCTGAAATTGCATGAAATGATCAAGACGCTCGCCTTGCCCGTTCCTGCAAAAAATAAAGAGGTGATACAATCGTCAATAAGTGGGAAGACATTTGCAGTTGAGTCAAACAAAATGCAATGGCAACAGATCGGTTTTGATTTTTCAAATGAAGGTTGCAAAGTGCGCCTGCAGACCGATAAAGGGATTTATCAGATTGGTTTCGGGCCTGGCAATTGGAAATTTGGCGAAACAAATATGCAGGGACCTTCGTTGGTCGCTACGGCGATCGAAAATATTTCCATGCTCTTTCCTGCAAAAATTGCAGGTGCCTATACATGGAAAGATGCCAATACCCTTCAACTTGTGCTGCGTTATATAGAAAGTCCGCATTCGGAAACTTTCGTCTGTCATTTCACCGGGAATAAAATTACCATTGATGCAGCAAGAAGTTTTGACTTTGGAAAAAACCCAATGATATTGCAAGGTGAGGCGAAGTAAAAAGGAGAAAATATTTTAGCGAATGCCTTTTTGTGAATGATACGGCTTATCACAGATGCGGGGATTGGATTGCTGATTTTTATTTTTTCAATTTCCGGTATTGGCATATCTGGGGACCCCATGGGCGGAACGGAACATCTTTAAGCAATAATAAAATGACAAGATAACCTGTTGCCGGGAACCTTAACGTTAATGATTAACTGCTGCATTTCCGTACCAAGTTTTGAATGGTGTCCAATCACCATTCAACTGAAACATCCTCACTTCTCTTTAAACCCAAAAACAAACAAAAGGGTAACTGCTGCAGCAAAAAGCAAGGGAACGATCCAAAATAACTGCCATTGATGAAGAGATGTACCGTGACTCATCACGCTGTTAAATATCCAGCCTGCGCCCCATGCGCCCAATCCTTGTCCGACTCCGTATGATACGAGTACAAAAAGTCCCTGCGATTGGGCTCTAATTTCAGGGGTAGCTTTTTT
>Ga0070731_10002420_pt1 | contig 17828 bp, 14 predicted proteins | sample Coa_R1_2_FD_66448 | JGI IMG/M metagenome (GOLD analysis project Ga0070731, IMG submission 66448) | Surface soil microbial communities from Centralia Pennsylvania, which are recovering from an underground coalmine fire - Coalmine... | ecosystem: Environmental > Terrestrial > Soil > Unclassified ...
AGCACGGCCTTCCGCTCGCCCTCGGGCGGATCGTGCTCGAAAATCTCGTCGGCGAGGATCTTGATGTCGATCACACCGACGAAGAACGCATCGTTGCCTTCGGAATGGTAGGCATAAGGCTGTTCGTCTGCGTGTATACGCTGCGCGGCAGCGCCTGCCGGATCATTTCAATACGCAGGGCCACCAAGGCAGAGGCAGAGCGATGGCTATCGTGAAGGTGACGAAGGAAATGGCGGAACGGGCCGTGGCCGAGATCGACTGGGACAAGGTCGACGCGATGACGGATGCGGACATCGAGCGGCAGATCGCCGAGAATCCCGACGCAGCGCCGGACATGGCGGCGCGGGCGGCACAGCGCGTCTGGCAGTCCGACCGGCCACTCGCCGAACGTCTCGCCGGGGCCCGCAAGGCGCTCGGCCTGTCGCGGCCACAATTCGCGGAGGCCTACGGCATTCCGTTCCGCACGCTCGAAGGCTGGGAACAAGGGCTGCGCCAGCCCGACCGCGGCACGACCGCCTATCTGGCGACGATCTTCGCCATGCCGCACCGCGTCGCCGAGACGGTCGCGATCGAGACGCGGCGGCGGGCGTCCTGAGTCACGCGGAGATCTGCCCCTTTCATATCTGCGGAAATCTGCGGCATCGGCGGATCGATCTGTGGGATTTCATCCGCAGATGGGTGTCCAATGTCGGCCCCCCGGTGATGGCCATGGACGCTTTGCGGGGCTGGTCGGAGCGCGTGGAGGCGGCGGTGCGGGCGCAAGCCCGCGCGCTGCTGCAACGCTCAGTGCTGGTGGCGATCGTCCGATCCCGCCGGCGGCGGGCCGTAGTCGGCGAGCGTTCCGTCGGACCATTTCCGCACCGGAATGAAGAACAGCGTGATCTGGCTGGTCAGGGGACCCGACAGCACCGGGGAGCCTTTCACATCCGCGCCCCACGCGCTGCCATCCGTGGCCGGCGAGAAGAACATGACATGCGGATACCAGGGATGGCCGTGGTCGTCGGACAGATATTGCTCCTTGGACAGCATGTAGGACATGGCGCCCGGCGCCGGCGGCGTGTTCGCCTTGGCCGAATTTTTCGAGCGTTCGGCCATCTCGTCCTTCGAAACGCCTGCGAGCGCCCATTCGGCGCGTTCCATGATCATGGGCAACACGGTGCGCACCGCCGCCTCATTCATGCAGATCGGCCCGCGCATCTTCTGATTCCAGAATTCCGGATCGTCGAAGGGCTTGTCCCAGGCCCGTTCGACGAGGCAGGTGAAATGGTTGGTACCGGTCGCGGCGGCCTCGAAACCATGCGCGCCGAGCACGAGGACGCTCGCATCGTTCGAGAGGGCGGCAGGCGCTGCGGTGCGCGCGAGCGCAATCTCCGCCGTCTTGTCCATCATGTATTGGTCGCGCGGCGCCATGGCGGGATATGACCCGATCGCCGCCTGCGCCGACGCGCTTTGTGCCGTGCCTGCGATCGTCAGCGCGAGAGCGAGACTGCCCGCCGCACGTAGCCAATTCCGCTTTTCCACCCTGGCCCCCTGCATCGAAGCTTGACCCCTTGGTGAAGCGCCTCGGCGCGATATGTCAACGAGCGCAAGACCCGCCGCGGCCCCCGAATGAAAGAGCGTCACGCGGTCGTGATGGCCGATATTCCCCGGATGTCCCCGGTTTGGTGCGGACAATAGCGTTCATCCGAAGTCCGTTGAAGCACCGGACGCCGCAGCGAGGCGGCTGACGCGCAGGCGCGCGACAGTAGGTGTGCCTGACCTGTTCTCCCTCGGCGTACAGACGATTTTTGCGCTATCGAATAGGGGTCCATTCGCCTAAGATGGCCACATACTTAACGGTAGATCCGATATGAGCGAGATGCCCTCCTGGTCGCATGCGTTTCGAGACAGACTCGATCTTGCCCCGTTCGGCAGTGCCGGATTGGCACTTTTTGCGATGGCTTTGAAATTTGGCTACGATGATTTGCCAACTATCGGCGCCGACGCCGTAGTTGATGGCCCGGATGATCGTAGTTGCGACGTAGTGTATATCGACCGGGATCAGCGGCTTGCGGTCGTAGCGCAGTCCTACAAGGCAGATATTCCGAAGACTACCGCAAATGCAGGCAAGGCTGCCACTCTCAGGCAGGCCATATCTTATCTCGTAGAGGTCGATCTCCCGAATGTACCAGAGCGAATTCGACCTAGCGCAGCTGCCTTTAGGTCTGCTCTACAAGACGGGGACGTAGATCAGATTTACGTGTGGTTCGTACACAATTGTCCTGGATCTAGCCAGGTTAGAGGAGAGGTTGCGGCGGTAGAGCAAACGGTACATGCGATTATAAGGGCACGCTTCTCTAATTTGACAGTGTCCATTTTTGCTGAAGAAATCGCATCTGAGGATTTGGAGCGACTTTACACAGATACGAATACGCCTATCCTTGTCAATGAGGTTGTAAATTTCGAGGCAAAAGCGCCATTATCGTTTGTTGAAGGCGAGTGGAAGTGTCTCGTTCTTCCATTGAAGCTCCAATTGCTACGATCCTTGTACAAGCAACATGGAACACGCCTTTTTTCGGCAAACGTTAGGGACTTTCTAGGAATGAAGTCCGGAGATTCGAATATTAACTACCAAATGCAGCGCTCATTGCGCGAAAAACCGGCAAACTTCTTTGTATATAACAATGGCCTTACAACATTGACGCACAAGGTTGAAACGGAGTCTATTCAAGAAGACCTTGTTAAGGTAGCTGTACATGGAATTTCGATTGTAAATGGGGCACAGACAACCGGGACCATTGGTACTGCCGACGGTGAGCCACCTGAGGATGCATATGTCTTGGCTCGATTTATTTCTACGTCTAGTGAAGATCTAATCAGTGACGTGGTTCGCTACAACAATAGCCAAAATGCGGTGACCGCGTCTGACTTTCGAAGCACCGATCCAACACAACGAAGGTTGGTTCAGGAAATGATTCAGATACCTGACGCAGAATACGACGGAGGGCGTAGGGGCGGAGTATCGGCAGCAATTAAGCGGCGGCCCAAGTTGCTTCCGTCGTACTCCGTGGGACAGGCAATTGCAGCAGTTCACGGTGACCCAACCGTGGCTTACAATGAGAAATCGGCGATATGGTCTCGAGACGCACTGTATAGTCGATATTTCAATGATAACCTTACCGCGCCTCATATAGTCTTCTGCTACGGGTTGCTTAAGGCGGTAGAAAATGAAAAGAACAGTTTACGCCAGAGGGAGGCGGCAGGCGAAGCGCTTACTAAGGCGGAGAAAGACAAACTCGAGTTCTATCGCAAACGAGGAGCAGTTTTATTGCTTTGTGGTGGCGTAGGGGAATGCCTTGAAACGATTGCTAATTGCGTTGTTACCAACAGATTTAGCCTTCACTTCTCAAATAAAATATCACCAGAACAAGCGGCCGCAGTCTGGGCTCCCACAGTAAGCGCCATATCAAGTCTTCATACGCACCTAGAAAAGGCGTTTAGCGATGGACTGAAGAATCAGGAGCGAATTCGAGACACACTTAGAGCTTTTTCTCAGCTTGTGGCTAGCTTAAGAGCTCCGTATGCGTCGTTCTTCGATAAGGTTCAGAGTCAACTCGCCTGAATTGGAGATCCCAGCTACTCCACGCGGTGGGAGTTCGGAGGACAATGCTCTTCAACTCAGAGAGCGGCACGGCAGGCTTCCTCGATCCGCTCCGCGAGAAGCCGTGCGGCGAGATCACCCTCGACCCGCAGGCTCTCGGTGATCGACAAGGCGGTCGCCATCGTCGGCCGCGGCAGTTGGCGCGTGCTCCACAGCGCGACCGTCCCGAATTCGGCGAACGCCTGACGGTAGAGGCGCAGCACCTCGTCCGATGCCGGCCGGCCGGCGCCGATGTCCTTCAGCTCGTCGATCGTGCATGGTTCGGTCTAGTGTTGCGGTTCCAACGGTCGTCGCCTCTTTGTCGTCATGGCCGGACCTGTTCCGGCCATCCACGTCGGGCCGCTTGGCTGCTGCGCGACGTGGATGCCCGGGACGAGCCCGGGCATGACGGTGGGGAAGCCGCGCAAGCCATCCGTTAAGGTCAGGACACTAGCATGAAGGCGGCTTGAGGCAAACGCGCCCGCTCCCGCGTGATCGCCGCGGCGCCGGCTGCTCAGCCCGTATCCTGGCGCGGCGCCAGCTCGATGCCGGTATAGAGTTCCGCCATGGCGATCTCGACATCGATTTCCGGCATCTTCAGCACGGATTGCGCCGACAGGACGTGGCCGATCCAATCGTCGCCGCTGCGCTCGAACATGGTCCCGGCGATGCTGTCCTGGTGGAGGATCACGTAGCGCCGCACAGACGGCATCGCGGCGTATTCGCGGTTCTTCACGCCGTAATCGTCGCTGGCCGTGCTGTCGCTCAGCACCTCGAAAATCACCACGGGATCGTGGACGATTGTCGCGTCGGCCGGCGGCCCGGAGCAGATGACGATGCCGTCCGGATAGCGGGAGGTGCGCTCGCCGGTCTGCACCTTCACGTCGCTGCCGAAAAACTGGCAGGGCCGGCCCCGCAGCCGCGCGCCCATCGCCGTATGGAGGTTGTGTTGCACGGCGGCGTGCGCGATCGTGCCGCCGGTCCTGACGATCGGCCGGAACCCATCGAACTCGTAGCGCAGTGCCTGGCGGTGCTCCCATGCCAGGAACTCGGCCAGCGTCATCGGTCTGTCGGCGGCGATGCTCATGGCCCGCACCATATCACGGGGGACGCCTCGTCGGCGCGGCCGATCATGCCGCGCCAGGGCTCCGAACCCAGGTTAATGAGCGGGTGATTTGATCGTCATGGCCGGGCTTGTCCCGGCCATCCACGTCGAGCGGACACATTGACTTCGACGGCCGGAGGCGGCTGCCCGACGTGGATCCCCCGGACAAGCCCGGGGATGACGATTGAAGGCAAGCGGTCCACCCCCATTGATGACGACGCATCTATCTTGCTAAGGTCCGCCCGACCGCCGGCGCCGCCGCGGCGCCGTCGCATCCGCCGCCATCGGGAGATCCGCCATGACACACATGATGAACGTGCCCGGGCTGGGCGAGGCCGCCCAAAGCTTCATCGCCAAGACGCCGCGGATGCTGATCGGCGGGGAGTGGGTGCCGGCGGCGTCCGGCAAGGTGTTCGACACGATCGACCCGGCGACCGAGACGGTGATCTGCCAGCTGGCCGAGGGCGATGCCGAGGACGTGGACCGTGCCGTCAAGGCGGCGCGCCGGGCCTTCGATGACTCGGCCTGGAGCCGCATGCGGCCGGTCGAGCGCGAGCGGCTGCTCTTGAAGCTGGCCGACCTCGTCGAGGCCAATCTCGAGGAGATCGCCCAGCTCGAATCCCTCGACAACGGCAAGCTCGTGTTCTTCGCGAAGATCGTCGACGTGCAGGGCACGGTCGACTACCTGCGCTACATGGCGGGCTGGGCGACCAAGATCGAGGGCCGCACGCTCGACGTCTCCTGCGGCTTTCCGGGCGACGAGTTCCAGGCCTACACGCTCAGGCAGCCGGTCGGCGTGGTCGGCCAGATCACGCCGTGGAACTTCCCGCTCGCCATGGCGGCGTGGAAGCTGGCCCCGGCGCTCGCCGCCGGCTGCACCTGCGTGATCAAGCCGGCCGAGCAGACCTCGCTGACCACGCTGCGGCTGGGCGAGCTGATCCTCGAGGCGGGGTACCCGGCCGGCGTGGTCAACATCGTCACCGGGTTCGGCGAGACGGCGGGGGCGGCGATCACGGCCCATCGCGGTATCGACAAGATCGCCTTCACCGGCTCGACCAGCGTCGGCAAGATCATCGGCAAGGCCGCGATGGACACGGTCAAGCGGTTCTCGCTGGAGCTGGGCGGCAAGTCGCCGGTCATCGTCGACCGCGACGTGGATCTCGAGCAGGTGATTCCGGGGGCGGCCAACGGCATATTCTTCAACTCGGGCCAGGTGTGCACGGCCGGCTCCAGGCTCTATGTCGAGGATTCGATCTTCGACAAGGTGGTGGGTGGCATCGCCGACATCGCGAAGTCGATCAAGCTGGGCGCGGGCTACGATCCCGCCTCGGGCGCGCAGCTCGGGCCGGTCGTGTCGGACGAGCAGCTCGACCGGGTGCTGGGCTATATCGAGAAGGGCAAGGAGGAGGGCGGCGAGGTGGTGGCCGGCGGCGGCAGGTCCGGCGAGCAGGGCTATTTCGTGAAGCCGACCGTGTTCACCGGCCTCGGGCAGAATTCCACGCTGGTGCGCGAGGAGATCTTCGGGCCGGTGCTGGTGGCGCAGCCGTACAAGTCGATCGACGACCTGGCGGCAGTCGCCAACGACACCGATTACGGCCTCGCGGCCAGCGTGTGGACCAACAACCTCTCCTTCGCCCACAAGCTGGCGAAGCGGATCAAGGCCGGCACGGTGTGGGTCAACACCCACAACATCGTCGACCCCAACCTGCCCTTCGGCGGCATGAAGCAGTCCGGCATCGGCCGCGAGAACGGGGCGGCGGCCATCGACCTCTACACCGAGACGAAGACGGTGCTGATCAAGCTGTAGGAAGGAAGACGGCGGAAGGCGCTTCGCTTTTCCGCCCTACGGCGTCCGGTAGGGCGGAATAGCGGAGCGTACTCCGCCATCGATGGGAGGGGCCATGCGCGACGTCGACGGCAAGGTCGCCTTCATCACCGGCGGCGGCAGCGGCATCGGGCTCGGCATGGCGCGGGTGTTCTCCGCGAATGGCATGAAGGTGGTGATCGCCGATATCAGGCAGGACCATCTCGACGCCGCGATGGCGGAATTCAGGCGGACCAACGCCGCCGTGCATCCGATCCGGCTCGACGTCACCGACCGCGCCGCCATGGCGGCCGCCGCCGACGAGACGGAAGCCGTGTTCGGCAAGGTCCACGTCCTCTGCAACAATGCCGGGATCAATCTCTTCAACGACATGGCCGAGGCGTCCTACGACGACTGGGACTGGGTCATGGGGGTCAATCTCGGCGGCGTGATCAACGGGGTGAAGACCTTCATCCCGCGCATCCGGGCGCATGGCGAAGGCGGGCACATCGTCAACACCGCCTCGATGGCCTCGATTATCAGCGGCAGCGCCGGCATCTACACGGCATCCAAATTCGCGGTGCGCGGGCTCACGGAGGCGCTCCGATGGAGCCTGGCGCCGCACGGGATCGGCGTGTCGGTGCTGTGCCCCGGCCTGGTCAAGAGCGCGATCTACGAAAGCGACCTCATCCGGCCGGATAGCCTGTCGCGCGAGCGCGCGCCGGTGAACGCGGAATTCACCGCGCGGCTGGCCGAGATCCACCAGTCCGGCATGGAGCCCGACGAGGTCGGCGAGAAGGTGCTGCGCGGCATCCGCAACAACGACCTCTTCATCTTTCCGCATCCGGAGTTCAAGGAGGAGGTGCGGGAGATCTTCGAGGAGATCCTGTCCTTCATGCCGGAGGGCGAGGCCGATCCGAAACGCCTGATCTTCGAGGAGGGAAGGCGCAAGATGAAGGCAGACGCCAAGGCGGCGATGGCGCGCAATCCGGTGCGCTGATCAAAGCGGAGTCCCTCTTGCGCCGCCTCTCGCTCCCTCTCCGCCACTGGGGGCGGAGAGGGTCGGGGTGAGGTGGGGGATAGCTCGGAGCGTCGGCGGCAACCCACCTCACCCTCCCGTCGCTGATGCGACGGGTCCCTCCCTCTCCGCCCTGAAGGGCGGAGAGGGGAAGTGCACAGCGGGCGACACGAAGGCCGCTCGACTCGTTGCGCGCGTGCACCGATAGTACGGGGGCCATGCCCGCGATCACCGGCCTTCTCGAAACCGTGCTCTATGTCTCGGACCTGCCGGCCTGCTCGGCCTTCTACGCGGAGGCGCTGGGCCTGCCCGTGATGTTCGAGTCCGACCGGCTGAACGCGCATGATTGCGGGCGGCAGGGGGTGCTGCTGCTCTTCCGGAAGGGCGCCACCAGCGAGGACGTGGCGACGCCGGGCGGCGTCATTCCCGGTCACGAGGGGGTGGGGCGGCTGCATCTCGCCTTCGCGATCGAGGCGGCGGCCTACGATGCGTGGAAGCAGCGCCTCGAAGGGCGGGGCGTCGCGATCATCAGCGAAGTCGATTGGACCCGCGGCGGGCGCAGCCTCTATTTCCACGACCCCGACGGCAATGTCGTGGAGCTGGCGACGCCGGGCCTGTGGCCGAACTACTGAGTTTCGCCTACTCGAACGCCCATTCGCGGACGGCGCCGGTGTCGACATGGACGAAGCCGGAGCGCGGGTAGTAGCCGACGCCGCCCTCGCCCAGCTGCAGCGCCGCGTTGTGCAGCGAATAGAGATCGGCGTCGGCGAGCACGATGTCGGCGGCCTGGCCGCGCATGTGCAGGCTGTGCGCCGCGACGCCGCGCTGATGGCGGTGCATCCAGGAATTGGTCCGCGGCGAGCGATAGCCGGAGACCACCTGGAACGGCTCGGAGGATCCCACCGACTGGCGGAGATCGCCGAGCAGATCGAAGAGCCGCGGGTCGATCGGGTGCATGTCGCCCGACATGTGGTCGCGCATGAGCATGCTGAGCTGGTGCATCGTGTCCGGCAGGTAGACGCCGTCCCGCCAATAGACCGATTCGAACCCTTCGCCCGTATGGGCATTGACCAGGCGGATGAAGCGCTCGCGTGCACCGGGTTGGGCCGCGACCAGCGGAGCTGGCGCGGCCGGTTCCGGAAACCCGGTCGAAGGTGCGGTGCTGAAGCGATGATGCGTTCCGTTGCGGGCAACCGCCCGGCCGGCAGATCCGCGATGGATCACCGTCTTCGTGTTCACTTTGGCGGGATGGCCTTTGGGCGAGACGACCTTGGCGGCGAGGGCGGGATCGGCAGCCAAGCTTCCGATGGCCGCCGCTCCGAAAACGACAAAATTTCGCCGCGTCAGACGTATCGTCATCCGGTACGGCCCCCTGCATGGTTCCCCGTGAGGTTCGTTACCGGATGTTAACGGTGATGGCAAGGCCTCGCGCGCCCGATTGGGGCATTTTTGCGGCATGGTGCGTCGATTGACGCAAATTCAAGGCGATAGGCCCGTGCGCGGCAGTGGGGATTTGCGCGGCTCAGTGCGCGAGGATTCGCGCTATATCCCGTATCGCGAGAGGCTGCGCCGCAAGCAGGCCCGATTCGGCCGGGCCGCCGGCACCGGAATTCGGCCGCAAGGCGCGGAGTGTCGGCGGGCCGGGTCCGCCTTATTTCGTTTGACGAGGATGGGACACATCTGATGCAGACGAGAGAGAAGGATCGGGAGATGACACGGATCGAACGGCCGGCCGAGGACGACTGGCGCTGGCAGGCCATCGAGCTTCACGACAAATCGGCCGATGGGCGCTTTTGGTATTCGGTTGCGACGACCGGCGTCTACTGCCGGCCGAGCTGCCCGTCGCGCCGTCCGCTGCGGCGCAACGTGACGTTCCATGCGACGCGCGAGGCGGCGGAGACGGCGGGGTTCCGTCCCTGCCGGCGGTGCCGGCCGCGCGAGGACAGTCCGGATGGGCGACAGGCGGCACTGGTTGCGGCGGCGTGCAAGGCGCTTGACGCAGCGATCGACGCCGGCGACGCCGAGCCGCGCCTGGCCGACCTAGCCGCGACAGCCGGGCTGTCGCCGTTCCATTTCCACCGCGTCTTTCGGCAGCATGCGGGCGTGACGCCGAAGCAATATGCCGCCGGGCGGCGGGCCGAGCGCATGCGGGACGGGCTGCGCAGCAGCGCGAGCGTGACCGAGGCGATCTACGACGCGGGCTACTCCTCCTCGAGCCGGTTCTACGAACGCTCCGACGAGGTGCTCGGCATGACCGCCTCCGCCTGGCGCAAGGGCGGGCGGGGCGTCCGCATCCGGTTCGCCGTGGGCGAGTGCTCGCTGGGCGCGATCCTGGTCGCGGCGACCGAGCGCGGCGTCTGCGCCATCGAGTTCGGCGACGATCCGCAGGCGCTGGTCGAATCGCTGCAGGACCGCTTCCCCGACGCGGTGCTCGTCGGCGCCGATCCCGAGTTCGAGCGGCTGGTGGCGGAGGTCGTCGGCTTCGTGGAGGCGCCGGGCCGCGGCCTCGATCTCAAGCTCGACGTGGCCGGGACCGCCTTCCAGCACCGGGTCTGGCAGGCGCTGCGGGCGATTCCGCCGGGCGAGCGCGCGAGCTATGCCGAGATCGCGCGCCGGATCGGGATGCCGAAGGCGGTCCGCGCGGTCGCCCAGGCCTGCGCCAGCAACCCGGCGGCGCTGGCCATCCCCTGCCATCGCGTCGTGCGGACCGACGGCGCGCTCTCCGGCTATCGCTGGGGCGTCGAGCGCAAGCGCACGCTGCTGGAACGGGAAGCGGCGGCGTAGGGGCAAGGGCGGAAGGCGGCGCGCCTTCCCGCCCTACGGGACCGTAGCCGAGCGGAAGAGAGCGCGCTTCGACCCTATCGCCGCCGCGCGAACGCGTAGGAGCAGCTGCGCGGGCCGCCGACGCGGGTGCCGCTGCCCTTGCGGTCGTCGAAATGCGCGTCGACGACGTAGAAATAGGGCGTGCCGGGAGCCTTGTCCTTGGCGCCTTCCACCAGGTAGCGGGCGGCTCCCATGCGGCCGTTGGCGTTCAGCAGGGCCGAGCCGTCCGCCTGGACGGTGCCGTCCAGCACCAGCGACGCGGGCTCGCCGACCACGCCGAACTGGCCGCGCAGCGCGCCCTGCTTCACCTCGGCCACGAAGTCGTGGGTATAGCCGTCGGCGCCGTGCTCGGCGGGGCAGGTCAGCGCCACGTTCCAGAGCCCGTCGAACCGGGTGGCCGCCGCGGCGGCCGGTGCAGGAGGCGGTACCGGCGCTGCGACGGCAGGGGCCGCTGCCGCTTGCGTCGGCGGCGGAGGGGGCGGATTGGTGACCACCGTCACCGGCCCGTTGAAGATGAAAAGATTGCCGGCGATCGGCGAGGAGGCGAGCCAGGGCTGCTGGGTTCCGGCCGTGGCTGTCTTGACGGCCAGTCCGACCTGGTTGAACACGCGGAACACATCGAGCCCCGGCGTGCGCAACGCGTCGGCGAGCGCCAGCGTGTAGGGGCTGTCGCCGGATTCGCCGTCATTGGCGACGTTGCCCGGCTGGGTCGCGTAGGAGATCAGCGTGCCTTCGGGCGCCTGCATCTCGGCCAGGCCGCCGGCACTCCCCCGAATCCCGCGCGAGAGAAAGGGGTTGTTGCGGCAGGCGTCGAGCACGATCAGGTTCAGCTTGGTGCCGGCGCCCTCCATCTGCTTCAGCACGAGGCCGGCATCGACCATCTGGAAGTCCAGGTCGCGTTGCGTCGTCGGGTTGGCGTCGACGGGTATCAGCCAGTTCTCGCCCGCCACCTGCATGCCGTGCCCGGCGTAGTAGAACAGGGCGATGTCGGCGCCGACCACCCGCTGGCCGAACTCCTGCACCGCCCGCTCGAAGGCGGGCTTGTCCAGATCGATCTCCGGCCCGTTGCCGATGAGGGTGAAGCCCGCTGCCTGCAAGGTGCGGGCGATCAGCCGCGCGTCGTTGGCCGTATTGGGCAGCGGGCCGACATTGCGATAGGCGCTGTTGCCGATGACCAGCGCGATGCGCTTGCCCGATGCCGCCGGCGCGGCCGCGCCTGCCGCCGCCGCCGGCACGCCGATGCCGGCGAGCATCGCAAGCAGAACCAGCGCCACTGTCAGCCCGCGAAAACAGCCGGCGATCGACATCCATGCGCCTCCGTCCGGGCAAGGTTTCACCGATCCGCGGAGCTCCGCAAGCGGCAATGGTCCGATCCTACACCTTCTTGAGCTCGCCGACTCCCAAGCTCGGTCGATCGCCTCGTGCGCGTAGGCGTTCCAGGCGGGGTCGGAATTGGCGATCGCCACGTGGCCGGCGCGGCCGGTGTCCCCAGGATGCCGGAGATCGGGATCGAGGTCGCGCTTGCGGAGCTTAATCACGGGGTGGAGATGGAGAACGAAAGCGGGTAGGGCGGTGGGGGTGGGGTAGGGTGAGAGGGAGGCGGAGGCTCTGGTGTGGGTGACCGAGGGGCGCGCGCCTTGCGCCATTGTGGTCATTTAATTTCAGCGAGGCTAATGTCCGTTGTTGACCCAAATTCGGGCACCGGCAGGGACAAGATCTGGAGGCCGACGGGTCCGGATGGCAGGTCGTCCACCTTGGGAATCCGATTCGTTAGCCCGGACTCGGCAATCGCGGCTTCGCCGCCCTTGCCACTTACAAATATCTCCGATCTAAGGCGGCCGACGAGCTTGGCCTCCCAGCCGTTTACCATTTCGCCTGATTGAAGGAAGGCCTCGCCGACGGCCATCAAGAACCGTTCTTCGTCGGTTTCGAACAGGGGCTTTGGCCGCCAACGATCAAGTACCATCGCGCCGGCGGGAGCCAGCTCAAGCACGAGATCGAGATTACAAGCACGGCCCTTGCGCTTTGCGTGGTCGGACTCGTTTTCGCTGTGCACAATCGTATAGCCGAGCGGCTGGAAACCCGAGGCACGAAGGGCAGCGAACAGATTGACCCAGGCGGCGGGCTCCCGGTTGGCATAGCTAAACAACAAGCGACCGTCAGATTTCAAAACCCGGTGAAGCTCTTTGAAGATGCGAAGCAAGGCATCCCGGTAACGCCGATGGCCCAGAAGGGAAGCGCTATGCGGAATGGCAACTGCTTCTCCCAGCATCCTTGCCCGAGTCAGGTTGGCCCAGGCACGGAATGGCAGCGACAGCTCATGATATTGCACGTCATCGTGGTAGGGCGGATCGGTCAATACGACATCTACCGAACGGTCGGGCAGCAGCAGGTGCTCTGAACTTCCGGCGACCACGGTGGCGCGCCGTCTCGGCTTCGTCTTAGGCTGCATCTCGTCCGAATAGCGAAGAACCGGCCGGTGCATGGAAATGTCATGGTCTTCGAACCAACGAGCCGCGTGTCCGAAAAGCTTCAGGCGACGGCGCAAAGTGCCGCGGCCGAAGCCGCCGACCCCGACGACGTTCGTCTCCACGGCGAGCGTGGTGAAATTGAACCGGTGAGAGGCCATGCTCTCATAGCACTTCAGGTAGAAGCGATCCCAGCGGGACAGAAGCCCAGCCATCTCGGCCGTACCGAGCACCGCCATGGTCAGTGCCCTGCGAAGGTCGGCTTCAACGTCGAGCGATCGGCTCAGCCCCAAGAGTTGTTCCATGACGTATCGCTGCCGACGCGGATAGATGTCCGACCATGATTTGAAACCATGTCGGCGAAGCACGCGGGTCTCCGGTGCGTCGGGGATGGCACCGAGTTTACGGCGAGGCCGCCACGTCTCGTCTGCCGCCTGATGTTTTTCGGCGTTCGTGGGAAAGGCCAACTCGCGGTGGACACCATCAGAGCGTTCCACCAAGACGAGTTCCCAGTTCCAACCATGAGCGCGGACGACGAGGCGGTCTTCTTTGCCGCAGGACGGACACACAGCAATCCGGTTGGCTAGGTAGGTCTTCTTAGGGTCGACGACCGAAGCGCAGTCGGGGCACGTGGCGGGACCATCCCTGTCGCCCTTGAAGAGGTGGCCATGTCGGCACGCCAAGATGGCTTCCGAGCCTCCGCGGTCCTTGCGCGTGGTGAGGCTGACGAGAGCGTGTGGGAACAACCTCTGGCTAGCGCCACAGTGAGAACACTTCGACACCGCGACACGTAGGGCGTGGATGATCTGCGCAGGCGTCCCATCGGTGAAGGTCGTGCCGTATGCTCTCTGAGCCATTGCCTCGCAACGCCGGAGCAGACGGTTGGCGCCTCGGTCAATGCGCGTCCGCGATGGCAGGCCCAGCATAGACGAGAGGCCCGCCCCCACCCATGGGTTCAGGTCCTGCGCGTAGATCTGATGGCCGCGCTTCAGGGCTGCGAGAGGTATCACGCCGCCTCCGGCGAACGGGTCCGCGACCAGTAGCGGCTGGCCGCGCCGGAGTTCCTTGGCAGCCGTGTCCAGTAGAGCCCCGTTCACTGATTCTGTCCGTCTAGCCCACCATCGGTAAACGCTGATCGGCGGAAGGTGGCTTTCGCGGCTCCGAGTCTCGGTGCGCGCCTGGGCGCTTACTGCGGTTTGGTCCAAGTGCCGCAGCACGCTTTCCAAGGTGTCCGGCATCAGGCCGTCCACCCCAGCTCGAGGTCCGGCAGTCCGTCACGCAGCTCTTCCCCGAGTAGCGTAAGCCGAGCGGTCTCCCACCTCCCCCGGGGAACGTCCTGTGGCAATAGAGCCGCGAGCGTCGCGCCAGAGCACCATCCCAGGATCTCGAGCGTTTCATCAGGCCGCAGGGCGCAGACGACCAGGGCCCATCCAGCATCACCGAGGCCCACTCGGGCTTCATTCCGTGTCAGAGTAACCCGGACGAAGTAACCCGTCATACGGGCCGCCTTAACCTCCAGCCGCCATGCGGCGCCCTGCACGGTCGGGCTGACAACATCGTAACCGAGCTGATCGGACAGCAGGCTGACGCGGCGAACGCCTCGGGCGAGATCCTCACGGCCAAGGGCTACCAGCCGCGCACGGCAGACGGCGACCACATAATTCTCGCCGTCCGCGCCTTGGTCCGCCGCCTCGGCCGAAGCCACCTTGCGGCCGAGCGCCAGCAGTATGGCCTCCCGACGCTCGGGCTCCGAGATGATCGCCTCAAAGGTCCGCAGGTCGCCGTCGGGGATGATCTCCACCGCCAGTTCGATGTCGTCGCCGACGGCGCTTAGCCAGAGCGGAGGATCGCGTTCGCTGATCGCCACCAGCAGCACTTCTGCGGCCTCGGAGATCGGTAACGTACGGAGCTCCAGAAGCTCTTGCGAAGGCTTCAGCCGGTCGCCTGAACGCTTTACGAGCCCGCAGGCGCTGAGCCGCGCCTCAGCCGCGGCTAGGTCCTCCGTCCGATAAAGTCCACCGGATGGCGCCAGTGCGTATGAAGCGCGGGCGTCGTCAGGCGACAGTCCCCCTTCCGGAAGCGTGCGGGCAACCCAAAGCGCGGCCTTGAGCTCATGGGGCGTTGGCAGCGTCATCGTTACGACTCGCCGCGAAGATGCGAGAAAAGGGCGACTAGGTCTTCGTCCGTGTCGATGGCAGGCCCGTAGTCTTCGTCATCGGGGAGAGACATCGTGCTTACGTCGGCGTCGCTCAGGACCTCGCCCAGCCTCTCCACTTTCTCGGCGATCCGGCGGTCGACGACTTGGTCAATGGTATCATCGGTGACTAGGAAGCGAATTCGCGTTTCGACCTCGGGGTCCATGCCCAAGCGATGGATGCGGTCGATGCTCTGCAGGTATTGGCCGGCATTGAAGGTTCGATCCACGTAGATCGCCTCGTGGCATTCACGGTGGAGGCTCACGCCCTCGCTCGTGGCGGCAGGGTTGGCGATCAGCACCATGCAGTCGGGAGAGGTCCGGAAGCGGCTTAACTCCGTCTCGCGGGTCCGCGGCGCATTGGGCTGTGATACTTCCGACGGGATACCTCCATGGATGATTGCAGGTCGATAGCGCGCGAGCAACTTCTCCAATACGACGATATTGCGCACGAAGTTGGTCCAGATCAGCGTTTTGCGACCCGCCCCTGAGTTCGCCTTCACGAACTTCGCGAGTTCCACGAACTTTCGTGGCGTCTCGTATTTCGCGTAATTTGGCAGCAGATCCGTTAGCGGCGAGCCTGATGGGATCTCTAGCGGCGGGTGGCGAAAGGCGATGTCATCATACTGGGAGCCGCCAGCCGGGAGCAAGGCGGGATTGGTCGCCGCTTCTAGCAGATACATCACGACTTCCCCCATCTTGGCGAAGTCTGTCCGTGATCGCCGAGAGAGTGGGAACTGGCCAGCATACTGATCGCGAAGCGCTTTGTATATGTCCCGCTGGAGTCCTTCCAATGGCACCTGGACGACCTCCCGTTTGGGTGCCCTTAGGCTCAGCTCGGACTTTGTGGTCCGCACGAAATAGGGCGTGATCGCGATAGCGACCCGCGCAGCGGCGTCCGCCGGGGGTGACCGTTCGAACACGGCCGGGGGGAGAATCTGCCGTGCCTGTCCTGGCCAAGCGAAATCGAAGAGCGCCTCCAGATCTCGGAAACTCTGGGGCGCCGGCGTGCCGCTTAGGACATCCCGCCGCACCGCGAAATAGGCAAGGTTTAGGCTGGCACGGCCCCATTCACCGGTCCATCCGCGCTTCATCCGATGCGCTTCATCGAGGATGACGTGAGAGGGAGCGTCGCGTACCCACGCGCTAAGCTCGCCATAGGAACCTGCGAGTCGCTGGTAATTGACTAGGCACACCTCGGCCTGACGAGGGATGGCGCCACCGTCGTAGCGAGCTACCTCTGGAGCAATTGAGAAACAGTCCTTTGCCTCTCTAATCCAGGAGTCGAAAGCAGAGAGCGGGGCGACGACAAGGAGCCGGCCTACCCGCTTGGCAAGGCGCTCGGCCTCATATAATGCGTAGGCCACGGAGGTTTTGCCGGCGCCTGGCACCGAGAAGTTGGCACCGTTCGGCATCGAGAGAAGGCGGCCGAGATCGCGAACCTGAAACGATTTGAGCACCCGCGAGAATCGGCCGCCGGCGAGCCGAGCCTGTACCTCGTCGGCATCCAAGGAGGTCGCCGCGGCGGCGAGCACCTGACGAGAACTTCGCTGCGTCTGCGCGGCGATTACTAGTGCACGGGCCTCAGTGTCCCACTCGATTCCCATCTGATGACGGCGACATGCCGGGGCGAGCCAATCCAGCTGCGAGAGAAACCGCTCAACGGGCACGTAGATGTGTTGCGCAGGGTCGGGGCCATCCGTGCCCCATTCCGCCAGCACACGCGACCAAAGCACCTCGGGAACGTCTTGCGACCGCCGAATATCGAGCTCCGCCGCTGCATGTCTCGTGGTTATGCTCAGGATGGCTGTCACTCGTCGCCCAGTTTTTGGACGAACGCCGCATGCCTACGCTGCAGGTCATCAAGCGCTGACTGAAGGGCAGCCTTGTCGAACCTCGCGTCCGCTCTGGCGTGCTCATGGGCTTCAGCGGCGGTCGCTAGGTGTTTGATGGCCCGACGCACAAACGCCAACGGGCGGTCGAGCAGGTTCCCCTTTTCACGGTCCAGCCGCGCGTCCGCGGCAGCAGTATCGATTGCCGCCTTAAGCTCGCTGACGAACCGCTCGCGCGGGATGGCGATCTCTCCTTCGGCCGGAACGGCAAGTTTGATCCTCTCGTGGCCGGCCGTTTCCGCCAGGATTGACAGCAAAGGCGCCGCCGACCGTTCCCCTCCTGTGGCGTGGCCGCCCATTGACTCCAAGACGTCGAGACCGGGAAGGTCAGTCTTTTCCTGCGCTTTCGGCGCTTCCATCAGAAGAACGTCAACTCTGCCCCTGAAGCTGTCTTGTTCTTCGAGCGCGTCGACGAGATAGTCTTCAAGGAACGCCTCGTCGATCAGGCGCATCTCCCGGTAGCCGACGTCGGAGAGCAGAGCGACGAGGCGTGTATCGCGAAGACGGGCGGCGGCGGTGGGATCGTTCTTCTTCAGCCTCTCGTAATCGTCGTCGAGCTCGCTGATTGATTGGCGTGCATCATCGAACTTCGTCAGTGGCAGCTGCCCCTCACTAAGGGCCTGGACCTCCCGAATGATAGTGAGCATGCGCAGAGATTGTTGGACCATCTCCTCGGCTCGTTTTAATCCCGCCTTGTCTGACTTCGACGACCAGCCCATCTCTAAGGCTATTTCACGTTGCTGATACTTATACTTCTTCACCAAATCTTCGATAAACAATAGTTCCACTGCTGTCCGGTTAAAAGGCGAATAGATTCAGCTGGTTAGGATTATCGCAAGTATTCGGTTTGTATTCTTCGATGCTAAGCGCCTGTTTCAGCTCGATTTTTTCGAAGAGGGTGACGG
>Ga0070731_10002421_pt1 | contig 17826 bp, 15 predicted proteins | sample Coa_R1_2_FD_66448 | JGI IMG/M metagenome (GOLD analysis project Ga0070731, IMG submission 66448) | Surface soil microbial communities from Centralia Pennsylvania, which are recovering from an underground coalmine fire - Coalmine... | ecosystem: Environmental > Terrestrial > Soil > Unclassified ...
TTCTCCCGCCGGGTCCGTCGCCGATCGAGGCGATGACGCGCCCTTCGGCCGGCTCGGCGCGCTCGTAGAGGAGCGCGAACGGTAGATCGGCCCGGTCCGCTTCAAGCGCGGCGACCGCCGCCCTGGCCACCTCGTAAACCCCGTCGATGCCGTGAGTCCGCGCCGCGATCTCGCTCAGCGCCTGGAGCCGGCGCTCGCCGAGGATTCGCTGCGTGATCTCCGAGACCACGCCGAGGATTCCGGCCACCGATCCATCCTCGGCGAGGACCGGGCTATAGGCGAAGTCGAAGTACGTCTCCTCGGCGTAGCCCGCCCGCTCCATGTCCAGCCGCTGCGCGGCCGACCAGGTGGCCTCCGCCCGCTCGATCACCCCCATGGCCAGCGGGCCGACGATGTCCCAGATCTCTGCCCAGACCTCCCACGCCGGACGTCCCATGCCCTCGGGATGCTTGCTGCCCATCAACGGCGCGTAGGCGTCGTTGTAGATGTTGATCAGGTCCGGGCCCCACCACAGGAACATCGGGTAGCGCGAGGCCAGGCAGGTGCTGACCGTGGTGCGGAGGGGCAGTGACCAGTTCGCGGGTTCCCCGAGCGGGTTGCGCGACCAATCCATCGCGCGGATCAGCGCGCGGACCTCCCCATCGCCTTCCAGGAATAACGCCTCGCCAGGCGCCATACGACCGATCGTAGCCGTCGCCGGTCAGCCTGAGCCCACCGGCTCGAGGACGAAAACGGGAATCTCCCGGTCGGTCTTGGTTTGGTACTCGGCGTAGTCAGGCCAGACCTCCACCGCTCGCTCCCACCACTGCGCGCGTTCATCACCGGAGACCACCCGAGCGCGATAGTCACCTTTCGCCGGCCCGTCCTGGAGCTCGACCAGAGGCTGCTCGACGATGTTTCGGTACCACGCCGGGTGGGCGGGAGCCCCGCCCTTCGACGCCACCGCCGCGTATACGCCGTCGTGCTCGACCCTCATGACCGGGTTCTTGCGCAGCTTCCCTGACCTTGCGCCTTTCGAGGTGACCACCACCACGGGAACGCCGCGGAGCGTCGTCCCGCGGGTTCCCCCGGAGCTCTCATACTCCTCGACCTGGTCGCGAACCCACTTCTGGGTGCTTGGCTCGTATTCACCTTCTAGCGGCATCGTTCTCCTCGTGTCGGTTGCTGCGGGGAGAGACTAGTTCGCTGGCGGCGCCGGAGGCGCGGGACCCGCCCGCCGAGGTAGCGGCTCGATCGTGAGCGAGTTCAGGCCCGGGCGGCGGCGCGGATCGGCTCCAGCCACTCCGAGGGGAGGAAGCGCGGTAGTGCGGCCGGGTAGTCGGCAAACAGTTCTCGCGCCGGCTCCGCGCAAGCATGGGCACGGACCATCGCGCTCAGATCCTCGAAGGTCTCAAGCACACGAACGGTCACCACTATCTGGAGCGTGGCCGCGTTCGGGGGGTCGAGCGACAGCGTGCCCTCCTCGAGCAGACGGTCCACCCTATCCAGCATGCCGGGCAGAGCCCGGAGGTCAGCGCGGACGCCCTGTACGTTCGCGCGTAGCCCGTCAGCTTCGACGGTGCGTCCGTAATAGCGGATCGTCGGGAGCGCGACCGTGGCCAGCAGCCGCGGGGCGGGAAAGCCCTGACGCCGCAGCACGTCTCGACGCAGCTGCGGGTCGCTGCCCGCGCCGTAGCGAAACAGCCGCCTCGGCACGGGCTGGAGGTCTCTCTCGCCCCACCGCTCGGCCTCTTCCACCCGCGCGCGCAGCGCGGCGTCACGGGGAAACAGCGGCGGATCCGGCCATCGCTCATCCAGGGCACGTGCGATCGCTCTCGATCCCTGAAGCCGTTGGCCGTCGAGCTTGAGCGCGGGAACCGTGCCCCCGCGGAATCCGGCCAGGCGGAGATGGACGCGCTGGTTGAGCGGGAGGACGTCGACCCGCTCGTAGTCCGCCCCCTTGAGATCAAGCATCTTCTTCACCGCCTGCGAGGGGTGGGAGATCGCCATCCAGTACAGAACCACAGCCACGCCTAGACCCCCAGCCTCTGGCCCCCCACGGTCCGCGCGGCGTCGAGAATCGCCTCCGCCGAGCGCTCCATGTCCGCGGCCGTCGTCTGCCAGCCCACGATCGAAATCCGCATCGCAGCCAGGCCGCGGAACGTGCTCCCGCTCACCCAGCACGTCCCACTCTGTTGGGTGCGCCGGATCACCTCGTTGGTGGCGGTGTCATCGTCCTCGAAGCGAACCAGGACCTGGTTGAGGACCACTTCGTTGAGGACGTCGACCCCGTCGGCCTGGCGAAGCCGGTCGGCGATGAGCGTGGCGTTCTCGCAGCACCGGTCGACGAGACTGGCCACGCCCTCACGCCCGAGCCACCGCAGCGCGGCATAGACCGGGAGAACGCGCGCTCGGCGAGAAAACTCGGGCACCCAATCGACGCCCCACCGGACACCATCCTCGTGGGGTGGGATGTAGGCGGAGGTCGAGCTCAGCGCGGCGCGTTGAGCGGACGCGTCCGCCACCGCGGCGATCCCGCAGTCGTACGGGACATTCAGCCACTTATGAGCGTCCGTCGCCCACGAGTCAGCCCCCTCGTAGCCACGCAGGAGGTGCCGGCGTCGAGGGCTCACCGCGGCCCAGAGTCCGAAGGCGCCGTCGACGTGGCACCAGGCGCCGTGGGCGCGGCACGCGGCAACTACCTCAGCCAGCGGGTCGAAGCCACCGGTGTTTATTTCCCCCGCCTGAGCGCAGACGATCATCGGCGGCTCGTGCTCGGCCAGCGCTTTCTCGAGCTCTGCGACGATCATCCGCCCTCCCTCATCGCCCGGGACCCACGTGATGGCCTCGGTACCCAGGCCGAGCATCCGGCAGGCTACGCCCACCGTCACGTGAGCCTGCTCGCCGGCGATCACGCTGAGGCGCGGTGCCCCCTGCAGGCCACCGGCTTCGACGTCCCAGCCGACGTCGCGCAGCACCGCATGACGCGCCGCCGCCAGGCAGGTGAAGTTCGCCATCTGCCCGCCGGTCACGAAGCCCAATCCGCATGTCTTGGGCAGACCAAGCAGGTCACGCAACCAGTCGGCGGCGATCTCCTCGACGACCGACACGCCCGGCGCGGTTACCGCGCCCGCCGTGTTCTGATCCCAGGCCGCGGTCAGCCAATCCGCCGCCACGGCCACCGGCACCGCGCCGCCGATGACGAACCCGAAATACCGCGGTCCGGCCGAGCCCATCAGCCCGGGCGCGATATCGCGCGCCAGCTCCTCGATGACGATGTGAGGATCTTCTCCGGCTGCCGTCAGCGGTCGTCCGAGCCGCGAGCGCAGCTCGTCGATCTCGGCCGGCGCGTTGACCGGACGCTCCGGCAGGCCGTCTATGTACTCGCGGGCGAGCCGGTGCGTCAGATCGAGGACGTCATAGCGTGGGTCGATGACGCGACTCTAACTCGTGACCGAGGCTCGGTCGCCCGGCGGCGCAGGTCGCATCGTTAGAAGCCCGCGTCCTTGAGCCAGGACACGGTCGCGTCCAGCCCGGCGGCGTATCCGACGCGCGGCTCCCAGCCCAGCAGTGCTCTGATCTTCTCGTTGCTGAAATCCTGATCGCGGCCGAGCACATCCACGGCCTGACGGGAGAGCAGGGGCGGAGTTGTTACTCGCAGCGCCCGTCGCAGGAGCCGGTAGCCCTGCTCGAGCGAGACCCCGAGCGCGCCCGCCACGCCCGGCGGGAGACTCCAGCGCGCCCGTCGGCACCCGAGCCGATCCGCGAGGTCGTCGAGGAACTGCCGCCAGGTGATCGCGAGGCCATCGGTCACGTTGAACGCCTGGCCGACCGCCTCGGGCCGGGTCAGGGCGAGGACGGCGGCATCGGTGAGGTTCTCGACGTAGGTCAAGCCCGCGACGGCACGCCCCCGGTTGACGAGCAACATCTGACCGCGCCGCAGGGCGGACGCCATCTGACCGATGACCTCCGTGGAGCGCGGGCCGTACACCGTGGCCGGACGGAGAATCACAACCTGCGATGCACCGCCCTGGCTCACACGCAGAACTTCCTGCTCGGCCTCACGCTTCGTCTGCGCATACCAGTTCCGAAAGCCTCTCGGCACGTGGGTCTCGTCGATCGCCCGGCCGCCGGGATGGCCGTAGATATCGGTCGTGCTGAGGTGGATGAACCGTTGTGTTGAGGCGGCGAGCGACGCCTCCAGCAGGTGCTTCGTGCCGCCGACGTTGATCCGCCGCATCTCGGCCACGGTCGCCCAGTCCGACACGAGCGCCCCGCAATGCAGGACGTACCCGCATCCCTCGACGGCCTGGTCAAGTGACCCCGGAGTCGTCAGATCCCCGTAGGCGAGCTCGACACCGAGCTCCTCGAGCCGCGTCGTCTCGCTGGTTCGACGGACCAGGCACCGGACGCGATACCCCGACTTAACGAGGCGCTCCGCCAGGTGACCGCCGATGAATCCGGTGGCGCCCGTGACCAGGCACAGGCCGTCGGCCGGCCGATCGCCAGCCGCGGGCGGCTCAGCCGCCACGGCCGAGGTTCACCGCGCGCGCGCCTGGCGAGACAGCGTCGTGAGCGCGATCTGACGGACCACGGCCCAGTTCTTTCCCGCCTCCGACTGACACTCGCCCAACACGGTGTCGAGCGCGGCGAGAAAGTCGCGCGCCTCCCCCTCGCTGAGCGTGAGCGGCGGGAGCAGCTTGATGACGTTGTTCTTGCCCGCCACCATCGTGATCACGCCGTGGTCACGATGGAGCGGGATCACCACGAGCTGCGGATACAGCCCCTCGCTGGCCGCCTGCATGAGCCGCCAGCTCACGCGCGCCACGCGTGAACGTGGCGGGCCAAGCTCGATTCCGAGCATCAGGCCCTCGCCGCGGACATCCGCGACGATCTCGTAGCGGTCTCGCAGTGCACGCAGCCCGTCGAGCAGCAGGGCGCCGACTCGCTCGGCTCTTTCGACCAGGCCGTCGCGCTCGATGATTCGCAGCGCCGCCAGACCGGCCGCCATCGACAGCCGGTTGCGCCCGAAGGTCGACTGGTGGACGTAGGCGCGCTCGAGCGTGCCCACCGCCTTGTCGAAGAGCTTGCGCGTCGTCACCATCGCCGCGACGGGGACATAGCCTCCGCCGAGCGCCTTGCCCACGAGCACGAAGTCAGGTTCGAGGCCATCACGCTCGAGCGCGAACCATCTCCCGGTTCGACCCAGCCCGGTCTGTATCTCGTCGACGATCAACAGCGTGCCGTACCGGCGGCACATCGCTTGCGCGGCTTCCAGGTAGCCGGGTGGCGGGGGCGTGATCGCGCGGCCCTGGATCGGCTCGACGATGAAGGCGGCCACGTCCTTGCTTCGCAGCTCCGCCTCGAGCGCGGCCAGGTCGCCGAACGGGACGCGATCACAGCCCGGCAGGAGGGGCCCGAAGCCCTGCGTGAAGAAGTCATCGCCCACCAGCGACAGCGGCCCCAGGGACACACCGTGGAAGCTGCTGTCACAGGACACGAGCCGAGGACGACGTGTGGCCGCGCGCGCGAACTTGAGAGCCGAGTCCACCGCCTCGGAGCCGCTGTTGGCGAAAAACACGGCATCGAGCCCTTTGGGCAGACGGAGCGAGAGCTCCTCCGCGAGCATTCCGGCCAGGGGCGAGTAGTGAATCTGCACCCCGTCGATGAGCCCGGCGGCGATCACCGACCGGAGAACCTCGCCGACGTCGGCGTGGTTGTGGCCGAGACTGGCGAACCCCTCACCGGTGTGGAAGTCGAGATACGCGCGCCCCTCGCGGTCATACAGATACGACCCCTGGGCCGACACGTAATCCCTGTCGAAGCCGAGGATTCGCAAGACCTCGACCAGCGAGGCATCGAGATGCGTGGCGGCCAGGTCAAGCGTCTCGTCAGCCCGGGCCGCGGCCTCCATCACCACGCCCAGCGAGTCGAGCGCGGGGATGGGCTGAGCTTCCACGTCCATGCGATCGAGCGGGGAGACTACGGCATGCGGGCGCGGACACCCGGCGCCAGGCCGATGCACAAGCCGCGCCGTGACCGTCTATGAGTCGAGCTGCTCGAGCGAGTCTCCGATCAGCCAGATCGTCGGCGGCCAGAGTCCGACGAACAGTGCCCGTCGCTCGGCGTTGCCGCGTTCGTCCTGGTCGACTGTCTTGGCTCGGATCCACAGGCCGATGCACAGGCCGATTGAGCCGAGGGAGAGGCACTGCAGATGCCAGGCCCTGAATCCTGCGTCGTACAGGCGCTGGGTCAAGCGCGGATCGTGTTTACCCGCGCGGTGGAGCAGCTGAGTTGTGCGCACGTTCGCTGAACCTCGACTGATTGTGAGGATGGTCGTTGGGTAGCCCACGGTCATGCCACGACGCCCCACCGCCACGCGCCGCTGGCTGACTGCGGCGAGTTGGCCGGTCGGGATCGGGCTGACCTCCTGGGACTATCTGTGGCGCACTACCCCGATGCGCCGCCAGGAAGTACCGGGATCGCCGCCCGGAACCCTGCCCGAGCTCCTCACCTACCCTCCGGGTGTTTCCCAGGACGAGGTGCAGGGTTGTGGCGAGGGAGCCGGTCTGCTCTTTCACCGCTGCTACAGAACCCGGATCCGCGACACGCCGATGAGCGCCGAAGAGCTGATGGAGAAGGTCCAGTCCGATCCCAACCGCACCTCGCCGACCAAGTTCGCGCGCTTTCAAATGACTCATGGCGTGCGCGGAAGCCTCCGGGTCGGTGACGAGTTCGTGGTCCGCATGCCGGGGCCGTGGGACGGCCCGGTGCGGGTCATCGCCGTCGACCCGCGATCCTTCCGCCTCGCCACCCTGGACGGGCATCTGGAAGCTGGGCAGATCGAGTTCCGGGCCCGACCCGAGGGGAAGCTGCTCGTGTTCGAGATCGAGTCCTGGGCTCGGAGCAGCACGTGGCTCGTCGACCTCCTCTACCACCGCCTGCGCATGGCCAAGGAGGTTCAGGCGCATATGTGGATCTCGTTTCTCGAGCGCGTGGTCGACCTGTCGGGGGGGCGAATGACCGGCGGAGTCGACGTGTTGACCGAGCGGATTGACTACGAGAGGCTCTCGCGGTGAGCGATCCCTCCCTGCTCGGGTCTCCCGCGCTTCGGCGTCGCCTGGCCGCACTGCCTGACAAATCTCTCAATTTCGACCCGGCGAGCCTCGTCGATGCCTCGCCCGCCAACGGCTGGATGGTCACCGATCTCTGCCAGCCGCTGCCCGCCGAGCCGCCCGGACCACCCGTCGACGGTGGCAGCTGGCAGATCGCTCGACGGCTGATGCGCGGCTACGAGTTCGCCGACCCGTCCATCGTTCGCGCCTACTACGACCCCGAAGCCCCGCTGGAGGGCCGAAATATGCTCCTCAAGCTCCAGGCCCTGGGCGTCGCCCACGTGTACGTCGGGGTGCGGGTGAACGAGGTCTACGAGGTGGAACGCGAGCTCGAGGGTGAGCGCGTCTGTGTCTGGGGCTGGAACTACCGAACGCTTGAAGGCCATCTCGAGATGGGTCAGATGGACTGGGAGGTCTGGAAGTGGCTCCGGGACGGACGCGTCGAGTTTCACGTTCACGCGGTGGCGCGAGTCGCCCACATCCACAATCCAATCATCCGCTTGGGCTTCCATCTTCTCCGCCACCGTGAGCGTCAGGCCTTTCTTGACAGCACGAAACGGCGCATGCTCACGTTCACCGAAATGGCCCTGTCGCGCGACGGCTCCCATGAGCAGATCCGTGACGCTGCGGCCACCCTGACCGCGCGTCCCGGCCGCGGCCACGACCCGGCGCACGAGACCCTGGCCCGGAGCGCGGGTGGCGGTTGAGCGGCTGGTGGGGGGCTGGGGCGGAATGCTGTACGACCCTGCCGAGCACCGGCCACTTGATACCCGGCGCTGGAGCGAGACCGAGGCCAGGGCGTCCATCGAGCGGATCGCGCAGGATGCGATCGCCGCCTACCGGGGAGCCGAGCGGCCGTGGCCGAACGCCGCCGAGGATCTCGAGGGCGAGGCCGACGTCCCCTATCGCAATGTTTACTTCGGCGCCGCTGGCGTCGCGTGGGCGCTGGATCGCCTGGCGCGCGATGCCGTGGCGCCCGAACTGCCGGGAGTGCAAGAGTTAGCGCAAAGGCTGCATGCGGATTACCTCGAAACGCCGGAGCTGACCGCCCTCGAACCCCCGCCCGCGGCTTCGCTCTTCTTCGGCGAAAGCGGGATTCTGCTCGCCGGCGAGGCGATCCTGCGGGACGGCACGCCGCTCCCGGCACTCGCGGCATGTGTTCGCCGCAACGCGACCCATCCCTCGCTCGAGTTGTGCTGGGGCTCTCCCGGGACGATGACGGCCGCGCTCGCGCTCTGGCGGCATTACGGAGACGACCGCTGGCGTGAGGTTTGGCTCGCCTCGGCGGAACATCTCCTCGCTGAGTGGCGCGAGCTCGTCTGGGTTCAGGACCTCTACGGGAGCCGACAGCGTTTCGTCGGCGCCGGGCACGGGTTCGCCGGGAATGCGTTCGCGCTCCTAAGTGGCTCCGATCTGCTCGGCGAGCGCGCGCAACGCGTCGCCGAGCGGGTCCGGAGCGTCCTCATCGAGCTCGCCCATGTTGACCGCGAGGGCGCTCAGTGGCTCCCGCTGGTGGGGGCCGAGAGCCACCGCCAGCCGATCCAGTGGTGTCATGGTGCTCCGGGCATGGTCATCTCCCTGTCGCACCTTCCCCGGGAGCATGAGACCGACCGGCTGCTGAGCGCCGGCGGAGAGTTGACCTGGGCCGCGGGGCCGCTGCGCAAGGGAGCCGGGCTGTGCCACGGCACCGCCGGCAACGCTTACGCCTTCCTCGCCCTGTTCAAGCGCTCGGGCGAGGAGCGATGGCTGGAGCGAGCTCGTGCCTTCGCGATGGACGCTGCGGCCGAGGTGGATCGAGCGCGGGCCCGCCGGGGCCGCGGGCGCTACTCGCTCTACACGGGTGATCTCGGCGTGGCCTTGCTGCTCCACGCATGCCTGACCGGAACTGCCGCCTTTCCCTTTCTGGAGGAAGCGCTAGACCGAGGTGCCTGACGTGGCGTTCAGTTTCTGCTGGTGATGTCAGCGAGAACGCTGCCGACCGTCCGCCCAAACGCGTCGATCGCGACGCGGAGAGCAGCGTGGGTGGAATCCTCGCTCGGCGTGTGCGACACCGGTGGGTCGGACTGAGCGAAGATCATCACCGTCGGGACGACTCGCCCGACCTCCGTCGCGTCATGAAGCGCCCCGGACGCGATCGGTGACCCGTCGCCTCCGCCGGCATCCGCCACCGCCGAGCCAGCCAGGCTCACGAGCTCGGCCGAGAACTCGGTGGGGGCGGCGGCGAAGACGCGCCTTGCCGAAACCGAGCAGCCGAATCGCCCGGCGGCGTCCTCGCATGCCGAAAGGCACTGCTCCAACATGCTCGCGAGTGAAGCTGCGTCGAGGTGGCGGATGTCAAGCATCAGCTCGGTGCGGCCCGCGACCGCGGTGGGGATCCCCGGCGAGGACGTGGCGCCACCGACCGTCGTAACGCCCTGGTGAGCGATCGCCACTTCGCGGGCGGCCAGCGCAGCGGCGGCAGCGGCGAGAAAGCTGTCACGGCGCAGCCGTATCGGCGACGACCCCGCATGTGCGGCCTCGCCCGAGAAGGTGATGAGGTGGCGCTCCACGCCTGACGTGCCGGCGACCGCCGAGGCGAGTCGTCCCGCCTCGAGCAGCACCGGCCCCTGCTCGACGTGGAGCTCGATGTAGGCCGCTGCGCCTTTGAGCATCACCGCGGCATCGGGAGCAGAGTCGAGGGTGACGCCACACGCGGCCATCGCATCTTGGAGCCGAACGCCCTCGCCGTCGACCAGGTCGCGAACCTCGTCCGGATCCAGCGTGCCGGCGGCAGCACTCGAGCCGAGAAGCGACCGGCCGAAGCGACCCTCCTCGTCGGCCCAGTCGACGAGTCTGACGGTCGCCGTGCTCGGGTTCCCTGCCGCGAGCGTGCCCCCTGCCGCAAGCACTCGCAGCGCCTCGAGCGCGGCGCACACGCCGAGCGCACCATCAAGCCACCCGCCGGACGGAACCGAGTCGAGATGCGAGCCGAGGATGACGCATTCTTCGCTCTCGCCCGCGAGCTCGGCCCAGAGGTTCCCAGCCGGATCCACGCTCACCTCCACCGGGAGGACCTCGAGCTTCTCCTTCAACCACGCGCGTGCTGCCGTCCACCCCTGACCCCAAGCCACACGTTTGGCCCCCGCGTGTCGCCCTCCCGACGCCGCGGCGAGCTCGTCGAGGTCCGCGATGACCCGATCAGCGTCGATGTTCATCCATTTGATCGGCTGAGCGTGGCGACGTGCGGGACGTTCCCGGCCCGCCGCATCCGTGACGCGGCGCCCGCCTCGTGCTTGAGGTAGCGGTCCAGGAAGGCCGTGGTCGTGCGCTCCACGATTCCCAGCTGGGGCTGCTCGTCTGTGTACGGGCCGAGGTGGGGCGCGCCGAGGAGCGAGAGCAGGAACTTGGGCCGCCGCGCCAGCGACAGGAAGTGATACGTCGACTGCGGGGCGTTCACGGTGTCTCCGGTCCCCTGGACCGCGAGCAGCGGCGGGCTGGGCGGGGGGAACGTGTATCCGCTGAGCCCGGGGATCATGGCGCCAGAGAGGATCATCGCCGCCCGAATGCGGCGGTCGACGTAATGTGCGTTGTCGGCTGCCGCGAGTGCGGTCGAGCCGCCGTCCGACTGACCGGTGACGGCGATCTCGTCCGGGTTCAGCAGATGCGACAGGACGCCCTGGGGCCTGGCGTTTCCGTGGAGCATCTCGGTGATGACAAAGCTCACGTCCGTGGGCTGGTTGACCAGATCCGACTCGTCCGGGCCCCCGGGCGCGTACGGGTTGGTCAGGGGGAAGATCGGCGCCGCCACCACGTAGCCCGCCCGCACCCAGGCCCGGAGCAGACGCGCGTAGGGGGCGGGAGTGATATCGAAGCCGTGGGCGAACACGACAAGCGGAAACGGACCCTCGCTCCTCGCCGGTGGCGCATCCAGCACGTCCACGCCTGACGGCTCGGTAGCCGCCGGATACCGGATCACGGTCTTGAGCTGGCGCGGTTCCGCGCGCCGTCCGGGGAGCCTGATCCGACGGCTGTCGTCCGTGTAGCTGACGATGATCTCCCCAACCCCGAAGCGCTGCCCGGCCACGGGTGAGGGCAGCTGTGAGCCACCACTCGGGTTCGAGCCGTCCGCCCTGGCGGCGGCCGCGGTCACGAGCATGATCGCCGCCCCGACGATGGCCAGGCCACGCTTCACGCGACCGATCATCCTGGTCGAATCGGTCGGACCGCCATCGCTCTCCCTCGTCGTCACGACGGCCTTAACCGGATCGCGCCCCGCGGGGTGCGGAGGAACCCAGCGCACCGAACGCGAATCAACAGCGATAGCTGCGGCGTCCCCTGCGCCTCGTATCTGCCAAGCGCCCCGCGGTGATCACGTGCCTTCGCACGACCCGCGACTGACCGAGGTCAGCCCGGCAGCGCGTTCGTCGGTGGCGGACACTGTGCGCTCAAGAAGCGGCGCGATGGCGTAATGCTGACGCGCAACCAGGGCACCGCAACAAACGGAGTCGGCGATATGGCCGCAGGAACGCGCCGCATGGTGACCGAATCGCGGTACAGGCTCCAGCCCAAGGTGAACTGCTCTCCAGGTGAATTGGCCGCACCGGTGCCGCCGCCGGCGCGGTAGAGCAGCGAGAGCTCGGAACCCTTGACGCTGACCGACCCATAGTCCCAGGCGCACGACTGAGGGTTCTCGGCCGTCTCGGCGAAGTGCCCTCGGTCGAACACGAACGTGTACGTCCCGACGTTACCGTTGGTGAGCTCTCCGGCGTCAGCCCCGGCGGCTTGCAGCATCCCGTAGGTGACCGTGAATCTGTACGCGCCGTCGAGGGGACCGGCCCGGGCCGAAAGCTCTGCTCCCTGCCCGCAAGTCAGCGGGGGCTGCGGGGCGAGCGCGCTCCGCATCGCTTCGATCTGCGCGATCTGCTGCCGGGTTTGCGGAATTGCTTCGAGCTCCGCGTAGACCGGCTCGACGGCGTGGCGCAGAGCGACCAGCTCGACGGGCGTCGCCTGGACAAAACGCACCAATCGCGCGCGGCACAGATCAGCCGTGCTCTGCCGCTCCTGCGCCACGTCGAGGCTGGTCTTGGCGCGGAGGTCGTCAGCGGCCGCCTCCCTGAGAATCCGTCGCTGGGCTGCGGTAAGTCGGGCGTACACGCGCGCATTAGCGAACACCACCAGCGGCCGCGGCCACAGCACGACGTTCGAGGTGACCGTGACCGGCCGGTCGTACTGGTCGGCCTGGATGTTGTTGATCCCCTGCTCGACGCCGCCGAGCCCGCCGACCGGTCCCTGGACAGCGCGCCACACCGGCTCCGCACCGAGCGCGCGGAACGTCGAGCTTGCCATCAGCGACTGCTGCACGCCGATCGTCTGCCCTGCGTAGTCGGAGGGGGCAAGCAGGGGCCGCGTGACCCCGATCGGGTAGCGAAGCGGCCCCGGCAGCACTCCTAGCCCGATCAAGCGGAGCGCCTCAAGCCCCTGCAGCATCTGGGATGTCAGGCCGCTGTTCAGGACGGCGTCCTGTAGCGCGTAGCTGTTGATCAGCAGCGGCGCCTGGAGGGCGCGAAAGCTCCGGACGCCGACAGAGTCCCACGCCCTGCTGCCCGCAACCCCGAGGTCGGCCTTACCCGCGCGCACGTCCCGGATGAGTCCGTCCTCGTACGCGACCTGCCCGAGACGCCAGCGGCTCTCGACCTCGATCCGCAGCGACCCGTGCGACAGCCGCGCGACGTTGGCCGCGAAACCACCGACCTCCTGGGCATCCGCGAAGGAGTTCGCGAGCGTGAGTACCACCGTCTTGCGCGGCCCCTGACCGCCGGCCTTGTTCGCCCCAGCGCCGGCGCAGCCGCCGAGCGACGCCAACGCCATCGCCAGCACCAGCCCCAGACGTTTCGCTCTGAGCATCGTGTTACTCCCTCGATCTGCGTCCTCAATGCAAGGTACGCCCCGAGAACGGTCACCGCCTCCGGGCCACCCCTGGCTTCGGCGCTCACCGAACCAGGGATAACCCCCAGGCGACACAGGGCTGGCCCCGTCGCGGCCACCGCATTTCAAACCTAGCTTTGTTCGGGACACCGGCCCGGCCGCGAATGGCGCGGGCTCCGACCTGAAACGGGGCCGCGAGATGAGAACACGACTCAAGTCCCATCTGCTGACCATTTACCTCGTAACCGTTGCGCTGGCGTTGGCGGCTCCGGCCGCGCACGCAGGCCGCCCCGGCTGGTTGGCGCTTCACACGCCCTGGCGGCACTCGCTTTCATCCAGGCTGTTCGCCGCGGCCCCAAAATTCGGTTCGGCGACTGCTTCGCTGCCGGCCGCGCCGGTTGGAAACCTCCCGCAGTTCGCGGCCGAGAACTACAGCACCCACACCCTCTACGTCGTCAACTCCATCGACAACAAGGTGTCGGTCGTGAACCTCGCGACGTGCAACAGCGGCAATCTGTCCGGGTGCGCCCGGCCATCGCCAACGATCGGCGTCGGCCAGTTCCCGCTGGGAGTCGCGGTCGACGAGGCCACCGATAGCGTATACGTCGCGAACGCAGTCGACGGCACCGTCTCGGTGATCGACGGCTCCACCTGCAACGCGAGCGACACGAGTGGCTGCGGCCAGACGCCGACGACGGTGGCCGTGGGGGCGTTCGACAACGCGCTGATCGTCGACCCGGTCACCAACACCGTGTTCGTCACCAACAGCGGCGAGTCGAATCCCGGCACCGTGTCGGTGATCGACGGGAACTCGTGCAACGGCACCGACCATTCGGGGTGCGCCGGTCAGCCCGAAGCGTCAGTCAGCGTGGGCGACGGCCCGAGCGGCATCGGCGTCAATCCCGTGACGAACACGATCTACGTCACAAACACCGGATCCGGCAACCCAGTGCCCGACGGCCACACCGTGTCGGTGATCGACGGGGCTACGTGCCGCGCCGGCGATCTCAGCGGCTGCACGCCGATCGGGACGGTTCCGGTCGGCCTGGGCCCGATCAATCTCACCGTCGATCCGACGACCAACACCATCTACCTCGGCGATACCTACCCCGATACCGCCGGCCACGGCTTCATCACGGTGCTCAACGGAGCCGCGTGCGACGCTGCCGACCAATCGGGCTGCGCGTCGGATGCGCACCCCATAGTGACCGTCGGCGCTGATCCCATCGGCTACGCCGTCGACCCGAACAACCACTCGGTCTACGTCACCAACGCGAACGACGACACCGTATCCGTGATCGATGACACGAACTGCAATGCCACACGATCCGCCGGCTGCGAGAACCCTCCACCGACGATCGCGGTTCCAGGTTCGCCGAGCTGGCCCGTGGTCGATCCGGCCACACACACGATCTACGTGGTCGACCAGGCCGACAACAACGTCGCGGTCCTGAACGACAACAGCTGTGACACGGAGACGACAGCCGGCTGCCGCCATCCAGCGCCCACCACGCCCGCGGGCAGCTTCCCAAACGCCGCCACGACCGACACACGCTTCGGCACCGTCTACATCGGAGACTCCCACGCCTTCCAACTCCCGTACACGATTACGATGATCAACGCCGCTCGCTGCAACGCGCACGACCGCTCCCACTGCACCCGCCCCCCGCGCACGGTTCCTGCGGTCGGAAGCCCGTTCAGCATGGCTGCCAATCAGCGCACCGACACGATCTACGTCGCAACGGACGGACCGCTCCAAGTGATCGACGCGGCCACGTGCAACGCCACGACCACCGCCGGCTGCGGCCACACGGCCACGGTTCCAGCCGGCGGGCGCAGCCTAGCTGTCGATCCATCCACCGACACGATCTACGCCCTCAACAGCCAGCCCGACGGATCAGGCTACGTCAGCGTGATCGACGGCCGGCACTGCTACGGCGCCGACACCTCCGGCTGCGCAGCCCAGACCTCCACCACCGTTCCAACAGTGGCCGTCGGAAACCAAATCGCCTTCGGCATAACCGCGCCAACGGTCGACCGCACCCCAGACCGTCTGGCGGTAGACGACCTCACCCACACCCTGTACGTGACCAACGCCGGCGACGACACCGTCTCGGTCATCGACATCACCCACTGCCACGCCGGCGACACCTCCCAGTGCGCCAGCCTGCAGCCTCCCACGGTACCCCTGCCCGGGGCCATAGCGCCCGCCGCTATCGCGGTCGACCCCGCCAATAACACGGCATACGTCACCGACAACCCCTTCCCGGCCTTTCCAGACACCGTCTCGTTGATCGACACGACCCACTGCCGAGCCGGCGACACTTCCCAATGTACGGGCCAGACCCCGCTGACGATCGCCATGCCTTCCGGCGGCGCCTTCAAGATCCAAGTCGACCCAACCACGAACAACGTCTATGTCGCAAACGTCAACGACTCGAGCGTCTCGGTGATCGACGGCCGACGCTGCAACGCCGCGGACACGACCGACTGCAGCCACATCACGAACATAGAGGTCGGCAGCAACCCAACCGACCTCACCCTCGACCCCGCCAACCACACCGCTTACGTCCCCAACTTCTACGACGACACCGCGTCCATATTCGCCTTGTCCGACAAATCCGGCGAGTAGCCGAGGATCGGCTGGTTCCACGTCTCGGCCTGACGATCCGCACGACGGGAAGCCGCGCCGCCCTCGGCGTCTGACTTTCAGAGCGCTCAGCGAGCCACTTCAGCCCTGGACGGCCGCGAGCCGCGCGTAAACCAGCGGCATCACAGAGCAAGACACATCGCCTACGTCCTCCAGCGCGTCGAGGAGGAGATCGCGAAGCTCCGCGCCGACCTGCCGGACACACTGAAGCTGAAGGAGGCCGAGCTGTCGGCCGAGCAGCGGCGGATGCCAACTTCGTCGACTTCATCGGCGAAGGCCGTGGCAGCCAGGCGCTCGCCAAGGCGCCGGTCGAGACGGAGCGCCGAGTCGAATCCCTGACCGCCGAGGTCGATGGGCTGCGGCGCAGCCGGGAGAAGGTCTTCCGGACTCCGCCAGTGAGTGGATCAAAGACCGACTGGCGAACTTGCAGGAGCTCCTCGAGCATCGCACGGCTAAGTCGGCTCAGGCGCTCCGGAACATCCTCGGTCCCATACGGTTGGAGCTCGTCACGCCGGACATCGGCCAGCCCTTCTACCGGGCTATCACGGCCCTCGATGCCCTGGCCTTAATCGAACCGCCCCCCGCTGATGCGGAGGGCGGTTCGAATTCTCTGCAAAGGTGGAGACGGCGGGAATTGAACCCGCGTCCGCAATCGCGTGTGAAGTGGCGTCTACGAGCGTAGCCGGCGCTCTGATCTCGCTCCCGACTCGCCTCGCCGGCGGGGTTGTCGGGAGCCAGCTCCTAAGTTGTCCCCGGCGGGGTCGGAGCGGGCCTCACCGGGTCAGCCTGCTGGTGATCCCGGCTCAGGCGCCGCAGGCGAACGCGGGGCCGGGCTTGACAGTCGGCTAGCTGCTAAGCAGCAGCGAGACCGAGGTCAAAGGTGTGCGTGTGATGATCCGCACGTATTTGTTCCCGGGTGTTTTACGAGGCCTCCCGGGACCTCGACTCGCAACCACCCCCACGATCCGACCACGTCGAAGCCAGTCGTCCCCGGGGGTTTCTCCCTACGAATTATACCGCGCGCTGCCGGCCCAACTTTGCCCCCGGAGTACGCACATACGGAACTAAATCCACATCGTTCACCGAGGAGTTCGCCGCGCACGGACGAACGCCCGATGCCAACGCACAGCAAGTCCCCCCGGCCGCCTCCGCCGCCGAAGAACCACCTAAGACCCGGCGGAGATCGACGAAACCTGCTGCCACACTTAAGAGCAATGGACTCGAATAGCCCCTGGTGGCCGGGGCCGGTTCAGGCCCCATCACCCACCACCCAAGCAACCGCCGCCCCAGCAACCGCGGCGCCACCTGCCGTCCCGGCGGAGCGTGAGCAGCCGTGGCCCGCCTTCGGCGCCCCGCTTGATCCGCCGGAGCCGACGGCCGGGCGCCGCGGCAAGCCACGGGGACGCCTGGGCGCGCTCGCGGCGGCGATCGTCGCCTTCCTGGCCAAGTTCAAGGCGATCCTCCTCCTGCTGCCCAAGCTCAAGCTGCTGACCACGCTCGGGACGATGCTCGTCTCAGTCGCCGCCTACAGCTTCGTCTTCGGCTGGACCTTCGCGGTGGGGTTCGTCGTCCTCCTGCTCGTCCATGAGATGGGCCATGTGATCGCGCTGCGTCGTGAGGGAATCAAGGCCAGCGCGCCGATGTTCATCCCCTTCATGGGCGCGGTGATCAGCGCCAGGTCCCTGGGCAGCAACGCCCTTGCCGAGGCGCGGGTGGGCCTCGCCGGCCCGATTCTCGGCAGCATCGGCTCGGCGGCGTGCATCGCCATCTGGCACGCCACCGGCAACGACCTGTGGCGCGCCCTCGCCTTCACGGGGTTCTTCCTGAACCTGTTCAACCTCCTGCCCGTGGTCCCGTTGGACGGTGGCCGCGCGATGGCGGCGATGGCTCCGTGGATGTGGTTCGTCGGGTTTGCCGCGATGGTCCCGCTGGCCTTCATATTCCCCAACCCGATCATCTTCCTGATCCTGCTCTTCGCCGGCTACGAGACGTATAAGCGGTGGAAGCTGCGCCAGGCCGGCGGTGCGCAGCAGGAGGCCTACTACCGCGTGCGGCCACTTGACCGGGCGCTAGTCGCCGCGGTCTACCTCAGCCTGATCGCGCTTCTGGTCGTCGGCATGCACGCCACGACGCTGACGCGCACCTTCGCCTAGCGAACGGTAACGCGCACCTTCGCCT
>Ga0070731_10002422_pt1 | contig 17820 bp, 16 predicted proteins | sample Coa_R1_2_FD_66448 | JGI IMG/M metagenome (GOLD analysis project Ga0070731, IMG submission 66448) | Surface soil microbial communities from Centralia Pennsylvania, which are recovering from an underground coalmine fire - Coalmine... | ecosystem: Environmental > Terrestrial > Soil > Unclassified ...
TCGACCACCGAGCCGCGCGCCATGTTGATCAGGATGCCGTTCGGTCCGAGCGCATCGAGCACGTCGGCATTGATCATGTTCGCCGTCGCCGCGCCGCCCGGCACGATGACCAGAAGCGTGTCGACGTCGCGCGCCATGTCGAGAACCTTCGGATAATGGCGATAGGCGACTTCGGGCCGCTTGTTGCGCGTGTGATAGACGACGGGCACTTTCATGGCGTCGAGCCGGCGCGCGATCGCTTGGCCGATGGCGCCCATACCGACGATGCCGACGGTGCGGTTACGCAGCGAGGCCTTGGTCAGCGGATAAGCGCGTTCGGCCCATTTACCGGCGCGCAGATAGCGCTCGGCCTGCGGAAATTCGCGCACGGTGCAGAGCAAGAGACCGAGCGCGGTGTCGGCGACCTCCTCGGTGAGCACGCCGGGCGTGTTGGTGAGAATAATGCCATGCGCGGCGGCGTATTTGGCGTCCATGTGATCGTAACCGACGCCGAAACTCGACACGATCTGCAACTTGGGGAAGCGCGCCATCAGCTCGCCGGGAATCTTATAGGCCGTGTCGCTGCAGGCGATGGCGCGTACGTCGGAATGTTCGGCGATGAATGCGTCGCGGTCTTTCGCGGCGGCGGCCTTGTGAATGGTGCAGGCGGCGTCGAGGCCTCTGACGATGACCGGCTTGGGCGGGCCGATCAGCACAACCTCGCGCTTGGTGGCTGCCATGGGCTACTCCTCAGACCAGCATGCTCACCGGCGATTCGAGCAGCGTTTTGACCGCGGCCAACAGCTCGGCGCCGAGCGCGCCGTCGACCACGCGATGGTCGCATCCGAGCGTCACGCTCAGCATGCTGGCGAAAGCGACGCCGCCGTCCGGCTTTTCGACCGCCTGCCGGCGCGCGGCGCCGACCGCGAGGATGGTCGCGTGCGGCGGATTGATGATGGCGGTGAATTCGCGCACCTGATGCATGCCCAGATTCGAAATCGCCGACGCGCCGCCCTGATATTCCGACGGCCTGAGCTTTTTGTCGCGGGCGCGCGCGGCAAGGCCCTTGGCCTCGGCCGAGATCGCGCTCAGCGTTTTTTCCTCCGCGTGACGAATGATCGGCGTGATCAAGCCGCCGTCGAGCGCCACCGCAACGCCGATATCGGAGTGCTTGAAGCGCAAGATGCAGTCGCCCGCCCACGCCGCGTTCGCCGCCGGCACGCGCTGCAACGCCAGCGCCAGCGCCCGAATGACGAAATCGTTGAGCGAAAGCTTCAATGCCGGCTTGCCGTTGTTGTCTTTGGCCGCGCCGGCATTGGCTTCCTCGCGCAACGCTATAAGGCGGCCGATTTCGATGTCGGCGGTGAGATTGAATTGCGGAACGGTCTGCACCGCCTGCGTCAGCCGCGTGACGATGGTGCGACGCATGCCGTCGAGCGGCACTTCCGCGTAACTATCCGGGCTGTAAAGCGCTTTGATCTCGGCGGCACTCAGTCCTTCTGCCGGCGCGCGTGACGGCTGTGGCCGGGCCTCGATGTCGCGGGCAACGATGCGACCGCGCGGGCCGGAACCGTTGATGCGGGAGAGGTCGATGCCGGCTTCGCCGGCAAGCCGCCGCGCCAGCGGGGTGACCGCGATGCCGCCGGCCAATCGCGCCGGACCGAAATTGCGCTCCGGGGTGCGCACTTCGAAGAACGGGTCGAGCGGAGTGGGCTTCCGCTCGTCCCCGCCAAAGCGGGGAGCCGGCTGTGCCGTTTTTTCCGGCTCATTTCCGCGTAAGCGGGAATCCAGCTGCCGGACCCCCGCTTTCGCGGGGGTAAGCGGAGCCTTCATTGATGCCGCCGGTTGCGCGGCAGGCACTGCTTGAGCCGGCGCCGCTGCCGCGCCCGCGCCATGCGCAATCACGCCGACCACCGCGCCGACCGGCGCCACTTCGCCAGCCGGTACACGGATTTCAGACAGCACGCCTGCGGTGGTCGAGGGGACTTCCATCGACACCTTGTCGGTCTCGATCTCGAACAAATTATCGCCCGGCTTCACCGCGGCGCCGGCGGCTACGAACCATTTGGTGATTTTGCCTTCGGCGACCGTCTCGCCGAGTTGCGGCATCAGGATATCCATGACGCGCGCCGCCTCACTTGATCCGTTCCCATATCACTTCCCGTGTCGTGCCGACGGGGCGCAGAATGAGCCGGTCACCGGCAAATTCGTAGCCGCGCACAACGTCGCCACGGTCGCCGGGCTGCACGCTGCCCTGCCGGTGATGGGTGACTGTCCGCGCCCGCTCGTCGACCGAATAAGTGCCGAAATAGGCGATATGGCCGGCGAGCGCGGCTTTCGCCTCTTCGCCGGTCGGCTCCTGGCCCGCGCGCGTCACCTCGCGGTCGGGCGCGACATGACACGCCATGTGGCCGTACGCGTCGTAGATGATGATGCCTTTAGGATTCGCGCCCCGCCCTGGCGCCGGCTTGCCGTCGAACGTCGAGCCGACATAGCGCCACGAGCCGATCAGGCGCTGCGCCGCAGATTGACCAAGTGCATTCACCACGTCACCGCAATGTATTGCGTCTCCAAAAACTCCATCAGTCCTTCATGCGCGCCCTCGCGGCCGAGGCCGGATTGCTTGACGCCGCCGAACGGCGCCGCGGGATCGGAAACGAGCCCGCGGTTCAATCCGATCATGCCGAAGTCGAGCTTCTCCGACACCCGCATGCCGCGACTCAAATCCTTGGTGTAGAGGTAGGCGACGAGCCCGTATTCGGTGTCATTGGCGCGCGTGATCACCTCGTCGTCGGATTTGAACGTCTGGATCGAGGCGACCGGACCGAAAATTTCCTCGTTCAGCATTTTCGCGTCATCGGAGACATTCGCCAGCACGGTGGCCGGATAGAAAAAGCCGGGTCCGCCGGGCGCCTTGCCGCCGGTCAGCACCTTGGCGCCCTTCTTCACCGCGTCGTCGACCAATTCGATCACCTTGTCGAGGCCGTCTTTGTTGACCAGCGGGCCGAGGGCGACGCCATCGTCAAGTCCGTTGCCCATTTTCAGGCCGGACATCTTGGCGGTGAGCTTTTTGGTGAACTCGTCCTGCACTTTCTCATGCACATAGAAGCGATTGGCGGCGGTGCAGGCTTCGCCCATGTTGCGCATTTTGGCGATCATGGCGCCGTCGATGGCCGCATCGATATCGGCGTCGTCGAACACAATGAACGGCGCGTTGCCGCCGAGCTCCATCGCCGGCTTGACGATATTGTCGGCGGCTTCATGCAGGAGCTTGCGGCCGACTTCGGTCGAGCCGGTGAACGACACCACGCGCACGCGCGGATCGTGCAGCATCGCGCTCACCACCTTGCCCGAGGAGCGCGACGGTATGACGTTGACGACGCCGGCAGGAACGCCGGCTTCTTGCAGGATCGGCATCAGCGCGAGCATGGTGAGCGGCGTATCGGAGGCCGGCTTGAGCACGACCGGGCAACCGGCGGCGAGCGCCGGGCCGATCTTGCGGGTGGCCATGGCGGCGGGAAAATTCCACGGCGTGACCAGAACGGCGAGGCCGGCCGGCTTGTGATGCACGAGAATGCGCGCGCCGGTGGCGGGCGCGACCGAGTTCTGGCCGATATTGCGCACCGCTTCCTCGGCATACCAGCGGAAGAATTCGGCGGCATAAGCGACTTCGCCGCGCGAGTCGGACAACGCCTTGCCGTTCTCGATGGTGATGAGTTTCGCCAGCCGCTCGGCATCACGCATGATGAGTTCATAGGACTTGCGCAGAATCTCGCCGCGCTCGCGCGGCTTTTTGGCGGCCCAGCCGGGGAACGCCGCTTGCGCCGCGTCGAGCGCCGCCTTGGCATCCTCGACCGTCGCGCTCGCCACCGAGGCGACCTTGTTCTCGGTCGCCGGATCGATCACGTCGAAACGGCCGCCGTCGGATGATTTGCGCCATTGGCCGCCGATCCACAGATCGGTCGGAACGTTGGCAAGAAGATTGTCGTACATGGCCATGGCTTACTCTTTCGATAGATTCAACTTTGGCTTCAACTTTGCAGCGACCGCTTCACCCGCTCGGCGATGCGGTCGACCGATGGCAGCGCCAAGTCTTCCAGAATATCCGCCGCCGGCAGCGGGATGTGCGGCGTGGTGATCCGCACCGGCGGGCCGTCGAGATCGTAGAACGCTTCGTCGGCGACGATGGAGACGATTTCGGCGCCCCAACCGCACAACCGCGGATTCTCTTCGACGGTGAAAAGCCGGTGGGTGCGCGCCACTGAGCCGAGAATGGTCTGGGTGTCGAGCGGCACCAGCGAGCGCACATCGATCACCTCGCAGTCGATGCCGTGCTCTGTCTTGAGCTTGTCGGCGGCCGCGACTGCGCGCGGCACCATCATGGCGAGCGCGATAATGGTGGCGTCCGTGCCCGGCCGCACGATGCTGGCGGTGCCGAGCTTGTCGACGATCTCGCCGTCGGGCACTTCGCCTTTGGTCGGGTAGAGCGATTTGTGTTCGAGAAAGATCACCGGATCGGGATCGCGCACCGCCGCGGCGAGAAGCCCGATGACATCGCGCGGCGACGACGGCGCCACCACTTTGAGCCCCGGAATCATCATGCACCAGTTCTCGACGCTCTGCGAATGCTGCGCGCCGAAGCGCGCGCCGCCGCCATTGCCGGTACGCACTACCAGCGGACATTTGACCTGTCCGTTCGACATATAGCGGCTTTTTGGAAATTGATTGGCGATGTAGTCGAAACAGACCGCGAAAAAATCCGAAAACATGATCTCGGCGATCGGCTTTAAGCCCGTCATCGCGGCGCCCATCGCGGCGCCGAGGATTGCCTGCTCGGAAATCGGCGTGTCGCGCACCCGCAGCGGACCGAATTGCTCATAGAGCCCGACCGTCGCCTTGAACACGCCGCCGGCCTTGGCCACGTCCTCGCCGAGAAACACCACGTCGGGATCGCGGGTCATTTCCTGGGCGATGCCGCGAATGACGGCGTCACGATACGTCAGTTCCGCCATGCAAAGCCTCCGTCGGCATAAACGTCGGTGGCGAGAATATCGAGCGCCGGCGGCGCCGCCGCTTTGCATTTCTCGGTCGCTTCGTCGACCTGCCGTTTCACGTCGGTCTCGATGCCGACGATGATGTCGTCGCTAACGCCGAATTGCTTGAGCCGCTCGCGGTAGATTTTGATCGGATCGCGTTCTTTCCACTTCTCCAGCTCGCCTTCCGGACGGTATTTGGCCGGATCGGCGCGCGAATGGCCGCTGTAGCGATAGGTCAGGCATTCGATCAAGGACGGACCGCCGCCGGCGCGCGCTTTGTCGTAGGCGGCGCGGGCGGTGCGATAAACGATGTCGGCATCGTTGCCGTCAATCACGATGCGCGGCAGCCCGTAGGACGCGGCACGGTCGGCCGCCGGATATTGCACGGCGGTAACGTCGCCGATCGGCGTATATTCCATGTAGAGGTTGTTCTCGCAGACGAAGATCACCGGCAGCTTCCACACCGCGGCGAAGTTCAGCGCCTCGTGAAAGGCGCCGATATTGGTGGTGCCGTCGCCGAAGAAGCAAACCGACACGTCCTTGTCGCCCTTGTATTGCGCGCGCCAAGCCGCGCCGCAGGCGATCGGCAAATGGGCGCCGATGATCGCATAGGAGCCCATGACGCCGTGATCCACCGAGGTCAGATGCATCGAACCGCCCTTGCCGCGCATCAGCCCATCGTCGCGCTGCATCAGCTCGCCGAGCACTTTCTCGATCGCCACGCCACGCGCCAGCGTGTGGGCGTGGCCGCGGTAGGTGCAAAACGAAAGATCGCCCGGTTTCATCGCCGCGGCGCAGCCGGCGGCAACCGCCTCCTGGCCGAGCGACAGATGGCTCGTCCCCTTCACCAGGTTCTGCAGGAAGAGATCGAACGCACGCTGCTCGGCCTCGCGAATCTCGACCTGCAGGCGATACATGCGAAGCCGGGTTTGCTCGCCGATATCGTCGTTGAGGCTCGCATTCGGCGCGCCCGCGCGATCTTCGACCTTGGCCATGAAATATCCTTCTAAATGCGCCATATCAGCCATGGGCGGGGCAACTTAGCGCCAGTTGTGAAGCCGAGGCAACGTCATCGCGATCACCGCGAGATGGACGGCGCAACAGGTCGTAACGGTGTTTGTTGCGGATGCCGCTTGCGCCGCGCGTCACAAGTTCCTAATTGACGAAAACGGGAGATTGCGATGAGCCAAGAATCCCTGGAATCGCGAAGACCGCAAGATTACCTGCAGCGGTTTTTCGGTGGCCCGCCGCTGGCGGTCGTCGGCCGTCTCATCCTGCTGTCGATCCTGGTCGGCGTTATTCTCGCCGCGATCGGTCTGGACCCCTGGAATATCCTTGAATCGGTCCGCCAGCTTATGATGCGCGTCTGGAATATGGGCTTCGACGCCGTTCGTTGGCTGTGGCGGTACTTTTTGCTCGGAGCGGTGATCGTGGTGCCAATCTGGCTCCTGGTCCGTCTGGCCAAGGCGCCGCGCGGGCTTTAGCGTTTTGATTGAGCATGATCTTTTCCGAAAACCGGTATCCACTTTTCGGGATCATGCTCTGGCTGCCCGCGCCTCGGAGCCGGCTCGTAGACTCTAATGAGTTTTGATCGAGTTGGGGCCGAACTCCGGCATATTATTTGCCGCGCGATCGTTTCCAAAAACCGGTAACCATCCTCGGAATAGGTCCGACGACAGACCTTTTCGGGATCATGCTGTTAGCGGCGGAATTCCTCGGTATTTACTCGTCGACTGAATCCGTGCCGGATTGCGGCGGGCCCTCGCCATCGCCGGACGGCGAACGATCCATCGAATAATCGCGCGGGCCACCGCGATGCCGCCGCCGCCGCCGATGCAGCGGAAAGCGGTCCGGCGGGCCGTCATATCCGTTCGGTCCATTGCCGCCGCTTTGACCCTGCGGTCCGTTGGCGCCTTGGCCGTGGGGAGCGTTCTGATGCTGGGGTTGGCCCCCACCAGTGATGAATGACGGCAGCCGCTCGACGTCGCCATCGCTTTCGGGCGGCATGTGCTGCTGCGGGCGCGGCTGAAAATGTTGCGGTTGATGCTGCTGCGGCTGTTGGTACTGTTGCGGCTGCTGATGCTGCGGCTGCTGCTGTTCGCGCGAGTAGTATGGCTGCGATTGGGGTGCATACGGCTCACCGCCCATTTGCGGCTGCTCCTCGCCGTCGTCATAGCCGTCGTCGACGGGACCGCCGCGCACGTCGCCGCCCGGTTGCTGCTGGTAATAGGGCTGGCTCTGGCGAAATTGTTCCTGCGCGGCGGCGATCAGCCGGAAATAATGTTCGGCGTGCTGATAGTAATTCTCGGCGGCAATCGGATCGCCGGAGCTTTGTGCATCGCGGGCGAGCTGGAGATATTTTTCGGCGATGTGCGATGCCGTTCCCCGGATTTTTACGTCTTGCCCGTTGGACTCGTACATCCGCGACAATGGATTCTGGTGATGATGGCCACCCTTACGATTGCGACCGCGCATGCGCTTATTCTGACCGTTTCTCATGGTTTGCTGTTCCGCCAACCCCGTTATGCGCGCCGGCACTGATGCCGTCGCTTCTGTTCATCGCTTTCAGTCACCGAATGTCGCTCAAATTCCACCGCCGAAGGCGAAGCATCGGCTGCGGACCGCTGCCACACCGCTGCCCTGTGAACGTCATAAACCATCAGCAATGCTGCCCCTCACCGGCGAATTCGCACGGTGCCGCAAACTCTTCATGCGCGCGTCGTTTTCGCAGCGATCCGCGCAGAACCGAAGACAGAGAACCGAAAAAATCTCGGCTCAACCTTCACGATTTGAACTTTCGCGCTCTGAATCTGGCGATCCTGTATGCCGTCCAATCCGGCTTTCGCTATCCAGCTATCGCTTGCCAGCTTTCGCTTATTGTCCTGGCCTACGCTGCCGACCTCTTCGAGCCAACTCCAGGAGTTATGCTCTGCGGCCTTCAGGGCAGCGCGGGACCCTCATCTCGGGCCGATTCCGTGGCCGCAAGCTAATCGGTTCCGGTCAACTTTCCAAGTGCTTTTTTGCCGGGGTCCATTGCTTAAGCTTCATGCCCGTTCATGTAACATTCCTGCAACGAGGGCGCGCGGCACACCGTTAAGATCGGGTCGCGGCTCCGACGGCGCAAGCCCCGCAGCGGCGAATAAAGCGGCGACAGGTTCCGACTGGCCGACGCCAAGCTCGACCGCGAGAATGCCGTCGGGTGCCAGTAACGCAGGCGCTGCCACGGCTATCGCGCGGTAGCAATCAAGCCCATCAGGTCCGCCGTCGAGCGCAGGCCGGGGATCGAACAGACGGACCTCGGGCGGCAGTGCGGTAATGTCGCCGGTTGCGATATAGGGCGGGTTGGAGACGATCATGTCGAACGGACCGCGCAGGGCCGCCGCCATGTCGCAGGCAATAAACGCCGCGCGGCGGCCTAGGCCAAGACGGCGGGCATTGTGACGCGCGACGGCGAGCGCGCCTGGGCTCGAATCGGTGCCGACGCCGAACGCATAAGGCAGCTCAGTCAGCAAGGCGAGCAGAATGGCGCCGCAGCCGGTGCCGAGATCGGCAATGCGTAATGGGCGCGCGTGCGCCCCGCGTCGCGCGACGGCGGCGAGCGCGGCCTCGACGATCGTTTCGGTATCCGGTCGTGGCACCAGCGTTGCGGCATCGATAGCGAGGTTCAGCCCCCAAAACTCCTTCGTCCCGACGATGCGAGCGACTGGCTCGTGAGCCAGGCGGCGCTGCGCCAAAGCAGCGATTGCGCTTTCTTGCGCGGCGTCAAGCTTGCGCGCGCTCGCGGCGGCAAGGCCGGCATGGTCGAGTGAAAGCGCGTGGCCGATCAGAAGCCGGGCGTCGAGTTCGGGGGAGTCGAATCCGCAGGCGCGAAATTTTGCCGCCCAAGCGCGCCGCGCTTCGGCAATCGTGATCGCATGCGAGCGGCTGGCGGGCGCGACGGCAGCGCCGGCTGTCGCGGCTATTGGCATTAGTTCGTCTCCTCCGCCGCAAGCAGTGCGGCCTGGTTCTCGGCGACCAGCGCATCGATGATCTCGCCGAGCGCCTCGCCTTCCAGGATTTGCGGCAGCTTGTACAGCGTGAGGTTGATGCGATGGTCGGACACGCGCCCTTGCGGATAGTTGTAGGTGCGGATGCGTTCCGAGCGGTCGCCGGTGCCGACTTGGCCGCGGCGCTCGGCGGCGCGCGCCGCGTCTTGTTTTTGCCGCTGGAGATCGTAGAGCCGCGTCCGCAACACCGCCATGGCCTTGGCGCGATTGCGGTGTTGCGAGCGGTCCTCCTGCATGGCCACCACGATCCCCGAGGGGATATGCGTGACCCGCACCGCCGATTCGGTTTTGTTGACATGCTGGCCGCCGGCGCCGCTCGAGCGCAGCGTGTCGATCTTGAGATCGCCATCGTTGATGGCGACGTCGAGGTCCTCGGCCTCGGGCAGGACGGCTACGGTCGCAGTCGAAGTGTGGATGCGGCCCGAGGCCTCGGTATCGGGCACCCGCTGGACGCGGTGCACGCCGGATTCGTATTTGAGCTTGGCGAAGGCGCCGCGGCCGCGGATCTCGGCGATGATTTCCTTGTAGCCGCCCATCGAGCCCTCGCTCGCGGTCACGATTTCCACCTTCCAGCCTTGCGTCGCCGCGTAGCGCTCGTACATGCGAAACAGATTGCCGGCAAACAATGCCGCTTCATCGCCGCCAGTGCCGGCGCGGATTTCAAGAATGACGTTGCGCTCGTCCATCGCATCTTTGGGCAAGAGCGCCTGGCGCAATCGTTGCTCCAGCGCCACGCGCCGCGCTTCAAGCTCCGGCTTTTCCGCCTCGGCGATGGAGCGCATTTCGGCGTCGGTCGTCGGGTCCGCGATCAAGCTCGTCAGATCGTCAAGCTCGTGCTGCGCAGCGCGATAGGATTTGACCGCCTCGACCACCGGCGTCAGCTCGGCGAATTCGCGCGACAATTTCACATAGGTTTCAGCCGGCAGCGCCGCGGCGAGATCGCGTTCCAGCCCGGCATGCCGTGCGACGAGCGCATTGAGTTTCTGATCGGGTAACATGGTTTCAGCATCGTCATGCCCGGCCTTGTGCCGGGCATCCACGTCTTGTGTCCACGCTAAGTAAAAGACGTGGGTCGCCGGGACAAGCCCGGCAATGACGGTCTTCTTGCGTCAGATCTGCAACCCACTATCGGCGGCGAATTTCTCCAGCTTGGCGCGGATCGGCGCGCCGCGGCTGCCTTGATCGATCAAAGGGCAAAGGAACGCGGCGGCCTTGCAGCAATCGACATCGAGCAGCATTGCCTTGACGGGTCCGATCGCCGACGGAGTGAGCGACAGCGAGCGGTAGCCGAGCGCGGCCAAAGCCAGCGCTCCGATCGGCTGGGACGCCAGTTCGCCGCACACGGTGACGGGCTTCTTGTGCGCGCGCGCCTTGTCGGCGATGTCCTTGAGCGCACGCAGCACCGGCGCCGACAGCGCATCGAAGCGGCCGGACACCCGCGGATTGCCGCGGTCGATCGCATAGAGGAATTGCACCAGGTCGTTGGAGCCGACCGAGAGGAAGTCGGCGCGCTCGAGCAGCTCATCGAGTTGGTAGAGTAGCGACGGCACTTCCACCATGCTGCCGACTTCGACTTCGTCGGGCAGTTTATGGCCGTGACGGCGCAGGTGGGTGAGCTCGCGTTCGACAAGTTCTCTGGCCTGATCGAATTCCTCGACCGTCGAAATCATCGGAAACATGATCTTGAGCGCGCGGCTGCCGGCCGCCCGCAACAGCGCGCGCAGCTGCGTCCGCAACAGGCCCGGCCGGTCGAGGCCGAGCCGGATGGCGCGCCAGCCGAGCGCCGGGTTCTCTTCCTCGACGTTGCGCATATAGGGCAGCAGCTTGTCGCCGCCGATGTCGAGCGTGCGGAAAGTCACCGGCTTGTCGCCGGCGGCGTCGAGCACCGCGCGGTACAGCGTGTACTGCTCGCTGGTGCGCGGAAAATTCGGCGCCACCATGAATTGCAGCTCGGTGCGAAACAGGCCGATGCCGGCGGCGCCGGTGTCGGCGATATGCGGCAGGTCAACGCTCAAGCCGGCGTTGAGCAATAGCGTCATCTCCTGCCCGTCCTTGGTGAGGCAGGGCTTATCGCGCAGCGCCGAATATTGCTGTTGCCGCCGCGCCCGCAGCCGAACGCGTTCGGCATAGGCCGCCTCCATGTCGGGAAGCGGGCGGATGTGCAAATCGCCGGTCGAGCCGTCGACGATGATGGCGTCGCCCGGATCGGCGATGCCGGTGGCGTTGTCGATATCGCCGACTGCGGGAATGCCGAGCGCCCGCGCCACGATCGTGACATGCGAATGCGGGCCGCCTTCCTCCAATACCAGGCCGCGCAGGCGCTTGCGGTCGTAGTCGAGCAGCGCCGCCGGCCCCATCGAGCGGGCGACCAGTATTGCGTTTTCCGGCAGGCTGTCGCGCGCAGGTGCGTGGTCGCGCCCGGTGAGTTGGCGCATCAGCCGATTGGCGAGATCGTCGAGATCGTGCAATCGCTCGCGCAGGAATGGGTCGGTCTGCCGCAGCATGCGGGCGCGGGTGTCGGATTGGACGCGCTCCACCGCGGCTTCCGCGGTCAGGCCGGTCATGACCGCTTCTTCGAGCCTGTGCACCCAGCCACGGTCATAGGCGAACATGCGAAAGGCTTCGAGCACGTCGCGGTGCTCGCCGCCTTCGACGACGTCGCCGTGTTCGAGCATTTCGTCGAGATTGGACTGTAGCGTCTCGATGGCCGCTTTGAGGTGCGCCAGTTCCTTCGGCACGTCGTCGGCGATGAAATTGGTGACGACGACGCGCGGCTCGTGCAGGACGACGTGGCCGAGCGCAATGCCTTCGCTCAAAGCCGAACCCGTAAAGTGCATCGAGCGCCGCGCCGCCGGTTCGGCGCCAGGCAGCGCCATCGCCGAGAGCTCGCCGGAGGCGATCATCTCCGCGAGCACCATGGCGGTGGTCTGCAGCGCCTCGACTTCTTCTTCCGAATAGGTGCGCCGCGCTCTGTTCTGCACCACCAGCACGCCGAGCGTATTGCCGGCGCGCAGCACCGGCACGCCGAGGAACGAGTGATAGATCTCCTCGCCGGTCTCCGGCCGGTAGGAGAAGGCCGGATGCGCTTGCGCATTCGACAGATTAATGGGGCTCGCCTGACTGGCGACCAGACCGACCAGACCCTCGTCGCCGCGCATCACCGTGCGGTGCACGGCGTCGCGGTTGAGGCCTTCGGTGGCGTAGAGTTCCAGCGTGGCGTCGACGCGCAGCACATAGACGGAGCAGACCTCCGCAACCATGTTGGCGGCGATCAGCACCACGATCTTATCAAGGCGTTCCTGCGCGCTGACCGGCTCCGCCATCACTTCGCGAAGCCGGCGCAACAGCACGCGCGGACCGCCGAGCGCGCCACGCATGGCGTGAGGTCCCTCGGGCATGGCTTTGACCGGGGCGAAGCCCGTAGCGCGCCGGCCGCAATCAAAGAGGAATTCGCCCCGGTCCCGGCCCGCGGCGAATATCCTCAACGCTATATCGAATGCGGTATGCAAACCGCAAGCAGAGATAACAAAATGACAGGCTTGCGAACTATGCTGCGACGCAGCGAATAGGCTGCGGTATCGAGCGGAAGCCGGTTACGGCGTTGCGTTATCGAGATCGTAGAGCGAATGCAACGTGCGCACCGCGAGTTCGGTAAAGGCCGCGTCAATGAGAAGCGAAAACTTGATCTCGGAGGTGGTGATGGCGCGGATATTGATGGACCGTTCGGCCAGCGCGCTGAACGCCTGCGCGGCAACGCCGGCATGGCTGCGCATGCCGATCCCGATCACGGATATCTTGGCGACGTCGGTGGCGCCGTCGAGCCGGGTGTAGCCAATCGCCGCTCTGGCCTTGGCGATGACGTCGAGCGAGCGCTGGTAGTCCGCCGCCGGCACGGTGAAGGTGAGATCGGTGGTCTTGCCGTCGGCCGAGACGTTCTGCACGATCATGTCGACATTGATGTTGGCGCTGGCGAGCGGACCGAAGATGGCTGCCGCCACGCCGGGCTTGTCCTGAACCTGGCGGACCGAGATTTGCGCTTCGTCCCTGGAGAAGGCGATGCCGGTGACGGTTTGCTGCTCCATGATCTCCCCCTCGTCGCAGATCAGTGTTCCGGGCGGATGGCCGTGCGGGTCGATTTTTTCCGGCGGGTCGAAGCTCGAGCGCACGAAGATGCGAACATTGTGCACCATCCCGAGCTCGACCGAGCGGACCTGTAAAACCTTGGCGCCGAGCGAAGCAAGCTCCAGCATTTCCTCGAAGGCGATCTTGTCGAGCCGGCGCGCGCGCGGCACGACGCGCGGATCGGTGGTGTAGACGCCGTCGACGTCGGTATAGATATCGCAACGGTCGGCGCGGATCGCCGCCGCGATCGCCACCGCCGAGGTGTCCGAGCCGCCGCGGCCGAGCGTGGTGATGCGGCCGGTTTCCTTGTGCATGCCCTGGAAGCCGGCGATGACCGCCACTTCCTTGCGCTCCTTGAAACGGCGGATCAGTTCCTCGCCGTTGACGTCGAGGATGCGCGCCGAACCGTGCGCGTCCGACGTCAGGATCGGCAGCTGCCAGCCCAACCACGAGCGTGCATTGGTATCGAGGTCCTGCAGCGTGATGGCGAGGAGACCGGCCGTGACCTGTTCGCCGGTGGCGACCACGGCATCGTATTCCCGCGCATCGAAAATACGCCGTTCCTTGAGCGCCTCCTCGCACCACTTGACGAGTCGATCGGTCGTACCCGCCATGGCGGAAACCACGACAGCGACTTCATGGCCGGCATCGACTTCGCGCTTGACGTGGCGCGCGACGTTGCGGATGCGGTCGATATCGGCGACCGAGGTGCCGCCGAATTTCATGACGAGACGGGCCATATCGTATTGGCGTCGTTATTGGCGCTGCTGAGGTAAAACGGCGCGTATAGATACCGGTGCGGTCGGCCGGCTGCAACATCAGCGCCTGAAGGCCCTTTGTCATCGTGATAGACCGCAGGATAAGGATAAAATGGCGACACGCGCCCAGCCGCCCGACTGGGCGGCTAAGCGGCAATGCTTTTCGATTCCGCCATGGTTGTTTTGATTCTGAAGTGCTCAGGCTCTCGCAGCTAGCGGCCGCTTGCCAGATCGCTTTTTTCTAAAGTCTCTGCCTTAATGGGCCGGCGTACTTCGTCCCAGCACGCCGCGGTGCCCATGATTGACGACCAGAATACAACCCACAAAAGCGCAGGCATGACCATTTCTCCTTTGCGGATCGGTCACCATTGAAACCTCGATCAAATAACGCCGCGGCATCTTCACAGTTCCTAAAACAAGGCGAGACACAGATGCGTGATCGGACGGAACTAAAAATAGGCGTGGTTGGCGGCGGCCTGATGGGTCACGGCATCGCTTATCTGCTCGCCGCCGCGGGACACCAAGTCGCCGTGTTCGAGCCGGCAGCAGACATCCGTGCGTCACTGGCCGCACGATTGCGGGCGATTGTCGATCTGCTCGACGACGATCCGGCACTGTTGCAGCGCATCGCTGCGCACGATGTGTTGGCGCCGGCCGTGCAAGGCGCCGCCTTCGTCTTCGAGGCGGCGCCGGAGAAGCTCCCGCTCAAGCAACAGATTTTCGCCGAACTGGAGAGGTCACAGCCGCCAAGCTCGGCATGAAGACCGGCGAAGGCTTGCGCAAATGGACGCCGCAACAAGCCGACGCAGTCCGCACCCGCCTGTCGCGCTTCCTCGCCGATCAGGCGAAGGTGCGGAAAAAGAATCTGGCGTAGCGCTGCCTTGCCGCGCAACCGTAGCGGCGGTTACCGATTGCGACGCGTCCAATTGTCGCCGACAATTTCGGTCATGCCATCGATCAGGCTCGATCAACGCGCCTTGACCGCTCCAAAAGCGCGGTAGAAGATAATCGGGAGTTTAGGGCGCAGCGCGCGGTCTTATGGGTTTGGCCTCGCTGCTGTACCGGCGGTGCTCAAAGAGGGCACGTGCGAAAAGCCTTGTATTCGGCCACGAAAAGATCGCGGCCAAACCCCAAAATCAAAAAACAATGACATCAGGGAGGATGGAATATGTCGAATACCATAGTGTCGGTACGTCGTCGCACGTTGCTCCAAGCCGGTCTTGCGCTCGGCGCCAGTCAAGCCATCGGCGCACCATTCGTCATCAAGGCGCTCGGCGACGAGCCGGTGAAGATCGGCATGGTCGATCCGCTGACCGGCGTGCTGTCGGCGCTGGCGCAAAGCGAGGTCGACGGCGCCAAATATGCCGTCGCCGAAGTCAACAAAAAGGGCGGGATTCTGGGGCGGCAAGTTGAACTCCTGGTCGAGGACTCGGCGAACGACGTCGGCACCGGCGTGCAGAAGACGCGCAAGCTGATCGACCGCGACCAAGTCAATGCCATCTTCGGCGACGTTAACTCCGGCATCGCCTACGCCATGTCGCAGGTGACCAACGAAAAGAAAGTGTTCCATATCGTGCCGGGTGGCCACACCGATCCGATCACCGGCACCAATTGCAAATGGAACGTGTTCCGCGTCTGCAATACCACGACGATGGACGCCGAAGCGGTGACGCCGGAACTGGTAAAGAAGTTCGGCAAGAAGTGGTTCTTCGTCACGCCGGATTACGCCTACGGCCATACGCTGCAGGACGCCTTCGTCAAGGCGCTCAAAAAAGCCGGCGGCACCTATGACGGCGACATGCTGCCGATCAACAACACCGACTTTTCCGCCACCCTGATCAAGGCCAAGGCGTTCAAGCCGAATGTTCTGCTCAACAACATGGGCGGCCTGACCCAGATCAATTGCATGAAGCAATTCACCCAATTCGGCATGCAGAACGAGATGGGGCTCGGCGGCGCGCTGTTCGAATTGGAAAGCATAAAGGCTTGCCCGCCGGAGGCGCAAACCGGCTGGTGGGATATGGAGTGGTGGTGGAATCAGCCCAAGCCCGAGGTGGTGAAATTCGTCGGCGAGTACCGCGCGGCGAACAACAACACCACTCCCTCGGCGCGGGTTTGGTTCGGTTACGTGTCGGTGCATTCGGTGCGGCTCGCCGCGGAAAAGGCAAAGTCGCTCGATGGTCCGAAACTGGCGCTGGCGATGGAAGACATGGAACTGCCGCCTGATGTGGCGCTGCAGCCCGGCAAGGTGATTTATCGCAAGGGCGATCACGAACTGATGCCCAACATCTTTGTCGGCGAAGTGCATCCGCCGAAGGGAAACCCGGACGACGCATTTACGACCGGCACGCTGGTGCCCGGAGAACAAGCCGCCGGTTCGGTCGCCGATACCGGATGCAAGATGGTTGAACCAAGCTAACCTCTGGCATCCCGCCGCGAAATTCCGAGCCTGGCGCGCCGATGACTCAGCTCATTCTGTACAATGTGACTAATGGGCTGATCATCGGCGCGTTTTACGTGCTGATGGCGCTCGGTCTGTCGCTCATTCTCAATCTGTCGAACGTCATCAACTTTGCGCACGGCAATTTCCTGGCGCTCGGCGGCTACCTCGCCTTCACGCTGTCGCCCACGCTCGGCTATTGGGGGGCGCTGCTGGTCTCGCCGTTCCTCACGGCGCTGATCGGATTGGCCATCGAGCGGCTGATGATTCGCCGCATCTACAATCGCGACCCGGTCTATAGTCTCTTGCTCACCTTCGGGCTTGCCTTCGTGATGCAGGACGCGGCGCGCTACATCTGGGGTCCGAACGGCCTGCCGATGGGCCTGCCGGCCGCTCTGGCGCAGCCCATCACCAACGAGCTGTTTTTCATCACCTATTACCGCATTTTCATGGTGACGGTGGTCATCGTCGCCGTGGCCGGGCTGTTCGCCTTCCTGCGCTACACCCGCGTCGGGCTGCGCATCCGCGCCGGAACGTTCGACCTTGAAACGGTGTCGACGTTGGGCGTCAATGTTCGGCATCTTCGAACGTTCAATTTCGCCGTGGGCTGCCTGTTGGCGGGCCTGAGCGGCGTGCTTGCCGCCGGGCAGATCGGCCTCAATCCCAATATGGGCGACGAGCTGCTGATGCCGAGCTTCATCGCCATTATCGTCGGCGGCGTCGGTAGCCTGATCGGCACTCTGTTCGGCGGGCTGTTGATCGGCATGGCGGCGGCGCTGACCACGGTCGTCTATCCGTCGGCCAGCGAGGCGGTGATCTATGCGATCTTGATGGCGGTGCTGCTCATTCGGCCGCGCGGACTCGTCGGCGAGGAAGGGATGCTGTCATGACCATGGCAATCGCCTCGCTTGGCGGGCGGCTTCCGGTCACGGCGGGGCGGCGCGAACTGGCGATGGTCGCGATCTGGACGGCGCTGCTCACCGTGCCGCTGTGGCTGCCGCTGCTCGGCGGCTACACCGCGCTGGCTGGACGGGTGTTGGTGTTCGGACTGGCGGCGATGGGGCTCAATATGCTGTTGGGCTTCACCGGCGTGTTGAGCTTCGGGCACGCGGCCTATTTCGGGCTTGGCGCCTACGGCGCCGGCCTCACGCTGCGCTATCTCGTGCATTCCACGCCGCTCGCCATGCTCGCCGGCACTCTGCTCGGCGGCCTGGCCGGCACTTTGTTCGGCATGCTGATCGTGCGCCGCCGCGGCGTCTACTTCGCGATGTGCACGATCGCCTTCGGCCAGCTTTGGTACTACCTGGCTTATAGCTGGAACAGCTTCACCGGCGGTTTCGACGGCTTGCGCGATTTTCAGCGCGAGCCCATCGGGCTGGGTCCGTTCACGCTGCACATCGAGGATGGCGGGACGACGTTTTACTATTTTCTGTTGGCCA
>Ga0070731_10002423_pt1 | contig 17820 bp, 12 predicted proteins | sample Coa_R1_2_FD_66448 | JGI IMG/M metagenome (GOLD analysis project Ga0070731, IMG submission 66448) | Surface soil microbial communities from Centralia Pennsylvania, which are recovering from an underground coalmine fire - Coalmine... | ecosystem: Environmental > Terrestrial > Soil > Unclassified ...
CCGCTGCCACAACCACAAGTACGATCCGGTCACCACCCGCGACTACTATGCGCTCTACGGGATCTTCTCCTCGACCCGCTTTCCGTTTCCCGGCTGCGAGGCGAAGCAGAAGCCGCGCGACCTGGTGCCCTTGGCCGGGACGACGGATGTCGCCTATGCCGTCGTCGAGGGAACGCCCGAGGACGCGCGGTTCCAGAACCGCGGCGAGCCGACGATGCCCGGCGATCCCGTTCCGCGCCGGAACCTGGAGCTCCTGGGCGGACAGGGCCTCGTGGACCCCAAGGCTAGCGGCCGGCTGGACCTGGCGCGCTGGCTGACCGACCCCCGCAATCCCCTGACCGCGAGGGTGATGGCGAACCGCATCTGGCAAGGTCATTTCGGGCGCGGGCTGGTCTCCACGCCGAGCGATTTCGGGACGCGCGGCGCGGCGCCGACGAATCCCCGGCTGCTCGACCATCTGGCCGCCCGCTTCGTCGCGGGGGGCTGGAGCGTGAAGGCGATGCACCGCCTGATCCTCAAGAGCGCCGCCTACCAGCGCGCCGAGTTTCCCCGCCGACGGCTCGACGCCGAGGAGATCCGGGATGCCCTCCTGGTCGCCAGCGACGAACTCGACCGGAGTCCCGGAGAGGGCCATCCCTTCCCGCCGGAGAAGGACTGGAAATTCACCCAGCATGCGCCGTTCAAGGCGGTCTACGAGTCGAAGCGCCGCAGCGTCTATCTCATGACCCAGCGCATCCAGCGGCATCCCTTCCTCGCGCTCTTCGACGGCCCGGACACCAACGCGAGCACCGCCCAACGCGACACGAGCACGGTGCCGACGCAGGCGCTCTACTTCCTGAACGACCCGTTCTTTCACGCGCGGTCCCAGGCCCTGGCGGCCCGGCTGCTCCTCCTTCCTTCGGAGGACCGGGTCGTGGCCGCGCATCGACTCTGCTTCCAGAGGGTCCCGACTCCGAACGAGCAGGCGAAGGCGGGAGCCTTCCTCGACGCCTACCGGGCGGGCCCCCCCGCTCAATCGGACCTGGCGGTGTGGAGCGCTTACGCGCGGACCCTCCTGGGATCGAACGAATTCATCACGGTGGACTGACCATGAGCGATTGCAGCTGCACCCGGCGGTCCTTCGTCCGCTCCCTGGCGACGGGCTCGGCGCTCTTGCCGGGCCTGGTCGCCCGGCTCCTGGCCGACGCTGCCCGCACCGGCGACGATCCGCTGGCGCCGAAAGCGCCGCCGTTTCCGGCGAAGGCCCAGCGCGTCATCATGGTCTACCTGAGCGGCGGCGTTTCTCACATCGACTCCTTCGATCCCAAACCGAGACTGTTCGCGGATCACGGCAAGCAGATCGTCGCCGACCATCCCGAGATCAAGAACCGCCCCGGCTACGAGAAAATCTTCCTCAAGCGTCCGCAGTGGGACTTCGCCCGGCACGGAGCCTCGGGGACGGAGGTGAGCGCGCTGTTTCCGCACCTCGCCGGCTGCGTCGACGACGTCGCCCTGATCCGCTCGATGCATACGTCGCACTCGAACCACTTCAATGCGACGCTCGGCCTCCACACGGGATCCTTCACCGTGGCGCGTCCCAGCATGGGCGCGTGGGTGAGCTATGGCCTGGGGACGGAGAACCGCAATCTGCCGTCCTTCATGGTGCTCGCCCCCCATACGCCGTATGCGGGGATGCAGGTCTGGGCGTCGGATTTCCTCCCCGCGGAGCACCAGGGCACCTGGGTGGTGCCGGGAGCCGAGCCGATCGCGAATATGAAGCGCCGGGCCGCCACGCCCGGGCTCCAGGACCTGGAACTCGCCACGCTCCGCGAGCGGAATGCGGAGCACCTCGCGGCCCGGGCGGGGGACCCGGTCCTGGCGGCGCGGATCCGCTCCTTCGAGACGGCGGCGGGCATGCAGCTGGAGGCCCCCGAGGCGTTTGATCTCTCCAGGGAAAGCGACGAGACGCTTGCCCTGTATGGTCTCCAGCGCGGGCAGTCGACCGGGTTCGGATGGCAGTGTCTCGTCGCGCGCCGCCTGTCGGAGCGCGGGGTCCGCTTCATCGAGCTGATCGATACGGGATCCAGCAATAACTGGGACTCGCACGGCGACATGATGGACCATGCGCGGCTGGCGAAGAACGTGGACCGCCCGGTCGCCGGCCTGCTGCGCGACCTGAAGCGGCGCGGCATGCTGGAGGAGACGCTCGTCGTCTTTACGACGGAGTTCGGCCGCACGCCCTTCAACAGCAGCGCGGACCACAAGGGCCGCGAGCATCACAACTGGGCATTCAGTTCCTGGCTGGCCGGCGCCGGGGTCAAGCCGGGGATCGTCCATGGCGAGACGGACGAGTACGGCATGAAGGTGGTGAAGGACGGCGTCCATGTGCACGACTTTCACGCGACGATCCTGCACCTGATGGGCTTCGACCACACGAAGCTCACGTTCCGGCACAGCGGCCGGGACTATCGTCTGACGGACGTTCGCGGCGAGATCGTCCGGCCCCTCCTGGCGTAATCCCGGTCCGCCCTTGGCCCAAGGATCCCCCGCGGCATCGCGGCCCTTCTCCCCACGGCGTCTCTCGAAGGCGGGATCCGGGCGGGAGGAAACTCCCGATCCCGGACGGATGTAAGATTCGGGGGAGCCTGCGGAGGATGCCTTTGGCCCTGGGACGGCGGTTCCTTCTCATCACCCTCCTGGCTGCTCCCCTGTCCCTGGCCGCCCAGCAGGAGCCCCAGGCCGATTCCCCCGCGCCGAGCCCCGAGGGCGTGGAGTATTTCGAACAGCAGATCCGCCCGGTCCTGGTCGAGCGCTGCTACTCCTGCCACAGCGCCTCCGCCGCAAAACTAAAGGGAGGCCTCCGGCTGGACACCCGCGAGGGGCTCCGGAAGGGGGGCGACACCGGGCCGTCGATCGATCCGCGGGATCCCGCCCGGAGCCTGCTGCTCCGCGCGATCCGTCGGGACGCCGACGTGGAGAAGATGCCGCCGAAGGACTCGGACCAGCTGAGCGCCGCTCAGATCCGCGCCTTCCAGACCTGGGTGACGATGGGCGCCCCCGATCCCCGCGCGGCGGCATCCGCCCCCGCGAAACCCCGGATCGACGTCGCCGAAGCGCGCCGGCGCTGGCCCTTCTGTCCGGTCGCCGAACCCGCGCTCCCGGCCGTTCGGGATACCGTCTGGGCGCGCACCCCCGTCGACGGCTTCATCCTGGCCAAGCTCGAAGAGAAGGGCATCCGGCCCGCTCCCGACGCCGACCCGCGCACGCTGATCCGCCGGGTCACCTACGATCTCACGGGCTTGCCGCCGACTCCCGAGGAGATCGACGCCTTCCTCTCCGATGCGTCCTCCGACGCCTTCCGTCGCGTCGTGGACCGGCTCCTCGCCTCTCCCGCCTACGGGGAACGCTGGGGGCGTCACTGGCTGGACGTCGCCCGCTACTCCGATGCCGCGGGGGACAATTCGGACTACCCGATCCCCCAGATGTACAAGTACCGGAACTACGTCCTGGCGGCCTTCAACGAGGACAAGCCCTATGACCGGTTCATCCGCGAGCAGATCGCCGGCGACCTCCTCCCCGCCCGGGACGCGGACGAGCGGAAGACGAACCTGATCGCGACCGGCTATCTGGCCAACGCTCGCCGCTTCGGGTCGGTCACCGACGACTACCCCTGGCACCTCACCATCGAGGACACCATCGACAACCTGGGCCGGACTTTCCTCGGGGTGACCGCCAGCTGCTCGCGCTGTCATGATCACAAATTCGATCCGATCACCAACGAGGACTATTACGCCCTGTACGGCATTTTCGAGAGCACGCGGTACCCGTTCCCGGGGATCGAACTTCAGCACTTCCAGTCCGACCTGGTCTATCTCGCGCCCGAGGAGCAGGTCCAGACGGCGATGAGGGAACGGCGGGAGACGATGACGGCCCTCGACGCCGCGGCCAAGGTCCTGGGATCGCAGAAGACGCGGGTCGACGCCGCCGGGAAGGACGGCGATGACGAGTCCCTCCGGGCAAAAAAGGCCGCCGAGGACCTGGGCAAGGAGATCGACGCCCTCCAGAAGGAGAGGACGCGGGTCCAGCAGACCCCGCTTCCGTACGAGTCACTCTATGCCGTGACGGACGCCCCCATTCGCGCAAACGCCCACGTCCAGATCAAAGGGGACCCGGCGCGCCTGGGGCGCGAAGTGCCGCGCCGGTTCTTCGAGGTCCTGGGGGCCCAGGCGCTCTCCCCGGACGAGTCCGGCAGCGGTCGCCGCGAGCTGGCGGACTGGATCGCGGATCCCTCCAACCCGCTCACGGCCCGGGTGATGGCCAACCGCGTCTGGCACTGGCACTTCGGGAAGGGGATCGTTCAGACCCCCAGCGATTTCGGCCGTCAGGGCAGGGCGCCCACCCACCCCGAGCTCCTGGACTGGCTCGCGTGCCGCTTCGTGGAGTCCGGATGGTCGATCAAGGCGCTGCACCGGCTCATCCTCTCCTCGCACGCGTACCGGGTGTCCTGCGACGACGATCCCGCGGCGCTCGTGGCCGATCCGGCGAACGATCTGATGTGGAAATTCCGCCGCCGCCGCCTGGAGGCGGAGGCGATCCGCGACTCGATCCTCGCCGTCGCGGGAACGCTGGATCGCGGCATCGGCGGGCCGCATCCCATCCCGCCGATGCCGACCTGGGAGTACACGGAGCACAAGCCGTTCCTCGCGGTGTACGATCACCATCTGCGAAGCGTCTATCTGCTGACCCAGCGGATCAGCCGTCATCCGTTCCTGGGAATCTTCGACGGCGCCGAAACGAATTCCGGGACGCCCGCGCGGATCACGAGCACCACGTCCCTCCAGGCGCTGTCGTTGCTGAACGATCCGTTCCTCCACCAGCAGGCCGCGGCGCTCGCGGGGCGCCTGGCGAAGGAAGGACCGGACGACCGGTCGCGGATCGATCGGGCGTTCCTCCTGGCCTTGGGCCGCCGGCCGTCGGAGGCCGAGCGGGCGTCGTCGCTGGAGTATCTGGACGCGGTCCGCGGCAGGCTCGACCCCCCGAAGGCCTGGGAAAGCTTCGCGCGAATCCTGTTCCGCTTGAGCGAGTTTGTCTATGTCCGCTGAGTCGACGTGCGACCGCCGTCAGATGATCCGCTCCCTCGCGGGGGGGACGCTGCTCTTGCCGGGCTTCCTGTCGCGCCTGCTCGCCGAGGACGCCGAGCGGGATCCGCTCGCCCCCCGCGCCCCGCACCATCCTGCGCGGGCGAAGCAGGTGATTTTCCTTTTCCTCACGGGCGGCGTGTCCCATATGGACACGTTCGACTACAAACCGAAGCTCTTTGCGAGCGACGGGAAGACGCTGGTCGCGGGCGGAGGCCTGTCGCGCGACAAGAAGACCCTGCTCCGGCCGATGTGGGACTTCAAGCCCGGGGGCCGCTGCGGGACGCTCGTCAGCGACCTCTTCCCCCATCTCCGCGACCGCATGGACGACGTCGCGCTCATCAATTCGATGAAGTCGGACAACAACGAGCATTTCGAGGCGACGCTCGCGATCCATACGGGGTCCTTCACCTTCACGCGTCCCAGCATCGGGTCCTGGGTGAGCTACGGCCTGGGAACCCTGAACCGGAACCTTCCGTCGTTCATGGTGATCGCCCCGAAGCTTCCCTTCGCCGCCGCGCAGGTCTACTCCAACGATTTTCTGCCTGCGTACCATCAGGGAACTCGAGTCATTCCGGGGGCCGAGCCCATCCCGCATCTCGCCCGGCGCACCACGGAGGCGGGGCTCCAGGAGGGGGAACTGGGGCTGGCGGAGGCCTTCGACCGGAACTTCCTGAAAGAGAACGGGAACGATTCCGAGCTCGCCGCGAGGATCCGCTCCTTCGAGACGGCGTTCCGGATGCAGACCGAGGCGCCCGAGGCCTTCGATCTCGGCCGGGAGAGCGACGAGACCCTAAACCTCTACGGCCTCAGCCGCTCCAAGCCCGAAGGCTTCGCCTGGCAGTGCCTGATGGCCCGCCGGCTGGTGGAGCGGGGCGTCCGCTTCGTCGAGCTGATCGACACCGGCGCCTACGACAACTGGGACGCCCACGGCGACATGAAGACCTGCGTGCCCCTGGCGAAGAATGTCGACCGGCCGATTGCGGCCCTGATCCAGGACCTGAAGCGGCGCGGCATGCTCGACGAGACCCTGATCGTCTGGACGACGGAGTTCGGCCGGACGCCGGGCCAGGACGGTCCGACGGGCCGCGGCCATCACGGTGCGGTGTTCTCCTCCTGGCTGGCCGGCGGCGGAACCCGAGGCGGAACCGTCTACGGAAAATCGGACGAGCTCGCCTCCACGGTCGCGGAGAACCAGGTTCACGTCCACGATTTCCACGCCACCATCCTGCACCTCTTGGGCTTCGATCACACGAAGCTGACCTATCGTCACGCGGGGCGGGACCATCGGTTGACCGACGTGTACGGCTCCGTGGTGCAGGGCGTGCTCGCCTAGATCAGCGCGACTCCGCGGCCTTGAGCGCCGACAGGTACGTGCCGGGCTCCTTCTCGAAGCGCTTCCGGCACTCGTCGCGGCAGAGGGCGACCGTCACCGTCGAGACCGCGTCTCCGATGGGCTTGCCGCTCAGGGGACAGGTGTCGACCGGGATCCGGTCGAGCCGGTGAAGCGTGGCGAGGGGATCGCGGTCGAAGCGCCCCTTGCAATTGGCGCAGCAGAATCCGATCTTGAGTTCGGCGGTGATCTTGCCGTCGGCCTTGTCCCCGCTCACCGGGCAGGTGTCGTTGAGCGGTCCCGCCGCGCCGGCCGCGACGGCGACCACGAGGGTGGCGAGGAGTCGAGTCATTCGACTCCCATGATCGCGCCCCTCCCGGAGAAATTCAAGCGTCCTCGCCGGGGGGGAACCCCGGAGCGCAGAATCCTGCCCAGGACGGCTGATTTCCCCCTGCCTTCCGGCGTGGCATGGGAATTGCCACTCCTTCCTGGTCTGAGGGGACCGGTATGAGCATGAATCCCTATCCGCTGAGCTTCCTTTGCCTCGTGGGGGGCTGCGCGACGGCGCTGGACCCGACGCACCGGCTGACGGAATTCCGGGAGACCTTGTTCCAGGAAGGCGTGCTTCGGGATCTCACGATCGATGGGTATCGCTATTGCGTCGCCGAGCTGGGCGAAGGCTCGCCCATCGTCCTCGTCCACGGGCTCGGGGGCTCGCTTTACGACTGGCGCCACGTGTTGCGTCCGCTGGCTGAGGAGCACCGGGTCCTCGCGGTCGATCTCCTGGGCGCGGGCGAATCGGACCTTCCGGAGAATGAGGACTATTCCATCGCCGCCCAGGCGCGACGCTTGCGGGGACTCCTGGACGCTCTCGACGTCGAACGTCCCGCCTTGGTCGGAAACTCCTACGGCGGCGGGATCGTGCTGCGCTTTGCGGAGGATTGGCCGGAGCGGGTCGATCGGATGGTCCTCCTCAACTCGGTGTGTTACGCGGAGCACATTCCGGCCTATGTGTCGCTCGCCAAGGTCCCCTGTGCCGGATGTGTCGCGGAAGTCGCCCCGCTGGGGAAGGCCACCCGCTGGATCCTGGGAAACAACGACCGGACCCTCAGTATCTTGAGCGAGACCGAGTTCGACGTCTACACCCAGGAACTGCTCCGGCCCGGCCGCCGTCGCGCGCTGGTCGAGGTCCTCCGCGCCATCGTTCCCCCGGACACGAGGGAGTTCGAGGCGCGGCTGAGGACCATCCGCGCCCCCGCACTCCTCATCTGGGGAGCCGCGGACACTACGATCCCCGTGGAGCTCGGACGGCGCTTGTCCCGGGAGCTTCCGAATGCCCAGCTGGTCGAGCTCGATGCCGGCCACGTGCCCAACCAGGAACGGCCCCAGGACGTCCTCCGGCTGATGCGGGGCTTCCTGCCGTAGCCCGGATCCGGTCAGGCCAGGGCCTTCTGGATCACGGTCCCCGCCACGTCGGTGAGACGCTGGGCGCGCCCCTGGTGCCGGAAGGTCAGTTTCGTGTGATCGATCCCCAGGAGATGCAGGATCGTCGCGTGAACGTCGTGGACGTGCGTCTTGTCTTCCGCCGCACGGAGGCCGACCGCGTCCGTCGCCCCGATCACCCGGCCGCCCTGGACCCCGCCGCCCGCCATCCACAGGGAGAACCCGTGCGGGTTGTGGTCGCGGCCGTTGGAGCCCTCGGTCATCGGCGTCCGGCCGAACTCGCCGCCCCAGATCACGAGGGTGTCGTCGAGCAATCCGCGCGACCGCAGGTCTTTCAGGAGTCCCGCCACCGGCTTGTCGCTCGCCGCGCAGAGCTTCCCGTGGTTGCCCTCGACGTCCGCATGGCCGTCCCAACCGTTCATGTCGCCGCAATAGAGCTGCACGAAGCGGACGCCCCGCTCCACCATTCGCCGCGCGAGAAGGCAGCGGAGTCCGAACTCCTGCGTCACCCGGTTGTCCAGACCGTAGAGCTTCTTCGTCGCGTCGGTCTCCTTCCGGACGTCCACCACGTCCTGCGCGCTCGTTTGCATGCGGAAGGCGAGTTCGTACGCCGCGATCCGCGCCCCCAGCTCGGAGTCCTCGTCCCCGGCCGGGCCCGGCTCGCGGTTGAGCGAGTTGATGAGATCGAGCGTCCGTCGCTGCTGGGACGCCGCGACGCCCGGGGGATTGTTGAGATGCAGGATCGGCGTCTCGCCCCCCCGGAGGATCGTTCCCTGGTACGTCGCCGGCAGATAGCCGTTCCCCCAGGCCGGGGCGCCCCCCTTGACCCAGCCCGCGGGGTCCGGCAGGACGACGTAGGCCGGCATGTCCTGGTTCTCCGTGCCCAGACCATACGCCGCCCAGGCGCCCAGGCTCGGGCGTCCCATCAGGATCGAGCCCGTGTTCATCAGGTAGACGGACTCCGGATGCGTCACGCTGTCGCCGTAGCAGCCGCGCAGGAGGCAAAGCTCGTCGGCGCACGAGGCGAGGTGGGGCAGGGCGTCCGAGATCTCCATGCCGCTTTCGCCGTGCTTCCGGAACGGCCAGCGGGACGGCATCAGCTTGTTCTTGGCGACGGCGCGGCGCGTCTTGAAGGTTCCGAAGGATTCCGGGATCGGCTGTCCCGCCAGCCGGTCGAGCTCGGGCTTGTAGTCGAAGAGATCGACGTGGCTCGGGCCGCCGGACATGAACAGGAAGATCACGCTGCGGGCCCGGGGCGCGAACTGCGGGACCCGGGGGGCGAGGGAGCCGACCGGGCCGTCCTGTGCGAGAAGCCCGTCCTGCTTCATGAGGGACGCCAGCGCGAGCATCCCGAAGCCTCCGCCGGCCCGGCTCAGGAATTCCCGCCGCGAGGACGATCGCTCGACCGATCCGCATCCGCAGTCCATTCGCTCACTCCAGATAAACGAAGGAATTCAGGTTGAACAGCGCCCGGCAGAGCTCCGAGAGCGGCGAGGTGTTCAGGAAGTCGATCGCGAGCGCCGCCTCCCGGTCCGTCGGCGACCGACCCAGGGTGAGGCGGTAGAGGAGCCTCACCTGCTCCGCCGGCCTGGGAGTCTCGGCGACCAGCCGCTGGGCCGTCGCCCGGGCGGCGGCCATCACTTCCTCCGCGTTGAGGAGCGTCAGGGACTGGGGGGCCGTCGTGCTCCGTCCCCGTTCGGGACAGCTGAGGTTGCCGTCGGGCGCGTCGAAGACCTCCAGGAAGGGGAAGCGGAGATTGCGGCGCGAGAAGATGTAGACGCTCCGGCGGAGGTGCTCCCTCGGATCGGGACTGACCGTCCAGCCCCGCGACCCCTTCAGGACGTCGCTCGGAATCGGGGGGAACACGCCGGGTCCGCCCATCTCCAGGTTCAGGCGGCCGCTCACCGCGAGCAGGCTGTCGCGGATGGCCTCGCCTTCGAGACGGCGCCGGTTCATGCGTCCGAACAAGCGGTTCTCCGGATCCTTCGGCGAGACGGGCCCGACCGAACGCTGGTAGGCGGCGGATCGCATCAGGAGGCGATGCATCGCCTTCAGGCTGTAGCCGCCGGCGGCGAACTCGCCGGCCAGCCAGTCCAGGAGCTCCGGATTCGAGGGAGCCTGGCCGTGAGGCCCGAATTCGCTGGGGGTGGAGACGAGGCCCCGGCCGAAGTGCTGCTGCCAGATCCGATTCGCCATGACCCGGGTCGACAGCGGATGCGTCGCCAGCCAGTCGGCCAAGGCGCTCCTCGAGCGCGCGGGCGCCTCGGCCCCCAAGACCTGCGGGAAGCCGGGGGCGACCTCCTCCCCGGGCTGCGAGTACTCGCCGCGAAAGAGGATGTGAGTCGTCACCGGCTTGCCGGGTCCGAGCGTCATCGCATGGGGGAGGGGCGGCGGCCGGGGGAGCTTCTTCGCTTCCTCAAGAAGCGCGTTCCGCCGGTCCCGCTCCTGGGGCGTCAGCGCGTCGGTCAGGTCCTTCTCGCTGACCTCCAGGAGCGGCTCGGTCTCGAGCGCCAGATTCGCCTGTTCCGTGTCGCGCTGCTCGGGCGGCGTGAGAACCGCCATGCGGGCTTCCGGGGTGACCTTGGACAGCTTCCTCTGCCGAACCTTGTCGCGGGCCGTCCCCTCGAGGGTCGTGAGTTCGCGCACCTGCGGGATCGTCTGGTAGGCCTTGAGCCCCTCCTCGCAGGCGGCCCGCTCGGCCGCCGTGGGAACGGGGGTTTCCCGGCGGAACGTGGCGGAGGCGAAGAACGCGAGCATTCGGTAGTAGTCGCGCTGCGCGAGGGGTTCGAACTTGTGATCGTGACAGCGGGCGCACCCCAGGGTGAGGCCGAGGAAGACCATCGCCGTCGTGTCGGTCATGTCGCTCAGGGTCAGTTGGCGCCGCTGGATCTGGTCGGAGCTGTCGACCATGTCGGGGCCGAGCAGGTTGAAGCCGGTGGCGATGAGCGCGTCGGGATCGTCCGGCCAGAGCTCGTCGCCAGCCACCTGCTCCCGGACGAAGCGGTCGTAGGGCTTGTCGGCGTTGAACGACCGGATCACATAGTCCCGGTAGCGCCACGAATGGGGTCGGACGGCGTCATGCTCGAAGCCGTCGGTTTCCGCGAAGCGGGCGAGATCCAGCCAGTGTCTGCCCCAGCGCTCGCCGTAGCGGGGAGAGGCGAGGAGCCGGTCGAGCACCCGGTCCCAGGCGCCCGGTTCGCGGTCGTTCACGAAGGCGTCGATGTCGGCCGGAGTGGGGGGCAGGCCGGTCAGGTCCAGCGTGGCGCGGCGCAGGAGCGTCTCGCGGCTGGCCCTGGGTGCCGGCTCGACCCCCGCCTCCCGGAGCTTTGCGTCCAGGAAGCGGTCGACGCTCGCCTGGCCGTCCCGCCGCGGGAGCGGCCGGAACGCCCAGTGGTTCCGGTCGGCCTCGGTGAGGGCGAAGCCCGCAGGCTTGAGGAGCGCCGCCGGAGGCTTGAGGTCCCTCGCGTAGGGCGTGCCGGCGCGGATCCAGTCGGCCAAGGTCTTCAGCTCGGCGTCGGGCAGCGGGTCGCGCTTGTGGGGCATGAACGGCTTCTGCTTCCGGGAGGCGAGGCGCCAGAGGAGGCTGTTGTCGGGATCGCCGGAGGCGATCGATGGACCCGTTTCGCCGCCGCGGAGGAGAGCGGCCCGGGTGGAGAGGTCGAGCCCTCCTTTGGGCGACGTGGTGTAATGGCACTCGACGCAGCGGCGTTCCAGGAGGAGCGTCGCGGCGTCGTCGTCCGCCTGGGCGCGGCCGGCGAACACGATCAGGGCCGCCAGGACCGCGCCGAACCGGAAGGGGTTCATCCAAAAAGTACTACGCTTCCCGAGGGCCGCTGGGCGGGAGCTTGATCGCCCGCGCGCTCTTGGCCGGGAGGCAAAAAAAATCCCGCGGCGGATAGCCGCGGGATTCGAGGCGGTTTCGTTGTTGTCGGCTCAGGCAGCCTTCTTCTTTTTCTTCCCCATGTCGGACAGCAGCTCGTCGAACTTCTTCCGCTGATCTTCCGTCAGGAGGGCCGAAATCTCCTTGGCCATGTCATCGCGAAGGCCCTTGGTATCCGCGCGCGGAGCCTTGCCCCCGGCGTTCTTGTTCGCCTGGGCTTCCTTGTTGGCTTCCTGCTGCGCCTGCTGCTCTTTCTTGTGATAGTCGTTGTAGATGCGATGGACGGCCGCCGCCTGTTCGCCGGTCAGCATCAACACCTCGGTGAGGTGTTTCACGCCCGGGAACCCGAGCGGTCCGGGCTGCTCCTGGGGTCCCGTGGTCGTCTTGGACTGCTGTCCCGCTGCGAGGGAGGCCACGGTGAACGACAACGCCAAGGCGCTGAGGATCAAGACCGCTTTTGGCATGATTAGATCCCTCCGTCTATAGAACGGCGCTCCCGGCCAAAAGTGGTCCCGAGCAGGGCGGATTTTTCGCCCGATCGACCCCGACGCCCCGGAAGAGCTTCGCCGAGCGGCGCTCCCAAGGCCGCCTTCCCCCGGGGGGCAAGCCCCGGGGGAGACGGGTGGCCTTATTTGGACAGCGTCTGGTGGTGGAGGCTGCTGTTGTTCCAGAGGTAGTCGAATCGGACGCACTTCTCCGAATCGAGAGTCCGGGCCTTCAGGCCGTCGTGGAGCGTCTCGGTCGTGACGCTGCCCTTTTCGCCGTCCGCCAGGAAGGCGGCCGCTTGGGCGCCGCCGGGCGCCGGCGTCGCTTCGGGCTTGAGGGATAGCGCCTCCAGAGCGGCCGACTCGAGGAGCCGGGGGAACAGCTTGCGGAAAAGGCCGGGATCGGCATAGACGTCGGCGGTGCTGAAGCGGCCGTTCACCGCCGTGATCAGGCCGACCGCCTGGGGACGCTCGTTGACGGCCTTCGACAGCGCCTCCCGGAACGCCTTCAGACGGTCCTGGATCTTCCGGCTGTCCAATTCCTCGTTCAAACTGCTCGTCGTCGGGGCGGGCAGGGCGTTGTTGTCGGCCAGACCTTCTTTGCCTCGGGCCACCTGCTTCCAGACTTCCCCTTGGTTCCTCTTTCCCTGGATCGCGCACTTCAGATCCCGGCCGTAGGCGTTCTGCATCGAGGATTGGAAGGCCACGCTGCCGGACCAGCGGGACTGCTCCACGCAAAAGGACGCGACCGGAGTCGGCGGCGTCTTCGGCGGAATCACGAAGTCTCGCGCCAGCGTCCGGTCCTGCTGGCCGCCCTTGACGACGTCGCCCGCCTGCACGAAGCAGGGCTTGTCGGACCCGTTTTCGATCAGCAGTTCGTTGACCTGGGCGCTCTTCTTCTCGGTGACCTTCACCTGGCCCGAGGCGAGCCCCTCGGCCAGGGTGATGAAGTCCCCGACGCTTTTCGCGGACGGATTCTCGACGACATAGACGGCCAGGTGCTCGTGGACGAAGGGTCCGGAGATCGTGACGGCCCCGTCCGAGGACAGCAGTTGAGCCGGTGGGGCTTCCGAGCGGGACGAGCATCCGAGGGAGCACGCGAGCAGGATTCCAGCCAGGATCGTTTTCATGGATCACCTCCTGCCCCGTTGGACGCAAGCGGGAGGCCACGCGGTTCACCGAAAACGTCAAGCGGCCCACGTTTTCCGGCCGTATCTCCGGCGATACACCGGTGTATCCGCCCCGTTCGTCGCGGAGCCGCCCGAGCCGGGTGGGGCGAGCTCCCGGTGGAGGATCCGTCCGCGTGCGTCGGATTTCCTTCTCGAGGCGGCCGGAGGCCGCCTTGACCGCTCCTGGGGGGAACCGTTATACTCGCCTATGCGGTCACCCCATGACTGACGACGAGCAATCCCAGCGGCTCCGCGTTCTCGTGCTGGCGGACGTCTGCAATCCGGATTGGCCCTCCCTGCCCGTGGTCGGGTACAAGTATGCCCGCGCCCTCAGCCGCCATGCCGAGACCGTCGTGGTCACCCAGGTGCGGAATCGCCCCAATATCGAGCGCGACGGCCTGGGCGCGGCCCGCGTGGTCTACCTCGACACCGAGAAGATCGCCGCTCCGATGTACCGGGCGGCCGAATTCCTCCGCAAGGGAAGCGGAACGGGCTGGACCATCCAGATGGCCATGGACTACCCGGGGTACCTCGCCTTCGAAAAGGCCGTGTGGAGGATCTTCCGAGCGGACCTGAAGGCGGGCCTCTTCGACCTGGTCCACCGCATCACCCCGATGTCGCCGACCCTGCCGAGCTATCTCCCGCGGCGCTGTCCCGTTCCGTTCGTGCTGGGCCCGCTGAACGGGAATCTTCCGTGGCCTCCCCAGTTCACCGCGGAGCTCAAGCGGGAGCGGGAATGGTTCAGCGTCTTCCGCCGCTTCTACAAGGTGCTCCCCTACGTCCGATCGACCTACGCCTGCTCGGGGGCCATCCTCGCGGCCTTCGACCATACGATGCGCGACCTTCCCGCAGCGACGCTTCCCAAGGCCTTCAATTTTCCGGAGGTCGGGATCGATCCGGAGCTGTTCTCCATGCCCGAGCGTCCCCGCCGGACCCGGCAGACCATCCTGTACGCGGGGCGCCTGGTCCCCTACAAGCTGCCGGAAGTGGTCATTCGAGCCTTCGCCTCCAGCTCCTCCCTGCGCCGTCATCGCCTCGTGATCGTCGGGGACGGACCCGAGCGGCCCCGGCTGGAATCCCTGGTCCGGGACCAGGGTCTGGGGGACTGCATCGAGTTCCTGGGTCAGAAGACGCAGACGGAAGTGGGGCGGCTCATGAGGGAATCCGAAATCTTCGCGTTCCCGTCCATCCGCGAACTGGGGGCGGGGGTGGTCGTCGAGGCCATGGCCTGCGGCATGGCCTGCGTGGTGGTCGATTACGGCGGTCCGGCGACCCTGATCGACTCGGATCGCGGCGCCAAGGTCGAACTGGGGACGCTGGACGAGCTGGTGGGGCGCTTCGCCCGGGAGTTGGAGTCGCTCGCGGCGGATCCCGACCGCGTCGCCACCCTGGGCCGGGCCGCCCACCGTCACGCCATGGCCCACTATGCGTGGGATGCGAAGGCCCGGAAGACGGTCGAGATCTACCGCTGGCTTCTGGGGCGGGTCTCCGAGAAACCTCGCTTCTGGGACGCGGTCGCGATCTAAGCGGCCGCGATCCCTCGGGGATCCGGGCCGGCGGCCTCCGGAGGAGATCGGACTTCCGGGACGGACGGGACGCCGCGCGGGAAGGCTAGTCGAACAAATTCTTCGCGTACTTCTCGGACCAGTCGTCCCAGGCCTTCAGGCCTTCCGCATTCGACTCCGGCGGGAGCTGCGGCTTGTAGCCCATGTCGAGGCCGCGGTTGATCTTCTTCAACGCCGAAATCGCGATGGTCCGGGTCGAGCTCTGCTCGCTCCGCAGGCTGGACAGGAGGAGCGGGATGCCCGCGCCGTTGTGGCAGCGCACCAGCGCGTCGCCCACCGCCAGGCGGAAATCCTCGTCGGTTTCGCCGACATACTCCTCCAGGATGTGAGACAGCTCCTTGTCGCCGGTGGCTCCGATGACCCGGGCCGCCGCTTCGCGGACGCCGCGCTGCCGGAGGCCGTCCTGAAGGGGCACTTTCAGCTCCGCGGGCGGGAATTTCGCGAGGATGAACTCCAGCTGTTTGGCGTATTCGAACTTGGCCAGCGAATTCCGAAGCTCCGTCACGAGCTGGGGGGCCGCGTGCTGCGCCCAGGGCTTGAGCTTGGCCGCCGCCTCGTCGACCTTGATCTTTCCGGTCCTCAGCTCGGCCAGCACCGTCTGGATCTCCAGGAGGATCTCCTCGATCTTCAGCGTTTTCGCCTGCTCGGCGGGGGGCTGGCCGGGGACGCCGACCGGCCCCGCGGGGGGGGCCTTCGACAGCGCCTCCACCTGGGCGTTCAGCGTCTTGACCTGATCTTCCAGGCGCGCGACCTGGGCCTTCATCGTGTTCGTCAGGATGTCGAGCTCCCCGACCTTCTTCTCCATCCCGGTGACGCGCTTGACGACTTCCTCGTAGAGCAGCGCCTGCATGTCGTTCTTCTGGGCGACCTGGGCGTTGAGCTTGTCGATCTTGGTCGCGACCTCGTCCACATCCTGCTTTTCCGCCACGTCGATGCAGCCGACGGCGGCCAGGATTGCGAGTGCCGGGATCGCCACCTTCAGGGTCTTCATGAGAGTGCCTCCAGCTTTAGGACGCATGCGCCCAGGGGATTCCTGCGCGGGCCAGGGATTATATCGGTCAGACGCGGGAAAAAGAATCATGATTGATCGGCGATCGGCCCCGTCTCCCCCCACGTCCGGATCGGGACTCCCGTCGCCGGTGCCGAGGCTAGTCCAGGATCCGGACCTCTCCGTTCCCCTTGACCACCTTGCCGACGATCGCCGGCTTCTCTCCCGCCCTGCGGAGCGTCTTCAGGACCGCCCCTGCCTGCGCGGGGGCGACGATGAGGACCATCCCGACACCCATATTGAAGACGCGGTACATCTCGTCGCGGGGGACGTCCCCGGTGGTTTTCAGGAAGCCGAAGATCGGCGGGACCTTCCAGGCGCCTTCCTGGATCTCCACCGCCAGACCCTTGGGGATCACGCGGGGGATGTTCTCGGTCATGCCGCCGCCGGTGATGTTGGCCATCGCCCGGACGGGGTGCTTCTCGAGGACCTTCCGGATCGTGCGGGCGTAGATCCGCGTGGGCGCCAGCAGCGTCCGCCCCAGCGTGGACCCCTCGAAGCGCGCGTGGAGGTCCTGGTTTTCGACGATCTTGCGGGCGAGCGAATATCCGTTCGAGTGCAGTCCGCTCGAGGGAAGCGCGATCACCGCGTCCCCGGCCTTCACGCCCTTTCCGTCGATGATCTTCGACTTCTCCACGATGCCGACGCAGAATCCGGCGAGGTCATAGTCCCCGTCCTGGTACATCCCGGGCATCTCCGCGGTCTCTCCCCCGAGAAGGGCGCAGGACGACTGGGCGCAGCCGTCGACGATGCCCTTCACGAGATCCAGAAGCACCGCCTGGTCGACCTTGCCCATCGCGATGTAGTCGAGGAAGAAGAGCGGCGAGGCCCCGGTCACCAGGAGGTCGTTGACGCTCATGGCCACGAGGTCGATGCCGACGGTGTCGTGGATCCCCAGGGTCCGCGCGAGTTTGAGCTTGGTGCCCACGCCGTCGGTGCAGGCGACCAGGACCGGGTGCTTGAGGGGTTTCTTGAAGAGCGGCGACGTGACCAGGGAGTAGAGTCCCGCGAAGCCCCAGGGAAGGTCGAGGACCCCCTTGTCGTGGGTGCGCCGCATCATCTCCAGGATGCGGTCGATGGCCTTGTCCTTCTTGGTCTGATCGACGCCGGCGTCGACGTAGGTTAGCGCCATGTCGCTCTAGGCCCTTTTCTCATGTTTGCCCTTGTCCATGTCGTCGACCGGCGGCACGGGATACTTGCCGGTCCAGCAGGCGGTGCAGTAGCTCTCCTTGGGCCGGCTGACCGCCGACAACATGCCCTCGACGCTCAGGTAGCCGAGGGTGTCCACCCCGATGTGCTTGCGGATCTCCTCGAGCGTGTGGTTCGAGGCGATGAGGTCCTTGGTGTTGGGGAAATCGATGCCGTAGTAGCAGGCGTGCTTCGTCGGGGGGCAGGAGACCCGGAGGTGAACCTCCTTGGCCCCGGCGTCCCAAAGCAGCTTGATGCGCGACCGGGAGGTCGTGCCGCGAATCACGGAGTCGTCGACGACGATCACGCGCTTGTTCTTCACCATGTCCTTCAGGACGGCGAGCTTGATCTCGACGCTGGAGGACCGCTGGTCCTGCGTGGGCTGGATGAACGTGCGGCCGACGTAGTGGTTGCGGACGTAGGCCATCTTGTACTTGATCTTCGACTCCTCGGCGTAGCCCTGGGCGGCGTAGAGGCCGCTGTCCGGGATCGGGGTGACGAAGTCCGCATCGACCGGGTGCTCCTTGGCCAGCTGGACGCCGAGCTTGTGGCGGACGTACTGGACGACGTCGCCGTGGACGCGGCTGTCGGG
>Ga0070731_10002424_pt1 | contig 17814 bp, 15 predicted proteins | sample Coa_R1_2_FD_66448 | JGI IMG/M metagenome (GOLD analysis project Ga0070731, IMG submission 66448) | Surface soil microbial communities from Centralia Pennsylvania, which are recovering from an underground coalmine fire - Coalmine... | ecosystem: Environmental > Terrestrial > Soil > Unclassified ...
TGGCTGGATGTACAGGCTGATTTCAGCAAAATGTTTATCGCTTTTGGCATGCTGGTGATTATTGCTTTCATCGAAGAAATAGTTTTTCGCGGCTACATCCTCAATAATCTTATGCAATCGTTTAACAAATGGATCGCCCTTTTGATTTCTGCTTCTTTATTTGCGTTGGCGCACAGCCTTAACCCCGGAAGCAATTTACTTTCTGTTGGCGGCTTATTTCTTGCAGGGATATTGCTGGGAATAAATTATATCTATACAAAAAATCTTTGGTTTGCTATTTTCTTTCATTTGGGTTGGAATTTTTTGCAGGGCCCGGTTCTCGGCTATAAAGTCAGCGGCATAAATCTTCCGGCTCTATTAGAACAGGAAATAAAAGGTGACCCATCAATTACGGGCGGGGATTTTGGATTTGAAGCTTCGATGATCAATATTTTGCTTTTGCTGATAGCGATCAGCGTCCTGTATTTTATTTACGAGAAAAAATTTAAGATTCCCGCCATTACTACGGCATAATAATTCTCGATACACCTTTGATATCCACCAGCTCAATATCAAATATCAATTCTTTTCCGGCCAGCGGATGATTGGCGTCCAGCAGGACACTTTCTTCTTTCACCTCGCTGATCACAACCGGAAAAGTATTTCCGGTATTATCGCGCATATTTAATTGCATGCCAACTTGGGGTTTCATGTCCTCAGGAAAATTCGCCATGGGAAATTCAAGGATATTATCCGGATCAGAGGGCCCGTATGCGTCTTCAGGAGCGATCGAAATGGTTTTTTTTTCGCCAACAGTCATGTCCAAAACGCCGTCGTCAAATCCTTTGATCATCATTCCGGAGCCGACTTCAAACTCTAGCGGATCTCTGCCGGCTGAAGTGTCGAAAGTTGTTCCATCTGTTAATTTTCCATGATAATGAACTTTCACCGTATCACCTTTTTTTACTTGTTGCATACTGTTATTTTATTGATTTTTGTTTCCCGACAAAGTAAAATAAATAATAAGCTTTTACCAATAAAAGTTTTTCAGGAGATTTGTCAATTGACCATAGGCAGATTATTTACGAACATTAAGGTGAACACGCATTCATTGTAAATAAACTTCCGTAATCTGATTATTTCAAACTTGAATAAATAATGCATGAAAAATAATTATTTCCTTTTTTTTCTTTTATTGATAATTCAAAATAAATGTTTTTCTCAAGCCGGTACACCGGACAACCGATCCATCGGAATTCTACCCGGCGCTGAACGGATGAGCGTTTATATTCCAATGCTGAAAGGCAGGACTGTTGCAGTTTTTGCAAATCAAACATCAATGGTCAGAAACATGCATTTGGTGGATGCGTTGATTAAAGAAGGAATAGCTGTAAGAAAAATATTTGCACCTGAGCATGGATTTCGCGGAGTGGGGGATGCCGGCGAGGGGTTAAAAAACGGGATTGACTCCGCAACAGGCATTTCAGTAATTTCATTATATGGCAGTAAATTAGCACCATCTGCTGACGACTTGAAAGATGTGGATATTATGATCTTTGATGTTCAGGACGTGGGTGTTCGTTTTTACACTTACATTTCCTCCCTGCAGAAATATATGGAAGCCGCAATGGAAAATCATAAACCATTATTGATACTTGATCGTCCGAATCCCAACGGTTTTTATGTTGATGGCCCGGTACTCGACATTAAGTTTGCATCTTTTGTTGGCATGCAACCGGTTCCCGCTGTTTATGGGATGACAATTGGTGAATATGCATTCATGATCGCGGGCGAAAAATGGCTTTCAGAAAAAGCGAATGAAGTGTACAGCTATTATCAAACTGCGCAAAATTCCACAGACACACCATTTCATTTTTTAGTCATCAGGTGTGCCAATTATACCCATAAAGACAAGTATATTTTGCCAGTAAATCCTTCGCCGAATCTGCAAAACATGCAGTCAGTCTACTTATATCCTTCCCTATGTTTTTTTGAGGGAACTGCCATCAGTTTAGGAAGAGGAACAGACAAACCCTTTGAGCAATTCGGTCATCCTTCATTTCCGAAAAATTTATACAGTTTTATTCCCCAAAGCAGGCCGGGCGCAAAAAATCCGCCTTTGCTAAATCAAACCTGTTATGGATTTGATCTGACCATCCTCAATGCAGAAAAAGAAATAAATGATCATTTGCAATTAAAATGGCTCATAAAGGCATATGAACTTTTTCCCGATAAAGCGAAATTTTTTCTTGCCTCTAATTATTTTAATAAACTGGCTGGAACGGATATGTTAATGCAACAAATCAAAGATGGGAAAACCGAAAATGAAATAAGAAAAAGCTGGCAACCTGCACTAAACGAATTTAAAAGGATCAGAAAAAAATATCTGCTGTATGGTGATTTTGAATGAGCTGAGAGAGCGCTGATTTATTTTGGTGATTAGTTTACACGCGCAAAGACCGGCGTCGCTGGTTAAATCGACGCTGCGTGCTGCCTTAGAAACTCGTAATCATCCGGATAAACCTGCTTTCAATTATACAGCACTAGCGAATAACCAAAGATGATCATGCCTGGATAGCATAGTTTCCATAAGAAAGCATGTCGCAAAGATGACTAATGGCAACCATGCTCTTTTAAAAAAATAAGATCACTTTTCAACAAATTATTTTTTTATCATGATTTGATCCACTTCGTAAACTTTTGAATCTTTATTATAAAAACCATAATACTGGTTTCCGCTCATCTCAAATTGCTTTACGGCTTTTGCTTTTTGATCTGCATCATTCATGTAATCTTTTACCTGATCCCCGATCGAGGGCGGAATTTTTCCTTTTGTTTTATTGAGCGTTGAGGGGTCTAATAACATTTTAAAATAAGTACTAGTATAATATCGTGCATTGGTAGTCGTGTAACCCGAACTGCCAGGAACATAATACATATAAGGATTATAATAATAATTTGGGATCGGCCCCGCGCCAGTTGAGATCGGAGTTCCCTGTTGAAAACCCCCCATGTAACCACTTCCACCACCGCCGCCGATTTGAATGAGATCGTAAGTTCCTACTTTTAAAACATATTGATTTGCTTGGTTTGTGGAAACTGCAATCCCTTCAGTACCTTTTGTAAACACTTTTATTATTTTATGCATGTCGTTAACCTCCTTTTCACTTGTTTTTTTCCCTTTTCTGGTCTCAGCAACAGGCATTTCAGCCAGTTCGTTAAGGCTGCTTTCATCATTGATCACGTGACTGTTAAGCAGGTCTCCGCTGCTGGCATCGTAGATAGCGATCTTAGTGTCTTTCTTATTAAGTATTAACGTGAATAATTTATTGTCTTTTAAATATGAACTCACATAAGATTTGTCGTGTTTTCCTTTCTCAAGCATTGATGAATGATCGATAAATCTTTCCTGGTTTGAGAAGGTGTTGAGGTCAACAGTGACGAGCTGTGTTGGGTTATCACCATCATTTACTGCGAAAACAAGTTTATCGGGATAGCTGTATAGCTTTGCGCTCCCGTTGGCAGTCTCAAGCCCGGGCTCTTCATTTTGTTTGATCACTTTTATGCCGTTGAGATATTCGCTCATTTCGTCTTTCTTTCTATCTTTTCCCGGGGGAATGGTAAAATGTACATCCTTGGTAACTGCATCGCCGTTGGATGAGATGACATAAAAATTCAGATTGCCGCCTTTTTTATTTGCGGTGATACTGAAATACCTGTTGTTATCACTGAAAGAAACCAATAACTTTTCTTCTTTGGGTATTTCAAATGCGGTATTACTGCTGACCTGTTTTTTATCAAAATCAATCGTTTCTTCCATGTATGTAATTTTCGTTGACATAAATTTCTTGTCAAATACTTTATACAGATAATGATAAACGTTATTGATAGCGGTCCCCCCTAAATATTTTTCTCCGCCATGACTGAAAATTGTCTCGTCAATTTTTTTTGTGAATTTGGAGATTACTTTAAAATTTTTATCTGCCAGCACATAATCAGCTTTTTTATTGTCTTTTAAAATAAATGCAAAACTTTGGGCGGCCTTATTATCAAGAAAATATGCGTCGTAATCACTTTTTTGAAGAAAGCTTTTTTCGAATTCAAAAGGGTAGGAGAGTACGCTTCTTTGTGCGAAATCTTTGGTCAATGTAACAAGAAGCAAACCAATGCAGATTAATAGTTTCATAAAATTCAGGGTTTAAAAAATATATGATGCATTTTTGCGGCTGAAAACTACTAAAATAAGTTTTAATACATGGGAGATTTTATTCAACTGGATATAAACGGGAAAACGAAGAAAATTAGTATAGTCTTTATCGGCACCTCGGAATTTGCAGTTGCCTCTCTTGACGCATTGATAAAAGCAGGATTCCCTATAGTGGGCGTGATAACGTCGCCCGATAAACCGGCAGGTCGTGGCATGAAATTGAATGAAAGCATAGTAAAAAAGTATGCGGCAGAGAAGGAAATAAAAATCTTGCAACCGGAAAAACTGAAGAATGAATTTTTTTTAGGTGAACTGAGATCACTGAATGCGGATCTGCAAATTGTCGTTGCCTTTCGCATGCTGCCTGAGGCTGTATGGAATATGCCGCCGATGGGAACGATTAATTTACACGCATCTTTATTGCCGCAATATCGCGGCGCGGCGCCAATTAACTGGGCAATAATTAATGGTGAAAAAGAGACAGGGGTTACTACGTTTAAACTTCGACATGAAATCGATACCGGAAATATTTTGCTGGAACAGCGAATTAAAATCAGCGATGAGGAAACCGCCGGAGAATTGCACGACAAAATGAAACTCATTGGTGCAGACTTGTTGGTAAAAACAGTGAAAGGATTAGCAGATGGAAGTTTGGGTGAAATTACTCAGGAGTCATTAATCCATAGTCAGGGACAGAATCCAGCTTCACCATTACATCTTGCTCCGAAAATATTTACTGAGACTTGCCAGATTGATTGGAACAAAACTGTTGATGAAGTGTATAATCTTATCCGCGGACTTTCTCCTTATCCGACTGCATTTACGTATTTGGATGAAAAAATGTTTAAGGTCTATCGTGCCGAAAAAGATAAAAATCCCGTTGCTAATGGCGGACGGTATATAACCGATGGAAAAAAGTACTTAAAATTTCCCTGCCTGGATGGATATATTTCTGTAAAAGAAATTCAGATGGAAGGGAAAAAGAAAATGATGGTGGAAGAATTTTTGCGGGGATGGAGAAATTAATGTGAAAATGATTCGACGGCTCCATTTATTCAATTGATATTGACTTCTCTTTCCAACTCAATGCCAAACTTATTATGTACACTTTTAAAGATTTCTTCACTCAGATCATAAATTTCTTTTCCTGATGCGTTCCCATAATTTACTAAAACCAGGGCTTGGTTTTCAAAACATCCGGCATCGCCCCTTCTAAAACCTTTCCAGCCACATTGCTCAATAAGCCAGCCTGCAGCGAGTTTCATACTGCCGTCTTCATTGGGAAAGCCAACTATTCCTGGAAATCGATTTTTTAGATTTTCAAATCCGGCTTTGCTGACAACCGGATTTTTAAAAAAACTTCCTGCATTACCAATAATATTTGGATCAGGTAATTTTGAAGTGCGAATGTTAATTACAGCTTGCGAAACTGAACGGATATTCGGTTCAGTAATATTCATTTTTTCTAATTCCTGTTCAATTGCGACATAACTTAGATTCAGTCTCGGGAATTTATTAAGACAGAATGTTACACTCAATATCACGAATTGATCTTTATATTTATTCTTGAAAATGCTGTCGCGATATCCAAACTCACAATCATTGAGTGTAAAGGTGTGTACTTTTTTTTCTGCAAGATTGAACGCTTCCAATTCATAAAATACTTCTTTGATTTCCACACCATAGGCGCCGATGTTTTGCATGGGACTCGCGCCTACGCTGCCCGGAATCAATGATAAATTTTCAACTCCGGCCCATCGGCGATTGATGCAAAACATTACAAATTGGTGCCAGTTTTCGCCCGCTCCAACTTGAATATAAACGTGATCTTCATCTTCGTTAATCAAATCAATTCCCCTGACTTCGTTTTTCAGGATGAGTCCATCGTAATTTTTCGTAAAAAGAATATTGCTGCCTCCACCGAGGACAAAAGTTTTGAGATTTGGATATTCCGAGGTAAGGTCTGCCAGTTCCTCATCATCAGAAAATGAGGAAAAATACTTGGACTGAACGTCGATACCAAATGTGTTGAAGTTTTTTAATGAAATGTTTTGCTGAAGCATGAAATGTAATGAGTATTATTTAAAAGTAACGATTCAAGAGGATCAATATGTAACATTAAATCTACAATAATAAATATCAAACCGTATCAACATCGGGAATAATAACCACACTTCTGAATTTTTTATCGTTATGTAATATAATTGTTTGCTGCTGTATCACAGTCTTTGCGTTATGAATGGTTTTTGCATCTTTTGGTAATTTGAACAATAATTCCATGATGAACTGATTCCTGATTCTGTTTACCATTGGTTCAGCAGGTCCGGATAAATATTTCCCAAACTCATTTTTGATATTGTTTGCAAAAACATATGCTGCTGTTTCAGCGACTTCTTTCAATTTGTGCTTAAAGGTTAACGCGATAATCCGCGAATAAGGCGGATAAAAAAAACTTTTCCTGGCTTCAATCTCATTCTCATAAAAAAGTTTATAGTTGTGCTTTTCAACGTAAGAAAGAACAGGATGTTTCATATTGGCTGCCTGTATCAACACTTTTCCCTGTTTATCCTTTCTTCCCGCACGTCCGCTTACTTGTTCCATCAATTGAAATCCACGTTCATTCACCCTGAAATCGGCAAAACTTAAAATGCTATCTGCATCAACAATACCAACCAGGTCTACATTGTCAAAATCCAACCCTTTAACGACCATTTGCGTCCCGACAAGTATATCGATCTTTTGTTGTTCAAACAATTGAATAAGATGGTCATGGGCAGTCTTTCCGCGTACGCTGTCAATATCCATTCTGGCAATTTTTGCATTTGGAAAAACTTCTTCAAGATGTTCTTCGATTTTTTCTGTCCCAAAATTTCGCTGAATAAAATGATGATTGCCGCAAGCCATGCATGTGGTAACTGGCGGATAAACTGTTCCGCAATAATGACAATGTAATTTATTGGTGAGTTTATGATAGGATAATGAAACATCACAATTTTTGCAATGCGGAATCCATCCGCATATCTTACAGATCTGGTATGGAGAATAACCACGACGATTTTGAAAAAGAATGACTTGTTTATTATTTCTTAGAGATTGATCGATTGCTGCCCGCAACTGAGGGGTGATGATGATTTTGTTTTTTTCTTTATCAAGAATTTTTTTTGTGTCAGCAATTTCAATTGTTGGCAAGTCAATATTTCCGAATCGCTCATTCAATTCTACAAGCGCATATTTATTGTTTGTGGCATTAAAATAACTTTCAACCGAAGGGGTTGCGCTACCTAATAATACTTTTGCTTGAAATAAAGATGCATAATAAACTGCGGCATCACGTGCGTGATAACGAGGTGCGGGCTCCTGTTGTTTGTACGAGGCGTCGTGCTCTTCATCAACAACAACCAAACCTAGATTTTCGAACGGCAGAAATAATGAAGAGCGGACGCCGAGAACAATTTTTAATTCCCCGTTTTTTATTTTATTCCATATTTCGATTCTTTCATTCTGACTGAATTTGCTATGATAAATCCCGATATATCCACCGAAATGTTTCTGCAGGCGACGGATGATTTGTGAAGTAAGGGCAATCTCAGGCAAAAGATAAAGCACCTGTTTCCCCTTCTTGATGTATTCATCGATCAGTTTAACGTACACTTGGGTTTTGCCGCTTGATGTTATCCCGTGTAGCAGGCAAACCTGCTTTTCTGCAAAGGATTTGGAGATTTCTTGTGACGCATCCTGCTGAGCAGTGCTGAATGAAAAATCTATTTCAATATGTTGCGGTAAATAATTCAGCCGGTCAATATTTCTTTTTTCCAAGAAAAGAATGTTTTTTTCAACAAGACCTTTTAATTGAGATTCTGATGCACGGGATTTTTTCAGCAGCGCTGTTTTGGTAACTTCTCCTTGTGTCCTTTGAAAATGCAAATATGCCAGCAATAATTCCATTTGTTTTTCCGCACGTTTCAATTGCTTATCTTCATTAATAAGTATGCTTAAGTTAGTTTCATTGTCAAATTTCGGATTAAGCAAAACATAAGTTTCTTTCTTTGGAGAATATGTTTCTTTCAGTGCTTCCCAAACAAAACAAACTTTTTTATCGATGAGCTTTTTAATAACCGGATAGACATACGCTGAATCCAATAGTTGCTGAACCTCTGTCAACTTTAATTCTTTCTTTAACAGCAACGCCTCGGCAACCAGGTAGTCATCATGACCAAGCGCCGAAAAATCATCGCCGTATTCCTCATTAAAAATTAAAACGCTTTCGCTGCTCAGTTTAAAATGTGCCGGCAACGCAGCAGCCATTACTTCTCCTTCACTGCACAAATAATAATTCGCGATCCATTCCCACAATTGCAGCTGATGCGGATAAATTATTGGTTCGCTGTCCAGCAAATTCAATATTGCCTTTGGCTCAAATGCTTCAGGTTTGTTGTTGTGTAATTTTTTTACTATGCCTGCATATTTTTTATTTTTCAATGAAACTTCTGCGCGACAACCGGGTTTAATGATTGTCTGAAAATGTTCAGGAATTGACCAGGTGTAGTTTCTAGGCAATGCCAATGGTATGATTATTTCTGCGTACAAAATCAGTGATGATATTTGGTCTCAATTTACAATTAAAGTAAACAGTAAATGGTAAATGGCAAATCCTGTATTTTGTTCTGTCAGTGAATTTCGCTGCAAATATTTTTTTGGTTCAAATGGTGACCTGTTCTCCCAGTCTTATTTTTGCCGTTTCGTCAACCCATTTAGGTTTATAATTTATCAGCGCAGATTCCATTTGCCCATAAACTTTTTGCTTCAGTATTTGTATATCATCAGGTAAAAATTCTCTCACATTAATTTCGTCTAAAAATACAACCCTGCATTTTCGGGGATTGAGCATGAACAAACTCTTATAATGTATTATATCATAGGTGTCGATGAATTTAATTGGCTTGATCGTGGTTTTTGTTTCAATCGCAAGGCGGGACCCCCCCGTCATAAAAATCTCTTGAAGGTTTATGCGTTTTGTTAAAAGTTTATTCCGGAAAAATAAAAATGGAAATTCCATTTTGCAATACGGATTTTAATTGGCTGACACTTGTTGCCCGCGCCGTATGATTGGATCTGTCAACCATCACGACCGTATTTTTATAAATGAAACCGAAGATGAAGGCTTTTTCATTTCCATTTTACCCAATATGCGGAATTTCTGTTTTTTTTTGAAGCGAATACCATCGGAATATCGAGGTAAGAAATGTGATTACCTATAAAAATGTATTGTTTATTATGGTCTGGCAGAGATGAAGAATTAACCGAATGACGAATGCCAATGGAGAACATCCAGCAATTGCCCCAATAATATGAAGCCTGATAAATTACATTCGCGCCTTTTACTTTTGCCCATAACGATGCAACACAGGCCACAGGAAAAACAAGAGGCATCAAAATAAAGAAAGAACTTAAAGCATACAGCCAATAAAGATATTTAATCGGAATCAATAAAAATTTGTTCATATTTGTGGTACCAGGCATTGACAAACATTTTCTCGCAAAGTCGCGGTAAGGGTAAGAGGGTTATCACGGTTTATTAAACGGCTTTTCACATTTTTGCACGTAAGCGCTAATTACAATTGCACTGCCATTCCACGCTGAGATCAATGCAGGTTATCACAACCAATCCTCTTTCTGAAGGAGCGAAGACAACCCGTAAATGTTGTCCTTCTTTTGTATACCCATCCAGCGCATATTTTGGATCTGGATGCCCATTTGGTTCGCTTTTGTTATAATTGATTTCTCCTTTTTCCAAAATTTCTTTTATCTCAACTTCAGTAATATGCCTGCAATCCATCCTGCAATGTGCGTGATGAGTATAAATCAGATGCGTTTCGTGCCGGTTGATTGGGTCTGGCCCGGCGTTATGAATTTGTCCACAGCGTGTAAATAATAAAGTGAGCAGTAAACAGTAAACAGGGATCAGCTTTTTCACTTTGAATATTTTTTCAAATATAGTCACTGACGGCATTTTTGATTAATGGGTTTATTGCGTTTGCTACATTATTGTTTCCTTGCTGATTTTAAGAGCCGGGATATTGAGGGCACTTGATTTAATATCATGGTAATATATGTCAATGCTGTTTTTTTCCCAAGTACAAACAGGTGCAGAAAAGAGTAGAACCATTTTCGCGTTTTGGACTGTGCCAAGCATTCGATTTGATTTGTTTGAGCAATCATTGGTGCCAGATAAATCGGATAATGAATAAAATAGCGAGCTATTATCATACAAAACCACCATTAAATGATAAGCCGTTTATTATAAATGCAAAACTGAGTTATCTTTGCGCGCTATGGCGGAAATCAAGTCAGTTGCTTTTCACACATTGGGATGCAAATTAAATTACTCCGAGACATCAACGATCTCGAGGTTGTTTCAGCATGAAGGATTTGAAAAAAAGGATTTTAATGAAACGGCAGACGTATACGTGATAAATACTTGTTCTGTAACCGATAATGCCGACAAGGAATGCCGACAATTGGTGAGGAGGATTCAACGCAGATCGCCTGAAAGTTTAGTGGTAATTACCGGATGCTATGCGCAATTGAAGCCAAATGAAATTGCTTCGATTCCCGGAGTTGATTTGGTTTTAGGCGCTGCGGAAAAATTCAACATTGCGCATCATCTCAAAGAACTTTCGAAAGGCAATTCGGCTAAAATCTGCAGTTGCGATATTGATGAAGTAAATATTTTTCTATCATCTTTTTCCATATCTGACCGAACCAGAGCATTTCTGAAAGTGCAGGATGGCTGTGATTATAATTGTTCATTTTGCACGATACCCTTAGCGCGCGGAGCAAGCAGAAGCCATTCCATTGCCGGGGTTGTTCAAAATGTCAAAGATCTCGCAAGAGCAGGAGTGAAGGAAGTTGTATTGACGGGCGTTAATTTAGGGGATTTCCGAGACAGTCTCCTGAACCCCTCCCTGGAAAAGGGAGAAAATCCCGGGGTGAAAAATTTTTACGATTTAATTAGAGTTTTGGATGAGGTGGACGGAATTGAAAGATTTCGGATTTCATCCATCGAACCCAATTTATTAACGAACGAGATCATAGAATTTGTTTCGAACAGCAAGAAATTCATGCCGCATTTTCATGTTCCGTTACAAAGTGGAAGCAATAAGATTTTAGGATTGATGCGTCGGCGATATAAAAAAGAATTGTATGCTGAGCGTGTCAGGCTGATAAAAACACGGATGCCGCACTGCGCGATTGGAGTTGACGTGATCGTTGGATTTCCAGGCGAATCGGAAAATGAATTTCAGGAAACATGCGATTTTCTTCATATGCTCGATATTTCTTATCTACATGTTTTTACTTATTCAGAAAGAGACAATACTAAAGCACTCGAGATAAAACCGGTTGTCCCAATGGGAGAAAGGCACAGAAGAAATAAAATCTTACGAAATCTTTCTTATTCAAAAATGCAATATTTCAAACAATTGCATCATGGTCAAAGACGCAAAGTCCTGTTTGAATCGCAGAATAAGAATGGGATGATGGAAGGGTACACGGACAACTACATTAAGATTGTTTCGCCACATCGGGAAGATTATGTGAACAATATTGTTGATTCCTTGATTTGTTGAAATGCCAAGGGTTTAAGTTATGAAAGGTCGCGTGATTTGCAGTTATCCAAAAACCTCTAAGTATGTTTGATTTGGGATAGATTTTCCTTCAATAATAAATCAGGTATTTATAAAACGCGAAAAATTCGCGGGTGACACCTATCCAATCCTTGCTCGCAAAAAGCGCATCGGATGAAACGCCTTTAACATGGTTGAATCCAAGTTTTCTGATTATATATTTCGACCTCGTGATGTGATAAAAACTTGTCACCACAATCGCTGAGGTAAAATGCATCGAGTCACTAATCGCTATAAAATCTTTCGCGGTAAAATAGGTGTTCTTTCCATTGTTATCGGCAATAATATCAATCGCAGGCGCATTTTTTTTTATCAGATACATTTTCATCGCACTACCTTCACCAACTCCGTTGTCCCCACGTCCGCCGCTGACAAAGATTTTCTTCACCCGTTTATTTACATACAATTCCAAAGCTTTGTCCAGCCTCCCTTTTAGTGGAAGTGATACCGAGCTGTCCGCATAAACTTCGTTACCTAAAACTATCTCTGCGTCGGCATATCCTTTATCATTATGCAACCCGTCAATACAAATATAAACGGAGTGCAAGACAAACCATACAGCCATAACACAAAAAGATATTTTAAGTTTTTTGTTTACCCTGATCTTCATAATATCCTTTTTGCGAACCACAATTCAATAGGATGATTAGCCATCATCCCAACACAGGCGAAATCCTGTTCAATTGGTTCCTGGTCAACCTTCATTTAAAGCCGGTAAGTTAAAAATCATTTAATCAATATAATCACCCAAATACTGATTTATATTTGCAACCAAAAAATACACGATGAGCTCAGCTTTATCCTTGCGTTCTGTAATGTTGTCAATATTAGCGTTTCTATTGGTCCAGTATGCTTTTTCACAATTTAAGCTTACGGATAAACTTCCGGTTGACTCCAATATTAAAATTGGCAAACTTCCAAACGGATTAACGTATTATATCCGGAAAAATCTCAAGCCGGAAAAAAAAGTTCAGCTCCGTTTAGTTGTGAATGCAGGTTCTGTCCTCGAAGACAAGGACCAGCAAGGACTCGCGCACATGATGGAGCATATGAATTTTAACGGACTGGAACATTTCCCCAAAAATGAATTGGTGAATTATTTACAATCCATAGGCGTAGAATTTGGTGCTGATTTAAATGCTTACACAGGCTTTGATGAAACAGTTTATATTTTGCCAATTCCTTCGGATGACAATAATAAAATTGAAAAAGGGTTTACCATTTTGGAAGATTGGGCAGGGAATGCCATGCTCGATACGACGGAGATCAATAAAGAAAGAGGAGTCGTGCTGGAAGAATCGCGTCTGGGCAAAGGTGCTGATGAAAGAATGCGCAATAAATATTTTCCAAAATTAATGAATGGCTCCAAATATGCTGAGCGGTTACCTATCGGAAAAGACGATACGATAAGATATTTCAAATATAAGACCCTCAAACGTTTTTATCGCGAGTGGTATCGGCCCGATCTCCAGGCAGTGATTGTTGTAGGGGACATTGATCCGGCGGTTGCTGAACAGGAAATCATAAAACACTTTGGTCATTTTAAAAATCCGGCAAACGAAAGGAAACGACCCGCGATCATTCCCATTGCGCACAGAACGGTAAGTGAAAGTATGGTCTTAACTGATAAAGAAGAAACCAACACCATTTTGCAGATATACAATTATATTGAAAAGGACAAACCCGTTGTTACCTGGAATGATTATCGCCAAAGCATCGTAGAGGGATTGTTTTCATCAATCATCAATCAACGGTTGCGCGAATTGACAGAGCAGCCCGACCCGCCATTTATTTTTGCCAATACCGGTTTTGGATCTTTTTTGAGAGGATACCGGGCATTTAATTCTTTCGCATTTCTTGGAGACAAACCTGCGAAAGCAGCTGTGGATGCCCTGATCACCACCACTGAAGGAGTGCGTAAATTTGGATTTCTGCAGTCTGAACTCGACAGAGCAAAAAGTAGTTTATTGAACCAAACAGAACGATCCTTCAAGGACAAAGACAAAACAGAGTCCGATAGATTTGTACAAGGCTATATAAGTAATTTTTTATCAGGAAACCCAATTACAGGTATAGATAACCGCTATAAATTTATCCAACAGGTTTTACCGACGATAACCTTGCAAGAAGTGAATGCCATGGCGTCAAGAATGGAGAACTCGCAAGGGATATTTGCCTTGATAACTGCGCCTCAAAAAGATCAATCTAAATTACCCGGCGACCGGCAATTATTGGATATGGTCGCTGCCGCCCATCACCTTCCGGTGAAAGCCTATGAAGAAAAAACAGTTGCCTCATCGTTAATGAGCACAATACCTGCGCCGGGTAAGATTGTGTCCGAGTCAACAAATGGTAATCTGGGCACCATCGATTTTGCGCTGAATAATGGAATAACGGTTACCCTCCGTCCCACAGATTTTAAAAATGATGAAATAAAAATGGATTCATGGCGCTGGGGCGGCACGATGAATTATGGTCTGAAAAGGAAAGCGGATGCAGAAAATACCACTTCAATAGTTGATGAAATGGGTGTGAAAGACATGTCTTCAATAGACCTCAGAAAATTCATGGCAGGTAAAACTGTTGGGGTACTGCCGTATATGAATCCTTATGATGAAGGCATACAGGGTAGCAGCAGTGTAAAGGACCTAGAAACATTTTTCCAATTGCTGTATTTATATTTTATGCAGCCCAGAAGAGATGAAAAATTATTTCAATCGTATATCACAACACAGAAAAGTTTTGTTAAAAACCTTGCCGACAACCCCGAAGCGTATTTCGCTGATACACTTTCAAAAGTTGAATACAATAACAGCCCGTGGGCCGGAGCATTTTCAAAAACGGATGAGTATGATAAAATAAGTCTTGATACCGTAATGTCTATTTACAAAAATGTGTTTGGCAATCCATACGGATGGCATTTTACTTTTGTTGGGAATATTGATACAAATAGAATAAAGCCATTGTTGGAAACATATGTTGCCAGCCTCCCCACTACTCCGAAAGCAAACAAATTTACGGATGTCGGCTTACGACCAGTAAATGGTATAGTCGATCTTTCAATAAAAAAAGGCGCAGCGAAAAAAAGTCTTGTAAATATTATTTTTCATGGTGAATCAAATTATAGTCCTGAAGACGCGTTGAAACTTCAGGCGCTCACCGATGTATTGAATATAAAAATAATTGAACAACTTCGTGAAGATATGAGCGGAATTTATGGCGGGGGCATGCATGGCACACTTTCTAAAAGACCGTATAATAATTATTCTGTGACGTTAAGTTTTCCGTGCGGACCTGAAAACGTAGACAAACTGGTTAAAGCTGCATTTGATATTATAATGAAGGCACAAGAAAAGGGTGTGGAACAAAAAGATCTTGATAAGGTGAAAGAGACCCTGAAAAAGCAAAATGAGGATGCAATGAAAGATAACGATCATTGGCTGGACGAATTGAGTTCGGCATGGATTGAACAAGATGACCCCGCATGGATATTGAACTATTCAAAAAAGATAGATTCATTAACGCTACAGGATATACAGGATGCAGCAAAAAAGTACTTAAATATGCAGAATTATGTGAAGGCGGTTTTGTATCCGGAGAAATAGCAAAAAGCCTGAAGTCAGAAAGCCCGAAAGAAAATTCAAGCGAATTTCAAATTCTTTTGAACCTTTGGACTCACTGACTTTCGTGATATTCTAGGCTACGGAAATTTCTTTATCCAGATAAACATCCTGTGTTGCGTTCAACAATTGAACGCCTTCATTAAAGGGGCGTTGAAATGCCTTTCTTCCTAAGATCAACCCCATGCCACCTGCGCGTTTGTTGATGACTGCCGTATAGACTGAATCGGCAAGATCAGAGGCGCCTTTGCTTTCGCCACCGCTGTTTATTAGTCCAACCCTTCCGCTATAACAATTCAAAACCTGGTAACGGCATAGATCAATCGGGTGATCGGAAGTTAATTTGCTGTAAACGAGGGGAGAAGTCTTTCCCTGCTTGATCGCGGTGTACCCGCCATTATTTGTAGGTAATTTTTGTTTGATAATATCTGCTTGTATCGTTACGCCAAGGTGATTTGCCTGGCCGGTCAGATCAGCAGATGTGTGATAATCGACGCCGTTAACAACAAAACCATTGTTGCGTGTATAGCACCATAAAATGGTTGCCATTCCCAATTCATGGGCAAGTTCAAAAGATTCGGCAATTTCTTTTAATTGGCGGGTGCTTTCTGCAGAACCCCAGTACACGGTAGCGCCAACTGCGACGGCTCCCATATTCCACGCACTTTTCACCGTTCCAAAAAGCGTCTGGTCATACCTGTTGGGAATACTCAGTAATTCGTTGTGATTTATTTTTACAACAAATGGAATGCGGTGCGCATATTTGCGGCTCATAATTCCGAGCACGCCAAAGGTGGATGCCACGGCGTTACAGCCTCCTTCAATAGCTAGCCTGATGATATTTTCAGGATCAAAATAAATCGGGTTCGGAGCAAATGCAGAACCGGCACTGTGTTCAATGCCTTGATCAACCGGGAAAATAGAAATATAACCGGTATTTGCCAATCGTCCATTGCCGATAAGCGTTTGCAAATTCCCCAACACCTGATTATTGCGGTTGGAGTTGATCCAGATCTCTTCGACATGGTTGGGTGAAGGAAGTGTAAGCGTCGATTTATCAACAGTGTTACATTGATGATTCAGCAGAAATTCGGCCTTATCGCCTAAAATATCAAGAATTTTTTTTGAAGCCATGTTTACTTATTTACGATTTTTATTACACGAAATACATTAATTTAAGCGAATCAAACAAAAAATTTCAGCTATCCATTACGGTTAGCAACGTCGATCAATTACCTGACAACGTTTCGTTGCTTTTAAACATCGATGACCAATATTGCATGGTTGATGCTTGCTTAGCCTTGGGCGGATTTTGATTTTCCTTCTTCTTCTATGACCAGGTTTATTTTACAAGTCCGTATTCAGTTAATCGGTTAAATCGCCAAAGGTGTTGGTTCAGCTATTTTTTACAGGTTGCAAATATACATTTAGTTTATTGTTTTCCCATTTCAGCAAGCAACATGCTGAAATAAAAAGGCGCATGAATCAGTCTGCTTCCATACCAACTGAACATTTCCCCATCCACCAAAAGAATATTTACCCCTGGCAATTGATTATTCAATTCTTCAACATGTTTTTGCTTAAACGGAAATGGTTCCGAAGAGAGCAATAACCACTGGCAATTCTTTCTTGATAATTCTTCGATCTGGGTTTCGGGATAGCGGGCTGCATGGCCAAAAACATTATCAAAGCCACAATGGCTCATCATCTCATTAATAAAAGTATCACCGCCGGCAGCCATATAGGGGTTTTGCCAAATAAAGTAAGCAGTTTTTATTTTCTTGCTTTTGGGTTTTAATTCTCCAAAATTTTTAATGATGAGTGAAATTATTTTTTGCGCCGCAGGTTGCGTCCCGGTTATTTCCCCAATAGAAGAGATCATTGATAAAGCATCTTTCAATGTTTTGATATCACTAATCCAAACCGGAAAATGTTTTTCGAGTTCCTCGATTTGTTCTTTTGTATTTTCTTCCTTATTGGCAATGATCAGGTCCGGCCCTAGCTCATGAATGATGTCTAAGTGCAATTGTTTTGTTCCGCCAACTCTTGTTTTAGGATGAAACCATTTTTCGGGATGAACACAGAATCTGGTGATACCTATAATTTCTTCATCCAGTCCAAGATCAAAAAGCAATTCCGTTTGAGATGGAACAATGGAAATAATTCGCTTGGGGAGGCTTTGTAATGAAACAGCGCTGCCTAACTGGTCAGTGAAAACAAGCATTACATTTTTTGCTGCAAGATAATGAGAAGTGTAAGTGAAAAGAATGCTGGAATTTCATTTCCACGGTTAATACCCCCTGCTAAATAAGACGCTCAACAC
>Ga0070731_10002425_pt1 | contig 17812 bp, 11 predicted proteins | sample Coa_R1_2_FD_66448 | JGI IMG/M metagenome (GOLD analysis project Ga0070731, IMG submission 66448) | Surface soil microbial communities from Centralia Pennsylvania, which are recovering from an underground coalmine fire - Coalmine... | ecosystem: Environmental > Terrestrial > Soil > Unclassified ...
GATGTCCCCTGCGGTCTATATCTGGCGGGGCTGACACTCCTGCAACGTCTGTTGCGGGTATCAGCACCCCTATTACTCAATAATGTACGCTACCGCACAATACTAACGAAAGTACAAACCAGAATACCGAGCAATATTGACCATGACCCTTCATTCTTCGGCAATGCCGCTGCCCTTGCGGAACTTTCTTACCCTCACCGGCTCGATTGGGGTGAACTGTCTAGAATCTAGACACTCGCAACAGTTCCGGATTGCCTGCCGATTGTGAATGGTAAAATATATAACGATTACACTAACGACCAGACCGGTTGGGTCACTGGGCGCGTGCAGAGTGCTCTAGGCTAGCAAAATTGTGGTGGAGACGGTGCGGCGGTTACGTGACCTGCTCGCTGAGCAAAAACCTGAACCGTAGCCGCTTGATAATCTACGAGACCCACTCGTCGCTCGCGGTAGAGTCCGAAAATTAAATGCCCGTTCTAGTTGGATCGTGGGAACACAGACCGGGCGGGTCCATAAGTACCGACTTCCTAAATGAGGCAGAGCCTTCCCATTCACACGATGATCGAATCCCGCAATGTCTCGTTGAAGCACGATGTACCAATCCGAGCGACACCGGAAACCAAGGTGTGACGCGTTATATGCCGAGCGAAGATGGTGACCGATCTGAATAGCATATGGGACTGTATCGCCACGGATTTTGTTGACGCCGCCGACCGCTGGCCATCCAAACTGTTCGATCCCTCTGACGCCACGAGCTCAACTTAGCTGGCGGGTGAAATCAAGCCAGTCCAAATGACACTCGCTCATTGCACAATTAAGGTAAGTGAGCTGAAGTGTTGCGCACTGCCACTGCTGCCGATTACGAGGACGGTATATGTACCGGCAGGAGTGCCCGTTTGAGCTGCTGTCGTCTTTAGTGAAGCGCATCCGACGCACAAGAGCAGTGCGGCGATCAGGACCAAGGTGAGTAGAGGGATGCCTGCGCGTTTTCGTCCTCTTCCCGTGCCAAGCAGGAAGGTACCGAACAGTCCGAGGCCTGTCGCCAGTGTCCACGAGGCAAACATTGGACGTGACGCTGCGCCTGGATCGGACAGCCGCGCGGTAGCTCCACTCGTCCTGATCGCCACAGTGAAAGCAGCATTTCCGGCACCAGGAACCACCGAAGTTGGGTTGATGCTGCACACCGAGTACGCCGGGACACCCTGGCAAGTCAGGTTCACTTGGTTCGAGAACGTCCCACCGACTGAACCGACTGACAGGGAATATGTGGCGGTTGCTCCCGCCTTTACTGTGGCCGACCCCCCGGAGGGCGACATGTTGAAGTCGATACCCGATCCGGTCAAAGTGACGACCTGTGGGCTATTCGCTGCAGAGTCGGTGAACGTGACTGTCCCGGTGCGTGTATCCGAAGTGGTCGCAGTGAAGGTAACTTGAACGGTGCACGTCGAGCCAGCCGCAACGGAAGTACAGTTGTTGTTGATGACCGCAAAATCCCCTCCCGCCTGGACTCCGCCGATGGTTAATGTGCCATTGCCAGTATTGGTAATGGTTACAGTCTGCGGCGCGCTGGTAGTTCCGACCGCGTCGCTGCCGAAGGTGAGGCTTGTGGGGCTGATGCTGGCGACGCCGGCGACGCCGTTGCCGGTTAGCGTTATGGCGTGAGGATTACCCTGAGCGTTGTCATTGATAGTGACAGTTCCGTTTTGTGTCCCACCGATCGTTGGTCTGAAAGTCACCGACATGCTGCAAGTGCCGTTGGCCGGCACGCTCGTGCAATTGTTGGATTGGGCGAAGCCAGTCGTCGCCGTCACGTTGGTCACGATCATGGGAGTGTTTCCGGTATTCGTGATCGTCACAATCTGAGCTGCGCTGCTTGATCCCACCGCCGTTGTCGCAAAGGTGAGAGCCGAGGGGCTGAAGGTCGCGGTCGTGACGTAGCCGCTGCCGGAGAGGGCGATGTTTTGCGTGCCGCCGGCTGCGTTATCCGTCAATGTCAACGTTCCAGTCACGATGCCACCGGCCGTCGGCGTAACCGTCACCTGAATCTGGCAACTCGCTGCCAGGCCAAGAGCCGGAGGACAATTATTAGTTTCGGCGAAATTTGCGCTCGCCGAGATGTTGCCGATATTCAACGTCGCGTTGCCGGTGTTCGACAGAATGATGGCTTGTGCCGAACTGGTTTGACCAACCGGAACGCTTGCGAAAGTCAGACTCTGTGGGCTGACGGTTACGACCGGTGACGAGCCATCGCCGATCAGGTTGATGATGTGCGGCGTCCCGGCAGCATTGTCGGCAAGCAGAATGCTTCCAAAACGTGAACCCGCTGCGGTCGGCGTGAAGGCCACGGTGAAGGTGCAAAAAGAGGCTGCGGCTACGGCGGTTCCGCAATCGTCAGTTTCGGCAAAATCGCCAGTCACCGTTTTGCTCGTGATTGTCAGAGGCGCACTTCCCATGTTTCGCAGCACAGCGGATTGCGGCGAACTGGTCACTCCCACATCGAGAGTTGAAAATTGCAGAAAGGAAGGGCCGACGGTGAAAGCTGGAGCCTTGGCCGGAGCGACCTTCACGATGAAAGCGTCCGACTGCCCTCCAAACGAACTCTGGAACGCGGACTGTGTCACCGGGAAATTACTAGACTGCGTAACACCTGTGACGTACATCGCTCCGCTAGTGTCGACCGCCAGCCCGGTAGGATGATCGTAGACTCCACCTCCCAGGAACGTGGCGAAGAGCTGCGTGCTCGCCAGGGGATCAATCTCCACGATGAGCATATCGCCGTCGCCGGAGTAGCCCTCGATAGGATTCACGGGTATGTACTGGCCTCCTGAGTTATCGCTTCCGACCACATACCCATCGCCATCTGCATCCACCGAGATGGCCTGTCCCACGCCGTTGTTGTTCTGTCCTAAGTAGGTTGAGTACGCTAGCGTCGCGCCGGTGGTGTCGAACTTGGTAATAAATATTCCGGAACAGTACTCTGAATTCGGATCGCAAATCGTCGTAGCGGTAACCGGGAACCCATCGCCTCCTTGGTCATATCCGGTCACATAAGCGAATCCGCTTGAATCTACCGCGACCGCAGTAGCCTGCGAGGAAAGAGTCCCGCCGAAATAGCTGGAATACACGATTGCGCCTGAAGTGTCGAACTTGGAAATAAAGGGGACATACGTGTTGTACAAACCGGGATAAGTAGTCAGATAAGCGCCCGGTGTCGTCGGGAAGTTCGTGGTAGTGGTATTGCCGACAACGTAGAGGTTTCCTGAACCGTCCAGAGCCAGACCCGTGATGTCTGTGTAAGGGCCGCATTCGTTGACACAGTACTGATCCAGGTTGCCGGCCAGGTATGAGGAGTAAACAAGAGACGAGCCGTCGGCAGAGAATCGCGAGAAAAAGGCGTAGTCCCCCCAATTGCTGTTCTGGTCTGGCGCAACCACGGACTGATACGCATTCGCTAGAGGAAAATTGTGGGATGTGGCGAGGCCAGCCAAAGTCGCTTCGCCGGCGCTATCAACCCCAATTGCCTGCGCGTAATCAAAGTTGCTCCCACCAAGATAGGTTGAGTAAACGATAGATGAACCATCTGCCGAGAACTTGGTCAGGAACGCGTTTGCAAACCCACCCTTCGTCGCCTGGTAAGCATTCAGCACCGAAAAATCCGACGATTCTGCGAGGCCGGCGACGTAGGCGCTTCCCTGGGAGTCTACAGCAATACCGTAAGGAGAATCGCTTCCACTCGTGCCGCCAAAGTAATCAACGTAAAGAAGTGTTGAGCCACTGACGTCGAGCTTGGCAATGAAAATACGTTGCTGACTTGGATTGAAATTGCCGGGCGAGGCCAGGGGAAAATCAGGCGAGTTTGTGATACCGGTGACATAAGCGTTGCCGATTGAGTCCACGGCGATCGCTTCACCTTGGTCGTCGTCTCGGCCCCCAAGAAGAGTCGAGTACACCAGCACCGGATCGATCACCAGTGTCTTCGAGTCGTCGTGAGGGGCTACCGTGAATCCGATATGTGAGCTGTCTTTCACGGAATAGCTGCCAACGACCTTCACGCGAGAACCTTTGACCTCCTGGTAGACACCGGGCGCCTGAAAGCGAAGCTGGCTTGTCCCTTTGGCGAGGACGAGGTTGCCTTCCGCGTCGATATTAAGGGCATCCGTCCCCTTTACAGAGAACTCGATCTTGTTGGCGTCCGAGCCAGGAGCGATCACAAAGTCATATTCGACCTGTCGATTATTGCCGTAGTACAGCAAGTCGATCCCTGGATAAACATTCTCGTACCGGACTCTCCCATAGGTTTGGACGTTGTGTTGCCATTTCTTCGGATCGTTGCCGATGAAATAGTTAACCTTGGTTGGAAGAGGATCCTCGCCCACAGCTTTCGGATTTGAAGCCGCACCCACAAGATTGAAGATCATCGTCATGTCGGCAGGTTTGGCGGCTACAGCGTTGTTCGGTACCAGTCCAGCAGTGGCACCGGCCGCAACTTTTGCGGAGGTGCCGGCAACTGTCGAGGGAACTACGGATTCTGTCGGACGCAGGGATAGGACCATCCCGCCGGTGGTAAGAAACACAGAGTATCCGGAGCCGCGGGAGAGGAATTGTACTTTTGGGTCGGTCTGACCCTTGTTAGCCTCAAAGCCCAAAGATAGCTTGCCGTAGCCAGTCTGAACTTGATGGGGAGTCGAAGTCTGCGGCGTGGTCCGATCGAACGGAGCGGTTTGGGCGCTACACAACACGCCGCTCATTATTACAATCAATGGGGCAAGTCCGACTCGGCATCGCGTTGCGAGATTCATTGCTGCTCCTAATCTGGTCGTCTCTATTGCTAGATCTGAAAGGCGGAGGCACTTCGTTCGCGTGCCAATACACGACCGACTAAGGCGGCCTTCTCTTCATCCCGTATAACCTGCTATCGGCAATTGATGCTCCTTAGTGACATGGACTATTGATCTCTATCAAACGTCGGTGCTTATCCTCTGGAACGAGGATCGAGGACGATAAGATCAGTGAACAATTGCTGGAATCGCGTACGAGATCCATACGCTAGCCCAAAGTGTCATCTCCGAAACGGGGAAGGGAGAGGTAGATACCATCGTCTGAACTGCCGCGACGGCACCGCACCACCGATCGTTTTTGAGCCCCGATTGTCGATGCCGCGGACACTAGTCCAGAATTGGTACGCCGGCAGCGTTCAGCACGAAGGCGCGAAGTCTGCCAAGTTTGTGCAACCAGCAGGTTGAGCGTTGCGGCTGAGTTTGGTCCTTAACATGCGATTCGATTCTCGGTGGTTATGTGAGAGAACATATTCGGCTCGACGGTCTCCTGTTCAGCAGCGACGCGCAAGTGCTAGGCGTCATGAATCGTGTTTTGGAAAGCTTTTCGATCGAAACCGAGGTTTGCTCCCAGGTTGGCTCCGCGCTTGATGCGGTGACTCGCCGCCACTTAGACAGCGTGATTGTTGACTGGAACGGTGCCGACGACTCAGCTCGGGTTGTGCACAGCGCCCGCAAGTCATCCCCCAACCGCAACTCGACAATCGTGGCCATGGTTGACGGGGCTTCGGAAACGCATGCTCTGCTGGCGGGAGCGAATTTCATGATTCACAAGCCCGTTGACGTCGACCACGCTCAAAGGTGCATGCGCGCCGCGTATGGAACCATGCTTCAGCAACGCCGCCGATCTGCTCGCGTTTCTGTGAATATCCCTATTGTTGCGAGAGTCTCGGAAATTGGAACGATCGATGCAAGAATCAGCGATCTCAGCGTAGGCGGGTTGGCGCTACAGTGCGGGCAGTCCTTGCCGCTCGAACGCGAGGTGTCGTTGCTCTTTGCGCTCCCGGGCACCAACGATATGGTCCGCATTACAGGCCAAATCGTCAATGCGGACCCAAAGGGGCGAGCGGGGGTCCGCTTTTCCTTCCTGCCGGAAGAAGAGCTTCGTCTGCTCCAGAACTGGCTGGCAAAGGAATTGGCTAGCTTGGAGAACGCTGAAATACCTGCCGAAGGCTACGTCGCCGCAACAGATGATCTCATTGTCAAGCCGAATGGATCGAGTCCGGGCTGGACACCGTGGGAGCCAGGAATGAAGGGTGTTTCTCATTGATCGAATTGTTGGTTGTGGCGGCAATCATCTGCATTAATCACTGTGAGCGATATCCTCAACCCATTGCCCGCGCGGGTCACCATGATCGAGACACCAGTCGTGGGCGGGACGCCACATGTCTGTGGGACCCGCAGTCGCGCGTTTGATTGAGATGGTACTCGAGTCCAAAACAATGAAGATACTATTGATCGAAGACAGTCGCTTCTTGCGCTCCGTAATCGAGAAGACCCTGGGAAGAGCTGGGTATGAGGTCACTGGTGTAGCGGACGGGCAAGAGGGTTTGCGCGTAGCCCGCGCCAGCGCTCCAAACCTAATCCTGCTCGACATGATGCTTCCAGGGCTCGACGGCACTTCTGTGTTGAAAGAACTCAAGAAAGAAGCGTCGACCGCGCGAATCCCAGTCATAGTGCTGACTGGATTATCTCAAGTAAATGAGACGAAACTGAGGAAAGCCGGAGCGGCGGCCTATTTTGAAAAATCGTCGCTGAATTTGGAGAAGAACGGGGATGCATTGCTCCGAGCGATTGAGAGCTGTGTAGGACCACTTCCGATCACAACCTAGTCGAACAACCGCTGCTTGTTTCGCCTCCAGCCGACGGAAACCTGCCAGGAGCAGGTATGGTGTTGGCGTTGAGTCCCAGGCTGCTACCGGTGCGATCCGACCAACCTAGTATTTGGCTCCCGCCGTGATGGCACGGTCTACGCCCGATCGTGGTTCCTCGACGTGCACCGCGCGATTGCGGCCCTCGCGCTTAGCCGCATACAGGCCCCTGTCGGCTTGGTTCAGCAACGAGCTGATATCGCCGGTCGCGTGGTCGGTCGAAACCGCCACTCCCAAGCTGACGGTGATGTTCCTTCTAGCCTTAGCACCAACTACCGGCTTGTCGCCGACACAGTTTCGCAGTTCGTCGGCCCGTATCAAGGCTGACACTAAATCGCAGTCGGGCAAAACGATCAGGAATTCTTCGCCGCCGTACCTGCCCAGGCTATCGTACACACGGAGCTTTGATCGTAGCCTTCTTGCGATCTCCTGAAGCGCCGTGTCCCCATAGAGGTGACCGAGTGTGTCGTTCACATTCTTAAAATGGTCGACGTCCGCCAAGATGACGCTGGTCGGCTTCTTGGCTCTCCGGGCACGGTCTAACTCGCGACGAAGGGAATCGAGGACCTCCCCCCGATTCGTCACGCCGGTCAAAGAGTCGTGGGTAGCAGCATAGCGCATGGACTCTTTCGCAGACATGAGCTCTTCATGCAGTTCGATGATCCGCTTACCGACTAGGAGCCTGGCCTTCAATTCCAATTGGTCAAAGGGTTTGACAAGGTAATCATCGACTCCGGCTTCCATCGCCTCCAGCAAGTCCTTCTTGGCGTCTTTTCCGGTGAGGAGGACCACATAGGAGTACGATTTGCCTTGTTCTGCAAGCCGGATCCTCCGGCACAGTTCGACACCGTCAATGTCCGGCAACACCCAGTCCAGCAGGACTAACCTGGGACAGCCGGGGCGTTGCAGATGCGACCAGGCATCCGATCCGTCTTTGGCTATCGTGAAGGGAAAGCCCCACTCTTGAAAATGAGACGTCAGTATCTGCCTGTAGACTGGCGAGTCTTCCACAACGAGAATTTCCATTGGCAAAATCTTCCAACTCTCTGTCGACATCTATTACAACTTCACGGACTCTAACCCACCATTGCGTTCGTACAGGGTGCCATCACAAACAGGTCGGCGCTGATGAGAACAAGGCCGACGAAGGAGCTGGCGATGTGGCGTTTCGCATTGGGGGTGAGCTACGGGCTAGCACATTGGTGACATCTCAACTGCCGGCTTCTTAATCTGGTTCTTGCGAGTGAGCCAATCGTTCAGAATCTTGAGGTCGACCGGGGAAATGTGAAGAAATTCACAGCCCGCTGCATCGTACTTTCGCGTCCACTGGACGCGTGCCTGAATATGTACGGCCCTGTCGTTTTCGGGCAACATGAGCCGAAACGACAACACATCTCCGACAGTCATTTCCTGATTGGTCTTGAGGCCCACTCCTCCGTCGCCGATGTCCGTGACCATCACAGTCCCAGACCAACCTTCGCGATCGGTCGCGTTGACCGAGCTCATGACGGGATACCTTGTGTATCGGCGATGGTCGCAAAGCATCCTGGAATAGGCAACCCTCAAGGACTTGGCGCCGGACTCGGCGGTCACGGGTTTGCGAACGATGACATCGGCGCCCCGTACCGGGCAGTTTTCCGGGGACACCGCAACCAGCGTCGGCTTCTGCCATCCGCGAAACTTTCGCATCCTGTTGACGAATTCCGCGGAGTCGTCCTCCCAATCGACAATGACGAGATCGGTGCTGCCTTCTACAAGCCGATCAAACGCCTCCGAAGAGCTCAAACAGATGTTGGTGGCGATAGAGAGGTTGTCGAGTAACCTGTTCATGACAGAGACAACGCCCGTGTCACGGGAAACCAACAAACACTCAAAAGCCATATCTGACGTCACATTTCACCTCTCCCACCAAGGGGCGACCCTTCCGCTGGCAACTTGTACGCGCCCGTCCTGGCGACTTGCCGCTGCAACCCCGTCTCGACTGAACAATTAGCGTGCGCAAGCGAGGACGTGCCACGTTTGTGTTTCTAGTTCATGAACCGAGAAGCCGCTTTTTACCCAGCCTTTTGGCCGTCTCGAGGCTGCTGCTTGAAGTCATAGTGCATTTTCATCGCCACGGATCTTTTTGCTGGAACATCCGCTCAAAGAGCAACTCGCACCGGCCACCCGCGCGGCGGAGTGTCTAGAACTTGGAGTAGGTTCCAGATTCCAGACGCACTTGGCTCCCCCCGACTTGCAACGGTAAGACGGCATTCGGCGTCATAGCGACGAACTCTTACTGACGCTAACCAGCCGGTGATTTGGGCAACGGTGGGTCGTCGAACGAACTCGTTTGTCCACGGCCGTCCCGGCACAATCAGGGATGTCGGGAACCGTCGATAGCTGAGGGTGTAAGTTCGTCGGCGGTCGAGTCGCCGATCGCAGTCTATGGAGGTACTCGACACAGAGACAAAGCACACAAAACCGGACGAGCCAGCAGTGATCCTTAGCGCCTGGCGCGCAACTGTATACGCTGAAGCTATGCGCTCTCGCCGTGTCTTTCTAGCCTCATCCTGGACAACAACTGGTAGATGGTTGCGCGACCGACACCAAGAATCGTCGCTGCGCGCGCTTTGTTGCCGCCGACTCGCTCCAGCACTCGCATGAGGTGACGCCTCTGGACTTCCTCAAACGAAAAAAGGGTCTCATCAGTGGTAAGACCGTCGCTCCCTTGGGAACGTATTCGTTCGGGCAACTCGTGGATGTCGATGAATCTGGAGTCCGTCATCATGCAGGCAGTTCCGATTACATTCTCGAGCTCCCGAATGTTTCCCGGCCATAGATAGGTTGCCATTTGGCTTTGCGCTCTCCTAGTCAAACCCGAGATTGTCTTCTTATATTCCGCAGCAAACTTGTCCACGAAATATCTCTCCAACAATGGCAGGTCTTCGCGTCGGTGTGCCAGCGCTGGCAGACTAATCTCGACAACTGCCAATCGGTAGTAGAGGTCTTCGCGAAAGTGGCCGTCCTTTACCATGGTTCGTAGATTGCGATTTGTGGCCGCGATCACTCGAACATCCACATCGCGCGACACGGAGGAGCCCACTCGTCGGACTTGATGATCTTGTAACACTCGAAGCAACTTGGCCTGAGTGCCCAGAGAGAGTTCACCAACCTCATCGAGAAAGATGGATCCGCCCTGCGCATTTTCGAAAAGACCCGCTCTATCCTGGGTAGCGCCCGTGAAAGCACCCTTTACGTAACCAAACAATTCGCTCTCTGCCAAGCTCTCGACCAGAGCGGAGCAATTGCAAACTACAAGCTTGTCGGCTGCAGCTGAGCTGAGTCGGTGCAGAGCCCTGGCGACCAATTCTTTTCCTGTCCCGGTCGAGCCAGATATCAGCGCCGTCTTAAAGTGCGGTGCGACCCGCCGGATCTTCGAAATGACCTCCAGCATCAGAGGGCTGCGGCTGATGATACCCTCAAATTGACAAGCCTTCAGTAGTTCCTGATCCAGAAGTAGCGTCTTTCGGCGTATCTCCGCCTCCGTCGAGACGCTGGCGATACGGTCGCGGAGTCTTGGAAGGTCCAGCGGTTTTGTTAAATAGTCGCAGGCGCCTTTCTGAATCGCTTCGATGGCAGATTCGGTCGAGTAGTGTCCCGTAATCACGATCACATTCGCTGCCGGATCGACGGCGAGCATGCGCTCCAAAAGCTCCATGCCCTTCACTTTCGGCAACATAAAATCTAGCAGGACGATTCTTGGTCGGGTCTGCACAAACAGAGCAAAGCCCGCCTCGGCGTTCTCTGCGGTAAGGATCTCCAACCCCTCCTCTTGCAGAGCATCCGCGACGAACGTTAAGGTCTGCGGATCGTCATCTATCGCTAATAACTTCAAGGCGTTCGGTTTACTCATTGGTAGACACCTTGCGCTTCCTCGGCTAGATTCCTGTCACCAACGTTCGAGTGTCACGCTTAGAGAAAGGTTGTGAACAGGTGGCGACCGCGACGCCACAACCTTGTTCGCCAAAGTGACGTTGTTTAAGGAGGACTTGCCAATGAGTCGTTGACGAATTCTCGGCGCGCGGTTTTTCGTGATGGGGATTTACGGGTACGAGTCTATGCCGCGCGTTGTAGGAACCAACAGCACTCCCTTGGCTGACGATCTCAGCCGCGCTGGCCAGGGCAACGTGGGAAAACCGCGCTTTTAACCAGCCTCTCAGAAAGCCGGGGTGAAGTCAAGGTAAAACACCCAGAACTCGCGGCATAAGCTCACGATAACAGGAGATAGCGATCAGAAACCGCGTTGACTATTCTTGCGAAGTCACGGCAACAATGCCAAGTGACCAGATCCAAAGTAAGCGTGGTGATCGAACGATGGAGTGATTAGGGACTGAATTAGTGGCTTTTACGCACAGAGTTTGCCGTGGCCTGGATCTACAACCGCCCGGCCTGGCGTCCGGGCGTCGCAACGGGCAGCTAGCGGATCGCAATAATGTTGTTGGCCACGACTGCACTTTCGCCGGCAACGATCATCCGCATCGCGATGCGTTCTGCTTTGAAGTGGTGGGTCCGATGCAAAAGATAGACTGCCCCGACTCCCGCGCCAAAACCCAGGGCGAACCCTGCAGCCTGTGCCGCCGGACCGCGTGTAACGAAGGGGCGCATGATGGGATTGCCTTCTTGGAGACCCTGGCTCAAGCCGCGCTGAGTAGTGATGGCGTCGGCGGTGATGAGCCCAGCCAGAACGCCGACTTCCGCCTTGTTCTCCAGCGTCCAGAAATGATCTTGTTGTTGGACTGGCGCGTCAGGAAGAGCGAAACGGGTAACCGCAAGATTCTGTGCTTGCATCACCGCGCTCAGTAGGAGAATCGAGAGGAGATATTTCATTTGGGCTCCAGTACTTCTCTGTTTTGGTAGCCCCAGAATAGGTCTTATAAGTACGGTGGTACATGGCCCAATGTCATGGGGGAGTGGCCCTCCGGTAAGGGTAACCGTGGTGATTTTGCAGTGTTACTATCGCAACTATTCCACACGGAATCCCCGTTGCTCCTCCCGCAAGCCATTGACTCTCCGGCTTTTAGGCTAAAGGGCGACCCGGCGAATTCGGAACGGAACGAGTGTCCGGGGCACATCAGTAACTGTTACCTGGGTAATATGAGCATCCGTCCATTTTGGGCGGTCTGCCGGATTATCGTCTCGATTGCCGCAATGTCGGCAGTGACAGCGTTCGATCATGTCCCTGGAACGGGTGAGTTGCGTGAAATGTTTGGAATAGGTGTTTTGGTCTTTCGGCACACCGCGTGCACCGGTTGTCTCCGGGTGAAGCGACTTTCGGTGGTACCTTCTCCGGGTCGCTTCGATTTCAGATTTGCGAAGAGGCAGCTCCGTTAATTGAGAGTGGCATGTCGGCCCATGAGCGGTGCACTATTATCCAAAGTGCGGCACAAAAGTGAATGGTTTGTTCGCGCAAATTCGTTCTTAATAGCGTAGAGCCATTTTCGGCGTAGCTGCGACGACTGGGCGCGCGCTGTTCTTCCGTCTCGATGCACGGCGGATGGGGTAGCTGCTGAAACTGTAAGAATTCGGGAACCATTCCAGCTTTCAGAAGCAATCGTTGAATTGGGGGAACGAACCGACGACCTCGAGCTTTCGGCACTTTGAAGGCGGTTTTCGGAGGATTGGTTTTTAGCAGTCTGCTCCGAGGACCCACGAGGTAATCTGTGCCAGAAAAAGAGTTGCTACGCGTTTCCGAACTTAGATATCGCCGGTTGTTCGAAACCGCCAAAGACGGGATCTTGCTTCTCAACGCGAAGACCGGAGAGATAACCGACGTCAACCCATTTCTGATCAATTTATTGGGCTACACGCACGAAGAATTGATTGGGAGGCGACTCTGGGAGATCGGGCCCTTCAGAGACATCAAAGAATGCAAGCTAGCCTTTTTAGAGTTGCAAGACAAAGAGTACATCCGCTACGAGTCTCTCCCCCTTCAAACCAAGACCGGCGGGGCCATTGCCGTGGAGTTTGTTAGCAACGTCTACGGATTGAGCGCCGGGACAAGAGTCATTCAATGCAACATTCGTGACATCACGAAGCGCAAGCAAGCGGAAGATGCAAGGCTGGAAGCCGAGAAAAGCTACCGCGACATTTTTGAGAGAGCGGTCGTCGGTATCTTCCGAAGCGCCCCGAACGGACAATATGAAGATGTCAATCCGGCGATGGCCCACATGTTCGGCTACAACTCGCCGGAAGAGCTGATAACGAGTGTTCACGATATTTCGAAGCAGGTTTATGTAGATCCCCGGCGTCGGGATGAGTTCAGACAGTCGATGGAAAAGCATGGCGTCGTCAAAGACTTCGAGTGCGAGGTCTACCGTAAGGACGGCAGCACAATTTGGATTTCAGCGAACGCTCGGGCGATCCTCAAGGATGGTGTGGTGACCCATTACGAAGGGATGAACGAGAATATCACCGAGCGCAAGCGCTTAGAAGAGTGCCTTCGTCAAGGGCAGAAAATGGAAGCTGTCGGCCAGCTCGCCGCAGGGCTTTCGCACGATTTCAACAATCTTCTCGGCGTCATCAACGGGTACAGCGAGATGCTTCTATCCAATCCAGAGTTCGGAAAAGTGACGCGACGCCGACTCGGGCAAATTCTTCAAGCGGGACGACACGCTACTTCCCTTACTCGCCAGCTTCTGGCCTTCAGCCGTCAGCAGATACTGGAACCCAAAGTGCTGAACCTGAACGCTGTCCTCGCAGACATAGCCACGATGTTACATCGTCTGATTGGTGAGCACGTCGAACTAAGAACCGTACTGGATCCTAATTTGGACGCGGTCAAGGCGGACCCCACTCAAATAGAACAAATCGTCTTCAATGTTTGTGTCAATGCCCGTGATGCCATGCCTGAGGGCGGTACGATCACCATTGAAACGGCCGCCGTGGAGGTCGACGAGAAGTTGGCTGCGCAACACTTCCCGATGAAGCCGGGTAGCTACGTTCGACTGGCCGTGAGTGACACCGGCATCGGCATGGACAGCGAAACGTTGTCTCACATTTTCGAGCCCTTCTTCACGACCAAGGGACCGGACCAGGGGACTGGCCTGGGATTGGCCACGGTCTATGGCATTGTGAAGCAGAGCGGGGGATACGTGTGGGCGTACAGTGAACCAGGCCAGGGGTCAACCTTTTCTGTGTATCTGCCGACCGTGAATGAGGAGGCAGAGTCTCGCAATGACGATGTCGAGCCGAGGGATATCGCGCGCGGAACAGAGACGATCCTACTCGTGGAAGATGCGGCCTCCTTGCGGGATATGACCCGCGAATTCCTCGAGGGAAGCGGCTACACTGTGCTGGAGGCCGCAGATGGCAAACAAGCGATTGAGATTGCCGAGAACTACGAAGGGAACATCGCGTTGCTGCTAACCGACGTAGTGATGCCGAAGATCGGAGGGCTCTCTTTGGCCAAGAACCTGCTAAAACAGAGATCTGGATTGAAAATACTCTACATGTCCGGTTATGCAAATAGAGCCATCGTCGACAGCGGAACGCTGAAACCGGATGTGGCCTTTCTTCAGAAGCCCTTCGGCGCGCAGGAACTGGCCAAGAAAGTCCGCAAACTACTAAATGAGTCTGGAAAAGCGAAGTCTCGAGCCGCAAATTGACCGCGGCTACCTTGGCAACCGCGGCGACCCTACAGCAAGTCCTAATGAGTGCCTTGGGGGCAAGAATGCCTATCGACATCTTGAGGTACAAATAACGCACCCCATGTTTACGACTGTGCCGCGCGAGTTTGCGCTCCGAAACGCGATTCGGGAGTCTGGTCTCGGAGTTTGTCGGCAACGTCGTCAACTGCTAACGGCTTGCTGAAGTAATAGCCTTGAATTTCGTCGCAATGATGTGCTCGCAGGAATGCCACCTGCTTTTCATTTTCCACGCCTTCGGCAATCACCTTGATATTCAGGCTTTTCCCCAGGCTAATGATCGCAGTGGTAATTGCCGCGTCATCAGAGTTTGCGGTGAGGTCCCGTATAAACGTGCGGTCGACTTTCAACTTGCTTACCCGGAACTGTCTCAAGTAGTTGAAACTGGAATAGCCGGTCCCGAAGTCATCAATCGCCAGGGTAAGCCCCATCGCCTTTAACTCCTGAAGAACTGATAACGTCACGTTTGCGTCGGCTAGTAGGAGGCCCTCTGTGAGTTCCAGTTCGAGGTATTGGGGTGCGAGGCCCGTCTCCTGGAGCACCCTTCTGACTAGTTCACAGAAATCCTCTTGACGAAACTGTATCGCCGATACGTTTACCGCCACTGAAACGATGGGAAGCCCTTCATCTTGCCATGTCCGGGCCTGAGAGCACGCGGTCCTGAGCACCCATTCACCGATTGGTAGGATGAGGCCGCTGTTCTCGGCAATTCGTATAAATTTATCCGGTGATACTAGACCCAATTCCGGATGTTGCCAGCGGAGGAGTGCTTCCAGTCCTGTGATTCTTCCTGTGGCGATATCCATCTGCGGTTGATACATCAGAAAGAGTTGTTGTTTGGCAAGAGCCGAACGCAAGCTGCTTTCTAAAGTCAACCGTTCGACAGCCTGTGAGTTCATGTCTGCGCTGTAGAAACGAAAGTTGTTACGGCCGTTAGCCTTGGCGCTATACATGGCCGCATCGGCATTCTTGATTAGCGTTTCGCAATCTGTACCGTGTTCCGGAAAAATGCTGATGCCGATGCTGCAACCAACATGGAGGGAGTGTTCGCGAACGACAAATTCAGCGGTCATTGCATCCATGAGCCTCTCAGCGGCAACAGCTGCGTCGGCTGTGTCCTTTACGTGAGTCAGCGCGATCATGAATTCGTCGCCCCCGAGACGGGCGACGGTGTCTTGTTCACGTCCCCATGTCTTAAGTCGTTCTGCAACTTCTTTCAATAGGAGGTCGCCGACCGAGTGCCCCAGCGAGTCATTGATGTCTTTGAAGCTATCGAGATCGAGGAACAGGAACGCGATTTCGTACTGCTGCCGACGGGCGTCCGCAAGTGCCTTCGTCAATCGATCCTGAAGAAGAGTGCGATTGGGTAGTCCCGTAAGGGCATCGTAGTAGGCTAAATATTGGATTCGTTCCTCTGCGACTTTACGGTCCGTAATGTCCGCGTTTGTTCCCTCATATCCCACCACTACACCATCTTCAGACACGGTTCGCATACTCGCGGAGAGCCACATCTTGCTGCCGTCTTTGCGATAGACCTCGGATTCAAAGTTCTTGACCATTCCCTCGTCTCTCAGTAGGCACATCAACTCTCCTCGGCGCTCGGGATCGACGTAAACTTGCTGTGAAATGTTGGTGATATTCGATATCAATTCGTTAGGAGAGTCGTAGCCCAGCATATCGGCCATCGCAGGATTTACGTTGATGTACCGGCCACCGGGCGTGCTCTGAAAGATACCGACGACAGCACCTTCGAAGATAGCGCGGTACTTTTCTTCCGCTTGAAGAAGCGCATGCTCAATCCGCTTACGTGCGCTGATGTTATCAAAAGTAGCAACAAAGCATCCCTTTCCCACCCCATAGGCTGAGACGGAGAACCACATCCCCAAGGCTTTAATTCCGATCTCGAATCTCTCTGGCTCACAGGTCAGTGCCACCCGGCTGTATCTCTCAAACAATTCTGACTGCGAGTCTTTGCTATCCGGGATGACCTCGGTAAATCTCTTGCCCACCACATTTTGCAAACCCGTAAGCTTTCCGAATGAACTGTTGACGGCGAGATATACGAAGTCGATAGGACGGCCGCGGTCGTCAAAAACCATTTCGCAGTGGGCGAAGCCTTCCGACATGTTTTCAAAAAGAGAGCGATAACGGCTTTCGCTTTCTTCCCCCGCTTTCCGCACGCTGATGTCTGAAATGAGGCCAGTGGCAACCAGCAAGCCATTCGAGTCCTTAGTAGCCACCGCCCGATCATGCGCCCAGAACCATTCCCCATTCTTTTTCTGTGCCCGGCATTCGATATCGTAGGGTTTGCCCTCCTCAATCAGAGATTGAAACGCCTGCCCCACTTTTTCTTTGTCATCCGGGTGGACCGACTTAAACCAGAGGGAGTCTCCCTGCTGGCGAAATTCATCAGCAGAGTATCCGAGGAGGGCTTCGACTTGAGGACTCACGAAAATTACATTACCCTTTGCGTCGGTCTTCCATACAACTTCGGGGATGGTCGTCACCAATAATCGATACTCCTCTTCGCTATCGCGTAGTCTTTTCTCCGATAGCAAGAGTTGGCTGAGGTCGATTTCGGTTCCGAGAATGTCGATTTTTCGCCGCTCTTCGGTAAGCGCGACAAAGGCGATAGATTCCACACTGTCTGCTGCGGTGGGGCTGAGTGACGTTGCTTCGAACTTCAAGTTCCACAGCGACGCAAACGTCAGCAGGAAAAACGCGGATAGGTACAGCGATGATGCAACCATGCTGGACGGCCCTGTGGAAAAACCGCTAAAGGCAACTCGCCTAAGTGCCTCAAGAGCAACCACGAGCGCCAGTGCAGCGGTGGCCGAACGGCGAGCACGAGTCGTGGGATGCGGCTGGAACATGATTCCTCAGAATGTTAGGCCAACGAGACGTGGGACTATCACGTTCGGAGATGCATGTACGTGGCCAAATCACTATCTGGCTAAGTCGATGACCAGACTGAAGTGTCTCAAAGAGGCGCAATCGGAAGGATAAGAAATCGTCCACGGCATGAACACTGTTCCAGTATCTGCACGGTTTGAAACGCACCGGCAAGTACTAGCCAAGAGGGCCGCTTTCGCTATTCGGAATCGTGTGAAACTGACCCCCGAACTCAGTCATCTGCCACTTAGAGATCAGGAGCGGGCGGGACAGCTTGCCAGACTGCCGGGGGACTTGGTGATGCGGCTCCGCAGATCGAGCGCGAGTGACAAAAGTTCCGGCCTCCGCCATACTGCGCGAAGTAGACATGGGCCTACAACGACCGCTTCTGTCGTTCACTCGATTCCGTCAAGAAGACATCGAAAATTTCCTCGTGTCTCACTTGTCATCCACAGCTTCCAAAATCATGCGGGACAGTGTATGAACAATACTGTTCTCCGCGACCAACGATGGACCAGATAGGAGAACT